>QFCE01001235.1_pt1:222500-427271 | contig 427271 bp, 364 predicted proteins | sample 5346091 | NCBI WGS metagenome assembly QFCE01 (sample SAMN09062252, study PRJNA434731) | Human gut metagenome, whole genome shotgun sequencing project. | isolation source: stool timepoint A chromium assembly | host: Homo sapiens | collected 2015 | reverse complement strand
GCCGTCTCAGGCTTTTCTTATTATACGATTCGTCTCAGATTACATAAATATATTAAGTATCAACACTTCAACTACACCGACAGCCCATGCTACCGTTGATGTTACAGACCAGATCGTTAACTGATCTTTCGCCTCGCTGACACCTAAGGTTCTGTTTACTACCCAGAAATAACTGTCGTTGAAGTATCCGAAGAATAAAGATCCTACGCAGCATGCCACTGCTCCAAGGATCGGGCTTACGCCTGATGCTGCGATGATCGGTGCTGTGATACTTGCTGCTGTCGTCATTGCTACAGTTCCTGATCCCTGAATGAATCTCATTGCTGTCGCGATCAGAAGCGGCAGGATAATGATCGGGATTGCTGTCTTTGCAAGCCCTTCTGCCATAAATGTTCCAAGTCCGGAGTCTTTGATGATCTGGCCGAGCGCTCCGCCGCCACCTGTTACTAACATGATGATTCCGGCTGATGCCATTCCTTTTTCCATCTCTGCAAGGGCTTCATGTCTGTCAAGGCTTCTTCCCAGTGTCAGGATTGCCACGATCAGTCCGAGTCCGACTGCTACGATCGGCTGTCCAAGGAATACAAGGATATTCATGAATCCTTCTGTCTTGCCCATTGCTGTTGCTACTGTGTTGATCAGGATCAGGATGATCGGGATGATCAGCGGCATGAAGGATTCCAGTGCTCCCGGAACTCCTGTCATATCCATTGCAAATGCTGCCTCGTAGTTAGGCTCCTGATAAGGCATCTCTACGATCTCGCCTTCGTCGTTCGGGATTCTGTAATATTTCTTAGAAAGGAATAATCTTGAGTATGCGATACATGCAATTGCCATCGGAAGTGCAAGTACCAGTGTCAGTAAGATGAATTTTCCTACGTCTACTCCGAAGATTCCGCAGACACCTAACGGTCCCGGTGTCGGTGGTACTAAGGAGTGGGTGATTACAAGTCCTGCTGCCAGGGCTGTTCCAAGTCCGATCACGGATTTCTTCGTTGCTTTGGAGATTGCCTTTGCGATCGGTGCCAGTACAACGAATCCGGAATCACAGAAGATCGGGATAGATACCAGGAATCCTGTCAGTGCAAGAGCTTCCTCTTCTCTCTTCTTACCGAACAGTTTTAAGAATGTATGTGCCATTCTCTTGGCTGCACCTGTTACTTCAAAGATCTGGCCCATCATAACACCAAATCCGATAATGATTCCAATACTTCCTAAGGTTCCGCCAAACCCGGAAGTGATCGAATTTACAATACCAAATGTCTTCTCAACACCGTCTACTTCGATTGTAATGTTTGTAAGTGGCATGCCGCCAATCACACCAACTACAACTGTACTGATGATCAAGGCAAGAAATGCCTGGATTTTTGTCTTTAACACAAGGAATATCAGGACTGCGATACCTACCGCCAGACCAATCAACATCCTTTCCCCACTAAGTCCGTTTACCATAATGCAGACCTCCTATGTTCTCTCTTTTTATTACAGCAGTTATTTACCTGCCGCAATTCCTTTTCGTTTTATTTCTTAATTTTATTTTTCATGTTTTCCCGTGAAATTCGGTGCGTATTTTGCTGCAAGTCTGATTGCTTCGATCATGCTGACCGCACTTACGATTCCTTTTCCTGCGATGTCAAATGCAGTTCCGTGATCTACCGATGTACGAAGGATCGGCATACCATTTGTGATTGCGATCGTCTTTTCAAAGTCCAGTGTCTTGGTTGCGATATGTCCCTGATCGTGATACAGCGATAATACACTGGTATATTTTCCCTGCGCTGCCTGATGGAATACTGAATCCGCCCCGATCGGACCTGCCACATCATAACCTTCCGCTTTCAGTTCTTCGATTGCCGGCATGATCTCTTCGACTTCTTCCCAGCCAAAGAGTCCATGTTCTCCGCTGTGTGGATTTAACCCTGCAATTGCCATAGTTCCTTCTTTCACACCGAGTCTTTCCAATGCCTTAGTACAGCGTTTTACATAATCAATGATCCTGTCTTTTTTGATCATATCCAGCATCTGCCTTAACGATACATGACGTGTCAGGAAGAATACTCTCATTCCATTCGTCTCGAACATTGTCAACGGATCTTCTGTATGTGTCAGTGCTCCAAAGATCTCTGTATGTCCGATATACGGAACTTCTGCCGCATGAAGGGATTCTTTGTTGATCGGAGTAGTAGCCACTGCATCGACCTTTCCCGCATTTGCCAGTTCAATACTCTTTGCAATGTATTCATACGCTGCTTTTCCGCACATAGCGCTGACTTTTCCATAGGCAAATGTATCCATATCCACGTTGTCAAGATTGATCAGGTTCAGGACTCCTTTTTCATCGACTGCCTCTTCCGGCTCTTTGATCTCATTGATCTTCAAATTCTCTCCTGTGATCTCGATTGCTTTTTCTACGATCTTCCGATCTCCGACGATGACACACACCGCAATCTGGAACACCTCATCGGATGCAATGGATTTTGCTACAATCTCCGGTCCTACTCCCGCAGGATCTCCGATTGGAATTGCAATAACTGGTTTCTTCATTTCTCTCACCCTTTCTTAGATATATAATTTTTCTTTCAAATAAGTAATACACTTATTGATCGCATCTTTATTTCCCTGACTTCCACCCTTGGTAATGATATGTACACCTTCAAACTCTCCTTTTAAGAATTGTCCGTAAGCTGCAAGCGGAAGTACTTCATCCAACAGACTTAAGCCTGCGGTATCGAACTTTTTACAGACAGCAACTGTGATATCCCCGCCACTTGTATACAGTCCTTTGAATGTATCTTCTGCCTTGAAGATACGATACGTGATCTCCGCGAATCCACTATTGATCATTTCTGTCACTTCATCCAGTGAACACTGATATCGCTCCATATACGGTGTAAAATCAATTCTGTTCTCCGGATAGATTCCGTCTCCGGTTACGGTTGATATATTATTCCTGTCGCATTCACCCAGAATGGAATTGACCACCCTTCTGATCTCCAGTTCTCTGCGTTTTTCACCTTCCAGAAGTTCTCTTGTATGAACGAATTCATTATGCGTTCTCTGTGAAAGCCACAATTCTTCCATCTGGGCCGTGGTATTGGCATTCACGCTTCCTACCACTGCAAGGATCTTGGTCTTCTGTTTTTTCTTATTCGGCGTGATCAGCTTTCTGGATAACGTTGCGGTAAATACTCCCGGATCTACGGCAATCACTTTTAATCCGCTGGTGATCACTGCATCGGCGATCAAGTCCAGATCTTCCTGTGTAATACAGTCTAAAGTGATGATCCGGCTTCCTTCCTCCACACATTTTTTCATCAGATTAGCAAGATAATGCTTTCCATGCATCAGATCTTTCATATAGATCGTAGATACCTGATATTTACTCTGCTGCTTAAAAAGTTCTCCTACTTCTGATATCTTCACCGGTGTCTTCGGGTCAACTGCAATATTCGTCTTATGTAACGGCAATCCGTCCACCAGCATATATCCGCCACAGATAATTCTTCCCGAAGCCGGAAAACACGGTGCCACAATTGCTATATAATCCTCTCCCAGGCTGTCCAGCATCGCATCGGTCTCACTTCCGAGATTTCCGCGAAGTGTACTGTCAATCCGGTTGGCATATACTTTGACATCGTCATCCTTAAGCAGATTGCAGACATTGTATACCCGGTTATATGCGATTTTTGCATCTACTCCTCTGCTGTCTGTCGGGTATAATACACAGTCACAGTCCGACAAAGTAGACAGTTCGATCCGTTCTGTGTTCATAACTGTGTATGCTTTATAATTCATCTTTTTCAGTAATACTCCTGTTGCATTGGCCCCTGTCAGGTCATCTGCGATTACAACACACTGCGGCATAATCATTCTCCTTTTTTCACATTTTCAAACGTTTTATACTGTTCGTTTATGTTTTATTTTATCTCTAATGTTTATTTATGTCAATATAATCTATTTTTTATCAATCTTTTTGTTTGTTTTCACAATATATCATGTTTATTTTTGTTTATTTTTATTTAGCTAGCCAACAATACATTTCCTTACATACTTTGATATAAAAAAGCCGGTCGGAAATTATGGGGCACTACTCATTCCACACTTTCCGGCCAGCTCATTTTTGTATATCAAAGTATACAAGAATTCCTGATATTCTTTACATAAATATATTAAGTATCAACACTTCAACTACACCGACAGCCCATGCTACCGTTGATGTTACAGACCAGATCGTTAACTGATCTTTCGCCTCGCTGACACCTAAGGTTCTGTTTACTACCCAGAAATAACTGTCGTTGAAGTATCCGAAGAATAAAGATCCTACGCAGCATGCCACTGCTCCAAGGATCGGGCTTACGCCTGATGCTGCGATGATCGGTGCTGTGATACTTGCTGCTGTCGTCATTGCTACAGTTCCTGATCCCTGAATGAATCTCATTGCTGTCGCGATCAGAAGCGGCAGGATAATGATCGGTTGCGTTTTGCCTATTTCGTCTTGTCTGTTTTTGACATGTTTTGTTATTTATTTTGCTGTCAGCACTTCCACAGCTTCTCTTAATGTTGTGACCTCACCTACGTTTCCAGGGAAGATAACGTATGGTGTCAGAGGGAATTTACTTTCTTCTCCTGTCTGCCATACCGGGATTCCAGGCTTGATCTGACCAAGAACATTCGCTTTCTTTACTGCCAGAGCTTTTGTTCCTACATCACTGGATGTAATTCCGCCTTTTGCGATTACAAAGCTTGGTGTTACACTTAAACGTCCAACCAGTGACTGTACTGCATCGGAGATCTTTACAGATAATCTTAACTCATCCTCTTTATCACCTGTATCAGCAGTAATCAGTGCTCTTGTTGTATAACAGCAGACTGTCTTTCCGGCTTTAATGCAAGTCTCTTCCAGATTCAGACATCTCTTTACTTCTTTTTCAAATGCTTCGTCATCTTTTACAAGTGTTGCATCCAGTTCGATGAATTCAATGTCTGTCAGTTTCTTCAGTTCTTCCACCTGTTTTGTAGTCTTATCTGTATGAGAACCTACAACGATGATTCCTCCGTTGTCTGTCTCTTTTACCACCATCTGTTCTCTGCTAAGAAGCGGCTGATCGGTTACTCCGCCCATAACCTTTACGATAGCTGCCGCCGTACGGAACATGAATACTTTTCCCTTTGCCATTGCTCTGTACAATGCCACACAGAATACTTTTACATCTGCATAATCCACAGCATTTACAATGATCTTATTGAAGTCTTTCACTTCCATCAGTGCTTCTTCGATCTTGTCGATGTTCATATCGTGGATATCTTCCAGTGAAATGCAGGTAACATCGGAAGCTTTGTATGCCCCTTTCGTCTTCTCTTCTACATACTCCGGCATTGTCGCTGCACTGTAGCCAAATGTCTTATCTTTGGCAAACTCTGTCTCATTCGCAGGAATCAACTCTTCACCGTATTTTACATAATGTACATTATCAATCGTATATCTTCCGCCTTCTTTGAAGAACGGGCAGAGGATCTCACCGTCGATCGTCTTTCCTGTATTGGCTTCATAGTTCTTCTTCAGAAGCTCTGTCTCCAGTGGATAATGTCCACGAAGAGTAGAATCACTTCTGCTGATGAATATGTATTCTTTTCCGGTCTCTTTTGCGACTTCGTCAACCACTGCAGCGATCTCATTGTGTGCCTTGGTTGTCTGTTCCGCTGTAAATCCTCTGGAGTTGGTCAGGACATAGAATAAGTTATTCTCCTCATCAAATCCCTGACGGATTGTATCTTTTTCCCAGTTTGTGTATACGGAAATGTCATGTACCGTCTGAACTCCTGTCGGGTCATCGTCTAAGACAACGATCTTTTTATTATTCTTTTCAATTTCTTTCTTTAACAGTTCATCGATATAAGCTTCGTCAATCTTCTTATATGAAGTTAATACTTCTGCATTCAATGCCATGTCCATTCTCCTTTACTCTTCCGTCTTTTTTACTTCTACGTCAGCAAGTTTTTCGAAATACTGAACAATTCCGCCATGATCATCATTCATATGTCCGTGGATCTTCAGTGTCTGAAGGATTTCATAAAGCTGTGCTGTATATGGAATCGGTACATCGATCGAATGTGCTGTATTTACTACGTTCTTGATATCTTTATGGTTGATTCTGATCGGTCCGCCTGGTTTGAAGTTACGCTCGATGATCATCGGGATCTTGGCATCAAGTACTGCACTTCCTGCAAGTCCTCCGCGGATCGCATGATATACTTTTTCCGGATCTGCTCCTGCTTTTGTAGCAAGTACAAATGCTTCAGATACCACTGCAATTGTGTTATTAACGATTACTTGGTTTGCAAGCTTTGTAACACTTCCGCTTCCGCTTCCACCGATCAGTAACGCAGAAGATCCAAGAATGTCAAAATACTCTTTCATTGCATCGAAGTCTTCCTGATCTCCTCCGGCCATGATTGCAAGTGTTCCTGCAACAGCTCCAGGCTCTCCTCCAGATACCGGTGCATCTACGAATCCTACACCTTTATCTTTCAGTCCTTCGTAGCATTCCTTTGATTCTACCGGTGTTACAGAACTCATATCACATACAACGGTTCCTTCTTTGATGGTAGATGCAACACCGTCTTCATCAAATAAGATAGATTTGGAAATTGCTCCGCTTGGAACCATGATGATAATTCTTCCACACTGCTCACCAATCTCTGCGTATGTTGCTTCTTTTGCTCCTGCTGCTACAACATCTGCAACTGCTTCTTTATTTAAATCAGATACCAGCAGCTCTACACCTGCATTCAATAAGTTCTTTGCCATCGGCCTTCCCATGATACCAAGTCCAATAAATCCTACTTTCATTTTCATACATCCTTTCTCTTTTTCACTCCACATGATCGTTTACTTTCACAACATAGTTTACACTTGTTCATTTCCGTTCGGATCAGTGAAATATGTCGTTCTTTTTTGTTTCTGACTACACTTTACTACATACCGGTATACCGGTCAAGACGTTATTTTTCTTTCTCTTATTTCACCAGTTTTCCGCCTCTATTTTTGTCTATTTTTAACATATACATCGCTTTTCTTTTGTTATTTTCTTAACATTATAGACAACTTTTTTCACCCTTGTTTTCCTTTTCACTTGACCGATTTCAGCCCGTATTGTATGATATTTATAGCGAAAAACGCATGAATTTTGTTAAATAAATAATTATCGTGAAATATAAGGAGTTACTATGACACCACTCAATGAACAAGCTTATAATTATCTCCAGAAATTGATCATGGAGAATCATTTTTCCTATCAGGAAGTCTATTCCGAGACAAAATTATCAAAAGAACTGGGAATTTCGCGCACCCCGCTAAGAGATGCCGTGCACAGACTTGCACAGGAAGGTTATATTGATATTATTCCCAGCAAAGGATTTATGTTGCATCAGATGAACCGGAAGGATGTAAATGAAACATTTCAGGTACGTTCTGCACTGGAAACATACTGCACCGTTCAGATCAGTAAAGCTTCTTCTACCCGCAAAGCGAAAAAGCTTTTTAAAGAGCTAGACTGGATCATGGAGTGCATGAACGATATTATGGAAACTACACATTCTATCAAAGAATTTTCCGAATATGATTTTCAGTTTCACACAAAAATCATAGATTATCTGGAAAATGAACAGTTTTCAAATGTATTCGCCATGTTCATGTACCGCATGAAACGGCTGGCTGAACTCTCCCTTGCACATAAAGGCCGTATGGAACAGACTTACGAAGAACATATGGCAATTTTGGATTGTATGAAGAATGGCGATACTTCCCACATCTATGAGATTACATTGAAACATATGGAAACGCCCCGCGATATTAACCTGGAAGATCTATAGATATCAGAAAATCCTGAATACTTTAGCCTTTTCCTTTTGAACCAAAAACCGTGTAGCTATTTTTAGCCACACGGTTTTTCCATATATATTTCTTCTGTTTTCTTTGTATTTCCTATTTCCCGGAACCCATATCTTTCATAAAATGCTTTTGCAGTTTGTGTATGAAGCATACCATACAGATGCCCGTTTTCCTTCATGATCTGATTCATCATGATTGTTCCAAACCCCTGCCCACGATACGCTTCTTCTATGACCAGATCCATCAGGTAAAATGTCGTCACACCATCCGTCAGAACTCTCGCAAATCCGATCTGCCTGTCTTTTTCGCCTTCACTGATGCAGTCACTCAGAAATAATCCATACGGACAGGCATTCTCCATACTTTTTCTGATCAGCTCTTCCGTTCTGTCTTTTGCCCAGTCCGTACTGTGCAGAAGTGCTGCCACTTCTTCCAGATGCATATTCTCCACACCTTTTCTTATATAGTAAGACTGTCCCCTTTCTTCTCCCTCTGAGGCAATCTTATCTGCCGATATCCGTCGGATCACTTCACGCAGCTTCGCAAGATACGGATCTGCCTTACATTCTTTTTCTCCATAAGTCATCTGAAGATCATATTCTAGTGGAAGCCACGTTGCAATATCTGCCTCATTATGTTGGATCAATGCTTCCATCTTATCCAGTGCATGTACGATTTTCGCTTCCATCGTCTCTGCTTTTTCCAGTTCATCAAACAGCGCATCCAGTTCTTTTCGTTCCCTTTCCGGGAGCATCGCTGTCACATTGCTGATTGCACTTTCTTCTACTTCTCGGTCAGAATCTGTCTTCACAAATACCGGAATATCTCCGGTCACTGCTTCTCCCAGATCATGGAACAGGCTCATCCTCATCACCTTGTCCATATCACAATCCGGGAATTCTTCTTTTACCAGCCATGCAAACACGCACAGACGGTAGGTATGTTCTGCTACACTTTCCCGTCTGTTCTCTGCCGTTCTGGAATGGCGCATATTACATTTCAGGCGTTCTGCCACGCCCATAAAATCTAGTAATGTTCTTGGTTCCATTCTCTGTCTCATCCTGTTTTTATTTTTCTTACTCTGTTTATTTCCATAAACATTATAATCTGCTTTTATATTTATTCGTTCAGATACTCCAGCAGTCCCTGATATTCTTTCTTCATCAGTCTGTTTCCATGCATATAGAAATGCTGCAGCTTGTCATAATCCTTTTCCATACGGGACACAGTCGGGATCAGCGGACGGATCACGAATATCTTTCCTTCTTCTTCCAGCTTTTCGATCAGTTTCATCTGCTTGTTGTATACAGCATTTCTTGTCATGATCGTACGTACCAGATTCGGATATTTCTTATAAGCTCTTTTATAAAGCTGTTCCGTTGCTTTTACCGCTCTCTTCTTGCGGTAGCCCGGATTTCTCGTCAATACTACAACAATCTTGTCATTTCCTTTTTCCAATGCATATTCAATTGGAATGGAATCAGCAAGGCCGCCGTCCATATACGGGATTCCGTCTACATTTGCAATCGGTGCCGCAAGCGGCATACTGCTCGATGCACGGCAGATCTTCATCAGACGTTCCGCATCTTTATCTTCCGACAGATATTCTGCATCTCCCGTGATACAGTTCGTAACCACCAGCTCACATTCCATCTCAGATGCAAAATAAGTCTCAAAATCAAATGGATAAATTTCGTTCGGAAATTTATCGAACAGCATATCCATATCCATCAGGGCTTTTTCTTTCAGGGTCTTCTTTAAACCATATACATAATCGTATTCTTTCTCACGATGGATCACACATTCCCGGCTCCGCCCAGCCTGTTTCGACACATAATCAACCGCATTACACGCACCTGCCGATACGCCGATCACATTGGACATATACATGTCCTTTTCCATCAGATAATCAAGAACTCCAGATGTAAATACTCCGCGGTTTGCCCCGCCTTCCAGTACTAATGTTGCTTTTACCATAAGCCTTACCTCTCTTTAGCTTTATAATCTTCGTAAATTTGTCTGCGCATTTTTATCGTTTATCTACAGAACCTGCCACCGACAGCTCTGCGCATGATACTGCTATCATTATATACCCTTTTTCATAGAAGGAAAAGAGGAACTTCCCTTGCTATTTTCCTTTATCTCTGGTACTATATGCTAGTCAGCGTCTGCAAATCCGGGCGCAGTCACTATCAACGAAGATTCAAACGACAAGGAGAATACAAACCAATATGATTAGTACAAGTAATGTAACATTACGGGTTGGTAAAAAAGCCCTGTTCGAAGATGTTAATATTAAATTTACAGAAGGAAACTGCTACGGTCTGATTGGAGCAAACGGTGCGGGTAAATCTACATTTCTTAAGATTCTGTCCGGACAGCTTGAGCCGACGAACGGAGAGGTCATCATCACACCGGGTGAACGTCTTTCTTTCCTGCAGCAGGATCATTTCAAATACGACGAATATCCGGTTCTGGATACCGTTATGATGGGAAATGCAAGACTGTATGAGATCATGAAAGAAAAAGAAGCCATCTATGCAAAAGAAGATTTCACCGATGAAGACGGTATGAAAGCCAGCGAACTGGAAGGTGAATTCGCAGCCATGAACGGATGGGAAGCGGAATCTGATGCTGCCACATTATTAAATGGTCTTGGAATTCCGGTTGAAATGCATTATGAAATGCTGAAGAACTTAAATGGTCCGGAGAAGGTTAAGGTCCTGCTTGCACAGGCACTGTTCGGTAATCCGGACATTCTGCTCCTCGACGAGCCTACTAACCACTTAGACCTCGATGCGATCGCATGGCTGGAAGAATTCTTGATTAACTTTGACAATACCGTCATCGTTGTATCCCATGACCGTTACTTCCTGAATAAGGTCTGCACACAGATCGCCGATATCGATTATGGTAAGATCAAGCTCTATGCCGGTAACTATGACTTCTGGTATGAGTCAAGCCAGCTTCTGATCCGTCAGATGAAAGAAGCCAATAAGAAAAAAGAAGAAAAGATCAAAGAGTTACAGGAATTCATCTCACGTTTCAGTGCCAATGCTTCAAAGTCTAAACAGGCTACTTCCAGAAAACGTGCCCTGGAGAAGATTCAGCTTGATGACATCCAGCCATCCAGCCGTAAATATCCTTACATCGACTTCCGTCCGAACCGCGAGATTGGTAACGAAGTACTGACGGTAGAAGGATTAAGCAAAACAATTGACGGCGAAAAGGTTCTGGATAACATTTCCTTTACTCTGAACCACGATGACAAGGTTGTATTCGTCGGAAGCAATGAGCTTGCCAAGACAACGCTCTTCCAGATCCTTGCAGGAGAGATGGAACCGGACGAAGGTACTTATAAATGGGGAATCACTACAACTCAGGCTTACTTCCCACTCGACAGCGGAAGTGAATTCGACAACGATTACAGCATCGTAGACTGGCTGACACAGTATTCGGAAGAAAAAGATGCCACTTATGTACGTGGATTCCTTGGACGTATGCTGTTCTCCGGTGATGACGGTGTGAAGAAGGTACGTGTTCTTTCCGGAGGAGAGAAGGTACGCTGTCTGTTATCCAAGATGATGATCAGCGGTGCCAATGTACTGATCCTCGACGAGCCTACCAACCACCTGGATATGGAAAGCATCACCGCACTCAACAACGGAATGACAAAATTTCCTGGTGTACTGCTCTTCTCTTCCAGAGACCACCAGATCGTGCAGACCACAGCCAACCGTATCATGGAGATCGTACCGGGCGGTAAACTGATTGATAAGATTACGACTTATGATGAATATCTTGAAAGTGATGAGATGGCTCGTAAGAGACAGACTTATACGGTTCAGGAGGAAGATAATTAGATTGCTGTTAAATGCATAAAGCGGTCGTTACCCTGACCTCCATAAAACTTCCCAGCTACACACAAGGGTTATAATTCCGCTATTGAATTCATTATCATTGGCCTATCACGACATGAGAAAGACTTGGTATTCTGGTTCTGGCGTATATGGAGCGATGTTAGAACCAGAATACCAAGTCTTTCTCATGGACCGGGGTAAGCCACGATGATGAACTAAACAGCAAGCCGATCATGCAATCTATAATACACCTGATCAAACGCTTCCTGTCTTCCATCCCCCTTAGTTGTCGACAAAATGGCATGTCTTTTTCCATTTGGTTCTGTCAGGAACAGGGTTTTCTTCACATTTCCTTGTTTTCCCACTTCTACTTTTTCCATATGATGCAGATCGTATATCCATACATCCGCATCAACTACAATGACATAATCTTTTGCAACCAGAAGCTGTTCTTCTTTCAATTCAAGTACATCTGGTGCCACAATCTGGCGGTAGAATTCATTTTTATCTTCTATTTTATCCAGTTTACTGTTGAATGCTTTTCTTCCCTTTGTATTGACCACTGCATAGACTACCGCTACAATTCCCACAATGATTGCAAGCAGATTATTAGAGAAAGAACAGATCAGTGCCAGACAAAAAAGGCTGATCCAGATTATCATCCCCGTCTGCAACGACTTAATTCTTTTTGCAGTCAAATCTGCATACTTCTGTTGTCCCGCTGTTTCAATTGCCATATTCATTCTCCTTTTGCTCTTATGATATCATGATTTTTATAGCTATTTTTATTTATCAGCCCATGGTCTTACTGCTTCCTCGTAATATGTAACATTTTCAGAAAGAATCGTCGCCTCTCCATTCTTCACTTCTACTTCTGTTACTCCGCAGTTACTGTGTACCCCGATTCCCCAGTACTTCTCTAACGGCTCTTTTCGGATATTATTCAGCATTCCGGCCAGTGCCGCACCATGTGTGGTGATCAGAATATTTTCATATACACCATCAGTCTTTTTATACAGACTCTTCAGAAATTCTCCGGTTCTCTTCTTCACATCAGCAAATGATTCTCCGCCTTTCCCAGGTACGAATCCTGCCGGATCATTAAAAAATTTGTGAAAATCCTCCGGGAGTTCCCAGTTATCTCTTGCACAGCATTTTCCTTCATATTCACCAAATGCCATTTCCTCAATTCTGGCATCTTTGATGATCGGGATATCTTTCCCATACAATATAATTCTCGCCGTCTCATGTGCTCTTGACAACGGACTTGAAATACACAGATCAAACGGGATATCCCGCAGTCCTTCCGCTGTTTCTTCTGCCAAACGCTTGCCAAACTGATTCAGCGGGATATCTACCTGCCCCTGAATCCTTTTTACTTTATTCCAATCAGTTTCTCCATGTCTTACCAGATAAAGCTTCATTCTCCTAATTTTTCCTCCTAAAATACCCTTTTCCATCCATGAATACACTCCACAGACACTGTTAACCGCATTGACCTCTAATGCCAATATAAAACTCAGTATATCACACCTTTTCATCTTTTTATAGTCAAATTCTGCTGAAAATGCTATAATATTTCTGCATAATATTTTGAAAAATTGTGAAAAAAAAGAGGTGTATCAATTATGGAAAAAATTACAAGTTTTACAGTAGATCACCTGAGACTTGTTCCGGGTGTGTATGTTTCCCGTGTCGACCAGGTAGCCGGTAATCCGATCACAACTTTTGATCTGCGCATGACCCGTCCCAACAAAGAACCAGTGATGAACACAGCTGAGGTTCACACCATCGAACATCTTGCCGCAACATTCTTACGCAATCATGCAGAATATGCCGACAAAACGATCTACTTCGGACCAATGGGATGCCGTACCGGATTCTATCTGATCCTCGCCGGAAGTTATGAATCCAAAGATATCGTGCCGTTATTAAAAGAAATGTATACATTTATGGCAGAATTCGAAGGTGAAGTTCCCGGAGCCGCTGCCAAAGACTGTGGCAACTATCTGGATATGAACCTTCCGATGGCGAAATATCTGTCTAAGAAATATCTTACCGAGGTTCTTGAGAATATTACTGATGAACAGTTAAATTACCCGGCATAGTATTCTTTGGTATAAAAAAACACGCAGGATTTTCCTGCGTGTTAAAATTCTCTATTAAAATTAAGCTAAAGCAGCTTTTGCAGCTTCTGCAAGTGTTGCAAATCCTTCTGCATCATTTACAGCCATCTCTGCAAGCATCTTTCTGTTCATCTCGATGTTAGCTACTTTTAAGCCGTGCATGAACTTGCTGTATGACAGACCGTTCATTCTTGCTGCAGCATTGATACGAGCGATCCAGAGCTGACGCATCTGACGTTTGCGCTGTTTTCTTCCTGCGTATGAAGATGTAAGAGCTCTCATTACAGACTGTTTTGCAACTCTGTACTGTTTAGAACGTGCTCCTCTGTATCCTTTTGCTAACTTTAATGTTCTGTTATGTCTTTTTTTAGCGTTTAATCCGCCTTTAATTCTTGCCATGTCTTATTCTTCCTCCTTCACAAATTGAACCTTATCTTAGAGATATGGTAATACTTTCTTCATGTTCTTTACATTAGTAGCATCAGCGATTGTTGCTTTTCTAAGATTTCTTTTTCTCTTTGTAGATTTCTTAGTTAAGATATGGCTCTTGAAAGCTTTATTTCTTTTTAATTTTCCTGTACCTGTCTTTTTGAAGCGCTTTGCAGCTGCTCTATTAGTTTTAATTTTTGGCATGATATGCTCCTCCTTCAACTTGTATTGTATTTTTAACGTTTTTCAGTTAAAACCATGCTCATGCTTCTGCCTTCCATCTTAGCCGGTTTTTCAATGACTGCGATGTCACCAAGCATCTGAGCGAAATCGTCCAGAATGTGTTTGCTCTGCTGAACATGTGCCATCTCACGACCTCTGAAACGCAGTGTAACCTTTACCTTGTTACCTTTGCTGATGAACTTCTTAGCATTATTCACTTTGGTATTAAGATCGTTTGTCTCAATATTTGGTGAAAGACGCACTTCTTTTACTTCAACGGTCTTCTGTTTCTTTTTAGCCTCTTTTTCCTTTCTTGCAAGTTCATATCTGTACTTACCGTAATCAATAATCTTACAAACAGGTGGCTGAGCCTTTGGAGCAATCTTCACAAGATCCAGATCTGCTTCCTGAGCAAGCTTCATAGCTTCTCTTGGACTCATGATACCTAACTGATCTCCATTCTCTCCAATCACTCGAATTTCTTTGTCTCTAATCTGCCCGTTAATCATTAAATCGCTAATTGTCGTGCACCTCCATCATAAAATAAAATAAGTGAATAGTTCGAGACTATCCACTTGCATATCTGTATCATCAGATCTATAATCAAATCTGTATTATACTCAATATCAAACCATTAGTCACCCGATTGTGCTAAGGTGAGAGTGGATACTCTACTTTCTTTTTTTGCCTTACGCAACATATAATTTACCATATGTATCTGCATCTGTCAATATCTTTTTTCAAGTTTTTTATTATCTCAGTTTTTATATTCTGCATTCTGAAATTTTATTATCTGTGCACTCCCATGCAGACTACCGCAACCATTCCCGGCCCCGTATGACCGCCGATCACAGTGCCGATATCATTCATCATGATATTCGTTACTCCCATTTTCTTACGCACCAACTCCGCTACATACTCTGCATCCTTCGGACAATTGCCGTGCGGAATCATCACCATGTCCGGCATCTTTCCTTCGCATGCATCGATTGCCATATCCACGATCTTATTCATTGCTTTCTTTCTGCCACGTTCTTTCTTGATGATCTGAAGTTTTCCTTCATTATCCAGATAAATGATCGGCTTGATCTGCACCATCGTTCCAAGAACTGCTGCCGTCTTCGAGATACGTCCGCCTTTCTGTAAATGATTCAGATCTTCTACCATAAAGAAATGGCAGATTTTTAATTTATTCTCTTCCACCCACTGTGCAACTTCTTCCAGACTCTTTCCTTCTTTCTGAAGTTCCAGTGCTTTATAATCAATCAGTCCTTCTCCCAGACTTGCACAGAGCGTATCGATCACAACGATCTTTCTTTCCGGATATTTTTCCTGCAGTTCCTCTGCTGCTATACACATGCTGTTATATGTACCGCTAAGTCCTGATGAAAAACTAAGATGCAGGATATCTTTTCCTTCTTTCAGGATTGGTTCCAGCATATCGATTGCTGCCTGCGGACTTGGCTGTGATGTCACTGCCATCTCCCCGGCCCTTAACATGCCGTAGAATTCATCTGCGGACAGATCATACATATCACGGTAAGTATTCCCGCCGATCGTACAGTTCAGAGGAACTACCGGGATTTTTCTTTCCCACACCCACTCTTTTGGCAGATCAGATGTACTGTTGATGGTTATTACATATTCACTCATATTGAAAACCTCCTCATCCTCAAGTCTCTTTCATCTTACCATTGTCTTACATATTACGCAAAACTTTTTTCATCGTATAGATAAATACAACACTTGTCGTCACAACGGAGATTACATCTGCGATTGGCTCCGCACGGTAGATTCCCATCACCCCCATGAATTTTGGCAAAATAATGGCAAGCGGGATCAGCAGAATAATCTTTCTGAGAAGCGCAATGAACAGCGACACCTTTGCCTGTCCCAGTGAAATGAACGATGTCTGGCACGCACACTGGATTCCAAAAATAGAGATTCCCAGAAAATAAACCGGCATAACCTGGCATGTCAGTTTCAACAGTTCCTGATTATTCGTAAATAATCCGGTATAAATCTGCGGTGCAAGGATTGCAACGCCTGCAAGTAAAAGCGTTCCTGCCAGACATACCAGGATCATCCGTTTCATCGTATCCTTCACACGTTCCTTATTTCCTGCGCCGTAATTATAACTGATGATCGGCTGGATTCCCTGTGTAATCCCCTGCACCGGAATTGTGATCAACTGCATGATACTCATCAGGATCGACATCGAACCAACATACAGGTCTCCACCGTATCTCTGAAGTCCTGTATTCAACGTGATCGTCACAAGACTTTCCGTACTCTGCATGATGAACGGCGAGATTCCAAGTCCGGCGATCATCTTGATCACATCCGCTCTCAGGCGCATATTCTTTAGCGACAGGTGCATCACAGTCTTTTCTGAAGTCAGGAAATGTACCACCCATGCCGCGCTGACCGCCTGCGACAAAATGGTTGCGATTGCCGCCCCTCGCACACCCAGATGCAGCACGAAGATAAACACCGGATCCAGACAGATATTCAAGACCGCTCCGATCAGTACCGACAACATCGCCGTCTTCGCTTCTCCCTGTCCACTGATGTAGGCATTCAACCCAAGTGCCAGCTGTACAAAGATCGTTCCGATCAGATAGATAGATATGTAATCTCTTGCATAGACAATCGTTGCATCACTTGCTCCGAATGCATAAAGGATTGGTGTCTTACATATCAAAAAGAACGCCGTCAGAATCACAGAAAAAAGGATCAGCAGTCCTGCCGAATTGCCAAGGATCTGCTCCGCTCCCTGTTTATTCTTTTTTCCAAGCTGGATTGACGCAAGCGGTGCGCCTCCCATTCCGGCAAATGCACTGAATGCCGAGATCATCGTAAGGATGGGAAATGTTACCCCAACGCCGGTCAGTGCCACATCTCCATATCCCGGAATATGACCGATGTAAATTCTGTCTACTATATTATAAAGCACATTGATAAGCTGTGCCGCCACAGAAGGAACCGCCAGAGAAAACATCAGTTTCCCCAGCGGTGCACTTCCGAGTCTTTCGTCTCTGTGATTCATTTGTATCGCTGCCTTTCTCTTGCATATTCTTTTGTATACTTGTTCTCTTATATACTCACTTTAGTATAAAAATTATTATATCATTTTCTTATTTTTGTGTACACATTCATTGCCTCTTTTCACATTACATTATTTCAGGCTCACATGCAGATAACTTCTTCCGGAAAGCGTCTTATTAAAGCAGATGCTGCACACCACCAGAATACAGCCCAGTGCGAATCCCCACCAATTAAATAATGCGGTCAATACCAGTAATGCCAGACGCATGAATTTTAACGCATAACCAAGTTCAAAATTCGGCTGTGTATAATTGGCTACTGCCACAAAGGCCATGTATAACATGACTTCGCTGTTAAACCACCCCGATGCTACCGAAAATTCTCCCATAACCAGACCTGCGATCACACTGAGCGGAGTGCTTAACATACTTGGCGTATTCAGTGCCGCAAGCCTCAGACCGTCGATCGCTACTTCCAGCATCAAAAGCTGATAGATCAACGGTATATTCACTGTATCCTTCACCGCCACAAAGGCAAATACTTTCGGCAGCCAGTTCAGGTTCTGCATAAAAAGCAGGAAGACCGGCGTCAGAAATATCGTCATCAGATTGATCAGTGTTCTGGATATTTTCAGATAGACACTGGTCAGTGTCGGAAAATAATAATCATTGGCCTCTTCGATCATGTCGAAGATCGATGTCGGAAGTATCATCGCAGATGGTGAATTGTCTACCAGAATTACGACTTTTCCCTCCAGAAGACATGCCGATGCCGTGTCCGGACGCTCGGTGAACTTGAACTTCGGGAATGGATTGTACCATTTCCGTCTGAACAGACATTCCGCCAGACTCTGCTGGTTCATTCGCAGATCATCCGTATCCACACTCCGGATCTTGTCACGTACATTTTTCAACAGTTCCTTGTCTACCCTGTCTCCCATGTAGCAGAGTGCCACATCCGTTCTGGAACTGTCCCCGACTTCCATCATCTCCATGATCAGCGCCGGATGACGGATTCTTCTTCTCATCATTGCCGTATTATATACGAGTGTCTCTACGAAACCGTCTCTGGAACCTCGGAGGGACTTATCTTTATCCGGTTCTTCCACACTTCTTACCGGATATGTCCTGCAGTCGATCACAATACATGCCCGGTATCCATCAATGAACACACACGTTTCACCAGACAGCAGGCTTTTCAGTATCTGATCAAAATCAAACAACACTTCAACCTCAACGTATGGAATGCATGCGTTGGCAAACTCCCACACATCCTCTGGCATCTCTTCTTCCTTCACCTTCAGAAGTGCATCCATAATCTTCAACATCGTCTCTTCGCTCGTAAACCCATTTACAAAATAAAAAGAAGAAACCCTTCCTCCAATCAGCAGATCTCTTTGAATGAGGTCAAAGCTTTCCTGGATTGGAAGTGTTTCATTCATATATGCTACATTTTCTTCTCTTGTCTTAAAAACCGGGATTTCCTGGCGCGTCATGTCCTTCTCACCTCTTATATACATAGACTATACTTTCCAGTATGCCCCGGTTCTTAATATTTCATGCAGAATCCGTCATTTCCGGCTATTTTGTCGTGCTGCCGAATCCACCGTTCCTTATCTCTTCCACTTCATCATCTACCGTAATTCCATATTCCATGAAGATTCCCTGCATAAATCCCGTTCCTGCCGGAATTTCCACTGTTTTCCCTTCATTTGTATCATTGGTGATCTTTGCGAAAATATGCCCCTCATTATCTGAATAATAATAATCGCTGTCGATGATTCCTACTGTATTATTCAACTGCAGGCGGAATTTGAATCCCAGACCGCTTCTTGGATAGCACTGAAGCACCCAGTTATCTTCCATCTTCGCACGGATTCCGGTTGGAATCTTCGCCGTCTCTCCCGGTTTTAAAGTGATGGCTGCCGGCGCATAAAAATCATATCCTGCGGATCCTTTTGTTGCGCGTTTTGGAAGTTTTAAGGAATCATAGACTTCCCTGATCTGCTCATCGGAAGCTTCTCCGATCGCATCTGTGTATCCTCCTTTAAACTGTTCAAAACTTACCTTTTCAAATTTCGCAATTCTTTTTGCCATGTGTATGTCCTCTTTCTTATATTCTTTGTATTTTTATACATTTCTTTTTTATCACCGGATCCTTCTCTTTTGTATCCGGCAGCCACAAAAGAAAGCACAGCCTTTAAAGCTGTGCTTTTTACTGGCATATTCAGTATAACATCTTTTAGTTGCCACACTCAATACTGATTTCATTAAATAACGCCAGGATATCATCTACCGACATCTTGTCTTTTTCTTCTCCTTTTTTATCCAGGATCGCATTTCCCTGATGCATCATCACAAGACGGTTGCCATATTCGATCGCATATCTTAAGTTATGTGTAACCATGATCGTTGTAAGATTCTTTTCTTTTACGATCTTATCGGTCAGCTCCATGATCAGTTCAGCGGTCTTCGGATCCAGTGCCGCCGTATGTTCATCCAGGATCAGGAACTCGATCGGTGTCATGGTAGACATCAGAAGTGCCATTGCCTGACGCTGTCCGCCGGATAATGCACCGACTTTGACGTCCATCTTATCTTCCAGACCGAGTCCGAGCTGGCTTAACTGTTCTCTGTAATACTCAATTCTTGACTTGTTCGTTCCTCTGGAAAGACCGAATACCTTTCCTTTATTGTCTGCCAGCGACATATTTTCCAGAATGGTCATGCTCGGGCAGGTTCCCATTGCGGGATTCTGATAGACACGGCCGATTCTCTGGTTCCTTTTAAATTCTTTCTGCTTTGTAATATCCGATCCGTTGATCAGGATCTGTCCGCCTTCTACCGGAATACTTCCACAGATAATATTTAACATCGATGTCTTTCCGGAACCGTTACTTCCCACAACAGATACGAACTCCCCGTTGTCGATCGTCAGGTTGAAATTCTGGAACAGACACATCTCATTTACGGTTCCCGGATTGTAATATTTATGAATTCCTTTTAACTCAAGCATTGGTGTTCACCTTCTTCTTTCTCTCCATACTGATGATAAGTACAATCAGAAACAGGACTGCTGTTACCAGTTTCATTGCCTGCGGATCAAAATTACGGAGTGCAATTGCCACACAGGCTTTATAAATGATTGAACCGATCAGTACCGCTGTTGTCGTACGCAGCAGCGTCAGTTTACGGAAAATGCTGGTTCCAATGATCACACTTGCAAGGCCGATGACCATTGCTCCGGTTCCCATTGAAATTTCAAATACTCGCTCCTCCTGTGCAAACACACATCCGGCCAACGCTACCAGGCCGTTTGAGATTGCAAGTCCAAGGATCTTGATATTGCCTTTATCTTTTGCAAGAGACACTACCAGTACGTCATTGTCACCAACGGCTCTTAACAGAAATCCGGACTTTGTATTCAGATAAAGGTCCAGGAATACTTTACAGATCACTGCCAGCACCAGGATAATGATCAATGTTGAATACGGTACAAGTGCATCCGGGATGATCTTATCCATCAGGTCATTTTTGAAAATAGTCTTCTGTGAAAACAACGGCACATTGGCCGTTCCCGCTATGTAAAGATTGATCGTCCACAGTGCTGTCATCATAATGATTCCCGAGAGAAGATCTCTGACCTTACATTTCACATGGATCAGTCCGGTGCAGATTCCTGCGACTGCCCCTGCAAGAAACGAAAGGATCAGTATGATGTATGGATTCATTCCTCTTGTAAGAAGGGCAGCCGTGATTGCTGCCCCCAGAGGGAAACTTCCATCCACCGTAAGATCCGGAAAGTCCAATATTTTGTATGTGATATAAATCCCCAGTGCCAGGATCCCATAGATCAGACCCTGTTCTAATATCGATGTGATGAAATTCATGAAAAAATGCCTCCCAATTTTTGTCTGTCTCAGACGTTTCTCTTTTTGTACTTTGCCCTTTCCGGCTTATTCTGCTGTAATCTCGTCAAAACTTTCTACTGCATTATTTGCAAGATCATCCGGAACCGTAATTCCAATATTCTCTGCTACTTTGTTATTTACATAGAATCCAGGCTCTGTGATTGTCTCAAAATTCTGTTCAGAAGCCTTTGCTTCGCCTTTTAATACTTTTGCTGCCATCTTACCTGTCTGTTTTCCAAGAGCGATATAATCAATTCCTTCTGCTGCAAGACATCCGATCTTTACCTGTTCAATTTCACTTCCGAATACCGGGATTTTCTTTTCATTTGCCTTATCCAGGATAGTCGGAAGAGATGCAACTACGGTGTTGTCTGTCAGGTTGGTGATGCAGTCTACTTTGCTTAACAGATCATCTGCCGCAAGGGATACATCTGCCGTTGTTGTGATTCCTTTTTCTACAAGTTCGAAATCATATTTCTTAACCAGACTCTTATATTCTTCAATTGCTGATACAGAGTTTGCTTCGCTTGTTGTGTACATGATACCAATCTTCTTTGCATCCGGAAGCATCTCGCGGATCATCTTAAGCTGTTCTTCTACCGGAAGTTTGTCAGATGTTCCGGTTACTTCTCCTACTGGCTTTCCATCTTTATCTGCAAGTTCTGCTGCTACAGGATCTGTAACTGCAGTGTAGATAACCGGGATATCTGCTTTCATTGCTGCATTGTATGCACTCTGTGCACTTGGTGTTGCGATCGCACATACCAGATCTACTTTATCAGATACCAGACTGTCGGAAATCTGTTTTGCAGTTCCCATATCTGCCGCTGCATTTTTATATTTTACTGTCAGGTTGTCGCCTTCTTTGATTCCTTCGTCCTCCAGACCTTTTAAGAAACCTTCTCTGCAGTTATCAAGAGAACCATGCTCTGCAAACTGCTCAATTCCGATGGTATAAGACTCTTTCTTGTCACTTCCGGAATCGGATGATTTGCCACATCCTGCTGCCATTGCTGTTACCATTGCTGCTGTTAATAATACTGTTACCATTTTCTTTTTCATAATCTTTTTTCTCCTTTTCCTGTATGAAATATTGTTGTTGTCTACAGATTGCAATTGCCAGCCCTCTGTAACTGTTAGGAGAGAAAATCTTTCATCGATAACGTCCGTCATACCTTTTTTTGATAAAAAGAAAACCGCCCCAAACCAAAAGGTTTGAGGCGGTAATAAAATCTATTATTATCGCGGTACCACTCAAATTGACGAATCGTCCACTTTCTCATGTACTAACATACACTCCTGATTGATAACGGGTTCGGTTCCCGACAAGCCATACTCTCTTGAATTACATATATTCATAAATTCTTGATTTCAGACTGCCCTCGAAAGGCCATTCACTTATCAACTTCATACAGCAATCACACCACCTGCTGCTCTCTTGGATGTCATTGTATAAGCTACTCCTCTTTCTCAACGGTTTTGCTTTGTTATGGTTATACTTTACTGTATCAAAGTTGTTTTGTCAAGAAGTTTTTTACTTGTTTATCATTTCACTACCGGTACCGGTGTGTCATCTTTTGCATCCAGATTATGAATATATTTCTTCGTATCTTTTTCCACAGACAGTCTGATTCCTTTTGTAATGGTAAAACGCTGGATAAATCCTGTCTTGGCTGTCATATAAATATGTGTACCAAGCAGCAGAATGATCATTGGCCATCCCCAGACGACTCCATTTACGGTTGTGACGATTGCATTCAATAACTCCATACCCTCTTTTCCTCCTTATTCCTTTATATGCAAAAAGACTCCGGGGATATTCCATCCTCGGAGTCTTTTGCCTACAATATTTTTTTGATATTATAACACTCTGTGTAATGAACTTCAAGTTAATCTTGGTTCCTGCCTTGGTATTTTCTGCTTTCTGGCTAATCCTTATTTAATACCGTCTGCTTTTCCTGCTGTCATTTCATTTCTTCAACCTGACTCACAATTCCCTGAAAACGCCCTATTTCCAGGTAAAATCCGGTGTCCCCTCAAGGTCATACGGCGTAGCCTGATACACGTAATAATTTAACCAATTAGTATATAAATTATTAGCTGTTGCTCTCCATGTAAGTAATGGCCCATTCTCCGGATCATCGTCCTGATAATAATTCTTCGGAAGTTCAATCGGCAGTCCCTTGCTCTTATCGCGCTTATACTCTCCATCCAGTGTCACACGATCATATTCCGGATGTCCCATCACGAATATCTGGCGTCCATTCTGTGCCATCGCAAGGAAGAGACCCACTTCATCCGATTCTGCCAGAATCGTGATTCTCTTATCTGCGCGCACTTTATCCAGTGGAGTCTCTGTGTGACGGGAATGTGGTGCCAGAAATACATCATCAAACCCACGTACCAATGGAATCTTACGGTTTAGCACTTTGTGCCAGAACAGACCGAACGCCTTCTTATCCAGCTGGACTTTATCGATTCCATAATGATAATACATTCCTGCCTGAGCTCCCCAGCAAAGATGCAATGTTGATACGACATTTGTCTTTGTCCAGTCCATAATGCGTGTCAGTTCGTCCCAGTAATCCACTTCTTCGAACGGCATCTGTTCTACCGGTGCCCCGGTGATGATGAATCCGTCGAATTTCCGGTCTTTGATTTCATCAAACGTCTGATAGAATTTGTTCAAATGACTCTTTGACGTATTCTTTGACTGATGTGAAGCTACTGCAACAAATGTCACATCTACCTGAAGTGGTGTATTAGACAGTGAACGTAATATCTGCAGTTCTGTCTCTTCTTTTAACGGCATCAGGTTCAAAAGTCCAATTTTGATCGGACGGATATCCTGATGTGTTGCACGGTGTTCATCCATTACAAATATATTTTCACTCTCTAAGATCTCCTTGACCGGGAGATCATTCTGCACTCTGATCGGCATAATCTTATTCCCCTTTTTCTTCTTTATTTTTTTCTATTTTCTGTTCTTCTGTTTCTGCCCCGTCATCTCTTTTTTGAAAATATGTACCGTCATTGTCTACATAACTGTCCCCGTTATAGCAGTCCGAATCTGTCGGCAGTTTCTTTTTCTCCAGCTGGTTATCCAGAAGGAGTTTTATAATATAATAGACAACCGCAAACGTCGGCACTCCAAATAACATACCAAGAATTCCGAACAATCCGCCCCCAAGAAGGATTGATACGATTACCCAGAATGCAGACAGTCCCGTAGAATTGCCAAGGATCTTTGGTCCCAGGATATTTCCGTCAAACTGCTGTAACAACAGTATAAATATCAGGAAATATATCCCTTTCATCGGATCTGCCAGCGCAATCAGGACAGCACTCGGGATTGCTCCAATATACGGTCCGAAGAACGGAATCACATTGGTCACCCCTACAATTACACTGACAAGCATTGCATACGGCATCTTTAAGATCGATGTACCAATAAAGCATAAAATTCCGATAATGATCGAATCTATCATCTTTCCAATAATAAATCCACCGAATATCTCATTCGTCTTTACTGCGATATGAATCAACAGGTTTGCACGTTCTGCAGGAAAAATCGCATAAGCTGCTTTTTTACTCTGATTAATGAACGTCTCTTTTCCAAATAAAATGTACACCGATACGATCACTCCGATCACCGCATGGAACATTTCCATAATCAATGTATACAGACCAACCGTCAGATGCGTCATCACTTCATTTACCTTATCCAACAGATCCGTACGCATCCACTTCTGAAGACTTGCCGAAGCTTCGTTCATTGCATTTTTCAATACTGCTGTCGCGGTCGAATCATCCAACTGTATATTATTGATCTCTTTTACCAGCTGATTGATCTGCGCCGGCAGTGTAAATATCAGATTACGGATACTTGTGATCAGTTCCGGTATCAGCATATTGATCAATGTCGATACAACCGTAATCAATACAACCAGCGCCACGATCACTCCTATACTTCTGGAAACCTTCTTCGCTTTTTCTTTCTTCTTCATGTGCTTTTCCAGCACTGGCACCAGATATGCATCTACGCTCTTCACGATTGGATTCAGAAGATACGCAATCCCGCATCCATACAATACAGGCTTTAAAATCGACAGGATCTTTGACAGTGTATTTGAAATCGCTTCTACCCTCAGCATGGCAAAATAAACCAGAATACAGGCAACAATTACCAGGAAATAGGTCATTCCACGGTTAAATTGCTGTCTTAATTTGGACGGTCCTTTTCTGCCAAACTTGGGACTATTTTTATAGTATGTATTCTCTTCTTTGTTCATGAAATCCTCTTCTTCCCTGCCAGTTTTGGCATATAAAGCTATTATACCCTCACTGTAAATCTACGTCAACATACTTTGATACGACAAAAACCGGAGTAAAAACTTATTCTTAAGCTTTATTCCGGTTTTTCACACTTTTTTCTTTATCTGTACCTTTTATTCACTGATCGTATACATATGACTTGCGCATCTTTTCTTCCAAAGATTACGCACATCCACATTTGAACGTCGCGCATTCCGTCTCTTGACAGTGACAGGCATTCCCGCCTTCTACACTGATCTTTCCTGCATGACACTGACATTCTTTGTTATACATACAGTCTGTTGCCTTACAATCCACGTCACTCTTGGCAGATGCTTCTTTTCCCGCCATGTCCGAATATGCATTCGAATAGGAGCTTCCACCTTTTCGCTCTTCAAAACTGTCACAGCTTGTCTCATCTGCTTTTTTTGCAGAATTTCCTCCTACTACGATACTGTCAAGATTACAGTAATAATTCTGGTTGTGTGTACAAGTCTGTACGGTACATCTTAAATCTGGCATAATATATCCTCCTTTCAAACTTCAAGATATATTATGCCAGTTCTCTTTATTTTTTATACATTTGTAAAACTAAATTAGTTTTCTTCTTTTACGACTTCACGTCTTGCTCTTGTTGCAATCTCTTCTGTAACAGATGCTACGAACTCATCCAGGCTCTTCTGTCCTTCGTCTCCTGCGAATCTGCTTCTTACAGATACCAGATTTTCTTCCTCTTCTTTTGCTCCTACTACAAGCATATAAGGAATCTTCTGCATCTGAGCCTCACGGATCTTATATCCGATCTTCTCTGCACGTGTATCGATTTCTGCACGGATACCTGCCGCATTCAATGTATCCAGTACTTTCTGTCCATATTCCAGATGTTTATCTGAGATTGGAAGTACCTTAACCTGTACCGGTGCAAGCCATGTAGGGAATGCTCCTGCGAAATGCTCGATCAGGATTCCGATAAATCTCTCGATAGATCCAAATGCTACACGGTGGATCATGATCGGACGGTGTTTCTCACCATCTGCTCCTGTGTATTCCAGTTCGAATCTCTGTGGAAGCTGCATATCCAGCTGGATAGTTCCGCACTGCCATGTTCTTCCGATAGAGTCTGTCAGATGGAAGTCGATCTTCGGTCCGTAGAATGCTCCGTCTCCTTCATTTACCACATAGTCAAGACCAAGGTCATTAAGCGCACCACGAAGACCTTCTGTTGCAAGTTCCCAGTCTTCATCACTTCCCATGCTGTCTTCCGGACGTGTAGAAAGTTCTACGTGATATTTGAATCCAAACAGCTGATATACCTCATCGATCAGAGCTACAACACCTTTGATCTCGTCACGGATCTGTTCCGGCATCATGAAGATATGTGCATCATCCTGTGTGAAACAGCGTACACGCATCAGACCATGTAACTGTCCTGATTTTTCATGACGGTGAACCAATCCGAGTTCTCCGACACGAAGCGGAAGATCTTTATATGAACGCGGTTCTGCTTTGTATACAAGCATTCCACCCGGACAGTTCATTGGCTTAATTGCAAAGTCCTCTCCATCGATCTGTGTTGTGTACATATTCTCTTTATAGTGATCCCAGTGTCCGGATGTCTCCCAGAGGTGTCTGCTTAAGATAATTGGTGTAGATACTTCTACATAACCTGCTTTTTTGTGAAGTTCTCTCCAGTAGTCAAGCAGTGTATTCTTAAGAACCATTCCCTTTGGAAGGAAGAACGGGAATCCAGGACCTTCTTCGCACATCATGAAAAGTCCAAGTTCTTTACCAAGTTTTCTGTGGTCACGTCTTTTTGCTTCTTCAAGCATGGTCAGATATTCGTCTAACAGTGCTTTCTTCGGATAAGAGATACCGTAGATTCTTGTAAGCATCTTGTTCTTTTCGCTGCCTCTCCAGTAAGCACCTGCAAGGCTTGTAAGCTTGAATGCTTTTACAGGCTTTGTTGTCATCAGGTGTGGTCCTGCACATAAATCAACAAATTCTCCCTGCTGATAAAAGCTGATCTCTTCTCCTTCCGGGAGATCTTCGATCAACTCTACTTTATATGGTTCGTCTTTTTCTTTGAAATATGCGATTGCTTCTTCTCTTGTCTTTGTAAATCTTTCGATCGGAAGAGCCTCTTTGACGATCTTCTTCATCTCTTTTTCAATCTTTTCCAGATCTTCTGCTACAAATGGTGTCTCGCGGTCTACATCATAGTAGAATCCATTCTCGATTGATGGTCCGATTGCAAGCTTTGTATCTGGATACAGACGTTTGATCGCCTGTGCCATGATGTGAGATGTTGTATGCCAGAATGCACCCTTTCCTTCTTCATTATCAAATGTAAGAATCTCCAGTTCACAATCTTCGCTTACAATGTGTCTGAGATCTACTACTTCACCATTAACTCTTGCAGAAGTCGCCACTCTTGCCAGACCTTCGCTGATATCTTTTGTGATATCCAGTACTGACATACTTCCTTCATACTCTTTGAAAGATCCATCTTTTAATGTAATTTTCATAATTATCATGTCCTCTCTTTTTATTTTTATATCCTATCCTCGGGCATGTATCTTCTTTCCTGCCCGTTCAGCAATCATCCGTAATCTGCTGCTTTTTTCTAAACGCATGGCATCTACAGGACCTGCCACTGGCCACTCCTTACGAACGCGTGGCGAAAAAAAAAGCCCCTTACAGATAATCACTGTAAGGGACGAGTTATCTCGCGGTTCCACCCTGTTTGAACTGACACTTCACAGTCTCTATATTATTCACCAAAGACTTTTATGCCAGAACCTCTTAATTATGACGATAACGGAATCACCGGACTGTTTTGCAGCCACTCAGAGGTAGTTTTCAGAAGGTTCCAAAATAAGAAGCTTTCAGCCCGTGGCTTCTCTCTCTGGCATTTCTTTCCCAGCCTACTCTTCTCTTCAACGTGTTTTCTCATACATTTTCATTATAACACGGCATTTTGCTTTGTCAATATTTTTTCAGCCACAGCTTCCAGACCGCAAAACATTCCCGCACAAAATAATTTGGGAATAATAATGGATGGCAGCTTGCCGGTATCGGAAACGGCTCCTTAAATCCTGCACGTTTTGCATATACACACCCTCGATATACATGGAAATTATTTGAGACAATTCCTACCGGTGTATCTACATCTGCAATAAGGTTTCTGGAAAACTTCAGATTTTCCAGTGTGTTTACCGACACATCCTCCTGCACAATACGCCTGCGGTCAATCCCTTCACACTCCAGATAACGTGCCATTGCATACGCTTCTGTTACTTCTTCATCTTTTCCCTGTCCTCCGGAGACGATCACATGTACTTCCGGATGCTCTTTCAGATACTCTGACGCGCAGTCCAGTCTTCGTTTCAGTGAATCGGTAATCTTCCGGCCTCTTACCTGCGCTCCCAGTACAATGATCCATCTTGTAGCGGATCCTGTTTTTGTGTCTTCTTCAAAGTGTTCTTTTCTTTTTCCCAAAGGGTTTCTGTGCATTCCTTTTATGATCTTTATCTCTGCGATCAGAAGAAAACATACCGAAATACCAATCATTGCTTCTACGATACACGGCATTCCATATAAACGGATCAGCGCACTCCCTGCAATTCCCACTATTCCGGTCGCCAGCCAGAATCTGGAAAAAGTAGAGTCCCATTTTTTCAGTGCGATACAGACCGCACTGTAATAAATGAGACTCAGGATACCTGTAACCAGAAATATTATCTGCCACAGCATTTTTTATATTTTTTTCCTGATCCGCACGGGCATGGATCATTTCTTCCGATCTTTTTAGGTTTGCGGATTGTTGTAGATTCCTTCTGTTCTTTGTAGAATTTCTTCAGTTCTTCTTCTGAGAAAATCTCTTTCCACTGTGGAAGTTCATACAGCCAGTCAGCTTTTGCCGCTACCATATTCTTATACAGTCTTTCCCTGTCAAATGCAAGACTTACTACTGTATCTTCTTCTACTGTATCAAGATCGATCTCGATCAGAAGACTTTCATTGATACCATCCAGGAAACCGATCATTGTCAGAACTTCCTGTCCGAATTTCTCAGCCAATTCTTTTACTGTTCCTTTTACAACTTCATCCGGATTAGAAAGAAGCTTTTCATAAATTTCTTTCTCAATCTGGAAATAAGTTCCCCAGAATTTTTCTAACTGACTTCTGTCTGCAGTTTCGTCATAAGCGATGTTCTGCCACTGCTGATATAATGTACTCATATTTCTATACTCCTTTGTACGATATTCATTTGCAATTTTTCACTGCTCTCTATATAATATACTAAAGTCTTGATTCATTGTAAAGGATGATTATTATGAAAAATGCAAAACGTATTCTGGCACTTGCTGCCGCCATTTTATTATTTGGTATGTATCTCAGTACATTAATATTTGCCCTGATTGGGAGTCCGCATTCCATCGACCTTCTCTGGGCCTCTATTGCATGTACGATTGTGCTTCCGGTACTTCTCTATGGTTATATGCTGGTATTCAAGCTTACCCGGCATAATACTCCATCTGATGATTCAGCTGACAGCTTTCACAGCCACAGCTCAGATGATGTATCTAAGTTGTCACAGTCTCATGACCAGGCAAGCGATGATACCATATAAAACTCAAAGGGCATCAGACTTTCTTCGCGATCGTCTGATCCTTTTTTCTTATGTTTTCTTTCATCTTCTCTGATCTTCTTTCTCTTAGCAAGGTATTCTTCCATTGAAATCACTTCTGCTTCCTCTTTTGTCCAGTCTCTCGTATTCATAGTGCATACCTCCATCTTGATTATTTTTATCCCCTCTTACGTCTCTGGTGTCTGATTACACCGACGTTATTATTATATTTACGATGGTTTCATTATATGCATAGAATGTGTCAACATTATGGAAAAAATCTGAATAAAGCATAAGAAATTTCTTAAGGAAAACATAACAATCTACAGAACTTGCCACCGGCAACTTCTCTTTCATACTCTGGTATTAAAAAACAGAGATAGAGCAGCTCTCCTGTCTTCAAAAGACACATGGCCTGCTTTATCCCTGTTTTTCATCTCATGATTCGAAATATTTTATCTTATTTGGAAAGTTTTGACTCTCTGTAAATGATATCATGTCTTTCCGGACCATTCGATACCATTGTAATTGGGTATCCGATCTGCTCTTCTACAAACTCAATGTAGTTTCTGCAGTTTTCCGGAAGATCTTCGTATTTCTTAATTCCACGGATATCACTCTTCCATCCCGGAAGTTTCTTAAGAACCGGTTTTGCCTTCTCTAACAGATGTGTGGTCGGGAAGTCTGTTGTTACTTCTCCATCGATATCGTATCCTACACATACCGGGATCTCGTCCAGGTATCCAAGTACATCTAATACTGTAAATGCAACATCTGTGCTTCCCTGCATTCTGCATCCATACTTAGAAGCTACACAGTCAAACCATCCCATTCTTCTCGGACGTCCTGTTGTTGCTCCGAATTCTCCACCGTCACCACCACGGCGTCTTAATTCATCTGCTTCATCACCGAAGATCTCGCTTACGAACGCTCCTGCTCCTACTGCGCTTGAGTATGCTTTACATACAGTTACGATCTTCTTGATCTCATATGGAGGGATTCCTGCTCCGATTGCTCCATATCCTGCTAATGTAGAAGATGAAGTAACCATCGGATAGATTCCGTGATCCGGATCTTTCAGTGATCCAAGCTGACCTTCTAATAATACTTCTTTTCCTTCTTTGATTGCATTGTTCAGGAAAAGAGATGTATCACATACGAATGGTTCGATCATCTTTTTATATTCTTGAAGTTCATTATATAAATCATCAGGATTGATCAATGGTTTATGATAAAGGTGCTCCAGTAATACATTCTTCTGTTCTGCCACACGGACAACTTTCTCTTTTAACAGTTCATCATCAAATAATTCACTGACCTGGAATCCAATCTTTGCATATTTGTCTGAATAAAATGGTGCAATACCAGATTTTGTAGAACCGAAAGATTTTCCTCCCAGTCTCTCTTCTTCGTATGCATCAAAATTCTTATGATAAGACATTACCATCTGAGCACGGTCAGATACCAGAATCTTCGGCATCGGAACTCCCTGATCGATAATAGACTGCACTTCCTTGAATAACACCGGTACATCCAGTGCTACACCATTTCCGATAATACTGGTTGTATGACCGTAAAATACTCCTGATGGAAGTGTGTGTAATGCAAATTTTCCATAATCATTGATAATTGTATGACCTGCATTCGCGCCTCCCTGGAATCTTACGATGATATCTGCCTGCTCAGCCAGCATATCTGTAATCTTACCTTTTCCTTCGTCGCCCCAGTTGGCACCGACTACTGCTTTAACCATATCCATTCCTCCTGCGTTATTAACATGACTTATCAGTCTACTTTAGCGAGTCTAATCAAACCGCCTTAAGCATTATACTATACATTTTATCTTGGTTCAATAATATTTTTACAGAAAATACATATGATTTCCTGTATTCTTTACATTAAAGGCGCAACCAGTCTTAACACCTGCCCGGCTACCTTCATAAGAACTCCTCTGTTTCTCACCTCAGTCACTGTCACTTTGTGACATTTTGCCAGGGTATTCTGGAAGTCTTCTTCCACTTTCTGAACCTCCGGATTATCATAAATAAATACTCCGTTTTCAAAATGCAGATAGAGACTCCGGAAATCCAGATTGATACTGCCTACTGTTGCCGTATCATCATCAGATACAAATACTTTCGCATGTACAAATCCAGGTGCATACTCATAGATCTGCACTCCGCCTTCAATCAATTCTTTATAATATGTCTTTGCTACCGCGAATGCATACCATTTATCCGGAATATGCGGCATGATGATGATCACTTCAATACCACTTTTGGCTGCACGTATAAGTGTTGTCAGCATCTCATTATCCAGTATCAGATACGGAGTCATGATATGCACATACTTCTTCGCATGATTCAGGATATGGAAATACACCTCTTCTCCCACGTTCTCATGGTCAAACGGACTGTCCGCATATGGGATCACGTATCCCAGTCTGTCATTCAGTGATTCCGCTTTTTTTGTAAGATATTTTCCATAAGGCTCAACACCACGCATATCTACATCCCACATCTGCAGGAATATCATTGTCAGGCTCTGGACCGCATCTCCTCTTAACAGAACAGCTGTATCTTTCCAGTGACCGAATCGTTCTTTTTCATTGATATATTCATCAGCCAGATTCACACCACCTACATACCCTGTCTGCCCATCGATCACACAGATTTTTCTATGATCGCGGTTATTCTGGATTGTAGACACAAAAGGCCGGATCTTATTGGACATTTTGCACTTGATCCCGAATTTCTGAAGTTTCTTAGGGTAACTGTACGGCAGCAGATCAAATGCACACATTCCATCATACATGAACCTGACTTCTACACCTTCGTTCACTTTCCGTTTCAGGATCTCCAGGATTGTATCCCACATAATTCCTTCCTCTACAATGAAATATTCCATAAAAATGAACTTCTCTGCTTTTTCCAGCTCTTTAATCATAGAAGCAAATTTATCCTCTCCCACCGGGAAATATTCGACTTCCGTATTGCGGTAGGTCGGAAATCCAAGTTGATGTGACAGATAATAAGACAGCTGTGCATTTGCCGATTTGCTTGCCCAGAGTGCCTCTGTAACCTTCTCATCCTGATCCATATAAGGTTCTGTCTCCATACGAAGTGCCGCAAGTCTGTTCTGTACAAATCTCGTCTCCAGCTGCAGATGTACATAGATATAAAATACCGTTCCTATAACCGGAAGTGCCATCACACACAGCATCCAGGTCATTTTAAATGCCGGGTTCCCTTCTGTATTAATGATATATACAAGAACAACGATTTCCATCACGCTCATCGCACTGTATATAAAGGTTGCATACTCTTTCAGATAGTATGGAATTCCTAAGAATACCAGTAACTGTATCAGAATCAATATGACAAAAATCCCGGCACGGCTGAACACCATTTTAAAAAATTTCTTCTTTGCCACCGTCTTTTTGCTCTGTTCTTTCATACTTTTTCTCTCCTTTATCCAGGACCATACAATTCTCACCGGGTTTTGCCGTCCCAGGCTCCCTTCTGGTACTGATACAGCCAGGATATGATACAGTGTATCATATTTTTATTTTCTTCTCAACTTGCAATAATTTATTTTAATTTAATGGAAAAAAGCATATAATATGTGCTATGATAAGGGAAAGAACGGAAAGGAGTCAGATTATCATGGCAAAATGGAGCAAAAAATTATTAGGTCTTGCAGCAATCGGCAGTGCCGCAGCAGGTCTGGTTTATTATTTAAAGAAGTCAAAGAAAAATGAGGACGATGATTTCAACGATGATTTTGAAGACGAAGACTTCGATCTGGATAATGACCTCCAACCAGTTGACCGTGGATATGTCGATCTGAATGCAGCCAAAACAACTACCGAAGAGGACAATGCAGCAGATGACAGTACAGAAGATACTTCCGAAGATGCTGATGCTAAGGACACTCCGGATACTTCCGAAGACACTGACGAAGACGACGGGGATGACGAGGATTAATCGGTATTTATTACCTTTACTGCAGAAGACATTTCTGTATCCAATAGTCTTTTTGCATACACAAGTATAAAAGAGCAGTATATGATATCAACAGGGTAATCTTTTTATTCTCCCTGTTTGATATTATATACCGCTCTTTTTTCTTTCTAAAATGTTGGAAACACTTTCTATTTTCTCCAGCATTGATTCAGAATTGCCACAGCTTCTTTGATATCTTCTTCTCTCATATTCGCATATCCAAGAAGGATGGTTGCTTTTTCCTTTTCATCTTTGCGAATCCGGTAATCAGAAAGCCCATATACCCGGATATCTGCTTTTTTCGCCTTCTCGATCAGATTTCTTTCTTTTTGTCCGTTTTTAAATGTTAACAGGATATGAACCCCTGCATGTTCCCCCGATATCTCACAGATATCTCCCAGTGGTTTCAAAGCTTCGATCAACACATCATGCCTGTTTTTATATAACGCCCTGGTCTTATTCAGATGGCGTTCATAATATCCTTCTTCAATAAAGTGCTGCACGATCGTCTGATCCACTTTTGATACCGTAGAATTCACAAAGCTTCCCTTCTTCCAATATGCTTTCAGAATATCTTTTGGCAATACCATATAACTCAGACGTATTGCGGGTGCGATGGATTTGGAGAATGTTCCAAGGTAAATGACTTTATCTTCCGCATCATATCCCTGTAATGCCGGAATCGGTTTCCCTTTATAGCGGAATTCACTGTCATAATCATCCTCTATAATATATCTTCCGTCTTTTTCATATGCCCATTTCAAAAGCTCCATTCTTCTTCCTATCGGCATAACAATCCCGGTCGGATACTGATGGGATGGCGTTACATAAGCAATATCAGCTCCCGTACTTTCAAGATCCTGTATTTTCATACCATGTCTGTCCATCGCCACAGGAACCGTCTCATACCCAAGTGTATGGATCACTCTGTATGCCTGTTTATAAGTCGGATCTTCAAATGCGATCATATGTTCTGTTCCGAGGATCATACCAAGCAACATCAGAATATAATCACTCCCCGCGCCGATCAGAACCTGATCCGGTGTACAGTCCACTCCCCGCGCCTGATACAGATAATTACTGATAGCACTCCGGAAACCATATTCGCCCTGCGGATCCCCTGTACGAAATAATTCTGTCCTGTCATCCATCAGGATATCTTTTGACAGTTTTCGCCACACATTATACGGAAAGCTGTTCAGATCAACTCCATTCGGCGTGAAATCATATTGATACACTTTTTTCTTTTCTATTTTCCGTTCGGACTTCTTTTCTTCTTTTTTCAGTTGATATAATTCATCAATCTGAGCCACGAAAAAACCGCGGTATGGGGCAGATTCAATATATCCTTCTGATAATAATTGTTCATATGCCAGTTCAACCGTGCTGCGGCTGACTTCCAGATGCTTTGCCAAAGCCCTGGTAGACGGGAGTTTTTCCCCGTAAGGAATCCTCCCGTTCTGGATATCAGACTTGATATAATCATAAATCTGCTCATACAGCGGCTTCTTCGAACGACTGTCTAGATTTATCGTTAATTCATTCATTTTATTTTTCCATCTTAATCACAGTATCTTTATTAATGTATTCTACTGTTCATTATTTCTTATTTTTTAGGCAGCTTAAATGAACTCTTCAGCGATACGATACGGTTAAATACCAGATTCTCCGGTGTAGAATCTTTCGAATCGATACAGAAATATCCGTTTCTTACAAACTGGAAGCTGTCGCACGGACCTGCTTCGTTAAAGCTGTCTTCTACATAGCACTCCTTTAAAATCTGCAGTGAATTCGGATTCAGATTCAGGGAACCGTCTTCTTTATTATATACACCCTTCTCTTCATCGATCAGATTCTCATATAATCTTACTTCTGCTTTCTTTGCCTGTGGAGCACTTACCCAGTGGATTGTTCCCTTCACTTTACGTCCGGTAAATCCTGTTCCACATTTTGTCTCCGGATCATAAGTACAGTGAACAACCGTTACATTTCCTTCGGCATCCGTCTCGTAACTTACACATTTTACAAAATATGCATGCATCAGACGTACTTCATTGCCAGGGAAAAGACGGAAATACTTCTTCGGTGGCTCGATCATAAAATCATTACGCTCAATATAAAGCTCACGACCAAATGGCACTTTTCTCATACCAAGTTCCGGATTCTCCAGGTTATTCTCTACATCCAGATACTCAACTTCTCCCTCCGGATAGTTATCAATTACCAGTTTGATCGGATCAAGAACTGCCATCATACGAGGCTTCTTCATCTTCAGATCCTCACGGATACAGTACTCAAGCATTGCATAGTCTACAGAGCTCTGGCTCTTGGATACTCCACACATCTCAACAAACATCTTGATAGATTCCGGTGTGAATCCTCTTCTTCTAAGGGCTGCTATTGATACCAGTCGCGGATCATCCCATCCGTCTACGATACCATCCATAACCAGTTTCTTAATGTATCTCTTACCTGTAACGACATTTGTCAGATACAGCTTTGAAAATTCAATCTGTCTCGGTGCCGGATCAAATTCACATTCTTTCACAACCCAGTCATATAATGGTCTGTGGTCTTCAAATTCCAGCGTACAGATAGAATGTGTGATATGTTCGATCGCATCTTCGATTGGATGAGCAAAATCATACATTGGATAGATGCACCATTTATCTCCGGTGTTATGGTGTGTCATATGAGCCACACGGTAGATGATCGGATCACGCATGTTAATATTCGGCGATGCCATATCGATCTTTGCACGTAAGACTTTCTCTCCGTCCTGATACTTGCCGTCTTTCATCTCTTCGAAAAGTCTTAAGTTCTCTTCTACCGAACGGTCACGGTACGGACTGTTCTTTCCAGGCTCTGTCAGCGTTCCACGATATTCACGCATCTCTTCTGCCGTCAGATCACAGACAAATGCTTTTCCCTTCTTAATCAGTTTTACGGCACACTCATACATCTGATCAAAATAGTTAGATGCAAAATAGAGATGATCTCCCCAGTCAGCGCCTAACCATTTTACATCTTCTTTAATAGACTCTACGAATTCCATATCTTCTTTCATCGGATTCGTATCGTCAAATCTCAGATGAAATGTTCCATTATACTTCTTTGCAAGTCCTGAGTTCAAAAGAATAGACTTTGCATGTCCGATATGCAGATATCCGTTTGGTTCCGGTGGGAATCTTGTACATACTTCACTGTACACTCCTTCTGCAAGATCTTTATCTATTTCCTGTTCAATAAAATTTTTGGAAACTGTTGTTTCTTCTCCCATGGTATCCTCCTTAGGTTTTAACTATACATTATGCTCATTATCTTATCATAAAAAATATGATGAAACAAGGGAAGATACTTTATTTTATCCCAATTACCTTTAGCGCAAATGTACGGATTTTAGAACAGACGGATTTTGCCCGGCCTTACAGATCCATCCATTTTCCTTTCCTTACATACAAAAGCATCAGTAGCATTCCCAGAAGCCAGGACGTCGGATAACACATCATCACATGTCCGAGACTTCTTGTCCATGCCATTGTTCCCGCGATCCATATCACACGGAATCCACACAAAGATACCAGAAATACGACCATTGCCTGCATCGTCTTGCCTGTTCCTCGTATCGTTCCTCCCAGCACATGCAGAATTCCAAGCATCCAGTAAAACGGACAGAAATACCTCATAATATATACACCATACTCCACAACCTTCTGGTTCGTCGTAAAGACACCTATCACCTGTGGAGCAAATATCAGCAACATAATCCCGGTTAACACCGAATAGCCAGCCCCCATCACAGTAGATATATACATTCCTTTTCTGACTCTGTCCGGCTTTCTGGCGCCAATATTCTGTCCCGCAAATGTAGTTGCGGCCATACTGATGCTCAATACCGGAAGGATGTTAAATCCATCAATCTTTATATATGCTGCAAATCCGGCCATAACCGTTGCCCCGAAACTATTCACGCTCGTCTGTACGATCAAATTCGAAAGTGAAATTACAATATTCTGGATTCCCGTCGGGATTCCGATACGGATGATTTTGGAAAGCAGATGGTCATAGCAGCGGATTTCCTTAATCTTCAACTTATATACATCTTCACTTCTGATCAGAAATCCCCATATAAAAATGCATGATATCAACTGACTGATATCCGTAGCCAGTGCCGCGCCAACGATTCCAAGTTTCAGTCCGACAACCATGATCAGATCCAGGAATATATTTGAAATCGCTGCGATCATCAGGTATACCAGGGAACGTCTGGAATTGCCCACGGCATTCAGAACACCCGCCGACATATTGTAAACTACCGAAAATAAACTTCCGCCAAAATATACCTGCAGATAGATTACCGACTGTTCAAATACCTTGTCCGGTGTTCCCATCAGGCGCAGCATCGATGGTGTCACTGTAATTCCGATTACAGTCAGAAGCACTCCTGCTACCAGCGCGATCGCCATCGTAGTATGTACGGCCTTCCTCACGCCTTCTGTATTTTTAGCCCCATAAAACTGCGAGATCACAACACCTGCACCAGTCGATGCTCCTATGCAGAAACCGATCAGCAGGTTAATGATCGCACCGCTGGATCCGACTGCTGCCAGTGCGTTACTTCCCACATAGTTGCCGACAATAATCGAATCCACCGTATTATATAACTGTTGAAACAAATTCCCCAGAATCAGCGGGATTGCAAAAAAAAGTATTTCTTTCCAGATCACGCCCTCTGTCATTGTCTTCATTTTTTTCATGTTTCTCTCCCTCTTCTGTCTACCATGTTCTAAATTACTATTCTATTCCTATTTTCATTTTCCGGCAATATGTTTTCTTTATATTTCTTTTGATTTTCTCCCGGTATCACAAAAAAATGTATTGACAAAATCACCTGATTCATTGTATAGTATCAATGTTGCATATCACTTATGCATGCTGCCTTGGCTCAGTCGGTAGAGCGTCGCCTTGGTAAGGCGGAGGTCGGCGGTTCGATTCCGCTAGGCAGCTTAAAAGAAAAGCTCTGTAAATCATGATTGATTTACAGAGTTTTTTATTTTTTTAGTTCTTCTTTTCTTTTGCTTTCATTCTGTTCCTTCCGCTTTAACGATTGCCTTCGGCGTACTATACCACACTTTCTGATATGATCCTGTATCCTTTTTCAAAATTGCCTGCATCAGCCGGCATATTTCCATTACCTGATCTTCCATCTTATTGTCAATCGTTCCATACATTTCACCCGACATAATCTTCTGGTGCATTTCTTCACTGTTATTAATCCCGATGATCACTGGAAGTTTCAGATTTTTTTCTTTGTAATAATCATATACCCCAAGTGCCATATCATCGTTATTGCAGATAACAGCCTCTACGTTCTGTACTGCCTCGTCATCTAATGCCGCAAACTTTTCATAAGCCAGCTCTCTCTTCCATTCAGCCAGGATATTTCCCTTCTGATTCAACGGAAGTTCTGCACCCGTTTCCAGGAATCCGCTTGTTCTGCGGATTGCATCAAAATGTGATTCTTCTCCTTCTACCAGTACATAATCCAGCATTCCATTTCCATTCCAGTCGAGTATTCTGCTTTGTTTTTTCCAGAGATCTTTCAACAGTTCCCCCTGCATCACACCGGCCGCTCTGGCATCCGTTCCTACATACCAGACATTTTTCGATATTTTCAAGTCCTTTTCATCAATCTCCCTGTTAAATAAGATGACTGGTATGTCTGCATCTTTGGCGTCAGTCAGTACACTTGCCGCCGACGCCGGTTCTACAAGATTTACAAGCATCACATCGTAATCCTGAGCATACATCTCCTGCAGCTGTTTTTCCTGACGGCTGCCGATCCCTTCTGCATCATAGATTTCATAAGATACTTTTTTCCCAAGTATTTTCGTCTGTCCTATCTTATCTTCCAGTTCTCTGATATAACTTTCCATAAATGTATCGCTACGGTCATATACTGCAATTCCGACATGTATATACCGGTCTTCTTTTTGCGGCAGTTTCCATGCGATCACAAGTCCGGTCAGAAGAAGGAGCAAAACGATCAGTATGAGGGTGTATTTATCTATCTTGCATTTTTTACCGTGTTTCATCTTCCGATCACCTTGAAAGCAGCGCATCATATTCACCGCTTTCCATCCTTTCTTTATCCAGTCTTACCGGCTTCAGACAAATATTCTTCATATCTTTTGTCTTTCCTTTCTTTTCTAACATCTGCATGCTTTCATAGCCAAGTCTGTATGTATTTTCTACATAAATGAATGGTTTTTCCCCATTTCTCACCTGCTCCAGCACTGCATCTTCTACCGGCAGACGATATTGTTCTTTCTTACTTTTTAAAGTAGCTGCATAATACTTAAACTCACTCTGCATCGTATCTGTCACTGCCAGAAGATTATTTTTCTTATAACCGCCTTCCTTTTTCTCCAGATACATTTCCGGATATACAAGAAGGATCCCTTCAGAGCCATTCTCCATTTCTTCTTTCACAAGTTCATCAAACGCTTTTTCCGTCAGTCTGCTTTTATACCATACATCCAATTTCACATGGTCATCATAAGCCTGGTCCCGTATTCCATCCAACAGGCCATACAGCTCATTCTGACTGTCTTTCGGTAAGATCACCGTAATCCTCGTCTTTTCCTCTGTGTAATTCTGGCCTGCCATCATCTGCATGGATACAAATGCGATCAAAAGAAGTAAAAGGATCAGCAATATATGTTTTTTTCTACCTTGCATCATCGGTTTCCTCCATCTTTGGAATTGTAATGGTCGCTGTCGTTCCTTCATCCAGTTCGCTCGTGATGGTTACGCCATAATCCTCTCCGTAGATCAGCTGGATCCGTTCGTTTACATTCCGCACACCAATCCCCGATCCGCGTTTGCTCGAAATTACTTTGTTGTGCATGATATGATCTATGGTTTCCTGTGTCATTCCAGGTCCGTTATCTGCTACATCAATTCCAATATCTCCATCCCTATCATAGATCCGGATGGTAATCTCTCCGTCCTCATACATTCCCTCCATGCCATGATAAATCGCATTTTCAAGCAGCGGCTGAATGGATAATTTCGGACACAAGTATTTTAACAATGCCGGATCTGCCTCTATCTGAAATTCAAATTTATCCTTAAATCGGATATTCTGAATTGCGAGATAACTGGATGCATGTTCCAATTCTTTCTCCAACGGAATCATATCTTTTCCCTGACTTAGAGAGATACGGAAAAACTTTGCAAGCAGAGATACCATCTTTCCTGCCCCTTCATATTCCTCACTTCGTATCATCCAGATGATCGAGTCCAATGTGTTATACAGAAAATGTGGATTAATCTGAGACTGCAGCAACTTCTTCTCCATCTGCTGACGCTCGCGTTCGTTCCTTCGGATTTCTTCCATCTGTTCCTGCAGCTTATCTGCCATGATATTAAAATGTGCGCTGAGATTTTTCAGTTCTCCGATTCCCTCTTCTTTTGCCTTAATATCATAATTGCCTTTTCCAAATTCCTGCATCGTCTGAAGCAGACGATAAACCGGATCCGTAAAGCTTCTAAAAAGTAAAATATCCAGGAAAATTAATATCACGCCAACCAGCAGCAGAGTAAACCATGCAACATAGTGCAGATTATAACTTTCAAAATCCAGACTGGACATCGAGTTTACGAGTACCACATTCCATCCGGTATATCCAATCTGCTGGCGCTCAATCAGCCATTTTCCTCCGCTTTGCTCTTCTATTTTATAATTCTTGCAGGCCATTGCCTCTTTCACCGTTTTTTCCTGATACATTTCCGAAGCGATCTCTTTTTCAAATGGATGATACAGTAATCGCCGGTTTGTATCCAGAAGGTAACAGTATGCCGATTTTTGACTCTTATAATGCAGCAATACCTCATCTATCGAATCCGTATAATACTCCAGAAGCAGTACTCCGGACTTCATATTGCCATTTTCCACATATTCTATGTAACGGCTGATTTCATAAACGTATCTTGCCTTGTCCGGTTGTACAAGTTTCTTCTCTCCGTAATGAATCGTCTCTATATTCTTTTGTGCATTTTGAAACCAGGCTTCCTGTTTTACCTCTGCTTTATTCCTGTCCGGTAATTTTTCCGAATGCCACAGACTGCTTCCATCTGCATCGTAAATTGCAGCGCTATAAAGCACCTCTGATTCCCGCACCATACGTTGTTCCATTTCTCTTTGAAACATTTCTGTTGCCGTATCATAGGTCCGGATATCCTGATAATAAATCGAGTTGATCAGTTCATTGATATTCTCTATCTCCGCTTCTAAATCCTGGGCCAGCGTTTTTTTCTGTTTTGATACTTTCTCAATAGTATCTCTTTGAAAATATCCCGAAAAATAATGCGAAAACAAAAACATACAGCTTATAATACAGACCGCAATGGAAACAGACATCACGAACGGGAACACAATGCGGATACTTACTTTTTTATCCTTCATCCGCATCTCCCCCCTGTTTTCTGTATTTTACCGGAGACATTCCACAATTTTTCTTAAATACATAGCTGAAATAATTTGGCTCCGGATATCCCACCATATTTCCGATCACCTGACTCTTATAATCTGTCTGTAAAAGCAGTTTTTTCGCCTCTTCCATCCGACGTCCGGTCAGATAGTTCACAAATGTTCCACCTGTTTCCTGTTTGAAGATTTTCGAAAAATACGATGAACTGACATGAAGCTTTCCACACACGGTCTCTACACTTAAGTCAGGATCCGGAAACCTCTCTTCTACGATCTTGCGCGCATGTTCCGCCAGGATGACATTATTATCAATCTGTTTTTTCTGAATCAGCGACCGGATCAGTTCACAGTAATTGACCAGCCAGTGATCCAGCTCTTCCCCTGTACTTAACGAGAGAATCTTCACTGCCATTTTCTTCGTTCCTGCAAATTCCATATCCGATGTGATCTGATATTTTTTGTAAAATCTAGAGAATGAAAATGAAATTTCCAGGATCAGAACCTGATATTCGTTTAACGAATACTGTCTCCTATGAAGCCATGCAAGCAGACTTTCCACCTGACTTTTTAACTCTTCTTCCGTATAATGTGTGATATTTTTCCCTATATTCTCTACTTTTGTATTCCAGTCTTCTTTGACATCCTGCACCGGCATGATGTCATTATAATACGTATAACTTTCTTCTACCGTTACCAGATTGTAATCCAGTGCCTCAAGTGCCTGTTCATACAATGACGGCATATCCTCAATTTTCTCCCTGCTGACACTGATTCCGCAGGAAATCCTGCTTTGGAAAATACGTTCGATCAAAACAACTGCTTCATCAATCGTCCTTGTGATTCTTCCGACATCATGTTTTTTATTACTGCCCAGAATGAATATCTCATTATCACTCATACCAAATTCGTATACACGTGCGATCTTTTCCAATGCCTCTTTTATGGTCTGCTTCACTGCCAGTTCGCTCAGTACATCCTTTTCATCCCCTCTGCCCACTTTCATGGCAACAACCGAATATACTGCATCTGTAAATTCCAGCTTCAGATTATCAATCTGACTTTGCAACTCATTTTTATTCATTTTTTCTGTTACCAGGCGAGTAAAAAACTGTTGCCGCAAAAGCGGAAGGCTCTCTATATAGGCATGTTCCAACCGGGCACGGTTCATTTTTTCATTGTATTCTTTATCGAGTTCTTCGTGCATCTTCATAAGAAGATTCTGCATCTCCTCATAGTTGATGGGTTTCATAATATATTCCGATACCCCATAACTGATTGCGAGTCTTGCATATTCAAAATCATCCCATCCGGAGAATAAGATTACTTTCGTGTTCATATAATCCTCATGGATATGCTTTGCCAGTTCCAGTCCATCCATAAATGGCATCTTAATATCACTGATCACCAGATCCGGATGCACCTCTTCCATCAGTTCCAATGCTTCTTTCCCATTCTGTGCCACTCCGGCCACACGAAATCCAAGTTTTTCCCATTCAATTCCTTTTTTCATTCCATACAGGATCTGCTGTTCATCGTCTGCCAGAATAATACTAAATATCCTCACGGTTCCTCTCCATTTTCCAACTTATTTTTCATGTCTTTCTTCTGTTTCTTCTCAATCAATGTATTTATTTACTGTTGCTTTTGTAACCTGTTAAGTATTCTTAGATTATATAATGTACCTGCGTATACAGCAATAAGGCAAGCCGATTTTAATTTAAAATCCAGCTTGCCTTATGATTATGTATTTCGCCTTTTATGCTTCCTCTCCGGAGCCATTAATCTTAGCCACTACTTTTTTCATAAATTCATCGCTTAATTTATATTTGTTCTTATATACGATGTATGCCAGAATGACTCCGATTGTCGGTACGATACACATCAGTACACGGATAGAATTCTGTGTTGCCAGCGACTGTACTGCATTCGGTACATATCCGGTAAGTTCCAGTACAAATCCGATTGCCAGTGAAGTAAATGCTGCGGTCAGTTTTACGATCAGTGTCTGTAAAGAGAATACCACTCCTTCATTTCTCGTTCCAAGAACATACTCACCATAATCAACAACATCTGCAAGGAATACAGTCGCACATCCAAGTTCCAGACCAGTTCCTGTCTTAACGATCACACCTGCAACTGCTGTCAGCGCAATGTTATTCGGGCATGCAATACCAACGATCAGTAATAAGATCAACCCGATTGGCGGGAGTACACATGCCATCAGGAACGCTTTCTTTCTGGATAACACCTTTGTTACCTTCGGAAAGATCAGAAGTCCGACTACTTCTGCAACCGATGCACTGATCATAAATGCAGATAACATTCCCGCATTATTACATACATAACTGAAGTAATAAGTTGCAACTCCCATGATTGCCTGAATTGCCACGTTATATAAAAGAATCAGTAATACTGCCCATCTTAACTGATCATTCTTCTTAATGACAGTAAAGAGGTCTTTGAATTTCATCTTGTCCTTTTCCTCAACATCATGCTGGATCTTCGGCAGATTGATCACACATACAGCCATTGTAAAAATAAATGTTGCTGCAATGATCAGTGCAAATCTGTGATATCCTGTGTAATCACCACCAAGTCCTTTAATAATCTGCACACCGAAGCCTGCAATGATCAGTGACTGTCCGATACTTGCAAAAATTCTTGGCAATACCGATACTTTTTCACGTTCCTGTGGATCAGAAGTCAGATTCGGAATCACTGACCAGTATGGAATATCCATGATGGTATAAGTCATTCCCCATAAAATATATACAACCGTCGCAAAGACGCAAAGCTTCACACCTGTCAGATGAAAATCTGTAAATACAGTTACAAATACGAACGCATTGATCAGCGTTCCGATTACAAGCCACGGAACAAACTTTCCAAAACGGCTTCTCGTATTATCCACGATCATTCCCATGAACAGATCATTGAACGCATCCCAGATCTTCGCCACGAAGAACATCGTTCCAATAAACGCCGGTGCAACTTTAATGATATCTGTAAAATAGATCATCGAAAATGTTGCGATCATTCCATAAATCAAATCCTTACCCAATGCCCCAAATGCAAATGTATACTTTACTCTTCCGGGAATTTTTCCCTGGTATACTACACTGCTCTTACTGTTATTTCCCATTCCTCTTTACTCCTTCTTACATTTTTCTGCACAGCTCTTTAGCATGAATAAAGTTTAACATTTGGGAATGCATATGAACATTTGATATTCTATTCAAAAAATATGAATTTCTATTTGGTATCTACCGAACCTGCCACCGGCAACTTCTCTTGCATACTTTGATATCTACAGGACCTGCCACTGGCAGCTCCTTACGAATACATGGCAATAAAAACAGGGCAGCCTGCGAAAAGACTGCCCTGCATATAAATTGTATTTCCAACTTATTAAAAATTTCTATTTTTCATATCCGTTTGGATTCTGTGACTGCCATCTCCATGTATCGGCACACATCTCATCCAGCCCTTTTTCAGCCTTCCAGCCAAGCACTCTTGCTGCCTTGGCAGGATCTGCATAACACATCGCGATATCTCCGGCTCTTCTTGGTTTGATCTCATATGGAATCTCTTTTCCACATGCTTTGCCGAAAGCTTTTACCATATCAAGCACGGAATATCCAACACCCGTTCCAAGATTGATCACATCAAGTCCCGGATTGCTGAAGATATAGTTAATTGCTTTTACGTGTCCTTTTGCAAGATCTACTACATGAATGTAGTCACGGACTCCGGTTCCGTCCGGTGTGTCATAGTTATCTCCGAATACGCCGAGTTTTTCAAGCTTTCCTACTGCCACCTGTGAAATATATGGCATCAGGTTGTTCGGGATTCCCTTCGGATCCTCTCCGATACGTCCACTTTCATGTGCTCCTACCGGGTTGAAATAGCGAAGAAGAATAACATTCATATCTGGATTGGCCTTCTGTACATCCGTCATGATCTGTTCCATCATGGATTTTGTCCATCCGTAAGGATTCGTGCACTGTCCCTTCGGGCACTCCTCTGTGATCGGCATCTCCTCCGGACTTCCGTATACAGTTGCAGATGAGCTGAATACGATATTCTTAACCCCTGTCTGTTTCATAACATCCATAAGTGTCAGGGTTCCTGTTATATTATTACGGTAATACTCTAATGGCTTCTGTACAGATTCTCCGACTGCCTTCAATGCTGCACAGTGAATCACCGCATCTACACCCTCTTTTTCCATCATTGCCTTCAATGCAGTTTCATCCATTACATCTCCTTCATAAAATGTAATGTGCTTTCCAGAAAGCTCTTCTACTCTCTTTAAAGATTCTTTTGATGAATTGCACAGATTGTCATATACAATAACTTCATATCCTTCATTCAAAAGTTCCAGTGCTGTGTGACTTCCGATATAACCGGCGCCTCCGGTGATTAATATTTTCTTTGTCATTACGATACCTCCTATTTTTACCTTTACTGCATATATCATTATAAGAATCTGTAATTTTCCTGTACATACAAAAAACTCTACAAAATATACACTTTTTTTCTTCTGGACATATCGTATTTTAATTATATCTATTTTTCCTTTTCCAGAATCCTCTGCATCTTCCCTTTGATCCTCTGAAGTGCATTATCAATCGTCTTCGGACTCCGGTCCAGAAGCTTTGCAATTGTCTTATAATCGGTCCCCATCAGGTGTAAATACAAGACTCTGCGTTCCAGTTCACTTAAATCCTTTTCCAGCCGTTCTTCCAGCGACTTTGCATGTTCCTGACTGACAAGCAGTTCTTCCGGATTTGTCTCATGTTCTGATTCCATCATATCGATCAGAGAACCTTCGCCATCTTCCCTTTCATACAAAGAAATGTAACTGTTAAGCGGGCTGTGTTTCTTTCTGTTCGAAGCTTCGATTGCCGAATAGAGCTGTCTCGTCACACACAGTCTTGCAAAACTGAAGAAAGAAGCTTCCTGATCCACATCATAATCCTGAACAGCTTTGAAAAGACCGATCATTCCTTCCTGGATCAGGTCGTCTGTCTCTCCGCCGAGCAGATACATTGCATTGGCTTCTTTTCTGACCAGATTCTTATATTTTTCCATCAGATAATCTATAATCCCGGTTTCTCCCATGCGGAGTCTGCGGATCAGTTCTTCGTCTGTTAATTTTTTATACTCTGTCATACTTTCCTCCGAAGTCCACATTTCACTCTATACTTATCTGCTTATGGCAATCGCCTGTACTTCACTTTCTTACTGCATCCGCTGTCTTACGATCTCATATGCCAGCACACCTGCTGCTACCGATGCATTCAGGGAATCGATGTCCCCCTTCATCGGGATTCTGGCGGTAAAATCGCAAGTGTCTTTGACCAGACGTCCCACGCCTTCGCCTTCATTACCGATCACCAGACCGATCGGCCCCTTCATATTGACATCATACATGACATCGCCGTCCATATCGGCACACACGAACCACAGACCCTTCTTCTTCAGATCTTCCATCGTCTTTACCAGATTCGTTACTTTTGCAACCGGCGTATAATTCAGCGCACCTGCGGAAGTTCTTGCCACAGTTGCCGTCAGTCCGACTGCACGTCTCTTCGGAATGATCACGCCATGTGCACCTGCCTGATTTGCGGTACGGATGATCGCACCAAGATTGTGCGGATCTTCGATATTATCCAAAATGATCAGGAACGGATCTTCCCCTTTTTCTTCTGCAAGCTTTAACATATCTTCTACTTCTGCATACTCATATGCGGCAACACTTGCGATCACACCCTGGTGTTTTCCGGTCTCTGACAACTGGTTTAAGCGATCCTTTTCCACAAAGTTCAGGATCGTGTCATGCTTTCTTGCCTCACGGATGATGGATCTGACTGCGCCGTCCTGACATCCGTCCAGTACATACAGCTTGTCTACCGGTTTTCCGGAACGAAATGCTTCCATGACGGCATTTCTTCCTTCTATGATATTTTCATTTTCTTTCTTATCATACGATTTTTTATCGTGCATCTTCTTATCATGTACATTCTTATCGTGACTCATATTCGACACTCCTTATTGTTCTTTGATACTGTCCAGACCTATTTTAACCAGTTCCAGCATTCTTTTCCACTCTTTTTTCAGATACAGATAACCAAGCAGGGCTTCGAATCCCGTCGCACGTCTGTAATCTGTGATCGACTGGTTCTTCGCCGGCGATACACTCTTGGCATTGCGGCCTCTTTTATAGATGGCATGCTCTTCTTCTGTCAGATGTTCCTGCATCGTACGCATCATTTTCGACTGTGCGGATGCCTGTACATAAGAGCTGGTCTTCTGGTGCAGTTTCTGTACCTGACGGTTTCCTTCATTGATCACCAGCGTTTTGATGATCAGATCATAAATGCAGTCTCCGATATATGCCAAAGTAAGAGGTGAATATTCTTTGATATCCACCTCTTTCATCTGGAAAATCTCCTGCATATAAGTGTCAAATTCCCACTCTACGCTCTTTTCCATTGTACTCCTTCTCTGGTATCCTTTAAGATGATACCCTTCTCTAACAGTTCATCACGGATTGCATCGGCTCTTGCAAAGTCTTTAGCCTTACGTGCTGCCTGACGCTCCTCGATCAGTTTCTCGATGTCTTCGTCCAGGATTTCTTCTTTCTTATCTACGATCAGTCCCAGAACTCCTGTTAACTTCACAAGCAGATCGAATAATTTCTGAAGATATTCTTTGGAACTTTCTGCATCGGTTGTTGTATTGATATATTTTACAAGGTCAAAGATTGCTGCAACGGCATCTGCTGTATTGAAGTCATCGTCCATTGCCTTTTCAAATCCTGCAACAAACTCTTCTGTTTTTGCAAAGTTTTCTGCTTCTGCATCTGTGATTGCTTCTGCTTTTGCATTTCCCATAAGGAACTTCAGATTATCTGCTGCATTTACGATACGCTCCAGACCATTCTTGGATGCTTCCATCAGATCTGCACTGAAATTCAGTGGGCTTCTGTAATGTGCACTCAGCATGAAGAAACGAAGTACCTGCAGATCGTACTGTTCGCTGATCTCACGTACGGTACGGAAGTTTCCGAGAGATTTACTCATCTTTCTGTTATCAATGTTCAGGAATGCATTGTGCATCCAGTATCTTGCAAATTCTTTGCCATTGGCAGCTTCGCTCTGTGCGATCTCATTTTCATGATGTGGGAATACAAGATCCTCGCCGCCGGCATGAATGTCGATCTGCTCGCCTAAGTATTTCTTAGACATCTCTGAGCACTCGATGTGCCATCCCGGACGTCCCTCGCTCCATGGAGACTCCCATGCTGGCTCTCCTTCTTTTTTCGGTTTCCAGAGCACAAAATCCAGTGGATCTTCTTTTTCATCTTCTCCTGATACCAGAAGGGAACGCTCACCGGAACGCAGATCATCCAGATTCTTGTGTGAAAGTTTACCGTAATCTTTGAACTTTCTTGTACTGTAATATACGGTACCGTTCTTCTCGTAAGCAAATCCTTTGTCAATCAGTGTCTGGATCATATCTACCATACCACAGATTTCTTCAGTTGCCAGAGGGTTCTTGGTTGCCGGCTTGATGTTCATACCATCCATGTCTTTTTTGCACTCTGCAATGTAACGTTTGGAAATCTCGTCGGCTGTTACGCCTTCTTCAATGGCTTTCTTGATAATCTTGTCATCTACATCCGTAAAGTTTGATACGTAATTTACATCATATCCTTTATATTCAAAATATCTTCTTACGGTGTCGAATACGATCATCGGTCTTGCATTACCGATGTGGATGAAATTGTATACGGTAGGTCCGCATACATACATCTTTACCTTTCCTTCTTCCAAAGGTACAAATTCTTCTTTTTTCTTTGTCATTGTATTAAATATCTTCATTTTCTGATATTTCCTCCTTTTTTTCTTCCGGTATCGGATTCCCTTTTAAGCACTGCATACATTTTTCCATCTCCTGGATCTGTCTGTGCATTCTTAAATTATCTTCCTGCAGGGCTCTGATATCATTTTCAATTGGATCCGGCAGATGTACCTGATCCATGTCGAGTCTCGGTATCTTCTCATCATTCATTTTAACAACTCTGCCCGGCACACCTACGACCGTACAGTTCGGCGGTACCTCTTTTAATACGACAGATCCTGCCCCGATCTTGGAATTTTCTCCAATGGTAAAAGAACCAAGTACTTTTGCCCCTGCGCTGACCATGACATTATCTTCTAACGTCGGATGTCTCTTTCCCTGTTCCTTTCCGGTTCCTCCAAGTGTGACTCCCTGGTACAGCGTGATATTATCTCCAAGTTCTGCGGTCTCACCAATGATCACTCCGCTTCCGTGGTCGATGAATAATCCTTTTCCTATCGTCGCTCCCGGATGGATTTCAATCCCGGTCTTTCTTGCTGCCCGTTGCGATACCCATCTTGCAAGGAAATAATGTTTCTTCAGATAGAGCTTATGTGCGATTCTGTAATGAAGAATCGCTTTAAAGCTGGAATACAGGAACACTTCCATATTTGACTTAATTGCAGGATCCCGCTCCCGTATTACCTGGATTTCTTCATTGACATATGATATGATGCCCATCTATGATCTCTCCTTTTTATAAGTTTACCGCCCAACCTGCATGCTTTAACATACAAGAAACCAAAAAACTTCGTCTCCTGCTTTACACAAGAGACGAAGTATATCCGCGGTTCCACTCTTTTTAAAGAATACAGTTATATTACCCGTATCCTTCCCTCAGTACACGTAACGTGTGTAATCCCGAATCCGGCTATGACACTTTTCATCTTTTTCACCGGACCGACTCCCGGACGCACTTCACAAAAGCTGTAATCCAAAACTGCTTTCAGCCGGTGACAGTTTCTCTCTTTCGACACATCGCATCTGCTACTCTTTCCGTTCAAAGTCTTTCTCATATAGAATATATATTATGCGATATCATCCTTTTTGTCAACCAGTTTCCAGCGAATCTCCGCTTTAAAAAGATCCGCCTCCGTCTCGATCCAGAATTTTCCTTTCTGAATCTCCACAAAACTTTTGACGATTGCAAGTCCAAGTCCAGATCCTTCGGTATTTCTTGATGAATCCCCTCTGACAAAACGTTCCGTGATCTCCTCTGGGTTAAATGTAAGCTCGTTTGCTGATACATTTTTCATCTGGAACACCGCATCCCCGTCTTCTGCCGCAATTTTCACATATACCCTCGTATGAGGCATTGCGTATTTTGCTGCATTTCCAATCAGATTTTCAAAGATCCTGTATGTCTTCTGTCCGTCCAGTGCCACGATCACTTTATCCTCCGGAATATCCAGCCGGAAGTCCAGATTCGCTTCCGTGATCTTTTCTTCCATTTCCAGCTTCACCTGTTTGAACAGATTCACAATGTCAATGTTGGCAATGTTCAAATTCACGGATTTGCTGCTTGCTTTACTGATCTCAAACAAATCTTCGATCAATGCTTTCAGTCTGAGAGACTTTCTATCCAGCACATCAATATATTCTTTCTGTCTCTCCGGATCCTGTTCAATCTTCAGAAGATTCACATAGGTGATGATCGCCGTCAGCGGCGTCTTAAGGTCATGTGAGACATTCGTTACCAGTTCAGTCTTCATACGCTGGCTTTTTACTTCCTCATCTACCGCCTTCTTGAATCCGCTCTGGATCTTCTCGATTTCTTCTTTAAATGGCTCGAATACACCCAGATTCTCATCGATTTCTACATCCAGATTGCCATCTGCAATCTCATTTGTCGCTTCCAGAAGTCTGTGATAATTCCGTTTCACCTCATTAAAATATTTTTTTAAAACAAAGTACAGGATTGCAGAATAAATGATCAGTGCCATAATTCCATATACCCAGACACTCGTCACAGCAAGGATGATAAAGTTCACCAGTACGATCCGCAGGATTGCCTTACTTCCTTTATCGGTAAAATCAATGTCTGTAACAATCTCATATACTCTGTTGGCCAGTTTTTTCACCTTCCGGTACAGTCTCCCACCGTCCCGTCCGACTCTTTCTGCAGCCGCCGGAGCTTCTTCCCTCAGCGCCTTCCACAGCCGCCATACCAGCGTCCGTTCCGTGACATACTTTCTGAGCCCAATCTTCTGAACCGCACTGATACACGTTGTCACCCAGTATGTGACCGCAAATACACCGACCCAGATTGCAAAATCCATTGGCTGCGGCAAGCCTTCTTCTCTGGTTATGATCCAGTTCAGTTTATCATCCAGAATCCCAAGAGTAATTGACGCAACAACAAAAACAACCTCGAATGGCTGCCGGAAGATCTTTCCGCCACCAATTTTCAGTGTCTCGCTCTGTGCAAAAATCCATGCCGCCACGCATACTGCTGCCATGCAGGCAAGCATCATATACCATGCATCATTCGGAGCTTCATCCCCGAACCAGTACCATTGATTCAGATACTGTTCAATACTGCTTTTCTTCATTCCGTAGATGTATGTGCGGTTTTTCGGCGTCTTCAGTTCTCCATGCGTAGCGTCCTCAACCGTCTCGCTCCAGTTGTCAATGATCTTTCTGAGAACAATACTCTGCGCTGTCTTTTCGCCGCTCTTTACAACTTTCACATCCGGGTTGCCATGCTCATCGTAAGTCAGCACCATACCAAATGCATATTCTTTAAAGCTGTCATCTGTCAGACCATTTCCGGTATTCGCCGTACTTCGTCCTAGAACCGTTCCCGATCCATCCTCGATCCGGTAATCCAGATAAGGATATAATGCTTCATAATCCTCCATCCACACATCTGCCACATCATTGATCTCATCCTGTGACATCTTGGCTTCTCCTGTCTTGGATGATATCTCCTGATTATAAAGGATATAACTGAATTCCAGAAAGCTTTCCAGATATTCCCTGTCCGAAAGCGACGTCGTATAAGTCTTCTGTGCTTCCTCGACCGCTTTTTCATAAATCATATCATAATTATACAGCATGACATATGCTGCACTTAATATCGTTACAATTATCAGAAAAATTCCCAGTTTACGCCTGCTTTTCAATTTTGTATCCAACGCCCCACACCACCTTTAAGTATTTTGGTTCTCTTGGGTTTACTTCTATCTTTTCACGGATATTTCTGACGTGCACCATGATCGTATCGGTGTTGATCGCACGTTCATTCCATACCCGCTCATAGATCTCCTCCGCAGAGAACACCCGTCCCGGATTCTTCATCAGAAGCAGCAGGATCTTGTACTCGATCGGAGTCATCTTTACCGGTTCGCCGTCAACGGTCACTTCTACATTATCCTCATTGATCTCCAGTCCCCCGATCGTATGGATTCTGGAATTTTCTTCTTTATCTCCCAGCTTTTCCATAAAACGGCGGTATCTGCGAAGCTGTGAGTTGACTCTGGCAAGCAGTTCCATCGGGGTAAATGGTTTCGTTACGTAATCATCGGCTCCCATATTCAGTCCCATGATCTTATCCACTTCTTCTGATTTTGCGGAAAGAAAGATCACCGGGAAATCATATTTTTCCCTGAGCTTTACCACCATAGAGATTCCGTCCATCCTCGGCATCATGATGTCCACAATTGCCAGATGGATGTCTTCTTTTTCAATGACTTCCAGTCCTTCTACACCGTCAGCTGCCTGGAATACTTCATACCCCTGACTTTTCAGATATATCTCTACACCTTCTCTGATCTCCTTGTCGTCTTCTACAACCAGTACATGATTCATCTCCATCTTATTTCTCATCCTTTTTCCTAATTCCAGCTGTTTCCTCTGTTGTTATTATATTACCCGGCATTTCTTAAGGGTGACTTCAGAAAATTCTAAAGAAAAACGAAAGACACTTCCTTTTTTACACTGTCTCGTTCAGATAAACTCTTGACAATGGTATGATCTTACCAAGTTCTTCTTTCATACGTTCCGACATGACTGCATCACCATCCGCACAGATTTCTTCTGCAGTCTTTACACCGAATACAAGGCTTGCAAGTGCTCCCACTGTGATCGTTCCTTCACTGTTCTCCGGCTTTCCATCCATCAGCATCACACCCGAGAATTCTGTTCCCGTGATCATCACACAACGATTATTCTCTTCGATAATTGGATCCGTTACAGTAAAGCATGTACCCATAAATGATTGCAGGCGCAATGACATCAGCATTCTTCTGACATCTACGATACGGATCATGATCTTTGGTTTGCCGCCGTCTACCTCTTCCGCTTCTGCCGCGATCTTGATATCTGTAATTTTACCGTCTTTTTTGTAAATCTTTAATATTCCGCCATCACTTGCATATTCCTTGATCAGGCGTTCATAATACGCTGTGCTTCGTTTTGCATAAACCTGATATGACTGTGTCAGTTGTGCTTCCATATAAGCCGCCATCTCTTCTGCATCCGCATTCACTGCATCCGTTATGACCACGCCTTCTTCTGTTTCCTCCTCCGGATCATAATATGACCGGTTCTGTTCACATACCGTTCGGAAATCAAAGGGCAGATAAATGCTCTCCGATGCAGGCATCAGGAATGTAAACGTCTCTCCGTCTGCGTACATATCATTCAATGCCTGTTTCAACAATCCTGGCATATATCCACGTTTCCTGTAAGATTCTCTCGTTGCAACGGCGACGATATAATTCACATCTTTTTTACTGCCGTTCACCGCGAGTTCATATGGATTCAGATGCAGCATGGCCTGTATTTCTCCGTCCTCTTCTACTGCATAAATCTGATTGTCTTTTAGTTTTTCTTCATAATAATAATCAACAAAACTTTTGCTGTCTTCTGAAAACACTTCTTCATACAGCTTTTTCGTGTTCTGTTTTTCTTCTGTTTCCAGCTTTCTTATCTTCATTTTGTTTTTCCCTTTTTCTCTTATTTTTCTATCTGCTTCTGTGCATTTGCTGTTTATACGCCTGCTTTTATCATTTTTGCGTTATCTAACTTTCCTGCACTTTCATACATCCGCCACAGCCGGCACATCCACCTTCTGAAGGTCCGACTCTGTAACTGTAATTAGCGATCGTATCCAGACTTGCAATTGCCTGTGAAGAAATTCCTTCTCCCGTTCCAGTAAAACCAAGTCCTTCTTCTGTCGTTGCCTTGATATTCACCTGATCCACCTCGATATGCAGTGCCTCTGCCACATTTTTCCGCATCTGTTCAATGTGCGGCGCCATCTTCGGCCGCTGTGCAATGATCGTTGCATCGATATTGCCGATCACATATAATTTCTCGTCGATCATTCTTCCCACTTCTTCCAAAAGCCTGATACTGGACGCACCTTTGTACGCCGGATCTGTATCTGGAAAATGCTTTCCTATATCACCAAGTGCTGCAGCCCCCAAAAGCGCATCCATGATTGCATGTAATAATACATCTGCATCCGAATGACCAAGAAGTCCTTTCTCGTAAGGGATCTTCACCCCACCAAGGATCAGATCTCTTCCTTCTACTAACTTGTGTACATCATATCCCATACCTACGCGCATATATTCTCCTCCTTATTTTTGTTTATCTTTTTGTTAATCTTTTATCTCACTGGTTTGTCATTTTCTGGCGTAGCGCTTTCTTCTGTTTCTTCCACCGGTTCTTCTGATTCATTTTCTTCTGTTGCTTTTACTTCTTCCGTCTCATTCTCAGATTCATTCATACGGCCCCTAATGCTGTCGTCCCGGTATTCCTTTTTCACCATCTTGATTCCGGATCCTACCAGCCAGTAAAGACCAATCAATGCGAATATTACGCCTGCCGCTATATAAAGTATATAATTCTCCGGTCTATCCGCAAGTGAACTGTTGATCAGCTTTCCTCCTAAATATATTACATATGCACCCGCAACAATGCGAATGAATAAACTACTCTTTGGTACCATCTTCGTTAACCTCCTGTTCTTACCATATCTGTAGAATCCGCCAAAGCATCCGCAATGAACTGGCAGTGACAGTTCCTGCAGGCAGCAGTTTCTTTCGAACGCATGGCGATGTAAAATATTATAAACGATTTTACTTTTCTTGTATACTTTGTTAGGTAAATTGGGCATAAAAAAAGAACCGGATTCTTTTCCGACTCTCTTGCTGTGTATACCAATATACTTAGAACCTGCCACCTCCGAAAGCTGTCACTGGCAACTTTTACAGATGTATGGCAATAAAAAATAGCGGGAACTGGATTTGAACCAGCGACACCACGGGTATGAACCGTGTGCTCTAGCCAACTGAGCTATCCCGCCACAATTAATTTAGAAAATGTATGGGACCAATAGGGCTCGAACCTATGACCCTCTGCTTGTAAGGCAGATGCTCTCCCAGCTGAGCTATGATCCCATATATTTTGTCGTCTCTCTCGAACCGACTTCGTTAGTATAGCATTGGTTCCGTGGAAAGTCAACACCTTTTTTCAAATTTTTTAAATAATTTCTACAATTGATATTTAATTTATTAACTGGGTTGACCTCTCGGTCCTTGAAGGACGCAGTATAAGGCACTTAATTCTTCAGGCATCCGATACCCACGGAATAAAAGTCGGGTATCCTTTCCAGTGAATGTGGAAAAGGTGTTGGTAATACTTAAGGGGCAAAATTCTGCGTTAGGTATTCAAAATTTGACTGTTTGAGGCGTATGCCGAGTTTCAAATTTTGAATGCCTGCTTTTAGCAGAATTTTGCCCCTTTAGTATTACCCGCCGACGGAACCTGAACAGGAAAGGATTCCTAACTTTTATTCCGGTCCAAGTAGCCGTCGCCTGATAAATTAAATACCAATTCTATACGATTCCCTGAGCTGTCATAGCATCTACAACTTTTTCAAATCCTGCAATGTTAGCTCCGGCAACATAGTTACCTTCCATTCCGTAACGTTTTGCAGCATCGTCCATGTTGTGGCAGATGTTTACCATGATGTTCTTCAGCTTTGCATCTACTTCTTCAAATGTCCAGCTAAGTCTCTCGCTGTTCTGTGACATTTCAAGTGCAGATGTAGCAACACCACCAGCGTTTGCAGCTTTACCAGGTGCAAAGATCACACCATTCTCCTGCAGATACTGTGTTGCTTCTAATGTAGTAGGCATGTTAGCACCTTCGCATACAGCTACGCATCCGTTAGCAACTAACTGTTTTGCATCTTCAAGGTGAAGTTCGTTCTGTGTAGCACATGGAAGAGCAAGGTCAACCTTAACAGACCATACACCGCGTCCTTCATGATATTCTGAATTAGGACGGTAGTTCTTGTACTCTGTCAGTCTTGCACGTTTTACTTCTTTGATTTCTTTTAATGCTGCAACGTCGATTCCGTCCGGATCATATACCCATCCTGTAGAATCACTTGCTGTTACAACTTTAGCTCCAAGCTGCTGAGCTTTCTGGATTGCATAGATTGCAACGTTACCAGCTCCGGAAACTGCAACTGTCATTCCCTTGATGTCTTTTCCGTTGATCTTTAATAATTCTTCTGTTAAGTAGAGAAGTCCATATCCTGTAGCTTCTGTTCTTGCTAAAGATCCGCCGTAGCTTAATCCTTTTCCTGTCAGAACACCTTCATACAGGCCTCTGATTCTCTTGTACTGACCGAACATGTAACCAATCTCTCTTGCACCTGTTCCGATGTCTCCTGCAGGAACATCTGTGTCAGCTCCGATATATTTGCAAAGTTCTGTCATAAAGCTCTGGCAGAATGCCATTACTTCTCTGTCTGATTTTCCCTTAGGATCGAAGTCAGAACCACCTTTACCTCCGCCGATTGGAAGTCCTGTCAGTGAGTTCTTGAAGATCTGCTCAAATCCAAGGAATTTGATGATACCAAGGTTTACAGATGGGTGCAGACGTAATCCTCCTTTGTATGGTCCGATTGCGCTGTTAAACTGTACACGGTATCCTGTATTAACCTGAACCTGTCCTTTATCGTCTACCCATGGAACACGGAATTTGATCTGTCTTTCAGGTTCAACAAGTCTTTCAAGAAGAGCGTCTTTTCTGAATTTCTCCTCGTTAGCCTCTACAACAACTCTTAATGACTCTAATACCTCTTTTACTGCCTGGTGGAATTCTGGCTCTGCAGGATTCTTAGCTACTACTTTCTCCAGTACTTCATCAACATATGACATAGCTTTCTACCTCCTAAAATAATATACGTATCCTTTTCAAAAGCGTCCCTGTCCAACAATTTGTCCAAATACTGCGATCCAGCCGCCGGCTGTTTTTTCTACACGCTTTGGAATAAAAAAAGCAGATGACTTACGCCATCTGTTTTTCCCTGACGCCTTTGTCCTTTACTATTGTAAAGCAAACAAGTGTATCTGGCAAGATATTTTTTACAGTTTTTATTATTTTTTGCAACTTTTTACAAAACCCTTGCAGATTTTGCAAGGGTTTTGTGCTTTTTCTCATGTTATATTCATTTTTATGAAACAGATTGCGCTCTAAATTGCATTTATTATAATGCAAGGATGCCAATTTTCATCTCATTACCGGAAGTCTCAGACACCTGAACATTCATTATTTGAAGTATTTTACTCCTGATTCGAAGATCTTCATATCCTGTTCTCCGTAAATGTTCATTGCCACACTTCTGTTTCTTCTTTCTGAATGCGCCATCTTACCAAGCACACGTCCGTCCGGGCTTGTAATACCTTCGATCGCACAGTAAGAACCGTTGACATTCCATTCTTCGTTCATTGTGATATTTCCTTCCGGATCACAGTACTGTGTTGCAACCTGGCCATTTGCGAATAACTTGTCCAGCCATTCTTTATTTGCAACAAATCTTCCTTCACCATGAGATGCAGGGTTGGTGTATACTCCGCCAAGTTCTGCTTCTCTGAGCCATGGAGATTTGTTCGTTACTACTTTTGTATAGACCATCTTGGAGATATGGCGGCCGATCGTGTTGTATGTAAGTGTCGGTGAATCCGGCTGCTGTCCTGTAATCTCTCCGTTTGGTACCAGACCAAGCTTGATCAGAGCCTGGAATCCGTTACAGATACCAAGTGCCAGTCCGTCACGCTCATTCAATAATTTTTCTACCGCTTCTTTCATCTTCGCATTCTTAAATGCTGTTGCGAAGAATTTTGCTGATCCGTCCGGTTCGTCACCTGCACTGAATCCACCTGGGAACATGATGATCTGTGACTGTTCGATTGCTTTTTCAAATACTTCTACAGAATCAACGATATCAGATGCACTCATATTTCTGAATACTTTTGTGATCACCTTTGCTCCTGCTCTTTCGAATGCTTTCGCACTGTCATATTCACAGTTTGTTCCAGGCATTACCGGGATAAATACGGTCGGCTGAGCGATCTTGTGGTCACAGATATAAATATCAGATGTATCATATAATCCTGTCTCCACCTTCGCATCCTGTCCTTCCGCTCCGGAATTGGTCGGGAATACTTTTTCCAGTGTTTCTTCCCATGCAGATACTGCTTCGTCTAACGCAATCTTCACATCGTTATATTCAATAGCTGCGCTGTCTGTTACTTCACCAATTACAGTATAAGTAATTCCAAGTTCAGATACCTTATCAGCCGGTACTTCTGCGATGATATCTCCGAATGCCGGTGCAAATAAGTCTCTTGCGTCTACATCGTGCTCGATCTTCACACCCATGCCGTTACCGAATGCCATCTTGCTGACTGCTGCCGCAATACCATGTCTGTCCAGTGCATAAGCTGCTACGATCTTACCGCTGTGGATATCTTCTGTAAATTTACTGTACTGATCCATAACTTTCTCGTATACAGGAATGTCGTAATTATCTGTCTCAATACGAAGCCATACCAGTTTATCTCCGGCTTTCTTAAGTTCCGGTGTGATAATGTCTTTTTCTTTTGCAATGTCCACTGCGAAAGATACCAGTGTCGGTGGTACATCGATGTCTTCGAATGTTCCTGACATACTGTCCTTTCCACCGATGGATGGAAGTCCGTATCCAAGCTGTGCACTGTAAGCTCCGAGAAGAGCTGCAAACGGCTGACTCCATCTGTGTGGATCTTCTGTCATACGACGGAAATATTCCTGGAATGTGAAACGGATCTTGCTGTAATCGCCACCTGCTGCAACGATCTTTGCGATAGACTCTGTCACTGCATAGATTGCTCCGTGATATGGGCTCCATGTTGACAGATATGGATCAAATCCGTAACTCATCATACTTACGGTATCGCAGTCTCCTGTTAATACCGGAAGCTTGGCAACCATTGCCTGCGTCTCTGTCTTCTGATATTTTCCACCATGCGGCATGAATACAGAAGCTGCTCCGATGGATCCGTCGAACATTTCTACCAGACCTTTCTGTGAGCATACATTCAGGTCTTTTAACATATCAAGCCATTTTTCTCTTACGTCTTTTACTTCTTCTCTTACGAGGATGCTGTCTTTTCTATTCGGGATATCAACCGCTACGGTTGTCTCCTGGTGTGCTCCGTTGGTATCAAGGAATGCACGTGAAAGATTTACGATCTCTTTTCCTCTCCATGAAAGGACCAGTCTTGGATCTTCTGTTACGACAGCCACCTTTGTTGCTTCCAGGTTCTCTTCGGATGCATATTTCATAAATTCATCTACATCTTTTGGATCTACAACAACTGCCATACGTTCCTGTGATTCAGAGATTGCAATCTCTGTTCCGTCAAGGCCGGCATATTTCTTAGGTACTTTATCAAGGTCGATCTGAAGTCCGTCTGCAAGTTCTCCGATAGCAACAGATACTCCGCCTGCTCCGAAGTCGTTACATTTTTTGATCAGCTTGCTGACTTCTTCTCTTCTGAATAATCTCTGGATCTTTCTTTCTGTAGGTGCATTACCTTTCTGTACTTCTGCTCCACAGGTCTCGATAGACTCTTCTGTATGTACTTTGGAAGATCCGGTTGCTCCACCGCATCCGTCACGTCCAGTACGTCCGCCGAGAAGAATAATGATATCTCCAGGATCTGAAGTTTCTCTGATGACTGCACGTCTTGGTGCTGCCCCGAGTACTGCTCCGATCTCCATACGTTTTGCAACATAATTCGGATGATAGACTTCTTTTACTGCTCCGGTTGCCAGTCCGATCTGGTTACCATAAGAGCTGTATCCGTGTGCTGCTTCTCTAACCAGTTTCTTCTGTGGAAGCTTTCCTTTTAATGTATCTTTTACAGATACGGTTGGATCAGCGGCTCCTGTAACACGCATTGCCTGGTATACATATGTACGTCCTGACAGTGGGTCACGGATGGCTCCTCCGAGGCAGGTAGCAGCTCCACCGAATGGCTCGATCTCTGTCGGATGGTTATGTGTCTCGTTCTTGAAGTTCACAAGCCACTCTTCTTCCACACCGTCTACTTCGATTGGCACAACGATACTGCATGCATTGATCTCATCGGATTCTTCCTGATCCTGTAATTTTCCTTCACGTTTTAATTTTCTCATTGCCATCAGTGCAAGATCCATCAGGCAGACAAATTTGTCTTCTCTTCCTTTGAAGATCTCGCTGTGATCAGCGATGTACTGTTTGTAAGTCTCTTCCATCGGCTCTCTGTAATCGCCGTCGCCGAATGAAACGTCTGTAAGTTCTGTCGAGAATGTTGTATGACGGCAGTGATCTGACCAGTATGTATCCAGAACGCGGATCTCTGTCATGGAAGGATCTCTGTCTTCTTCTGATTTAAAATAATTCTGGATATGCTGGAAGTCCTTGAATGTCATGGCAAGTCCGAGAGAATCATATAATTCTTTTAACTTGCTTTCTTCCATATCTTTGAATCCGTCAAAGATTTTTACATCTGCCGGCTCATCAAATACGGTAACTAATGTCTCCGGCTTTTCGCCCTGTGCTTCTCTGGAATCTACAGGGTTGATGCAGTGTTCTTTGATTGCTTCAAATTCTTCATCTGATAAGCTGCCTTCTCCTCCATGGATCACATAAGTTGTCGCGGTACGGATGACCGGCTGCTCGTCTTCTTTGATGAACTGAATACACTGAACAGCGGAATCCGCTCTCTGGTCAAACTGTCCCGGAAGGAATTCTACAGAAAAGATTCTGCTTCCTTCTTCTGCCGGAAATTCTTCTTTATATAATGTATCTACAGGTGGTTCAGAAAAGATGCCATTACATGCTTTCTCAAATGTCTCATCGGATACATTTTCCACATCGTAGCGAATCAGTACACGAACACTGTCCACGTCTTTGATTCCAAGATAGCTGCGGATCTCAGTCTTAAGCTCCTTGGCCTGTACATCAAATCCTGATTTTTTCTCCACGTACACTCTTTTTACATTGCTCATAAGTAATCCTCCATAAATGAATTTTTACACATTTTCTATTGTTAGTATAACACAACAATCATTATTTAATACAATTAATATATCTAAACACTTTTATAATCTGTACTTATTAATCCTTTATCATTTTCATTCCCGTCAATCCATTTTTACAGATTTACGATTCCTCTGGCTTTTTATAATATTTTTTAATAACGAACAATACGATCCATATCACTACCAGCACCGCTCCAAATACCTCACTGATACGGATCACCATATCAGAAAAGAATCCTTCCGGCAGCATCCGGATCATATAATCAGTCTCCGGATTGAATATCCATAGATTATTGGTAAAAAACAGTTTATGAAAAATCGTAAAACACGTCGTAAAATCTATACTGAAAGCAATGCCAAGCAGTACACCTATGACCAGCCATACACCAAGTGCGATCGAATATGCCCTGCAAAAAAGTCTCTTCCAGTCTTTTTCCCGCTTTTTAAACATCGTCAGTATGGCTGCAGCTACAATCAGGCAAACTCCCCCGACCTTAATACCTCCCAGGAATAGATTCCTGACATCTCGCATATGCATCCGGTCTCTTTCATTGAAGAAATCCTGCTCTTTTCCTTCCACCGTTGTTACAACTGACAGCTTCTCTTCTTTTCCGATCAGATAGTTCATCATATGTTCTGTCACGTACATGACATGGTCGATGTTCATATCCAGATCTTCTGTCACTTCATATTTCTGGTATTCTTTTTTGTAAAATCTATAATGACTGTCTCCATATACTGCCGCCCAGATACTGAATGCAAGTGCTGCGATCACTGCACACATCATGGCCACAACCGATATGAGCGTTGTTAATTTCTTCAAGTTTTTTTCCTCCTGTTCTTCATTATTATAACACTTCTATTGTAAATACGGTTGTAATTTTCTTTCATTTCACTTATAATACAGTTAAGATTCATTAGGAGGACTTATCATGGATATTAACTATGAGTTATATAAAGTATTTTACTATGTAGCTTCCACCTTAAGCTTTTCGGAAGCTTCCAAGCAGTTGTTTATCTCGCAGTCGGCTGTCAGCCAGTCGATCAAGGCATTGGAGAAAAAGCTGGATCAGACCTTATTCATCCGAAGCACCAAGAAAGTACGTCTTACTACCGAAGGAGAGATTCTTCTGCGCCATATCGAACCGGCGATCAGCCTGATCAAGCGTGGGGAAAGCCAGCTTCTCGATGTCGGCGTACGCGGAGGACAGCTTCACATCGGAGCCAGTGATACGATCTGCCGTTATTTCCTGGTGCCTTATCTGGAACGCTTCCACCGGGAATTTCCGGGAGCGCATATCAAGGTTACGAATGCGACATCGATCCGCTGCGTAGAACTCCTGGAGACCGGGCAGGTGGATCTGATCGTTGTCAATTCACCGAATTCCTATCTCGGAAATGTTCCGAATGTGAAAAAAATCAAAGATTTCCAGGATGTGTTCATTGCCAATGAAGCATTTAAAGAATTAAAAGGAAAGAAGGTTTCTTTCAAAGAACTTCTGGACTACCCGATCCTTATGCTGGACAGAAAGAGTACAACCAGTGAATATCTGCACAACCTGTTTCTTCAGAATCAGCTGGATCTGGTTCCGGAGATCGAACTCAGCAGTAATGACCTTCTGATCGACCTTGCCCGCATCGGACTTGGAATCGCATTTATTCCGGATTTCTGTCTTTCCCAGACAGCCGATTCGGATTCTCTGTTCATTGTTGAGACGAAGGAATCGCTTCCGGAACGCGAACTTGTCATTGCGCATAACGAGAAGGTTCCGGTATCCAAAGCCGCACAGGAGTTTTTATCTTATTTTTAATATGTTTACAAACTCTTTTTCCTGCCAAAGTATCCCCGAAAGAACTACCGGTGGCAGCTACTTTTATTTACTTTCGTATAAAATACCATGTGGCATATGTCCCTCATGGTATTTTTTTCTATCATATTGTTCTATAATATATTTTTCTATAAATAATATTTTTCTGATTCTGCTTACCTCTTATCCATCTGTTCTTCCTTCCAGAACCCTGCTATCTTTTCTTCGATATTTTCACTGTTACAGATCTGGAAATCATTCCACTCCCTCGGAAACACCTCCTGGCACCGCCGGTCCATAAAACGTTCATCCAAAAGTGCAATCACCCCTCTGTCCTGATCAGTCCGGATGACTCGTCCTGCCGACTGTAGCACCTTATTCATGCCCGGATACAAATAAGCATAATCGAATCCATTCAGATTCTTCCGGTCAAAATAATACTTTAAAAGTTCCCGTTCCAGACACACCTGCGGAAGTCCTGTCCCGATGATCATTGCCCCGATCAGTTTATCTTCCGTCAGATCAATTCCTTCTGAAAAAATACCCCCCATCACACAGAAGCCGATCAGGCTGTGTGCTCTTTCCTGTTCGAATTTTTTCAGGAATTCTTCCCGTTCCTGCTCCGTCATATATTGGGACTGTACTGCAACTTCAATCTGTTCCTGCGGCAGTTCCATGAATGCTTCCCACACTTCTTCCAGAAATCGGTAAGACGGGAAAAAGGCAAGATAATTTCCTGTTCTTCCTTTTATCACACGCATCATATATTCTGCATACTTACGGTACATCTCCGGTCCGCGTCTGGTATACTTCGTGCTGACATCATTTCCCAGAAGCAGTAATCTTTTGCTTTGTTCAAATGGAGATTCTGCATAGATCGCATAATCATCCTTTGCCGCAGATAACAGTTTCTTATAATAATTAATTGGCAGAAATGTTGCCGAAAATAATATCGTACTATTTCCTTTTCCCATATATTCCTGCAGGCATCCCGCCGGATTGACACAGAACAGATGCAAGTAAAACTTTCCTTCTTCACTTAGTTCTGAATAAATCAGATAATTTTCATCCAGCCGGTCATGAATATATATGAAATTACGGATACCAAAGTAAAACTCCAGTACCCCTTTCCGTATTACTTCATCTTTACAATCTTCTATAAACTCTTCCAGCTTTGTCATCAAAGACAATAGCTTAATATACACATGTGACACACTATTCAGTATCTGGCAGCCGTCACATTCTCTTTTTAACTCCAGAAGCTGCTTATTGCAGCTCTCCAACGCCGAGACAAGTTTCGGTTCTCCGTATTTTACCAGCTTTTTGATTTTCAGAAAATCTTCCTTGCAAATACTGGTGCTGTACATGGTTCTCCCACGTTCGACCAGATTGTGTGCCTCATCGATCAGAAACAGATATTCTCCTTTGACACCGTCTCCGAAAAAGCGTTTCAGATGTGCATTCGGATCAAAGACGTAATTATAATCACATATAACCGCATCTACCCACTGCGATACATCCAGTGCCATTTCAAACGGACACACATTCCATTTCCTTGCCTGTTCTTCCAGCACTTCCCGGCTCATCTCATCTGTCGATGTGAGCAGTTCATAAACAGCAGCATTTACACGGTCAAAATGTCCTTTGGCATATGGACATGCATCCGGATTACAGATAGTTTCCTCACAGAAACAGATCTTTTCTTTTGCCGTCAATGTGATGACTTTCATCTTCAGATCCTGCTTCCTCAGGATCTCGAATGCCTGACTTGCCACCGTTCTGGTGATCGTCTTCGCCGTCAGATAAAAGATCTTTTCTCCCAGTTCTTCCCCGACTGCTTTCACCGCCGGAAATACGGCCGCCATTGTCTTGCCGACTCCGGTCGGTGCCTGGATAAATAATTTCTTTTTTCTCAAAATTGTCCTGTATACCGACGCAACCAGTTTCTTCTGTCCGTCTCTATATTCGAATGGGAATTCCACTGTTTTGATTGAAGCATTTCTCTTTGCTCTCCATTCCATCTGGTATCTTGCCCATTTTTCATATTCTGATACAAGTTCTTCGAACCATTTCTTAAGTTCTGCCCGGGTATATACCTCCTGGAATCTCCGGATTTCTTCGGTATCTAAATTACAATACGTCATCTGTACTCCGATTTCTTCCAGATTTTTCTGTTCTGCATAAATATAGGCATAGCATTTTGCCTGAGCCAAATGTAAAAGCTGCGGTTCTTTCAGACGTTTCAAATCCTTAAATACTCCTTTGATCTCGTCGATCACCACACGCTTCGGAAGTTCTATGATCCCATCCGCTCTTCCTTCTACACTCAGGATAAATCCATCGCACGCTATCTGATACTTTAACGGGACCTCTGCACGGTACTCTGCCCCCTGCTGTCTCTGGATTCTCCGGTGTATCCGGCCGCCCTGCTGCATAGCCTCCTTATCTGCCCCGCCGGTCCGGTTGTCAATGTCTCCATGTCTCAATATAAATTCCACCAGATTCCGCACTGAAATGCGGATACATGGTTGTTCCAGATTCATGATCTGCTCTCCCCCAATCGTTCTTCATACATCGGTCGAACCGCTCCCGTCATCCCTGCGATCACATCGATCACCGTCATGATATCTCCGCTCCGGTTCTTCTGATAAGCATGGTAGCTTCCCTGAATGCAAAAACTCAACATCACGTTCATCGCCGTATCTTCTTCAAACTCCGGATATTTTTCAAAAATCATCTGCTTGATACTCCGCTCAATACTGTCCGCGAAATGATTTGCCTGACTACCGGAAAATAATATTGCCGTCAGAGAATTCTGAGATATATAGGCCATCAGAAGTTCCCTTGCGAATTCTGCCGGATGCTCCATAAGATATTCCGGATGCTGAATACTGTTCGCAATCGACTGTACCACTTCTTCTTCCATCGCATCTGACAGATCGTAGATATCTTTATAATGTGCATAAAAGGTAGACTTATTGATCCTTGCACTTTCACATAATTCTTTTACTGTTATCTTTTCCAGATGTTTTCTGGAACGCAGTTCGATAAATGCATTCTTGATTCCCCGCTCTGTTTTCTCAATCCTAAGATCCATTTCATTTTCTCACTTTCCCGACACTTTTTCCCATTCGTCGGTTATCCACCCATTCGTCGGTTTTGTCGGTGGATACCTTCTCGCATTTCTCTTATAATATGATTATAGATCAAAAAAGCAACTACTGTCCATTATCTTTTCGGCAGTTAATTATTTACGTTGCATTTTTACGGAGGTTAATATGGATTTTTACGGATTTTACACAGGAAAAATATTCGACGCCTATGAATTTCTCGGCGCACACCCGGACAAAGACGGAACCACATTCCGTACCTTTGCACCTGCTGCATCACGCATTACAGTCATTGGGGAATTTAACGACTGGCAGGAATGGGAACTTAATAAAACTTATGACGGAAATTTCTGGGAATGTTATGCCAAAGGTGCAAAGCCGGGCATGATGTACAAGTACCGCATCTACAGACAGGACGGAAACTGCGTAGAGCACTGCGATCCTTACGGCTTCGGCATGGAACTCCGTCCGAACTTCGCGTCTATCATCCGCGACCTGTCCCATTACAAATTCAAAGACAGCAAATGGATGCAGAAACGTTCAGTATGCAAGGACAAACCACTCAATATCTACGAACTACATTTCGGCTCATTTAAGAAGCCTTCTGAAAAGGCAGACGACTGGTACACTTATGTAGAAATGATCAACATCCTGATCCCTTATCTTAAGGAAAATGATTATAACTATATCGAGATCATGCCGCTCAGCGAACACCCGTGTGACGAATCCTGGGGATATCAGAATACTGGATTCTTCAGCCCGACATCACGCTATGGAACTGCCGAAGAACTGATGAAATTCATTGATGCCTGCCACAAGAACGATATCGGTGTGATCATGGATTTCGTGCCGGTACATTTTGCCGTTGATCATTATGCCCTGGCCGATTATGATGGAACTTCACTTTATGAATATCCACATCAGGATGTTGGTGTCAGCGAATGGGGAAGCTGCAACTTCATGCATTCCAGAGGCGAGGTCCGAAGCTTCCTGCAGTCTGCTGCGAACTACTGGTTAAGCGTATATCATGTGGACGGAATCCGTATGGATGCAATCAGCCGTATCATTTACTGGCAGGGTGAACCGGCAAGAGGTGTCAACAATAATGCAGTAGACTTTATTCGTGAAATGAACCGCGGATTAAAAACACTGCACCCGACAGCTATGCTCTCTGCCGAGGATTCTACTTCTTTCGAAGGCGTAACAAAACCTGCTGATCAGGGCGGACTTGGATTCGATTACAAATGGGATATGGGCTGGATGAACGATACACTTGACTACTTCCGCACCGCACCGGAATACAGAAGCCGCGATTATCACAAGCTTACGTTCTCCATGATGTACTATTATTATAACGATGTTTTCCTTCTTCCGCTTTCACATGACGAGGTGGTTCACGGAAAGGCAACCATCGCCCAGAAAATGCATGGAGAATACGAAGAGAAATTCCCACAGGCACGTGCCTTCTATATGTACATGTATGCACATCCTGGAAAGAAATTAAACTTCATGGGGAATGAGATCGGACAACTCCGTGAATGGGATGAAAAACGTGAACAGGACTGGGATATCCTGAAGTATCCAATTCACGATGCATTCCATCACTTCATGCAGAAACTGAATCATCTGTATATGACAACTCCGGCTCTTTCTGCAAAAGACTATGAAAACGCCGGCTTCCATTGGCTGGACTGTCATCAGGAAGAACGCTGTATCTACGCTTTTGAAAGAACGGATGGCAAAGAACGTATTGCCGCTGTCTTTAATTTCTCGGATGAGGATCAGAAAGGCTATGAACTTCCGGTGGAAGATGCGAAAGAACTGGAAGTGATTCTGGCTAGTGATGATGAAACTTTTGGAGGATGTAAGAAGTATACGAAGAAGAAAGTGAAGGTTACGGATGGGAAGGCTGTGCTAGATCTTTCGGCTTATTCGGCGGTGTATTTTGGGATTTAATTTATTAACGGGAAAGCGGCCTCTCAATCCTTGAAGGAAACAATAGCTAAGGCTTCTTGTTCAGGTTCCATACCATAAGAAACACTAAGAGAGTCAGAATCACCTAAAAGCAAAGGAACTACGCTCAAACTCGGCGTTCGCCTCAAACACGTTCGCTTCGTTCCTTTAACGGTGTTTCTGACTCTCTAACTGTTTCTAGTGGCATTCCACATTCACAATAATCCTTAGCTATTGTTTCCTTCAAGTCGTGACTGGCAGCGGATGTTAATAAATAAAATGCCCGGAAGTGTAACCCGGTGGAGGCCACTACGGTTACGCATTTGCCATTTAGTACCATAAAAGTGTAGTTGTTAGAGAGTAATTAACTCTAACATCTACACTTATTTTATTATAATAAGGGAAGTAGTTGGTATGACATATTGCCATTAGGATTTTCACATCCGTGAATGAAACCGTCAGCCATCCCCTTATTATAAACATTCATTTAAGCAGGTTGAAACTCACAGGAGCTTTCGCGTAACGAACTAAACTGAATCATAATAAGTGTAGATGGGATAAACAACTGCAATTCTATAAAAAGAAAAGGAGTATATTATGATCAGCGTAGGAATTGATGTATCAAAAGGGAAAAGTACAGTATGTATTTTGAAACCATATGGAGAGATTGTTAGTAAGCCTTTCAATATTACCCATACCCATAAGGATTTAAGCGAATTATCTTCCATGCTTTTCAGACTAAATGATGAAGTCAAAATCGTTATGGAAGCAACCGGAATTTATCATCTTCCAGTTCTTACATATTTACAGGAAAAAGGATTTTTTGTTTCTGTAATTAATCCGTATCTTATGAAAAGTTATCGTAACGAAAGTCTGCGAAAAGCCAAAACCGACAAGATTGATTCCCGTATCATTGCTAATTATGGAATTGATCATTGGTTTAAAATGAAAGAATTTCAAACTTCTGGAGAGATTTATGAAGAGTTGAAGTTGCTTGGACAGCAATATCAGCATTATATGAAGCTTCATCTTTTATCTCTCGCTGAATTGACCCATCTTTTAGATTTGACCATGCCTGGAATAAAGAATCTTCTTGCAAGTTGGAATGAAACAAATCGGAAAGATAAAAGAAGTGATTTTGTGGAACGTTTTTGGCATTATGATGTAATAACATCTATGTCTGAACAGGAATTTACTGAAGAGTATATACTTTGGGCAAAAGAAAAGAAATACGTCCCAAGCCAGGAAAAAGCCAAAGTTATATACACCCTGGCTCAGGAAAGTATTCCCACATTACCTTCAGAAACCTCATCGGTCAAAATGCTGGTGACTGAAGCAGTTCGGGTGCTCAAGGAAGTTGATGCAACCCTTGGTCTAATTTTATCACGGATGCAGGAAATAGCCAAGACTTTGCCAGAATATTCGGTTGTAAGAGAAATGGGTGGGGTGGGAAATACATTAGCCCCAAAGTTAATTGCAGAAATAGGAGATGTTCGCAGATTTCGCAACGGGAAGGCATTGGTTGCATTCGCAGGAATTGATCCACCACCGTATGAATCTGGTCAATTTGTAGGTTGTAATAGGAAAATCTCGAAACGTGGTTCAGCATCATTGCGCAAAGTAGGATACGAAACAATGAGAAGTTTAAAAATGCGTTCCAGACCAGAAGATCCGGTTTACCGATATGTTGTAAAAAAGGAATCAGAAGGTAAAAGTAAAAAATCAGCAAAGATAGCCGGATTAAATAAGTTTTTACGCATTTATTATGCTCGAGTAACCGAACTATATAAAAATATATAATCTTATATAAAATAAATAATTTTTTAGACTGCCAATCAGACAGTCTATTTGTGGTACGCAAATATATTTTGTGACAGAAAATAAAAAAGATAAAAATAATTATTGACTTTTCTTAGCAGGTTTCATTCGTAAGGCATTTGATACACACGGAATAAAACTTGGAAAGGCGTTCCAGTGAATGTGAAAGAGGCGTTGGTAATTCTAAAGGGGTAAAATTCTGCGTTAGGTTTTCAAAATTTGACTGTCTGAGGCGTATGCCGAGTTTCAAATTTTGAAAGCCTGCTTTTAGCAGAATTTTGCCCCTTTAGAATTGACCCGCCGATGGAACCTGAGCAGGAACGCCTTTCCAAGCTTTATTCCGGTTCGGGTATCCACAGCCTTCCTGAATTAAATCCCAAATATATTTTTTCTTCCTCGGCACCACATGCACTGCGCCGCCTTCGAGTTCTTCGAGTGCTTCCCCAACTTCTTTGTCACATTCTGTGATGTAATCTGTTACATCTTCGATTCTGTTCATTTTTGTTTTACCGCCTTCGGAATCTGCCTGCTTTTCATGCCCATTCCCCATTTTAAGCATTAAAAAAGCAGGCAAAAAATACTTTCTTCTCAAAAGTGTTTTTTGTCTGCCTCTGTCCTTTTACCTGAAAGATTACTTCTATGGTATCTTCTAAAGTTTATTCACTGCTTCCGCAAGATAATCATTGCTTACTTCTGCAAAGTTCTCATTCTCCACTGCCTCTGCAAGACTTGCATCGATCGGCATCTTACCGATGACCGGAACGCCGAGTTCTTCTGCCACTTCGTCGATGTGGCTCTCGCCGAATACAGAGATCTTACGTCCGCAGTCCGGACATTCCAGATAACTGTAGTTCTCCACGATTCCGAGTACCGGGATATCCATCTGTCCTGCCATGTTGTAAGCTTTCTTTACGATCATGCGTACCAGATCCTGCGGAGAAGTTACGATCACGATGCCTTCTACCGGAAGGGACTGGAATACGGTAAGCGGTACATCACCGGTTCCCGGCGGCATGTCTACGAAGAGATAATCCAGTTCTCCCCATGCAACATCTGTCCAGAACTGTGTGACAACACCTGAGATGACCGGACCTCTCCAGATAACCGGATCATCTTCTTCCGGAAGTAAAAGGTTGATGGACATGATCTTCGTTCCATCCTTTGCCTCACATGGGAAAATATTTTCTCCATCCCCTTTTGCTTTTTCATGGATTCCATACATCTTCGGAATGGATGGACCTGTGATATCTGCGTCCATGATACCTACAGAAAATCCCTGTTCTCTCATCAGCCTTGCAAGCGATGCGGTAACCATAGATTTTCCAACGCCGCCTTTTCCGCTAACAACTGCGATCACATGGTTGATGTGTGATTTTTTATTTTCCGGTTTGATCAGACTCTGCGGTTTGCTTCCGCATTCACCTGCATGGGAACAGCCCGCACAATCGGACGGGCTGCAGCCTGTTTTTTGTTCTTCTGCCATTTGTCTTACTCCTCTACAGCCGCAATAAGTTCTACTTCACACAGAACTCCCTTTGGAAGTGTCTTTACTGCAACACAGCTTCTTGCCGGTTTTGATGTAAAGTATTTTCCATATACTTCGTTGAATGCTGCAAAGTCACTCATATCAGCAAGGAAGCATGTTGTCTTTAATACCTTGTCAAATGATGTTCCTGCTTCTTTTAAGACCTCTCCTAAGTTCTTGCATACCTGCTCTGTCTGTGCTTCAATTGTAGTTGCTTCTACATCATTCACTTCCGGATTGATTGCGATCTGTCCTGCTGTATACAGTACTCCGTTGTGTACATATCCCTGTGAGTATGGTCCAAGTGCCTTTGGTGCTTTTTCTGTTGCTACGATTTTCATAATGTTATTTCTCCTTTGCTACTTCATATAATTTCTGTGCGATACACACATCAAATAATCCCATTCCAACCGATTTGAAATATGTTGTCTGACCTTCTTTGATCTCTTTTTCCCCCGATACGAGATATTCATGCATCAGTTTTATGCGGTCTTTTGTAAGTTTTCCACTTGCCAGAGGCTGGCTTAGATCTCCGCTTTCCTCACATGCGTATGGCAGTTCAATGTATACATTGTCCACCAAATCCAGTACTGCATCCGGGATTTCCCTCATCTCCGGCATATAAGAGCCGATCGCAATGATGCATTTTCCTCTCAGAAGTTCTTTGTCATCCGGAAGAACAGGTGTGGTAGAAGGAGTTGTTGTACAGATGATATCACTGTTTCGTACAAGCTCTTCCACTGCTTTACATTGTACTACCTTTACGTCTTCCTTATCAATAGCTTTTTTCAGTCTTTCCAGATAATCTGTCAGATCACGGTCACTGTGGTTGAACACATATACGGTATGGATATCTCTTGCCGCACATGCATACACAGCCTGATGGAATCCCTGCATTCCTGCTCCGATGATTCCTACGGTGCGACAGTCTTTTCTTGACAGATGGCGGATCCCCACACCGCCGACAGCTCCGGTTCTCCATGCCGTTACCGATTGCCCGTCCATAACAGCAAGCGGCGCGCCTGTCGTATAATCATTCAGTAACACGATACCATCTATCGACGGCAATCCCAGTTTAGAATTCTCCGGGAAGATCGACAGAATCTTTGTCCCTATGATATCCTTTGTGTAACATGGCATATACATGAGCTGCTTATTTTCATGTTCTACCGTTGGTCTTGGCGGCATATAGAACTCGCCTGATCCATAGATCCGGTATGCCTCTTCAATCTGATCCATCATCTGATCCGGATCGACCATTTCTTCGATCTGCTCCTTGCTTAATACGATCATTTTACATTTCCTCCAGTTCTTTTTGTTCCCTTGTGACATCTCTCAGCCACTTGTATGTCAAATACCGCTTTAAAGTAATCGGTACTTTGATCAGTTCATCACTCATCAGTATAACATATACGACCGGCACACTGGCATGCAAAATAAATGCCGCCACTGCCCCGAGTAAAATGGAGAATCCCCACATCGTCGATACATCCATGATCAATCCAAATTTCGTATCCCCGCCTGCACGGAATACCCCCACTACCATTGTGGTATTAAATGCCTGTGCCACAGTAAAATACGACATAACGAAGAACATGAAACTTAAGTAATTCTTTGCCGGTCCGGTCAGTGCCAGATTCGCATTGGCGATTGGTGCCGAGATCAGTATCAGAACACCACCCAGGATTCCAAGAATCAAACTTAACCACACGAAACGTTTTCCGTATGCCTTTGCCAGTTCCATCTTGCCTTCCCCGATCGTCTTGCCGAGATAGATCGCCGTTGCATGGGAAATCCCGAATGTTACGACTGTTGCAAGCTGTCTTGCCACCTGCGCAACCGAGTTAGCTGCCACTGCTGCGCTTCCAAGATGCCCGATCACCGCCGTATTCGCCGACGTTCCCAGTCCCCACATCAGTTCATTTAATACCACCGGCATAGAATAAACTGCGAAATCTTTTAACAGAACCTTATCGATCTTCACCATATCTTTAAGCCGGATCCTTACTACTTTATTTCGGAAGATGGCATAAACGAGAACCATCACTGTCTCGGCTGCTCTGGCACACAGCGTACCGATTGCCGCACCCCTTACTCCCATTACCGGGAATCCAAATAGTCCGAAGATCAGAACCGCATTTACCACAATATTCATCAGCAATGAAATCAGATAAATAAATGTAGCCACCATAACCCTCTCGATACTGCGCATAATATTCAGATACACCTGTGTCACCGCCATGAACACATAGGAAAATCCTACGATTCTTAAATACTTTACTCCTTCTGCAATAACTTCCGGATCAGAGGTATAGATCCGCATCAGTGTCTCCGGCATGCCAAGGGCTGCTCCTGCGAATACTACCGCAACGATGAGTCCGGCACTTAATCCCATACCCAGGACTTTCTCTATCGTTCTGGTGTCTTTCTTCCCCCAGTACTGCGCCGTCAGAACCGTTGCTCCGGAGGTCACTCCGTAAAAGATCAGTGTCATGATATACTGGATCTGTCCCGCAAGGGATGCTCCGGATAATACTTTTTCTCCGACTTTTCCAAGCATGATCACGTCCGTCGCCGTAACTCCGACATTGATCAGATTCTGGATTGCGATCGGGATGACCAGAGCGAATACATTCCGGTAGAATTGCTTCCAGTTGATTGTTTTTGTATATTTATTTTTTTCTTTCATTTATTTTTTCTCTGCTCCTATTTATTCTTATCGCATTTTCTGCTTCTCTGCAGATAATATACCGCAAGCTGTGTCCGATCTCTTAATTCCAGTTTCTCGAGCACATTGCTGATATAATTCCGGACCGTTCCTTCGCTTAAGCAAACTTTCTCCGATATCTCTTTGTTACTGAGTCCCTCAGCAACCAGTGCTGTGATCTCCAGTTCCCGTTCCCCGATTCCGTAACTGTTCCAGTCAAATGTCTGCTCTTTTTCTTTCTGCTCTTTCTGAAGCAGTCCCGGGATTCTGGACATAATCTCAGTTCCGAATACGGTCTGATTCATCTGCACCGCCTGCAATGCCGGAAGGATACTGCCATAATCCTGTTTTATCAGATATCCCTTCACACCATATTTTAATGCTTTTACGATGTACTCATCATCGGAAAACGTGGTAAGCAAAAGAATCTTTGCATCCGTATGCCTTTTCAAAATCTGCTCTGCGGCATCCAGGCCGTTCATGTCCTTCATCCGAATGTCCATCAGAAGAACATCCGGCAGCAATTCATCATATAACCGGACGGCATCTTTTCCATCCTGTCCGGTGCCGGTTACTTCTACTTCTCCTCCTGCTTCCAGGATTGTCTTTAACGCACTGGATACCAGGATATCGTCATCTACAATTACTATCTTCATCTTTTCCCCTCATTTTTAGGAACCGTAATAAATATACGGAAGCCATTTTCTTTCTGGATCTGCATGGTTCCGCCAAGCATGCGGACACGTTTTTTCATATTCTCGATCCCGATTCCGCTGCTTTCTGTATTTTCTGTTTTTCGAACGTTTCCGGTCTTTCCGACACTTTCCTGCTCTGTATATTCTTCCCCGTCTCCATCTGACTGGATCCGCTCATCTGACGTTCCATTATCTTCTATGATCAGCTGATATAGTCCTGGATGTTCTCTTGCCAAAATCTTCACCTCATTTGCATTGCTGTGGCGCATCACGTTATTCAGTGCCTCTTTCGTAATGGCTATAAAGCTGTATTTGATCTCTTTTGGAATATCATATCCCATATCATAAGTAAGCTGTACCGGACAAAAACGGAATTCTTCTGCCAGCGATTCCATCACTTCTTTTAAATTTACCGACTCATCATGCAGATCGTGCACGCTCTGTCTTACATTCGTCATGGCTTCGTTCAGCGTCTGATCCAGCTGCTCCATCGGGACTTTCAGATTCTCAGCCTGATTAACAGTCTTTAACGCTCCCACCATCAGGATGGATCGCGACAGCATATGTCCCACATTGTCATGGATCTCTCTGGCGATACGATTCCGTTCTTTCAGTGTGGCCAGATATACTTCTGTGTCCTGCTTTTCCAGCAGATCCTGATTCTTCTTTTCCAGCATCAGTGTCAGTTCTCTGCTGTCATCTCTGGCCCTTTTATATTCCTGCTCCAATTCATTTAGCCTCCTGGTCCGTCCATATAACAGAACTGCTGCTGCCAGCCCGGCAACAATAAGCATCTCTTTTTCCAGCCCGTAATATTCCAGGAACGCCGGTGCCTCACAGGCCACGATTATACCGCCAGCCCCTATATAAACCGGAGAATAAAAGCATAGCATATTATATAAAACCACCGGAAGAAACATCCACATTTCTTTAGAAATAATTCCGGCTGCCATGAAAGCAATCGTCATAATGTAATGCAGATACTTTTCTTCCCCTACCAGATTCACACAGGTATAGATACACACAAACAGAATAGCAATAACCGCCGGAATCCCTGTTTCCGCTGTTACCAGAAGTCCTGCTCCGTAAAGGAACAAACATCCTTCATCTGTTATCTTTCTCATTCTTTTCTCCTATATTACATTTGTCACATTCAACTTATGATCTGCGACACTATCATTATAATCAGCCATACGCTATACTACAAGTAACAAATCATCAAGGAGGTAATCTTATGCTTGTACATATAGAAAATCTGGTAAAACGTTACGGTAATCTGTTAGCGCTTGACCACCTGTCACTCGACATCGAAGAAGGTGAGATCTTCGGACTGCTCGGACCAAACGGTTCCGGTAAAACCACCGCCATCAACTGCTTGCTCGCACTGTTAAAATATGACAAAGGAACGATCACGATCTTTGGAAAGGATATGAAGCCGAACAGCTACGATATCAAGCAGGATATCGGTGTTGTCATGCAGAACGTTGCCGTCTTCGAGCAGATGTCCGTCTATGAAAACATCGATTATTTCTGCGGACTCTATATCAGAGACAAACAAAAACGAAAAGAACTCGTGGAAGAAGCCATCGCATTCACCGGTCTGTCCGATTTCCGTAAGATGCGCCCTAAGAAACTCTCCGGCGGACTTCTACGAAGACTGAATATCGCATGCGGCATTGTCCATAAGCCCAGACTCATCATCATGGATGAACCGACCGTTGCTGTAGATCCTCAAAGCCGCAACAAGATTCTGGAAGGAATCGTAGAGCTCAACCGCCAGGGATCAACTATTATCTACACTTCCCACTACATGGAAGAGGTCGAACAGATCTGTACCCGTATCGCGATCATTGATCATGGCCGTGTACTTGCTTCCGGCACAACCGAAGAACTAAAAAAAATGATCAAGACCGGTGAGACGATCACGATCGAAGCGGTTGCGTTAACGAAAAACAACCTGGCAGATATCCGCTCCCTTTCACATGTATTTGACTTATCATACCAAGATCAGACAATGATCCTACGCTGCAGCGGTGCAAAACACAATCTGATCCGGATACTGAATTACCTGCAGGAACAGGACATTCCATTCGGACGCGTCTTCTCCGAGCTTCCGACTCTCAATGATGTCTTCCTTGAGATCACAGGAAAAGAACTCAGGGATTAAAGGAGGGACACTTTATGTTACATTTATTAAAATATCAATTCTTACAGACAATACGTTCCCGCTCTATCATGTTCTGGGCTCTCGCATTTCCGCTCATCCTTGGAACCCTGTTCTATGTGTCCTTTGGAAATACCGGTCTTGCAGGAACCGGAGAGACCGACTGGGAACCGGTTCCTGTTGCCATCGTCACAGTGGAAAGCAGTTCCGCAAATGCAGAATCTTTCCTGACATTTCTGAATGAAACGGATCAAGACATGATCGATATCCATTCTTACAAGACAGAAAAAGCTGCAAAAAAAGCGCTCCGGCGGGAGGAAATATCCGGCATCTATTACGTGAAGTCGGTTCCTTCCCTTACCATTGCTTCCAATGGCATTAACCAGAGCATTCTGTCTTCCCTTCTGGACAGCTATGAAAAGAATGCTGACATGATCCTGGATATTGCCACACAGCATCCTGAAAAGCTTTCGGACGCCCTTTCATCCCTGAACGACTACCAGACACTGGTGAAAGAAAAGTCCTTAGGCGGACATTCCTTAGATCCGACACTGACTTATTTTCTCGCACTGATTGCATTTGCCTGCTTAAGCGGAGTCTACTTAAGCATCCATTCCACGGTTCAGCTTCAGGCGAACTTAAGTGCACTCGGAGAACGGCGCAGCATCACACCGACCCACAAACTTTCCCTGATTCTCGGCGATCTGCTGGTACTGGAAAGTATTCATTTCGTCAACATCCTGATCCTGGAGCTTTACCTTACCCAGGTACTTCATATCAGTCTTGGGCATGACATTCCGAAACTTCTTCTCATTACATTTATGGGAACCCTGATCGGTATCTGTCTCGGAATTCTGATCGGATGCGCCGGCAAACTGTCCTACAGTGTCAAATCCGGAATCGGTGTCCTCGTTACACTGTTGCCGAGTTTCCTTGCAGGCCTGATGTTCGGTGGAATGAAAAATGTGATTGAACAGCACTGCCCGGTCATCAACCGGATCAATCCTGCCAGTGTCTTAAGTGATGCATTCTACTGCCTCAGTGTCTATGATGATGCTGTCCGCTACCGCAGGTGTATCCTGATTCTTGTAATCATGTGTCTGCTTTGCATCAGCTTCTCATTTCTTATGATAAGGAGGGAACGTTATGACAGTATTTAAAGGATTTTTAATCATAACCAAACGCAATCTCCTGATGGTATTCATGTATCTGGCAATCTTCCTTACGATCGGAATCCTTGCCTCCGGCAGCGACAGCAATACTTCCGGCAGCGGGTTCCATGCCCAAGCACTCACGGTAGGTGTGGTAGATCATGATGGGGGCGTGCTTTCCAAAGGACTTTCCACATATTTATCACAGTATCATACCATCAGGCAAATGCCGGATAACGCTGCGAAACTCCAGGACGCACTCTTTAACCGGAATGTCTCTTATATCGTGACCATTCCGGAAGATTTTAAAACCTCCTGCCTCCGTGAGCATCAGGCATTACCGGTATCCAAGATTCCCGGAAGCACAGACGGGTACTACGTCGATCAACAGATCAACACCTATCTGAATCAGACACGTGTCCTGACAGACAGTGGTTATTCCGATAAAAAGGCAGCTGCATATATTCTGAAACATGCAGACAGTTCTTCTCATGTTACGATGTTAAAATCTGCTTCTTCTGAAAAGACGCCGGGTTATGGTTACATGTATCAGTATCTGCCATATGTGTTAATCTCCATACTGTGTTATGTAATGGGACTGATCATGATCGCATTCCATCAGCCGGATCTGCAAAAGCGAATCCTTTGCTCGGCTGTGTCCATCAGAAGCCAGAACCTGCAGCTTGCACTGGGATATCTGGCAGTCGGATGCTCCGTCTGGATGCTTACAACATGGATCCCTGCTTTCTTCTTTTACCGGAAAGCATTTTTCCAGTCGTCAAAGATGCCATATTATATGCTAAACAGCTTGACCCTGCTTCTGGTCGGTCTTGCTCTTTCCTTCCTTCTTGGTACATTTATCACCAAAGAAGATATCCTGACCGCCCTCGTAAATGTTGTCACACTTGGCATGAGCTTCCTGTGCGGCGTATTCGTTCCACTTGATATCATGGGAAAAGGCGTGAAAACCGTGGCTCATTTTCTTCCGGTCTACTGGTATGAGATCAGTAACAATCTGCTGAACAACTCTGCTGTTCTCACTCAGGCACAGAGACAACTCTTATACCGCAACTATGGAATCCAGTTACTTTTTGCCGCTGCGATCTTCTGTATCGCACTGGTAGTCAGTAAAAGAATGAGGCAGACAGCGTAACTGCTGCCTGCCTCATCTTTTCTTCCGTATCTGCTCCACTATTTTATATCCCAGATATCCGGAAAGACTTCCGAATATCACGCCGCCGATAATATCAGTCGGATAATGCACATACAGGTACAATCTTGATAATGCAATCAGAACCGCAAGTACAAGAGCCGCCTTCCACATCTTCTTCTCTCCGGCAAGATACAATGCCGTAACCGAAGCAAATGAAGCCGCCGTGTGTCCCGACGGGAAAGAGTAATCCCGCGGCTTTGCGACCAGTAATTGTACTGCTGTATTGACATCGAATGGTCTGGTTCTTGCCACCAGATTCTTTATGAACACATTGCAGAGCAGCACATCCACCAGCAATGCCGCCAGCATGATCACTCCTGTCTTTCGTGTCTTTGGAATGATCAGTAATAATACCGTCAGAATGATCCATATGATTCCCGCATCTCCAAGTCTGGTAATGAGCGGAACAACCACATCTCCTATTGGCGTTCTTAAATTCTGGATCATATTAAGAATATGTATCTCCATCTATCTTATCCTCTCAAATTGATTTTTCTTATTTATATTTTTTTATATTTCCCCTCTATATTTTTCCATCTGTCTTTTCTATCCTGAGTACCGGCATCCGGAATGTCTGGATCAAAAGCGGGATTACCATAATGAACCACACGATCGGTTCACAGATGATCACACCCGTATATCCAAGCCACGGAACCAGAGTGGCCGCGATCACGATCTTCCCTGCCATCTCAAGGCCGCTGGAGATCAGTGGTGTAATGTGATCCCCCAATCCCTGCATCGCATTTCTTAAAATACAGATCAAGGTAGTCACAATATAAAACAGCGTATCAAACTTCAGATAATTTGTTGCATTTAAGATTACTGTCTTATTATGACTTCCGGTTACCAGATATACCAGCCATCCTCCGATCGTATAACTTGCAATGATCGTAAGTCCTGACCAGATCGCAGTGTAGACAATCGCCAGCCAAATGCCTCTCTTCACACGGTCGATCTTCCCTGCTCCCATGTTCTGTCCACAGTAAGTTGCCATCGTCTGTCCGAATACACTGAACATGATCATGAATATCTCCGTGATCTTTCTCGCCGCTGTATGGGCAATGATAATGTCTTTTCCAAGCTTATTGATCGCCGTCTGTAATGTCAAAGTACCGATATTAACCAGAGAACTCATAAATCCCATCGACATTCCGGCACTTATCATCTCTTTTACCATGATTGGACTTGGATCTTTAAAATCCTCTTTCTGAAGCCTTAATATCTCATATTTTCTGATCATATAGATCCAGCAGATCACAAATGCAATGATCTGTGCCAGTACAGTTGCAATTGCTGCTCCTTTTACGCCAGTCTTCAATACCACAACGAAGAACAGATCCCCCACGATATTCAGTGCTACAGATATCGCCAGAATGATCAATGGTGTTACTGCATCTCCGATTGCACGAAGCGTCGCCGCACAGGCATCATATAAAAATGTTGCAAGCAGTCCTGCTATGATGATCGCGATATATCCTTTCGCCACCGGAACCAGATGCTTTGGCACATTTAAGAAATGTAAGATCGGTTTCAAAAATAGCAGTCCTGCTATCGTAAATAAAATGGATATTCCAGTCCCGATCACAAGCGACATTGCAAAGGACTTTTTCATATCTGCGATGTTCTTCGCACCAAATTTCTGTGCGGTAATAATCGCAAATCCGTTGGATAATCCCAGTAAAAATCCGATGATCAGACCGCTCAGTGTGCTGGTCGCACCTACTGCTGCCAGTGCATCTTCTCCCAGAAACGAGCCGACAATCCTGGTATCTACCAGACTGTAGGTCAGCTGTAATAAGTTTCCTAAAAATATCGGTAATGCGAAACTTAGTATCAGTGCCGAGGGCTTTCCCTTCGTTAAATCTTTCATTCTTTCTCAATGTCCTTCCTTTTTCAGTATGATTTTCTCTTTACAAGAAAACATGCACCGCTCATTATAGATCATACTTCCGAAGAGAGCAATCTCTGAAAGAATTTTTTCCGCTTTCTTTCTGTCACCGGACTTCCGCTGCGGATAACCTGTGAACGGATTCCGATGTTGGTCAGTTCCTGCTGAAGCTTAACGGCTTTCTCCGCATCCATACCATCCCGGATCAGAAATGGTGCCATAGACAGGTCTTCCTTCGTTTCAAAATTATATTTTTTCGCAAGCTGTAAGAAGCCATTTCTCTGACCATAATATTCTACAATTCTCCCAAGTACAATGACCTGTCTGGATGGATAGCCGCACACCTCACATGTTTCTTCCAGTGGTGTGATCTCGTATTCTACTTCATAAAAATCAAACGCCTCTTTAAAATATTCCATGCCTTCTTCGTCCAGATTATCAAACAGTGTGGCTGGAAGGTTCGATACGATGCGGTTAGCCATCACTTTATCGAGGCCTGTCAGAAGCTGCAGATAAGCGGATATCTTCTGGTCTTTTCCGCTGCATTTTAATAAACGTATTTTATATGTTCTCATGTAATTTTTATCCTCCGTAGCAAAGCAAAACAGGGAGATAAACACTTATCTCCCTGATAATTAACGGTTCGCATTCAAAGCTGCGAAGCACTTAAATTAAAGGTTCACATTCAAAGTAGTGAAGTACTTAAATTAAAGGCTTGCACTCAAAGTAGCAACGCACTTCAAATTGAACAAATCTCTTTGTTCAACTATATTATATTCAATTTCTGTAAAAAATCAATAAAATTTTTTCTTTATATTCGCTCTTTCCTGTTTGCAAGGATATTATTTTTCAATCTCTTTTACATTTTTTATTCGTGCAAGACTCGTTTTCCAAATTTCGCCACTATAATAAACTTTTATATTATCTCCCGGCGATATAACTGAATAATCATATTTTTCTGGCCAATAACAGATTATTTCTTCTTGTATATCTGTTTCTAGTATTTAAAACTGCTCATTTTTTTCATTCTATTGCTCCGCTTTATTATTGAATCATTTTTTATTTGTGCTTTTTATTTCCGCTACCAGTTCTTCATACTTACGTTCGTCAATAATATTTTTCTGACTGATTGCATAGATATTGCTTATAATCAGTATTAACGCAACAACCGCCTGATCAACTGCACTGGCCAGCTTTGTTGCAAAAGATCTTACTGCTGAGATAATACTGTCATGTCGTTCATGAAACCGGACTTCATCATACTCTATGGTATTATTTAACATGACAATCATCGTCATATTGAATGCTCCCTGCGAAAAGAAGATCAGGAAACCGATGATATTCAGTAAAACAATACTCTTTGATAAAATGTAGCCTACACTCATAAAAAGCATATATCCAATGACTGTAATGATGGTAGCTGCAGTTATAATCTGATTTCGTGTGAATTTTGAGTGAATATTCTTGCGTCAAGAAACCATGATTCCGGCGTAGCGGAAACCAACATTCCGGACACGGAAACCACCTTTGATTGGCTTGATTACCCTTAACAAGAAATAGAGGCAATGTCAAGCCCAGAGCCGCTTTGCGGGGCGTTAGCCGGCTTTACATTGATGAGATTTCTTGTATTCTATATACTTGCCAATTGGTTTCCCAAACACCGGACAGCAAGGACATCCAAGCTGGAATATTCATTTTGAGGAAAGCCACGCAAAAGATGCCTCTGATATCAGCGTTCCTAATCCATACATAATTGTAAACCCAAATACAAGACTGCCGCCTACAGAATATCCAAATTCAAAATAAAAGAAATTCATTCCAATCATAATCTGGTGACACTGGGGAACAAGGTATACAGGGGGAAAAAGGTGACAAGAGTGACACTGAGCCGAAAGGCGAACAAGGCGATACCGGGGAAAAAGGCGACACTGGACCTCAGGGTGCGAAAGGCGAAAAAGGTGACAACGGGGAGACACCTGTAATCACAGTTGTAGAAGATACTCCTCTCACATACAAGTTGAATTTTCAAACCTCTGCCAACGATATCACAACGCCGAATTTATTCAAATCTCTGGACGAATATCACGTTGATCTGTCCGCATCTGGCAGTACATTGAATATTCCGCTTGAAAGTCTGATACTGACTTATCAGCAGATTTCTACTACGGCTCTCCGGATCACGATAGCTCCAAAAGATACCAATGCTCCTGTACTTACGGACATCCGCAGAATCACTATATTCAATACTTCTTCTATTGAATCGCTGACACTTAACAACACGCTGATTTCTACACGGACGATACTTGATGATCTGATGTATACACAATCTCAGGAATCTCATCGTCTTACGATCCGGCAGCAGAATCCGGTTACGAAGCTATGGTCCTTGTGTGAGATTCATTCCTTTAGTTCGAATGGCGGTGCCAGAACTTCTGTGTGGGTGCAGTGGAGTGAAGTGGATGTCAGTTATGAAGTGCCTACTCCTTGATATTGATTAACAAAGGCTCCTCCACTGATTAATTCAGTGAGGAGCCACATTTTCATAAAAAAAATATTTTAATTCTCTTCTTTTCAAAAATCTATGTACTCTTTTCTTATACTCTTCTCCCCCTGTCATCTGTACCAATCTGTGTATTTCCACCTAACGGAGAAGCTACAGCAAACACAGCGCTAACAACAACTGCAGCCGCTATCTTAAATAGCTTTGTAATAAATTTTTTATTTTCTGTATCTTTTTTATAAATTATACCAGCTATCTCCTTCATCTGCTCTATAATATATTTTTTCTGTTCGAAAGTTAAATCTTCATTTTCCAGTTCTTTTCGAAGCGAAACGATTATAGTATTATATGTATCATATACATTCTTAATACTTTCATTATTAGATTTTAAACCTTCATCCAACAATTCTTTATATTCTGTTAATATTCCCCTAGCTGTACTGGCAAACTCTGGAAATTGTTCAAGTATCTTCTCCGCCACTTCCGGATCCATCTGATCTAACATAGAAACCATTTTAATCATCGTATCTTTCGTAGGATGTCTAAAATCTGAAATATCTAAACTTTTAAGCGCTTCCGTTTCTGTTATCATAACATTTACTCCCTTAGAATTTTATGATCTTTTCTTTTACAATATCACAGCTTACATATCTCGTAAAGAAAATCTCTTTTTCTTCAAAATGTTTTTTCACATGCTTCTTTCAAATGCCCAATCATCTCTTCTTCATGTTTCCTATACATCGTTTCCTTCCAGTACAGACTGGCGGCCTTATCCCCTTTCTTTTCTGTCAGTTCACTCATGATCCGAAGCTTAATACTTCCTTTTGAAATCATATCTTTGAATGTACTCTTCTTGGCTTCCGGTGACATGTTCGAAAACTTTGAATTGACATTACGCTGAATAATACATAAATTTCCAAACTGATCTACGCCATCCTTCCATTGCTCGAAAGTTCCCTCCGAAGGGTTCTGCGGATACCAATGTTCTACGGAATTTCGAAATTCAAAGGTAAAATCACTGTATTTTTTCTTGCCATCCCGATCATGATACCAAAGCAGGTAATCCAGATAATTGAATACAATATGCGGTGTGTTCACACCCATAGCATACACACCTCTCGGACATACACGGAAGAAATTTTCTTTTACCGCCGCAATTGCAATTTGCTCTGCTATGCTGTCAAATCTTGTAATATCATCATTCCTGATGTGTTTACAATCCTCTTCCGAGAGCCAGACGAGAAGTTTTGTAATCCAATGCATGACCTTTGGCGATGTATACGATACACGTAATGCGGATTGTATCATAATATTTGTCTTTGTTCTCCGGTCATTTGTCGATGTCCATTCACCGGATCTTACAAACTCTGTATTTTTATAGTACGGCTTCTTTTTTGACTGCTGTCCTGAAACATGCAGACTCTTCAGGCTCCATTCTCCCTCCGTGCTGTCGTTCGCATATTCTCTTTTTATGATATATTTATCGAATAAATATCTTGTTCTTAACAGACAAATAATAAATTCACGTGCAAACTTTTCTTTGTGCTCTCCGATTCTTCCTGCTTCATACACCCCATGAAAAACCACTCTGTTAAATGCATCTATCAATTTCTTATCGTCCAATAATTCATCTGTGATCTTCAAATCCTTATTCTCATGTTTTATCCCTTTTAATGCAACGAACACTTTCAGCGTATGCAGTAAAAAATAAGGGTATTCTATTACACTTTCAAATCTGACACGAGTCTCTCTATCCACATATCCTTCGTCATCTTCAATGTAAAAATCTTCTTTAATGATATCTTTGATACAACAGCCAGATTCCTCATTTTCCACTTCTTTCATGTGCTTTTTGTACTCTTGCAAATTCTGTGAAGGCAATTCATTCCATGTTCCGCCAAAAAAAGTTTCCCGAACGGAATTATTTTTACCGACAAAATGCATCTGCACATACCCGGTCATATCACTGCATGCATCCCATATTTTTGCAAAGAGTTCTTTCTCCGCCTCATCACTCAGATAACTCATAAGCTCCGCTTTCAAAATGTCATGCTGTTCCAACTGCTCTCCTCTGGTATTCATAATTTCAAAATACCTGTTTAAATCTGTATTCTCAGGAACTTCAATTCTATAGACAATTACTTTAGACAGCTTTTTCAGAAACGTGCGCCTGTCAAAATCAGCTTTTCCAATTTCATGACACAGAATCTTTACTCCCCGCTGAATGCCTGCTTCGATCCTGTCCATATCCAGCTTGCTCTGCTCTTCAAGAAGTAATTCTTTGATATTTCTTAACGTATAATTTGACCTCTCTCTGCATGCAAAAGTAAGCGTAGGTTTTACTTTGACTCCCAGACAATTCAACAGAAGAAACAGGGATGTAAGTCTCTGTTGTCCGTCAACCACTTCGTACCTTCCAGACTGTTTCGATACGATTAACGAACCGATATAATAGCTGGCTTCTTCATCCACATCCTGAATATCTTCTATCAATTGTACTAACTGCCTGTCCTCCCATGCATATGCACGCTGATACAACGGAATCACGTATTCCACGTCTGTGTCAAATATATTATGATCTTCATCGACAATATGAAGTTCTGTAACTTCCCCGCTCATCTGGCACCCCCATATCCATTTATTTCTTTCATGGAATTATATAAATCCTTCCATTTATCATTCGCTGGTTTATCCGACTCACGTTTTACCTGAATTTGTATTCCGGCAATTTCATTATGCATCCGCGCAAAACTAATCTTTGAAAACATAGCTACCGTATTAGTATATCTGAAGTTGTCCTCTCCGATTGCATATTTATTAATGCTGTCAAATCCCAAATTTTCCATATCAACCCGAAGCATAAAAGCCCAGGAAAATATTTTCTTAACGGCCATCTCATCGAAATTATGAAATTTATCGTAATAGGCAAGCAGTGCACAATAAAACAAATTCTTTGTATATCCGAAACCGGCAAAACCTGCTTTTATTTTATCCATCTCCTCCGGAGATTTTACGTCTTTACCGCCACAGATAGCCAGCTTTATTTCTTTAAAACATGGGTTATTACATATTTCGGATTTGATATCTCCCAGCAAATACAGATAGTGTTCCACCATTTCAAAGAACTCTTTTCCGGCTGTAAAAGGTTCTGTAATCTGAAAATAAGGCATGGCTCTGCTTGTTCTTCTTGCATAAGAATAAGCGGAATCTTCTGCTATCCCTTTATATGTATCAATTTCTTTTGCAGTAAATGGCCTGCTCTTACTGCCTCTGGACCAATTCCATATGGGAAACAAATATACATCAAACAATTCCCTGATCTTTCCGGTATCCTTTGCCTCCCACTTCGTAACCGCATGTTCCATCTCATAAGGATCCTTCTTCATTTCACGTAAATGATATGCTTTCAAAAGATCATGTGGATCCAAAGCTTTTCCACGTGTATTCTGTGAATCAAAAAGCTGAAATGCCTCTGACACCTTATTTACGCTAATGACAACAACTTCTAAAATATCTTTAAATGCATTTGCAAATTTTCTTCTAATATCATCGTCTTTCAAAGAAAACCAGTCTCTTATGAAGCCATAATTTCTATGAATGTTATATTGAGTTATTTTATTGGAAAATGGCTTATCAAGAATCGTGCATGTAAAATCAGGTTCAATGTATTGTTTTAATAATACCAGTGAGATGATTCTTTGCTGTCCGTCCACTATATCAAAAATATCTTTTTCTGTTTCATGTAATATAATTGTTCCGATACGGTATTTAAACTCTGTATCATATCTCTCTGCATCACATATCGCATTCGTAATATCAGAAAGAAGCTCATCTATATTCTGAGTATCCCACTTATACGGTCGTTGATAGTTTGGAATATTCAGTTTCATATGTAATAGTTCATTTATGTTTTTTATTTTTTTTATTTTATCCATTCGTCTGTCACCTTCTGGTTCATTAACTGTCTTTTTTTATTATAAGCATTTATGCATCGAACATCAATCTGGATCTGTATTTACTTCAAATGCGAGGCAAAAAAACACCTTGCAACCCGTATTTCTAAAATGTTGCTGCAAGGTGAATATTTTCTGCAAAATCAATACTTATTTATCTTTTTTAGAAAGTAAACAAACAGTCTCAACATGGCACGATACGTCCAGATTGATGTCAGTTTTCGGGAATCAATCCAGACTAATGTAGACTGTAGCAAAATATCTCCGTTTGTTCACGGAAACATATCAACAAATTCTGTAGCAAAAAAGTATTGATACATTTCGTTATCCATATCACAGTCTGAACCTCGCCCGTCCACGGAAAAAGTTCAACTTTTTTATTCATTTCTACTATTATAGTAATTCCAACATAAAAGTCAAATTTAACGAAGAACTGCCATCGTCTCCACCTTGTCTGTTCTTCGTACAGAGAACAGGTCAACAGCTATTTTTGCCCTGACTGATGCCCCAACTTCCATGCACTCGACCTTGGTAAGCTGAAAATTTTAATGGCGATACTGCTACTTCTTAGCATTCTCTTCAAGTTCCAGCATGTACTTATCAAAGTCAGACATAAATAGCCTATCCTGAATAATACGATATTTTTCAAATTCAGTTTCGGCCTTTGCCTTGGCAATCTCTGCTGTGATCTTACCTGCATCCTGAAGAACCTCTCTGTCATCTGCCATCAGAAATAGATCCAGCCGCTTTGACCAATCCTCCATCGTCATCGGAATGTGACGTTCTCCACGGTCCTCTGCCAAGTCCAGATAAGCAGATACAATACGCTCCAGCGACCGCATTTCCTTCTCCGAAAGATAATTCTTCGCAACGCTCACATCACTTTTTACAATCTTACCTTCCGGAGCTGCTGCCCATGTAGTTAATCCCATATGCGGTTTCTCTGCATCGGCTCGCTCATAAATCAACTCCGCTGCTGTATGTCCATGAACCGCATAACGCATCTTGTTTTGGACCTTTGCAAAGAACTGCTTTGTTGTTTTGGCTGTTCGGTCATAATCAAGAGCGTAGCATAGATATCTGTTATCTTCTGATAAAATCTACGCTCAGAGAGACGGATTTCACGAATCTGCTCAAGCAAGCGGTCGAAGTATTCTACTGTAAGCACAGATCCACCATTTTTCAGACGCTCATCGTCCATGACCCAGCCTTTGATGGTGTAATCCTTCACTATGCCATTGACCCACTTACGAAATTGTACAGCTCGCTCATTGTTCACCTTGAATCCAACCGCAATAATCATTTGAAGATTATAATGCTTTGTATCACGAGTCACCTGACGCGAACCTTCGGTTTGAACTATCCGGAAATTCCGGATAGTTGCATCTTCCTCAAGCTCTGAGTCTGAATAAATCTTCTTAATATGCTCATTGATTGTACGAACATCCACATCATACAATGTGGCCATCATCTTCTGTGTCAGCCATATATTCTCATCCTCATAGCGCATCTCAATACTGTCCTGCTGATCCCCCACAGAGGCAACATAGGTTAAGTATTCAGCTGCACTGGAACGGATGGTTATTTCGTCTTTTTTCTTTTTCAAATAGGAGACACGTCCCAAAATCATTATTCTGCCTGTGCATCAAAGGATTGTTTCACAATTTCCATGATTTGATCTAATTCATCCTGATGCTCCATAAACAATTCTACATCGCCATTTCCCCAACGTCCTAAACCAGTAATATCTTTACAAATACTGTTACTCATACTCTTGAAAGTTAATTTCACTCATGTTTATTTCCTCCTGTCATCTATTCCACTGCCAAGTCTGCCTCTTAGTATCGAATAGCTTAAACTGCGGTCGTCTCTGACAACAATCCCAGTGCCACAACCTATGACATCTAATCCACAGCCTAAACCCTACCGCATTTTCCGACCATCCACTTTTTCTTTAATCAGACCGAAAAGTAGATATGTTTCCAAACAAGAAAACTGAGCTTTCCGCAAGGCTTCTCTGATGATACTAACCTCGCAAAAAGCCCGGAAATACGCCACTTTTCAGCTATTATTTATTTTTCCTGACCAGCTGGCAGATTGTCTCCACATGATAAGTTCCCGGGAACAAATCCACCCCGCTGATCTTCTCCACTTTATATCCACGTCCCTGTATCATCTCCAGATCCCGTGCCAGACTGGTCGGTTTGCATGCGATATACACCAGACGCTCCACTCCGAAATTCAGGATCTTCATAAGTGCCTTCGGATTCACGCCGTCTCTCGGTGGATCGAGCATGATCAGATCCGGAACTTCGCCCAGTTCATCAATGACTTTCAATACATCGCCTGCCCAGAATGTACAATTGTCCAGATTATTTAACTTCGCATTTTCTTTTGCTGCCTCTACCGCTTCTTCTACAATCTCCACACCAACCACTTTCTTCGCAACCGGTGCGAGGATCTGTGCGATCGTTCCTGTTCCACTGTACAGATCGAAGACAACTTTTTCATTCGTATCTCCGATGTATTCTCTGGCTGTCTCATACAAGACTTCCGCTCCCAGCGAATTAGTCTGGAAGAATGAGAATGGTGTGATCTTGAATTTTAATCCAAGTAATTCCTCGTAGAAATAATCCTGTCCGAACAGGACTTCTGTTCCTTCGTCTTTTACGACATCTGCAAGGCTGTCGTTCTTTGTATGCAGGATTCCGACCAATGTTCCATCAAAGTTCATTGCTGTCATCTTTTCCAGCCATGCATCCTTAAATGTCTGGATTTTTTTCATTGCCTCTGCTGGGTCAACTCCGAGTTCTGCCGTATCGGATGCTGTGACCAGATCCACCAGGATTTCTCCTGTCTTTACTGCTTTTCTTACCAGCAGGTGGCGGAAATATCCGACATGACGCATGCGGTGATAATATGGAAGGCCTGATTCTCTGGCACATTCCAGTGTACATGCAAGAATTTTCCTGTAATCTTCATCTACGATCTGACAATCCGTTACATTAACAATATCATGAAAACTTCCTCTTTTGTGCATGCCAAGTGCCAGCGGTCCGTCTTTGTATTCATCTCCGAATGAGAATTCCATCTTGTTACGGTATTCGGATCTGACCGGACTTGGTTTGATGCCTTCCCAGATATATTCACCATTTACCGCTTCATCCATCATCTTTTTCACCTGCTCATTTTTCATCGCAAGCTGCTCCTCATATGGAAGATTCTGGTACGTACACCCTCCGCACTGACCGAAATGTGGACAGGCTGACGGGATCTCGCTTGCTGACGGTTCCACCACTTCTAAAAGGCGTCCCTCTGCCTTTCCTTTCCGGATCTTATTCACAGAAAATCTTACTTTCTGTCCCGGCACGCCGTTCTTTACGACTACCCATCTGTCTTCTTCCGGCACGTATATGCGCCCTTTATTTGGAAATTCCACGGATTCTATAATTCCTTCGTATACCTGTCCTTTTTTCATATATATCCTTTCTGCTGTAACTCTTTTTCTATTCTCTTATTTCAAATCATCTACTGTTCCGGTATTCTATAAAAGCTTCCATATTATCCTTTATACACGGCCTTCAGTATCGTTCCTTCCTGCTCTACCCGTACATGTTTCAGACTCTTCACATACTGGTTAAACTGGGAATATCCATAATCGCGAATTTTAAAATCTTTGTATTTCTCATACATTTTATTACCAAGTGTACTGAGTTCTACTCCTGCTTTTCCGGCTTTTTTTACGATCTGCACAACATAGCTGTCAATATTTTCCTTCAGATCCTGATCTTCTCTTAAAGTAACAGACACAATGTTGCCATGCTTTACCATCTGTATCCTTGTAAATTCTTCCAGGAATTTGGACAACATATTATATCCGTAACTACGTACATCAAAATCCGGATACAGACTTACCAATCGGCTTCCGACTTCGCCCAGTCCAGTCGGCTTGTTAATATCCTGGTTTTCAATGATCATCTTGATGATCGCATCTTCAATCTTCTCCTTGCTACGTTTGTCATGTGATGTCTCATTCTTTGTGGTTCCAGGATTCTGTTCACTCATCAGATTTTCTAAGATTGTAAATTTATCACACGCTTTTCGAAATGGCTCCGGCGTCTTATTCTCTCCCATACCGATGACCATCTTTCCACTTTCTCTTAATCTGCTTACCAGCCTTGTAAAATCGCTGTCACTGGATACGATACAGAAACCGTCGACATCATTGGTATACAAAATATCCATTGCGTCAATGATCATAGCCGAATCAGTTGAGTTCTTCCCCTGTGTATAGCTAAACTGCTGGATCGGCGTGATTGAATTCGTTAAAAGTTCATCCTTCCAGCTCGAATGCTGCGTGCTGGTCCAGTCTCCATATATTCTTTTGTATGTAATAATCCCGTATTTTGACAACTCTGTCAATATTGGTTTGATGTATTTTGCTGATACATTATCCGCATCGATCAGCAGTGCATAACACTGTTCTTCCATTCTTTCCCTCCCGTTACTTATTTATATATCTATATAACCTTGCCTTTTATTTTATATGTTCATAGATTTATATCTTCGGATTGTATTGGATTGCACTCGAGACCGCAAGAGAAAAGCAGGCCAGTCGCCTTTCTTATATCAGATCGGTTTCTAACCTGCTTCTTTCTTCACTTATTCATTCGCCCGGTTCTTATACCTGATCGTCATCATCGAAAAAGTCATCGTCGAAATCATCATCATCGAAATCGTCTTCGAAATCTTCCAGATAATCCGGGGTGAAGAAACAATATACTGCATAAGCGATTCCTGCAACTGCAGCTACAGCTCCAACTAATGCCAGGATCCAGAGTACGGTCTTGCCGTGTTTGTCCTCTTCTTTTTTATTCATCAGTTCGCTAAGCTTGGATGCTGCAATAATATCTTCTACTTTACTCATGCTTCCACGTCCTTTCCTCTGCTCTTTTGGCAAATCAATTCTGCGTTTATTATATCACTTTACATGATGTATTACTACTTATTTTTTTTAGATTTTTATTCTGAAATCTATACACATTTTTCTAATTGTATGTAATATTTTATCTGATTTCTACACTTTCTGAAGTCTGGCAAATGCTGCAAACATCTTTTTCGTTCCCGGTCCGTCAAAATCAACGGTGACTTCATAATCTCTTCCGCCTTCCGTGATCGCAGTCACGGTTCCTTCTCCGAATTTGATATGTTTCACACGGTCCCCGACTCCGTAAGGAAGCTTTCCGCCCTTCGGTGTACCGAACTGCTGTACCGGCTTCGGTGCGGTAAATGCTTTGGTCTTGAAAGCTTCTTTTGCCTGCATGAAAGAAGTCTTCACTCTTACCGGTTCGCTTTCTTCTTTCTTCTCTTTCTTTGTGGACGGTCCTGTTTCCAGAAGTTCTAACGGAATCTCTTTTAAGAAACGGGACATTTTCTTATACTGCGTCTCGCCATGCACCATACGTTTTCTTGCGCAGGTCAGAGTCAGATCTTTCTCAGCTCTTGTGATTCCCACATAGCAGAGACGTCTTTCTTCTTCCAGTTCTGCCGGATCGTCGGCTGTGATCGTCATGTAGCTTGGGAACAGACCATCTTCCATTCCTGCCAGATATACATGTGGGAATTCCAGACCTTTCGCACTGTGCAGTGTCATCAATACTACATAATCCGTACTTTCGTCCAGACTGTCGATATCTGCCACCAACGCTACATCTTCAAGGAAACCGCTGAGTGTCGATGCCTCATTCTGTGTCTCACAGTTTTCTTCGTAAGCTGCAATCTTGTTACGGAGCTCGTCTATGTTTTCGATTCTTGATGTTGCTTCTTCACTTTCACATTCATGGATCAGCGCATCGATATAGCCAGTTTCTTTGATGACTTCTTCCATCAGTTCGGATACACTCATATCCTGTACATCATTTTTGAAATGCTCAATCATCGCAACAAATGATTCCAGTTTTGCCTGTCCTCTTCCGATGTTCGGGATCAGATCTACAGCCCGGAGTGCGTCATAGAAACTGCATTCTCTGGATGATGCATATTCCTGCACACGGTTGATACTTGTCAGTCCGATACCGCGTTTTGGAACATTTACAATTCGTCTGACAGCCAGATCGTCTCTTCCGTTATCAATCGTCTTAAGATACGCAAGAAGATCTTTGATCTCACGTCTCGCATAGAAGTTCACGCCGCCGATGACTTTATATGGAATACTGTCACGGACGAAACGTTCCTCGAACATACGGGACTGTGCATTGGTACGATAAAGTACTGCATTATCTTTGTAACTGCAGAGTTCTTTATTGACATGACGTCTGATGTCCCCGACTACATATTCTGCTTCTTCATAAGCAGAATCGAACTGGCGGAACTGGATCATATTTCCATCTTCGTTCTCTGTCCAGAGAGTTTTTTCTTTTCTTCCATGATTGTTCCGGATCACGGCATTGGCAGCATTCAGGATATTGCCGGTAGAACGGTAATTCTGTTCCAGTTTGATCACCTTGGTATCATCAAATACATGTTCAAAATCCAGGATGTTCTTAATGTTCGCACCGCGGAATTTATAAATGGACTGGTCATCGTCGCCAACCACGCACAGGTTACGGTACTTGGATGCCAGCAGATGGATCAGTTCGAACTGTACTGTATTCGTATCCTGATACTCGTCTACCATGATATAACGGAAACGCTCCTGATAATATTCCAGTACATCTTTCTGCGTCTGGAAAAGCTGCACCGTCTTAAACAACAGATCGTCAAAATCTAACGCATTATTTGAACGGAGCTGTTTTTCATATTCTTCATATACTTCTGCAATTTTTTTCCGGCTGTAATCCCCTTCTGCACGCATTCTGTATTCCTGCGGTGTCACCAGTTCATCCTTTGCTTTGGAAATCTCTGACAGCAGTGCTCTTTCCCGGAACATCTTCGTATCAACCTGCAGAAGCTTGCAGACTTCACGCATCAGTGTCTTCTGATCATCACTGTCGTAAATCGTGAAGTTGGTATCGTATCCAAGCAGATCAATATGGCGTCTTAAGATACGCACACACATGGAATGGAAGGTACTTACCCAGATGCTTTCGGAACCGTAGCCGACTAATTTATCGACACGTTCCCTCATCTCTCCTGCTGCCTTATTCGTAAATGTGATCGCCAGGATATTCCATGGATTCACCTGCTGCTCTTCGATCAGATAAGCAATCCTGTGCGTCAGCACTCTGGTCTTCCCGGATCCCGCACCAGCAAGGATCAGAAGTGGTCCTTCGGTATGGAATACGGCTTCTCTTTGTTGTTCATTTAATGTATCGTATATACTCAATCTTATAGTTTCCTTTCTTTCCGGTTTTCTATTCTTCTTTTTTCTTTCCGGCCTGTTCTGCTTTCGTCATGGATTCATGTTCTCTTTTTACTTCTTTATAAAGAGCCGTTGATGTCCAGTTCTGGTTCTTTGCAGTAACGATTGCCTTTAGCGGAATCTGTACTTTTTCTTTTCTCATCTGGAATAATAATTTATCCAGTGTCTGATTGTCTGCCAGCAGCATGACAATCATCTCTTCTTCAAAATCTGTCATTTCTTCATTTTTTGCATTGTCTGTCCCGGAAGTTTCTTCCACAGATGCTTCTTCCGCCACTTCTTCTTTCAGTCCGGTCAGTACTCCGATTGTTTTAGAATACTCTTCTTTTTCTACATATTTTACACGAAATCCGAGAAAGCTTCCCAACATCCCGATCTTTCTGCCTTTTTTCGTGCCTTTCAGATTATAACATAACATAATTGATCTCATATGCATTCTACCTCTTTTCGAATGTCTGTTTCCATTATAGTGATTTTAGGTGTGTTCTGCAAGGCACATTTTAAATCCTTACGAATACATGACACTACAGAAAACCTGCCCCTGGCAGCTCTTTATGAACGCATGGCGATAAAAAGCTTCCTTCCGGATCATAAGATTTTTCTTATTTTCCCAAAGGAAGCTCTTTTATTTTTCTTTATTTTTTTATGTTCTTATGCGCTGATTGCATTTCCCGTATACAGCTGATAATATCTGCCTTTCTCTTCGATCAGCTCATCATGTGTACCTCGCTCGATGATTCTTCCCTGCTCCAGTACCATAATGCAGTCGGAATTGCGGACCGTTGATAATCGGTGGGCAATGACAAATGTTGTTCTTCCGTGCATCAGCTTATCCATACCATCCTGTACGATCCGTTCTGTTCTGGTGTCGATGGAACTGGTCGCTTCATCGAGGATCAGTACCGGCGGATCGGCGATGGCTGCTCTCGCAATGGCAAGAAGCTGGCGCTGTCCCTGGCTTAAGTTCGCTCCGTCTCCGGTCAGCATCGTATCATAACCATCCGGAAGCCGGCGGATAAAGCTGTCGGCATTGGCAAGCTTTGCTGCTGCCACGATCTCTTCATCGGTCGCATCCAGTTTGCCAAAGCGGATATTGTCACGCACCGTTCCGGTGAATAAATGTGTATCCTGCAGAACGATTCCAAGTGAACGCCTGAGATCTGCTTTCTTGATCTTATTAATATTAATTCCATCATAGCGGATCTTACCGTCCTGAATATCGTAGAAACGGTTGATCAGATTGGTAATCGTCGTCTTACCTGCACCGGTCGAGCCGACGAAAGCAATCTTCTGTCCCGGTTTCGCATACAATTTGATACCATGCAATACAATTTTCTCATCATTATAGCCGAAATCCACGCCATTGAATACAACTTCACCTTTGACTTCCACATAATCCACACTGCCATCATTCTGATGTGTATGTTTCCATGCCCAGCGCTCGGTTCTTTCTTCACACTCTGTGAGTTTTCCGTCTTCTTCTTTCGCATTGACCAGTGTTACATAGCCTTCATCCAGCTCTTCTTTTTCATCCATCAGACGGAAGATACGATCAGCCCCGGCCATTGCCATAACGATTGCATTCATCTGCATACTGATCTGATTGATCGGCATACTGAAGCTCTTATTAAATGTCAGGAAACTCGCCAGTCCTCCAAGCGTAAATCCTCCGACTTTTCCAAGTGCCAGCACACCTCCGACGATCGCACAGATTACATAACTGATATTTCCAATCTGTGCATTGATCGGTCCTAAGAAGTTGGCAAATGTATTCGCTCTGTCTGCGCTGATATATAACTCATCATTCAGTTTCTTGAAATTCTGCATATTCTCTTCTTCATGACAGAACACTTTTACGACCTTCTGCCCGTTCATCATCTCTTCGATGTAACCGTTCACAGTTCCCAGGTCTTTCTGCTGTTTTGCAAAATATGCCCCGCTCTGTCCTGCAGATTTCTTCGAACAGAATACCATGATTCCGACCATGATCATCGTTACGATAGTAAGCGGGATGCTTAAGATCAACATACTGATAAATACACTGACGATCGTAATCCCACTGTTTAAGAGCTGTGGCATACTCTGGCTGATCATCTGTCTCAATGTATCGATATCATTCGTATATACCGACATGATGTCACCATGTGCATGGGTATCAAAGTATTTGATCGGCAGCTTTTCCATATGTGAAAACAGATCATTTCTTAAGTTACGGAGTGTTCCCTGTGTCACATTTACCATCAGACGGTTATAACCGAACGTTGCAAGTACACCCAGCGCATAAAATGCTGCCACTTTGGCGATCGCATGTGCAAGCGGTGTAAAGTTCGGATTATCCGATAATAAAAATGGTGTAATATATTCGTCGATCAGGTTCTTCATGAACATCGTTCCCTGCACATTACAAAGTACGCTGACAATGATCAGTACTACGACACTGATGCAGTGGAATTTATAGTCTTTCAATACATATTTCATAAGGCGGAGGAATAATTCACCCGGATTTTTTACCTGTGATTTCATTCCTCTCGGCTGTCTTCCCGGTCCCGGCATCTTATTCCCCCTCCTTCTCGTCAAAATCGCCGCCACCGCTGGTCTGTGATTCATAGACTTCACGGTAGATATCATTCTGTTCCAGTAATTCTTCATGTGTACCGAATCCATTGACCTTACCGTCTTCCATAACGATGATACGGTCCGCATCCTGTACACTGGAGATTCTCTGTGCAATGATCAGTTTCGTCGTATCCGGAATCTCTTCACGGAATGCTCTCCGGATCTTCGCATCCGTTGCGGTATCTACCGCACTGGTACTGTCATCCAGGATCAGTACTTTGGGCTTCTTAAGTAATGCTCTTGCGATACAAAGTCTCTGCTTCTGACCTCCGGATACATTGCTTCCGCCCTGCTCGATATAGGTCTCATATCCTTTCGGGAAACGGTCGATGAACTCATCCGCACATGCAAGTTCACACGCGTGTCTGCATTCTTCCAGAGTTGCCTCCTTGTCTCCCCAGCGGAGATTATCAAGGATTGTTCCTGAAAACAGCACATTATTCTGTAAGACTACTGATACCTGATTACGAAGCACTTCCATATCATAGTCTTTGACATTTTTGCCACCAACCAGTACTTCGCCTTTCGTCACATCGTAAAGACGGCTGATCAGGTTAACCAGACTCGTCTTGGCACTTCCGGTTCCTCCAATGATTCCGATCGTCTCACCGGAACGGATCTTCAGATCAATATCTTCCAGTACCGGTTCGTCACTGTCCTTTTTATACGCAAAGTCCACATGACGGAATTCAATACTTCCGTCTTCCACTTTCATGAACGGATGTTCCGGATTCTTAAGATCACTCGTCTCATTTAACACTTCGGAGATACGTTTCGCACTTGCCATACTCATTGTGATCATAATGAATACCATGGAAAGCATCATCAGGCTCATCAGGATATTCATACAATATGTAAGAAGACTCATCAGTTCTCCTGTCGTCAGGGAATTACTTGCGATCATCTTTGCTCCGAACCAGCTCACTAACAGAATACACGTGTATACCGCTGTCTGCATCATCGGGGCATTGAATACCAGGTTTGTCTCTGCTTTTACAAAAATGTTATAGATATTCTCACTTGCTCTTCTTAACTTGGATGTCTCCTGTTCCTCCCTTACATATGCCTTTACGACACGGATCGCAGATACATTTTCCTGTACAGACTCATTCAGGTCATCGTACTTTGGAAATGCCTGTTGGAAATATTTTGTCGCATGGCTCATGATCAGGAATAACAATATTCCAAGAATAATAACCGTTACAAGATAGATGCATGCAAGTCTTGCATTGATCGTAAATGCCATGACCATCGCACAGATCATACTTGCCGGTGCTCTGGTGAACATACGCAGAATCATCTGGTATGCATTCTGTATATTGGTTACATCTGTTGTCATTCTGGTTACAAGTCCCGCCGTGCTGAATTTATCAATATTCGCAAATGAAAATGTCTGAATATTGTTAAACATCGCCTCTCGTAAGTTTCTTGCAAATCCTGCCGATGCTTTTGCACCGTATCTTCCGCCCATCATTCCGGCGAATAATCCGATGGCCGCTGCAACGACCATGATCCCGCCGACCTTGTAAATATGCTGGATGTCCCCGGCATTGACACCTTTATCGATGATCGATGCCATCAGAAACGGGATGATCATCTCCATCAATACCTCAAGGATCATAAAGAGCGGAGTTGCAATGGATGCTGCTTTGAATTCTTTGATCTGTTTTGTTAATGTCTTAATCATTCCATTTACGCCCTTTCTGTTTCGTTTATTGTTTTATAGTTACATTTATAACTCCGATTTTCCGGATTACCTGACTTCATATTTCTTCACATTCTGATTGATCCGGTCTAATACCTTATAAAAAATATGAAGTTCTTCTTCTGATATTCCTTCGGAAAGCTCTTCTTCGATATGTTCCACAATATCTTCAAAAGATTCCTGGCTTGCAATCCCTTTTTCTGTCAGGATTACTTTTTTTAACCTGGCATCCTGTTTTACCGATTCTCTTTTTACGAATCCCTTCTTTTCCATTAATTGGATCAGATTCGTAACCGTAGATCTACCTACTGCAAATCTTTGTTCAATATCCTTCTGAAAAATATCCTGCTCCCGGTTCTCATACAGATACCGTATGATCCAGCCATGCATCATCGTCACTTCATCCACTCCGGATTTTCTGACATGTGCTGACAGATTTCTTGACAGTTTCAGATCTGTACAATGAATTTCCGGGCCAATCTTTCTGTCTTCTTCTTTCACATTACCATCCTTTCTCTATTTGTCAAAAAATGTTTGTTTTCGAATTGTTCGTTATCAAATTGTTTGCTTTCAAACATATTTTATCATCATACTTAAGAATGTCAACACTTTCCACAAATTTCAGAAAATTTTTTCAACATTTTTCCCTTTCTGTATTCAAAAAAATGCTTGCTATCTAGTTTTCAAAACTATATAATAATTACATTGAGGTGATAAGAATGACAATAGACACAAAAGATATGCTGAACAGCATTTTATCAAGCATCTCACGAATTGATTACGTGAGGCCGGATGACATTCCGAATATAGATTTGTACATGGATCAGGTTACTACCTTTATGGAAAAAGAACTGGCATCCAGTAAACGCCACGAAGATGATAAGATTCTTACCAAGACAATGATCAATAATTACGCCAAGAATAATCTTCTTCCACCACCGGTGAAGAAAAAGTATTCCAAAGAACATTTACTGGTAATGATCTTTATCTATTATTTTAAGAATTTTCTTTCTATTAAAGATATTGAAACCATGTTAACACCTATTACAGATAAATACTTCGATACCGACAAAGATTTTGATATCACTTCTATTTATAAAGAAGTATGTGAACTGGAAAAATCACGGATTCCGGAATTCGAAAAAGAAATCATCCGTTCCTATAATACTTCAAAAAAAAGCTTTGTCGAGGTCCCGGAAGATGACAGAGATTCTCTTCAGTTATTTGCATTCATCTGTAATCTGAGTTTTGATATTTACGTAAAAAAACAGATTGTCGAAAAATTATTGGATAATTTCCCCGATCTGCTTCATTCCGAAAAGAAAAATTCAAATAAGAAAGATTCAAATAAAGACACGAAAAAAAAGAAATAGGGCACAAGGTCCTATTTCTTTTTTTCACGTCTTATTCTGCTTTTTCTTCTTTGGCTTCCCCAAGTCCAATTCTTTCAAAGACCATATCATATCCGTCATTTCCATAATTCAAGGAACGATTCACACGACTGATCGTTGCTGTAGAAGCACCTGTCTTCTCTGCAATCTCAAGATAGGTTTTGTGTTCTCTTAACATCTTTGCAACTTCAAATCGCTGTGATAATGAAAGTAATTCATTAATCGTACAGATATCTTCAAAAAATGTATAACACTCCTCTTTATCTTCGAGGCTTAAAATTCCCTGAAACAGATAGTCAACTGCCTCTGTTCTGATTTTCTTACTCATAGCATTATCTCCTTTTGTAGCAGATTCATTACTGTTACATTTTAACACACTAAATTCATAAAATCTATAGCTTTTTGCCATATTTTATACAAGCTTTCAATTTTTCCAGTGAAAGATTGGCAATCAGTTCCTCCGGAAAATTTGCTTTCTTCAAGATTTCTTCCGCGTATGGATATTCTGCAATGTCTGCATCCACATGAGAATCACTTCCGAGTACGATCATTACTCCCTGTTCTTTACACTCCTTTACCATTCTCAGACAATTCTCTTTCGTATTCTCCCTAAAGCCCTCCGGACGCAGTGACGAATTATTTACTTCCAGTAACGTTCCTGTCTTTTTTGCTTTACTTACCAGACGTTTCATATCTACAGGAAATCTTCCGTCATCCGGATGTCCAATGATGTCAACATATGGATTTTCCATAACATTCTCATATGCGGCAGTCACATTCTCTACAGTTCTTTCATCTCTGAAACATGGAATATGAATACTTGCAATTGCGATATCAAGTGTCTTAAGTACATCTTCAGAAAGATCCACTTTACCCTCCGCATTCATAATATTCAGTTCGGTTCCTAATAAAAGTTCAATTCCAAATCTCTTTCTCGGAACAATCCTTAAATTCTGAAAATAGTATAAATGACAGGTCCCGGGCATCTCCGGTGCATGTTCCGTAATCGCAAGGCCTTTTAATCCCTTATCTGCCGCTGCTTTTGCCATTTAGTACCATAAAAGTGTAGTTGTTAGAGAGTAATTAACTCTAACATCTACACTTATTTTATTATAATAAGGGAAGTAGTTGGTATGACATATTGCCATTAGGATTTTCACATCCGTGAATGAAACCGTCAGCCATCCCCTTATTATAAACATTCATTTAAGCAGGTTGAAACTCACAGGAGCTTTCGCGTAACGAACTAAACTGAATCATAATAAGTGTAGATGGGATAAACAACTGCAATTCTATAAAAAGAAAAGGAGTATATTATGATCAGCGTAGGAATTGATGTATCAAAAGGGAAAAGTACAGTATGTATTTTGAAACCATATGGAGAGATTGTTAGTAAGCCTTTCAATATTACCCATACCCATAAGGATTTAAGCGAATTATCTTCCATGCTTTTCAGACTAAATGATGAAGTCAAAATCGTTATGGAAGCAACCGGAATTTATCATCTTCCAGTTCTTACATATTTACAGGAAAAAGGATTTTTTGTTTCTGTAATTAATCCGTATCTTATGAAAAGTTATCGTAACGAAAGTCTGCGAAAAGCCAAAACCGACAAGATTGATTCCCGTATCATTGCTAATTATGGAATTGATCATTGGTTTAAAATGAAAGAATTTCAAACTTCTGGAGAGATTTATGAAGAGTTGAAGTTGCTTGGACAGCAATATCAGCATTATATGAAGCTTCATCTTTTATCTCTCGCTGAATTGACCCATCTTTTAGATTTGACCATGCCTGGAATAAAGAATCTTCTTGCAAGTTGGAATGAAACAAATCGGAAAGATAAAAGAAGTGATTTTGTGGAACGTTTTTGGCATTATGATGTAATAACATCTATGTCTGAACAGGAATTTACTGAAGAGTATATACTTTGGGCAAAAGAAAAGAAATACGTCCCAAGCCAGGAAAAAGCCAAAGTTATATACACCCTGGCTCAGGAAAGTATTCCCACATTACCTTCAGAAACCTCATCGGTCAAAATGCTGGTGACTGAAGCAGTTCGGGTGCTCAAGGAAGTTGATGCAACCCTTGGTCTAATTTTATCACGGATGCAGGAAATAGCCAAGACTTTGCCAGAATATTCGGTTGTAAGAGAAATGGGTGGGGTGGGAAATACATTAGCCCCAAAGTTAATTGCAGAAATAGGAGATGTTCGCAGATTTCGCAACGGGAAGGCATTGGTTGCATTCGCAGGAATTGATCCACCACCGTATGAATCTGGTCAATTTGTAGGTTGTAATAGGAAAATCTCGAAACGTGGTTCAGCATCATTGCGCAAAGTAGGATACGAAACAATGAGAAGTTTAAAAATGCGTTCCAGACCAGAAGATCCGGTTTACCGATATGTTGTAAAAAAGGAATCAGAAGGTAAAAGTAAAAAATCAGCAAAGATAGCCGGATTAAATAAGTTTTTACGCATTTATTATGCTCGAGTAACCGAACTATATAAAAATATATAATCTTATATAAAATAAATAATTTTTTAGACTGCCAATCAGACAGTCTATTTGTGGTACGCAAATATATTTTGTGACAGAAAATAAAAAAGATAAAAATAATTATTGACTTTTCTTAGCAGGTTTCATTCATTGTATTATATGCATGTCCGCTTGCCAGCGTATGTGTATGAGTGTCAATCTCAACTCTCATCTTTTAACTCCTTTCCTTTTATTTTTTAGTTCTTTTATTCATGCTTCTTTATTTTCTAATCTGTATCTGATTGTTGCTTTCATTCTTTCTAGCTTTAACACTCTACAATTTTGCAACAGGAAATATTATACAGTATAATTTTCTTTTTTTCCACCTATTCTATTCTGGAAAGCATATTTTCATCATTTTTTACTAAATATCAATTATTTATTCGTATTTCTAATGAATGTAAGGAGTTTTTATTATGAAAGATGTAAAACAATCGACCCGCCTAAGACCTCTGACCAATCAGGAACTGATTGATTCTTATGACTATCTTTCCGGTGCCGCCTCGTCCCAGGATTGTACCGGCCTTATTCCATCTGCCCCTCTTTCCGAAGCAGAACTTGATTCTTATGAAGAATTGTACCCGTTTCTTCCTCCTGTTCCTCCGGCTTCCGATATAAAAGACAACAACGAAGCCCCTGAAGATACATCTGGTATCACCGGATAAAATCCTCTAAAATCCATTGTTTAAATTTCTTTTTTCCTTGACATGCCTCTTAATCACGACTAATCTTATAGAAGAGTTTAAAACAATGAATTATTGAGAGGTAACTGATCATGAAAAACATACTAATGATAGCAACCGGTGGTACGATTGCATCCAAAGAAGGGGATCTTGGACTGACACCGGCTGTAACAGGCGAAGAACTGGCAGCCAGCGTACCTGGTATCAAAGATATCTGTCATCTGGAAATACTTCAGCTTATGAATATCGACAGCACGAACATGCGCCCGCGCCAGTGGCTGATGATCCGCGATGCGATCATGGAAAATTATAATCATTACGACGGCTTTGTCATCCTGCATGGAACAGACACCATGGCATACACCGCCGCTGCCCTGTCTTATCTCATTCAGGACAGTGTAAAGCCGATTGTACTCACCGGTTCCCAGAAACCGATGGCCAATCCTTATACCGATGCGAAGATCAATCTGTTCCAGAGCATTCTGTATGCTGCCGACGATCTTTCCTGCAATGTCTGCATTGTATTTAACGGAAAAGTTGTCGCCGGAACACGTGGACGCAAGCAGCGCACCAGAAGTTTTGATGCCTTTGACAGTATGAACTTCCCGGAACTTGCCATCATCCGTGACAGCCGCATCATCCGTTACTATACGGAAAAACGTCCTGCTCCGCAAGATCTGAAATCTTACGCAAGTCTTAATGACCGTGTCTTTGTGCTGAAGCTGACACCGGAAGTCAAAGCTGAGATTTTTGATCTACTGAGTGGTCACTATGATGCTATCATCCTGGAAACCTTTGGTATCGGCGGTATCCCGGAATATGATGATTCCTTTGAAAAGGCAATCTTCTCCTGGGTGGATTCCGGCAAGACGATCGCCGTCACCACACAGGTGCCGGAAGAAGGCTGTGATCTTGGTGTATATCAGGTTGGAAAAAAATTCAATAATCATAAAGGAATCCTTAAGTCCGATGATATGACGACAGAATCCATTGTTGCGAAACTGATGTGGATTCTTGGTCAGACGGATAAACAGGATGAGATTGCACGGTTATTCTATCGCGAGATCAATCACGACAGAGTCTGATTTTTTTGTTTTATGCATTATGGCGGCTATCACCGACTGGTGATAACCGCCATAATAATAACAAACTAAAATTCTACAACTACTTTATCGCTTTCTTCTCCAGCTTCCTCATGTGTTTCAGATAGATGAGTAACAACAACCCTCCGGTAAATATCCACGATGCAACATACACATTCATCAGCATCTCATATGTCGGAACCATCTTAAAGACAGTCAAAAGCCAGATTACACGGAATACCACTGTTCCAAGCACCGTAATAATTGAAGGTTCTAAAGATTTTTCCATTGTATTACCCTAAATTTTTAATAATGTTCCAACTTATCTTTTGTTTTTGATATTTTTCCTACTTATCAAAATCTACTTCGAATGTTCCTTCCGGTGTTTTCATTGTCAGAACTCCCAGATTAAAATCCTCGTCATTAATAGTAATATGATATTCAAATATCACATCATCCTCAAATTTCGAAAGCAGCAGATATGTCCCATTTTCTTTTCCGTCAATCTGATCACAGATATCATCATATACATCTGCTCCGGAAATCTGACGTGGATATCCCGATTCCTTTATTTTCTTTTCAATCAATTCATATAATTCGTTCATTTTTTTCTCCTTTGATTTTCTTTATTATGATTTATTTTTCTCTATAGTAATGCCATATATTTTCACGCCTATTGCCTTCATCCCCCCATCTTTGCAGGTTCCTGCCATCTCATACCCCATTGATTCATAATACTGATTAAGAAATGGATTGTCGATGGAACAGTCCAGGCGCACTCTTTCTTTGTGATCATTTACTGCCAGTGCTTCGACAGCTTTTATGATTTCTCTTCCAGCCCCTTCTTCAGTCAGGTCGGTTACAAAATTGTGCAGATAACCATTGTTGTTCCACTGATCGATTCCTTTTTTCGTTCATTCACTACTTCATCTTTAAATCACCTTATACCTTAACCATCTTCTGCTATGGAATCTCCATGTAAATATTACTGCACGCACTGTCCAGTCGGCAAACATACCGATCCAGACGCCCATCGGTCCAAATCCCAGAAATCGGATCAGTATCACGCACAGACAAAATCGGCACAGCCACATGACCAGACACGACGTGATCATAGAAAATTTTACGTCTCCCGCCGCACGAAGTCCGTATGCCGGAACAAATGCCAGCGTCCATACAATCGGCTTCACAAGCGTAATCCAGGTTACCATATGGAAACACATCTTTGCACTTGCAGGCTCCATGCCGCCAAGAACTGTCACAGGCCTGATCAATGCAAATACCAGCAGGCAGCTTACAATGATTGCCACTTCTGCGATCACACTTAATTTTTTTATGTAATAGACCGCCTCGTCTTTTCTGTCCGCTCCCATACACTGACCTACAATTGTCATCAACCCTACGCCAACTCCGATTGCCGCCATTCCATTCAGATTCTCCAGAATATTTGTCATTGCCTGGGCTGCAATTGCAGTTGTACCTAATGTTGATACGGTAGACTGTATTGCCAGTTTTCCAAGCTGGAACATACTGTTTTCCACACCGGACGGAATTCCAATCCCGAGTATTCTCCGGATCATCGCCCAGTCCGGACGGATTTTCAGGTAATCTCTTACCACAATTGGCTGTCGGTCTTTTCTTAATTGAATCAATACTACCACTGCACAGAATATACGGGAGACCAGTGTAGAAATTGCCGCACCTGCAACTCCCATATGGAAAATCCAGATCATAATTGCATTTCCAACAATATTCATCGCATTCGATATCATGGAAATGAGCATTGGACCCTTCGTATTCTCCTGCGCGCGAAAAATGGATGCCGCCGAATCATATGCCGCTATGAACGGAAATGAAATAGCTGTATAAAAGAAATATGTCTCTGAGGCTCTCATAACGTCAGCTTCTACTGAACCAAAAATCAGGCGCAAAAGCGGTTTCTTAAATCCCAGACATAACACACTGACTGCGATCGAGATGGCCGTGATGATGAATAACACCTGTCTTGCAGATTCATTCGCCATCTTTTTATTCTGTTGTCCGATATACTGTGAACAGACAATTGCTCCTCCTGCTGCCAGTGCCGAAAATGCCTGTATCACAAGAATATTGATAGAGTCCACCAGCGATACTGCCGAGATAGCTGCAGATCCAATATTACTTACCATCATCGTATCTGCCGTTCCCATAATTGAATTCAATAACTGTTCCAGAACGACCGGTATCAGAATACCGGCGATCATTTTATTTGAAAACATATGCTGTTGTTTCACTTTTTCTGTCATCACTTTTTCTGCTCCATAATATGAATGATTTCTTTATCCGTCTGCGCCATCCCCTGATTACCGATCTGTGCCATATGACGGATACAGTCTTCCGGTGTCTCTGCACAGATACCGTCACTCACACGAAGCGGCGCATCATGAACGGCCGTCAGCGCACAAAGCAGGGCTGCCGATGATCCTGTTGCAACCTTCATTGCACAGCCGACCTTTCCGCCGTCACAGATCATTCCCGTTACCGTCCCGGACATATTTCGCACCGCATACCCAAGCTGTTCGTCACTGCCTCCCAGCAGGTAAGCAATTCCTACGGATGCAGCCGTTGATGATGCCATGACACAGGAGCACATCGGTGACAGCTTTCCTATATAAGCATTGATATAACGGTTCACCAGGTGAGCAATTGCAAGCGCACGCACCTTTTTCTCCATTGACACTCCCAATGCGTCTGCTGCTTCACTGACCGGCAGGATCACTACCAGACCTTTTGTTCCCGCACCGGAACTGCTCATCGTCGGCAGCGGACAGCCGTCCAGACGGCTCTCGGCTGCCGAACTTACTTTCAGCATAATTCTGGTCAGCAGATCATTCTTCAACACCTCTGAACCTTTTTCACTCCGAAGCGTATCTGCAATTCCTACTCCGACTTTCTTATCTTCGGAATAAGCTGCCAGTCTTTCATTCATTTCCACTCCATCCATCAGGAAATGTAATTCTTCCGCTGAAGCTGTATCTGCAACCTGGCGGATCTGTGCAATTGTCATCTGTTTCAACGCCTCAATCAGAGCATTATCTGATGCCTGTCCGTTTTCCTGATTTTTTTCATATATAATCTTTCCATTTTTCTCCAGATATACAAGATTCGTATGTGTTCCTCTGATGACCGATGTGATCATATCTGCTTCTGTCTTAATCTTACATTTCACATACAATCCCTGCTCCTGCTCTTTAATCTTCACGGATACAGCAGCCATACCGCACAGTTCTTTCATCTGTTCCAGAATTTCCGGTGTGATATCTTCCAGAAGTTCCAGCCCTTTTTCCGGATTCTTAAGATATGCTCCCAGTGCTGCTGCATATGGAAGTCCTACATAATCACAGCCTGGGATTCCTGCCGACATTCCATTTTTATAGATTCCTGCATTTACTTCCACTTCTATCGAGCGGATCTTATTTTCCGTCATTTTTCCTGCATTTGCTGCGCACAGTGCTACACATACCGGTTCCGTGCAGCCAAGTGCCGGAACTACGTCATTCTTTAAAAGTGTAATCATTTCTTCTTTTTTTAACATATCTCTTCCCCAAACTTTTTATTTCGACCAGGTTGGTTCTTCCTCTCCTGTATAGGCAAATCTGCCGTCATTCTTTTCTTCCAGTGCTTTGATCATATGATAGGTATATTCATTATATGGTGTTGGAATCCCCAGTTCTTTTCCCATACGCATCAGCGCTCCGGAAAACATATCGATCTCCGTATGACGTCCTGCATCCAGATCCTGTAATGTGGAATAACGGGCCTTTGGCGGAACCGCACTTCCCCGTCCGGACATTCTGTCCGCTTTACTGATGTCAATTCCTTTCGCTTCTGCAATTGCTTCCAGTTCTTTTTTCAAACCATTCTGAATTGCTTTCATATGTTCACTGTCCCGGTAACAGCCAACACCTGCTCCCAGGATTGCCTGTGGCAGATTATTGCAGACATTCAGACGAAATTTACACCACACTTCTTCTATTGCATATTCCGTTGAGCGGTAATGGATTCCCGTACCGGCAAACAGTTCTTTCACCGCCTTTACCCTTTCACTTTCGTATGGGGCTTCATATTCACCGAAGATGATCCCAAGTGTTGTCTCCGGATCGAAATGATATCCGTCCGCTTCTCTGTGTGACGCTACTTTAATCACAGCCGGAAGAATGTGTGACTTTCCAATCTGTTCTGCGATGATCTCTTCGCTGTCCACGCCATTCATCAGGCTCATTACACTGGTATCTTTTCCAACTATTTTTCGGATGCTTTCCAATGCTCCCGGTAATGCACCGTATTTTAACGAAACGATCAGGAAATCCACATTTTCTGCTTCCTCTGGTGTCCACACCTCCGGATGATAGACCTTTCCGTTGATCGCACAGCCCTGACGGCTCAGTCTTTCCTTTCTCTCTCCTTCGGCGATCACACCAAGCTTTATATCTTCACGGTTCGCAAGTCCCCAGATCACATAGGAACCTACCGCACCTGCACCTAATACTGCAACTGATGTTATCTTCATGATTCTTGTCCTTTCATGTTCTGTCTCTGTTAATCCTCAGAATCGTCCGCCAGCAACTTCTCTTGCATACTTTTGTATCTACATGACCTGCCACTGGCAGCTCCTTACGAACACATGGCGATACCAAAAAAATGGCTGCAATCAGTTCCCTGACTGCAACCATTTTATCACATTTTTTATACTTCGGTAGGATTATTTCAATTTCCCGTATTCTTCATCGGATACTGCCTCGCACCATTCATTGGAAATCTCTTCTCCCGGAACTTCTACTGCCCATGCCTTCGGCCATCCTGCATAGAATCCCACGTGTGTGATCACTGCTGCGATCTCTTTCTGCGTCACTCCGTGATCTTTGGCGTTCTGAAGATGGAATTTCAGGGAAGAATCTTCTTTCAATGCTTTCTTTGTTATCCCTGCTGTCCATTCGCCTGACGGATCATATCTTCCACAACGATATCAAAGACTTCTCCAACAGAATTGCAATACTCCAGTATCTTCCACGGCTCATTCGTATGGAAATGAATCTTCACCAGATCTTCATCACCTGCTGCGATCAGACTGTTACCTTCAAAATGTTCTGTAATATAATCTGCGATATCATCTTCATCCAGATCTTCGTCTCTTCTCTCGATCAGTAACTGTGTATCGTAACGATATGCGAACTGATCATCTTCTGCATCAATTGATTGAACTCCCATCTTTCTTATCCTCCGTTATCATTCCAAAATTCTTTACATCGGTGTTCCTACTTCGATCAGATTGCCATCCGGATCATAGAAACGGACCACCTTCTGCCCCCAGCTGTGTGTCATCAGCCGGTTGACATACCTAATATTAGGATACAACTTTTCAAGCTTTCTGGCAAATGCTTCGATATCCGGTTCTTCGAAATATAACTCACTGGCATGATTTTCCGGAATAATATCCTTATTCAGAACTTCTTTCCATATCTTTTCGTCCTGAAGTACCAGGCCTTCCGTTAATATCACATTGCCGTCATTGTCAAGAATTGTATTCAGTCCGAACAGGTCATGATAGAATTGTTTGGAATGTTCGATATCTTTTACAACAATTAATATATTTTTTAATCGCATTTCTTTTCTCCATTATGCATTGACTTTTCCCGGATTTCATTTTCCCTGAGCTTTATTTTATCCAGACTTTATTTTCCCTGCTCTGCCAGATATTCTTCTGTCAAAGCTACGGCATCTGCGATACACTGTGGACAACTGCAGAGAACTTTTCCTGTCTCCACACCTTTTAACTCCCGGCAGATGCAGGAACCATTTTTCTCTTTGAATTTTTCTACTTTGCTTCGGATCTTCTTATATGTATCCCCTTTGGTTCTGGATCCTTCTTCTGTGCCTCCCTGACTGTTATCAAGGCCGATGGTCATTGCCATTCCAGACAATGCACCACACATCTCCATCACGCCCATACCCAGACCAAAACCTTCTGCGATACGAAACATATCGTCTTCACTGATTCCGAATTCTTTGCAAAATGTACAGGCTACTGCCTGGGCGCAGTTGCATCCTCTCTGGTGTAATTCTGCTGCATGTTCTGCTTTTGTATTCATGTTAGTCTACTCTCCTTTTGGTTATATATTTTTACTTTTTATTTCATTTTTAGTTAATTCTTATCTATCTCCGTTTCCGATCTTATTCAGATTATTCATGCTTGCCGCTTCCAATGTATTTAATTGTTGTACCGTTAACTGTCGTAATAATTTCATCCGTTCTTTCTGATTCTTATTCTGATTAATCAAAATAGCATTATAACTCTCCTAATTTGCTAGTACCAACCTTTCCCCATTGCCCCTCCTGTTATAATATCGCATACTTTATTAAACCAAATTACTATTATTTAATATATTTTAACATAAAACTATACACAATTGCAATTATTAGTTAATAGAAAAAAGTAAAATCAATACACCCAACACCTTTCATTGACTTTTCCAGATACTCAGATTACAAAAAGAAGCCAGATTTCTCCGACTTCCTTTCAAACTACGATTTCTATATATTCTTATTTCATAATCAGATTCAACACACCTGTTGACTGCAGGAATAAAATCATCATAATGACTGGCATAATATAACGCATCATCACATTATATAACTTTTTACGCTTGAATTTTTTGCCATTCAGTTCCATTTCCTCCGCAATCCATGACGGTTTCATGATCCAGCCGATCAAGATTGCTGATAACAGTGAGATAAACGGCATCATAAAGCTGTTACTGATATAGTCCATGATATCCAGAAGCTGTCCCGTACTTCCGTTTGGAAGTGCAACTTCTACATAGAAGACGCTGTATCCAAGTGCGATCACTGCTGTTGCGATCAGGTAGATCACCGATAACACTCTGGTCGTCTTCTTACGCTCTGTGTGGAATAATTCCATACAGTTTGCGGTAATGGATTCCAGTACCGAGATGCAAGATGTTAACGCCGCAAATCCTGCCAGCACGAAGAACAGAATTCCGATGATTCTTCCTACCACTCCCATACAGTAGAATACTTTCGGCAATGAGACAAACATCAGTCCCGGGCCTGCTGACATACCATCCAGTCCGGAGAATACGAATACTGCCGGAATGATCATAACACCGGCAAGGAATGCAACTCCTGTATCCATAATTTCAATCTGCGATACTGCTTTGTTCAGATCTACATCTTTCTTTACATAAGATCCATATGTAATCATAATTCCCATAGATACACTCAATGAAAAGAACAACTGACTCATTGCATCCAATGTGATCTGAAGGAAACGTCCAATCGTGATTCCTGTCAGATCCGGTTTCATATACACCTTCAGTCCCTGTAATCCTGTACGGACCGTTCCGTCATCCAACGTAGTCTTTAATGTAAGTGAGAAAATTGCGATTCCAATTACCATGATCAACAGAACCGGCATGATAAATTTGGAAACTCGTTCAATTCCCTTTTCTACTCCGTTATATACGATCAGTGCAGTCAGGAACATAAAGATCAGTCCATACCATACGGAAGACGGAGAAGAGATAAATGAAGTAAAGCAGTTATCTGCTACTGCCTGCTTTCCTGAACTTGTAAGATAGATCACGATATATCTTAAGATCCATCCACCAATCACCGCGTAATAAGTCATGATCAATACCGGAACCAGGAATGTGATCACTCCAAGAAATTTCCATTTTTTTCTCATTGATTCATAGGCATAGATTGCGCTTTTTCCCGTCTTGCGGCCAATTGCTATATCTGTAGTCAGTAACACAAAACCAACCGTCAATACCAGCACAAGATAGATGATCAGGAAAAGTCCTCCCCCGTCTTTTGCTGCCAGATATGGAAAACGCCAGAGGTTTCCCACGCCGACTGCGCTTCCGGCTGCTGCAAATACGAAGCCAATCTGCCCGCTAAAGCTATTTTTTTGTTTCATACTCTTTTTTCCTCTCATTTTTTCGTTAATACTTCAATATTTTACCACTAATTCATAGAAAATAAAACAAAAAAGACCAGTGGAGACGTGAAAAAGTAGCTTTTTTTCTGTCCCCACTGGTCTTTCTGCTATCTACAGGCTCCAGTCTGCTGCCATTAGCTGTGTCTTCATCATATTCGCATAGATGCCGTCTTTCTTCTTCAATTCTTCTGGCGTACCACTTTCCGCAACTACACCGTCTTTCAATACCACAATCTTATCCGCATCTGCGACTGTTCTCATTCTGTGTGCAATGATAATGACCGTCTTATTCTTAATCAGTCGTGACAGGGATTCCTGTATCATCGTCTCGTTATCTACATCCAGAGACGCCGTTGCTTCATCCGGAAGGATGGACCGATCAGTGCGGTAACTTCGCCCTGTTTTGCCGTAAATGTGACATCTTTTAATACCGCATCTCCTATATTATAAGAAAATCCGACATTCTGGAATGCAATATCATATCCCTGATTATCCATCATTGTTGTACCATCCTGCACTTCATGTGACAGGATCTCATCCTTTGATGCTCAATGATACACCTATGATTCACAGCCTTCTTTGTATATAATGTCCCATCCGGCGCTGTGATATTTTTCCAGCATGACCACATATTCTTCAGCCTCTTCTTTGGACATATCGTGCCTTACCACTTCGAAAAAGCTTTCAAATAATGCCTTATTCATAATGTGCATGAAGTTTTTCGTAACCGGCTTTCCTCCTTTAAAATGAAGTCCGGTCGCTTCCATGAACTTATATGTATATTCTGTCTCGATATCCACCAGATGTTCTACAAAGTTCTGGAATTTCGTCCCATAGGAACCATTTACCAGAAGTTTGAACTCTTCGAAATGCTCATACATATATTCCACAAACATCTCCATACCCTGCTGTGCGAAATCATCTAACTGTTTTGCCTGCTTATCCGGGTCTGTCGCATGGAATCTCTCCTGCACACTTACAAACTTCTCTGTAAATTCTCTCGCTACCGGTTCTACGATAGCGGGAAATAATCCTGTCTATTGATATATTTTCTCGATTTTCCATCACCGTTTTCTTCTTTCCGAATATACTATAAACCATAGAATATATTTCACTGGGAGGATCTTATGAAAAAGCGTATCACTGCACTTCTTTTACTCCTTACACTATCTGTCACTTCACTTTTTGCATGTACATCTGCTGACAAATCGGAATCCGCATCAGACAAAACAGCAAAAACTTCAAAATCCACAAGTACTAAAAAACAGGAACTGACTCCTGTTACATTAAATGAAGTAGCACACTCCATCTTCTATGCTCCGATGTATGTGGCAATCGAAAAGGGATATTTTGCCAACGAAGGAATCGACCTTTCTCTCGTGACTGGTTTCGGAGCCGACAAAACTATGACGGCCGTCCTCTCCGGAACTGCCGACATCGGCTTTATGGGTTCGGAAGCTTCTATCTACACATATAACGAGGGGGCGAATGATTATGTTGTAAACTTTGCCCAGCTCACCCAGCGCGCCGGGAACTTCCTGGTTGCCAGGGAAGATATTAAGGATTTCAAATGGGAAGATCTGAAAGGCAAGAAGGTCATCGGCGGTAGAAAAGGCGGCATGCCTGAAATGGTATTTGAGTATATCTTAAACCAGAACCATATCGATCCGGCTACAGATCTCACCATCGACCAGAATATTGATTTCGGTTCTACTGCGGCTGCCTTCGCAGAAGACAAATCCGATTACGACTTCACCGTAGAATTCGAACCTGGTGCAACCAATCTTGAAAAACAGGGTAAGGGATACGTTGTCGCCTCTCTTGGAACGGACAGCGGCTATGTTCCGTACACTGCTTTCTCTGCAAAGAAGAGTTACATCAACAAACATCCGGAAGTCGTCCAGGGATTCACCAATGCACTGCAAAAAGGTATGGACTACGTGGCATCCCACACACCGGAAGACATTGCCCAGGCAATCGCTCCTCAGTTCAAAGAGACCACACTGGATACGATCACAACCATCATTTCCCGCTATTATGAGCAGGATACATGGAAAAAAGATCTGATCTTCCGGCAGGAAAGCTTTGATCTTCTTCAGGATATCTTAGAAGAAGCAGGCGAGCTTAAGGAACGCGCACCTTACAAGGATCTCGTAACTACTACTTATGCAGAAAAGGCAGCAAAAGCAAGCAACGATACCCAGAAAACCAATTAATTCTATACTCCGATATCTACAAAACCGGCAACTTCTCTTGCTTACTATGGTATAAAAAATAATGCTGCAAACTTTTCTTCATTCTGCAGCATTATTTTTAAATTATCATATATTCGTAAGAACCTGCTATCAGCAGTTTTCTTTTTCTTCCTATATTCGCCTATACCAGCTCCGCATCCAGGTGCTCTTTCACATAACCGCTGACTTTATCTCTCGGAATCTCCATCACCACTGCCAGTTCTCCATACAGGAACTTCTCGGCGCTGGACATATATCTCTCATCAACGTTGATCGTCTTTTTTCCCGCCAGTAATCTCTTCTTATTTCTTCCATATGAAGTCTTGATCAGTGAGATCCACTCCCGGCACTGATTGTGTAACAATGCGTTTTTGTACATTCCTTCCCGCTGTTTTTCATTTGTCACACCAATGATATCGATCTTTGGCATCTCTTTGATCAGATTCTCCGCCTCTTCTTTTGTGATCAGTTTTCTGATCTGATCCCGCTTATTATCGACTGGTGTGTATACCGTTCCACCTGCATCATATACCGGTTTTAACGTATAATACTCTTTGTCCGAACTGCCCATGTCAATCTTGCCAATATTTACTACTTCGCAGACGCCCTCCTTATAATGCGCCACATAATCTCCTATTTTGAACATTTCTGCCTCCTGTTCTAACACTTCTCTCATGGTAACCTGCAGATGTATGACAACGCTAAAAGAGCGCACAATCCGAAGTTATATCGAACTGCACGCCATCTTTTCTGGTATCGTATTATGAAATTTGTAAACGCGCTGACATAAACTCTTGATATACCTATTATATCACAACCATTTCACGGATGTAAGATTTTTTTAAGAATTTCTCTCAAAATCAACCCTGCACCGCACAAAGCCACCAATATTTTCCTTTCTATCAGTATCAGCCAACGTGGAATTTTTTATGCATTTCTTCTTTAAATTCTTTTCGTTTGAATAAAATTAATCCGATCAACAGCAGAAAACTGCACCCGATACAGATAACCGATGGAGTCCTGTAATGGATTACTCCTGTCACTAAAAGAATCAATGGAAGAATCATCGAATAGACAGCGGCCATCACATAATAGATCATATATTCTCTCGGTGACAGGGAACGTATTCTTGATATGATCAACATTACAACCTGGATCAGCAGGCAGATATCCGGAATTCCGATATTCACAGACCAGCCTCTCCATCCGGTTCCGAGATCCCACAATACACAGATTCCTGACATGATCAGAAGCTGCCATGCCGCATTCTTCAGCAGATTGAACCGTTTCACATAACCGACTGCCATCGTAAGCCACATCGTCGCACACCCGGCTGCCACGAACACCGACCAGTGCACACCGGGCGATATAATGATATCCGTCATCATACTGATCACGATCGCTGCAATACAGCAAAATGTAAAGATCTGTAATACTTTCTTTCCTTCATAATTTGGTCTTGCATCCTCCGGGAAATCCGGTTCTGCCACTTTGACCGAAGCCCCCAGTTCTTTCAATATCCGGTAGAAATTCCGCTGGATATTCGTGCTGTCGTATCTCGATGTAAAGCCAAGTGATAACGTATCTTGAAAAGAACAGATACATAATTCTGTCCGGTTCGTACTTGTATACACGCCAAACTTTTCAATATATTGCGCATAATCTTCCGGCATCTTTACCACACTCATGTTCGAAAGCACGGCGGTTACTTCCTGCTCCGCCATCTTGGCACCCGCACGGATACAGCGGTTTTTCAGTTCCAGCGGTGCCCATTTTAAGATCTTATGCTTTTCTATTGCAATCAGTTCATTCATCCGTCCTGCCATATGCTCTTTGGACAGATTCTCCTGAAAATATAACTTTACTGCCTCCAGTACATCTTCAAAAGAATCTTTTCCCCCTCCGAACTGATACCCCGGCTCTATATAACCGAAGAAATTCAGCATCGAATCCGATGGAAAAATCTTTCTTAAATTCACCGGAACCATCAGGATAACCGGCTTCTTCTCCTGCATCCGGCTCATTTCTTCATGGATTGCACAGATAAATGCAGCCGTCAGGAGCACCGACATGGAGACTTTCTTTTCTCTGGCAATCCCCAGCAGTTCTTTTACCGACATGGAAGCTTCATTGATCTGCAGCTCTTCATATCCTTTTCCACCCTTTTTGATCTGAACCGCCCTGATCTTTTTCTTTTTCTTTCTTGGAAAATCCGGATCATAATATCGGCTGAAACTGTCATCTTCCTGATCTTTTACCGTCAGATACTGGTTTGACAGCTCCACCGGTTCCAGATCTTCTTCGTGGATCAGATACAGATAATTCTTCACCAGTTCTCTTAGGAATTCTGTTGCACCGGTTCCATCTGTCAGCGCATGAAATACTTCAAAATTGATCCGTTTTTCATAATATGTCACTTCAAATAAAAGTGTCTTTTTATCCCGTACATACAGGCTGCTGCAAGGTTCTTTATATTCTTCCCTTACCACCGGTCTTAATTCACTTTTCTCCAGATAATGCCAGAAAAGCCCCTTTCTCATAACCGACAAAAATACGGGATACTTTTGTATCGTCTGATTCAGAGCTTCCTGTAATATCTCTTCTTTTACTTCTTCTTTCAGCTCACAATAGAACCGGAACACTCTGGTATCTTTCGGGCTGCTGGCTGCGGAAAATAACTTTGCCGCATTATCCAGACTTCTCCAGTAAGCACGTTTTTGCTCAAACACCGGCTTTCTCCTCCCCCCTTACTTTCCCGCTTTATTCTTCGTTTGCAGGACTAACCTTCCGGCTGTTTTCATCAGATGTATAGCCGCTCAGGAAACGGTTAATAATAGCAAAGCTCTCCTGTACATGGTAATATTTTACTCCCAGTGCAAAGAATCCGTGAAGTGCATCCTGTATTCTGTGCACCTCCACCTTATTGCCCGCTTCTTTTAACCTTCTTCCATACTCTTCCCCCTCATCTCTGAGAGGATCACATTCCGCCGTTAAGATCAGTGTATCCGGCTGGTTGCTGTAATCGGTCTCCATGAGAGGTGCAAGATATTTACTTTTCTTATCTTCTTCTGCCGATGCATAGAAATTAATATAATCCCGCATCTTTCCCGCAGTCAGAAGATATTCCGTCCCGTAACGTCTTACCGACAAATATGGGGACTCCTCACTGTAATCATTATTTACCGCAGGATAGATCAGTATCTGTCTCTTCGGCAGGAATTCTCCCTGATCTCTTGCCATCAGTGAAACAGCTGCTGCCAGATTCCCACCGGCACTGTCTCCGATCAGTGTAATCTTATCCGGATCTGTATTCAAGATAAACTGGTTCGTGTACATAGCCTTTGCCGCCATATAACAATCGTAAAAACCAATGGGAAATGGATACTCCGGCGCCAGCCGGTACTCTACCGATACAACGATATGATCTGTTGCCGAAGCAAGACGGGCACAGATTCTTTCATAATTATCAATACTTTCCGTTACCCATCCTCCCCCGTGAAAGAACAGAAATACCGGCAGATCATCCTCCATCTTTTCCCCTGGAAGGAATATCCTTACAGGGATCTGATGATTGCCGTTATAAATCTTATAGTCAATCGTCTTATGAAATATCTTCATCGGATCAATTGCTTTTAAATTCGCCAGGTGTCTTGAAGCCTCCACTTCAATGCCGTCGAAGGACAGCGCTTTTAATACCCGCCTCATTGATTTGTTGATCGCCATTATCTGATATATCCTTCCTCATATGCTTTTGCTTTATTAAATGCATATAACTCTGCAAAAGTTGCCTGCTTGTATGGAGAAGCGTAGAAAATCCCCACCATTCCACATGTGATAACCGTAAGAATATCCCATCCAAGGAATGACAGATCCAGAATAAACGTCTCCATCTTCTGTCCGTCCATCATACGCTTACTGATCTGGAATGCTTCTTTTCTGTCCATTCCCGGATTCTCTGCAAGAATGTAAGGAATCATTAGGTATTCATAATGCTTCACGATTCCTGGAATCACCAGCAGTAATGTCCATAAGGATGTAAAAAGTTCTCTTAAGAACATGGTCAGTACAATATTCACATAATGTCCGGAACGGAATGCATCAAACATCGTTCCAACCGTTGGATTCTCTGTCTTATTCAATACGAAGAAACGTTTTCCACCTACTTCCAGAAGATTTCCCACGAATATCTTCAGTGCCCATATTACAATCGTTAATATAATCGCAGCCATTGCAATTGCCAGCCCTGCAAATGGGAATCCCCATCCGTAATGATATGAGAATGAAAACCCGTCATTCCCATACAGACTGTTCTGTGAAGCACCACTTCCGGTTCTTCCTCCGCTTATGCTGCTAAGTCCCGTGATGATTCCCATGATCACTGCTACAGCCACACATGCCCAGTAATTCTTCTTAAATGCAATCTTACCATTTGTTTTCAGTCTTTCTCTTGTCCAGTTCATATACTTTTTCTCCTTGTTTATCCCTGTTGCTTTGCATCTTGAATCTTTTCATTTAAATCATTCAGATATACCCATCGGTCCATCTTCTCATCCAGTGCATTCTCAGTCTCTTCTTTTTTCTCCATAAGTTCCCGCAATTTCACCGAATTAGTCGCATTGGCTGCAATCTGTGCATCCAGTGTCTCAATCTTTTCTTCCAGTTTTGCAATGTCATCATCGATCGACTCGAACTCCCTCTGCTCTTTGAATGTGAATTTCAGCTTTGGTTCCCGCTGTTTCCAGGTGTCTTTCGAAGAGCTTTCTGCCTTCTTCGGCTGTTCCTCTGTCCCGGCAGCATGTCCTTTCAATGACATCTCTGTATCCAGACCTTCCAGTTCTTTGCGGATCAGATAATCCGAATAACCACCCTCGAACTGTCGTACTTTTCCGTCTCCTTCAAATGAGAAGATACGGTTCACAATACGATCCAGGAAATAACGGTCATGTGATACCGTGATGATAATTCCGTCAAAGTGATCCAGATAATCTTCCAGGATCGTCAGCGTCTGGATATCCAGATCGTTGGTCGGCTCATCCAGGATCAGTACATTCGGTGCACTCATCAAAACACGCATCAGGTACAGTCTTCTCTTTTCTCCCCCGGAAAGCTTCTCAATCTTTGACCACTGCATGGCTCCGTCAAATAAGAAGCGCTCCAGCATCTGGGATGCCGTGATCTTTCCGTCTGATGTCGTAACATATTCTCCCACTTCTTTGACATAATCAATCACTTTCATGGATGCATCCATATATTCATTCTCCTGAGAGAAATATCCGATCCGGATCGTCTGCCCAATCTCGATCGTGCCATTATCCGGTTTTACAATCCCATTAATAATCTTAAGAAGTGTCGTCTTTCCACAGCCATTCGGTCCGATGATTCCGATTCTGTCATTTTTTAGGAAAATGTAACTGTAGTCATCGATCAGCTTTCTTGCTCCATAAGATTTACTGATGTTCTGAAGCTCGATCGTCTTATTTCCCATACGGGACGCTACGGAATCCAGTACCACTTTCTTTTCTTCCTGAATGTCCTTGATCTCCTGCATTGCCTTGATGCGGTCAATGTGTGCTTTCTGCTTCGTACTTCTGGCTCTTGCACCTCTTCCCAGCCATTCGAGTTCTGTACGCAGAAGACTCTTTCTCTTTCTTTCTGTCGCCAGTGCCATATCCTGACGTTCTGCTTTTAACTTGACAAACTCCGAATAATTTCCAGGGTAGCTGTATAATTTCCCCTGATCTACTTCCACGATCCTGGTTGCCACACGATCCAGAAAATAACGGTCATGGGTAACCATCAGGATTGCCCCGCGAAATCCGATCAGATATTCCTCCAGCCACTCAGACATCGCATTATCCAGGTGGTTGGTCGGTTCATCCAGTACCAGGATATCTGCCGGTGTAAGCAATGCATTGACCAGTGCAATTCTCTTCTTCTGACCGCCGGACATATGCTCTACTTTCTCGTCATAGTCATAGAAGCCAAGCTTGTTCAGCATGGATCTGGCATCTGCTTCAATTGTCCACTGATTCAGCTCATTCACATTGTCTGCGATTGCCGCACGCAACACCGTTGTTCCCTCTTCAAATTCCGGTGTCTGCGGCAGATAACAGATCTTGACCTGATTTCCTATACTGATCTTACCTTCATCGTATGGTTCTATCCCGGCTGCCACTTTTAAAAGCGTAGATTTTCCCATTCCGTTAATTCCGATCACACCGATCTTTTCATTCTCATTGATGCTGAATGCAACATCATTCAGAAGGACACGGTCAGTATAAGCCTTCGTAATATGCTCCATCGTAAGTAAATTCATACTTTAGTTCTCCTTCATAAGCCTTTCGGATCTTCCCATCGGCAGTCCCTGTAAAATGCCTGACAGGCCAGAAAAGAGACCGGAAACTCCGATCTCTTTTCGTTCTCCTCTTTCTATTATATTTTACAGAAAGACATATTTCAATATGAATAATACCGTAAGTACATACATTAATGCGCTGATCTTCTTTTCTTTTGCTTTTCCAGTCATCAGATTCAGGATCACATAAGAGATAACTCCCATAGAGATACCTTCTGAAATGCTGTAGAAGAATGGCATAGCCAGAATACAGATGTAGCATGGCAGTGCCTCTGAAAAATCATCAAAATCAATGTGTGTCACATTTGTCAGCATGTAGAATCCAACCACGATCAGGGCCGGTGCTGTTGCAAATGAAGGAATTGCAAGGAAGATTGGTGACAGGAACAGTGACAGGCCGAATAAAATAGCTGTCGTTGCAGAAGTCAGTCCCGTTCTTCCTCCTTCGGATACACCGGATGCACTCTCTACAAATGTCGTAGTCGTTGTTGTTCCAAGCACTGCTCCAACGGTTGTTGCAACCGCATCTGCCATCAGCGCACCTTTGATATTCGGAAGACGTCCCTCCTCATCTAACATACCTGCCTTTGTAGACACACCGATCAGTGTTCCGATCGTATCAAACATATCTACAAATAAGAATGCAAAGATGACAACGATAAAGTTCAAAGAGAATATTCCGCTGAAGTCAAGCTTTCCAAATACCGGCATGATGCTTGGAATTGTGAATCCCTTGCTGAAATCCGGAAGCAGGCTGTAGAATCCAATTTCTGGATTCGCTACATAGATACCCGCCATCTGACAGATGATTCCAAGAATCCATGTAATCAGGATTCCCCATAAGATATTTCCCTTTACATTCTTTATTACCAGAATTCCTGTAATTCCCACACCGATCAGTGCAAGAATGACCGTGATTCCTACGTTACTCATAGAAGCTTCCACACCTTTGGCACTGTTATATCCATCAATGGAGAATAACTGCAGAAGTGTAGAACCTCCTACTACGATATTCGCATTCTGAAGTCCGATAAATGCAATGAATAATCCGATACCGACACTTACTGCCGACTTCAGATTCTTCGGAATTGCATTGAAGATTGCCTCACGGATATTTGTAAGTGAAAGTACGATGAAAACGATACCTTCTACAAATACTGCCGTTAATGCAACTTCCCACTTATAACCCATTCCAAGAACAACAGTATAGGCAAAGTATGCATTCAGTCCCATTCCAGGTGCCAGTGCGAACGGGTAATTGGCGAAGAACGCCATCAAGAATGTACCGATCATTGCAGCCAGCGCTGTCGATGTAAAGATTGCACCGGAATCCATCCCTGTTGCAGACAGGATACTCGGATTGACTGCAAGGATGTACGCCATAGTCATGAACGTAGTGATACCTGCCATAACCTCTGTTTTGGCATCGGTTCCGTTCTCACGGAGCTTAAATAATTTTTCCAACATGTTTCTCTTTTCCTCCTTATACTCTCAAAAAATAAGATAACGACAACAAAATTACTGTATCTCTCTTATTTTTTTTCTTAAAGCAAGTACCTGATTTGGTGCTACGGATAACTCATCGATTCCCATCTGCAGGAATTGTTCTGTCATGTCCAGATCTGCTGCCAGATCACCACATATGCTGATTGTTTTTCCCTCCAGATGTACATTATTCGCAATAATACGTATCATTTTAAGCAATGCCGGATGATGCGGATTATAAAAATGATCCAGTTTAGAATTTGTTCTGTCCATTCCCAGTGTAAGCTGCGTCAGATCATTCGTTCCTATACTGAAAAAATCAGCCTCCCGTGCCAGTTCACCGCTTATCATAACCGCTGCCGGTGTTTCAATCATAACTCCGATCTGTATTTCTTCATTAAACGGAATCTTCTCATCTTTTAACTCTTTTTTTATCTTTTCCAGAAGCAGTTTTGCCTGCTGTACTTCTTTTACATCTGTAACCATCGGGAACATAATAGACATCTTTCCATAAGCAGATGCACGTAAAATTGCACGTAACTGCGTCTTGAATATCTCGTCTTTATCCAGTGACACACGGATTCCCCTGTATCCCATCTCCGGATTATTCTCTTCTCCCAGATCCAGACACTCTGCTGTCTTTTCACCGCCCAGATCTGCTGTGCGGATCACAACCTTTTTCATTCCCATCGCTTCTGCTGCCAGACGATATACCTGAAACTGCTGTTCTTCTGTCGGAAGTTTCGGACCATTTTCCATATAAATAAATTCACTTCTGAATAATCCGATTCCACCCGCATCACTGCGCAGAACGCTTTCAATGTCTTCTCTGCTTCCGATATTCGCGCACACATCAATTTTTTGTCCGCTCTGCGTAATATTTTCTTTTCCCTTCAGACGTTCCAGACTCTGTACCTGCGTATGATTCTCATCTTGTCTCTGTTTCATCTTTGAAATCGTTGTATAATCAGGTTCGATATATACTTTTCCCTCAAAACCATCGATAATAATGGTCTTGCCTTCGTATTCTTTCTTTAAAGACTCTCCCAGTCCGATCACAGATGGAATTCCTTTTGTTCTTGCAAGCACTGCCGTATGAGAATTAATTGTTCCGTATCTGGTAACAAACCCAAGAATCTTGCTCTTATCAAGCTTTACTGCCTCACTTGGATATAATTCACCGGCTGCCAGTATAAACGGTTCATCTGTCAGCATCTTATCTTTCCATGCCCTTGCAAGAATCCGAAGTACCCTTGTCGACACATCTTTAATATCTGCTTCGTGTCCCTGTACATAACTTTTATTACTTTTTGCCGCACTTGCCAGTACATTTTCCACCGCATTTTTTACAGCATACTCTGCATTCAACTTATGCTCTACGATAATATTTGTAATCTGCCTGATGATTTCCTGATCTTCAAGGATCATCTGCTGCATCTCAAATATAGCTGCATTCGCTTCACCTACTTCCTTAGAAGCCGAATCATACAGATTCCTCAGTTCCTGCAACGCTTTCTGCCTTGCTTTCTGAAAACGCATAACCTCTTTTTCTACATCTTTTACATAGATTCTGCGAATCTCTTTTGTATCCCGCTTATAAAAGGAAAGTTTTCCGATTGCAATTCCTTCTGATATTTTTTTCCCAGTCAATGTAATCATAGTTTTTCAACCCTTTTAAACCTTTATTAGTATGAACAATAATACTTTACACGTTTGCCGTTCATTCGTCAAGTAGATTACTTTTTTGTATAAAAACACAAAAACATTCCTTAAATTCATTGACGTCTTTATCAATATATGCTAATCTGACAACAGTGCAATTCATAGAATACTTTTATAAATTGCACGATTTAATAATTTTTATGGAGGTATAATCATGAAAGGTACTGTAAAATGGTTTAACAACCAAAAAGGCTACGGTTTCATTTCTGACGCTGAGGGTCATGATGTATTCGTTCATTATTCAGGACTGAATATGGAAGGGTTCAAGACACTTGAAGAAGGTCAGGAAGTGGAATACGAAGTTACAGAAGGTGCTAAGGGCCCACAGGCTGTTAACGTAACACCACTCTAATCGCAACAATCTAAGTTTTTAATGTCCCTTTTATATATTAAAATATATCTATTTCGGATTTAAATATTTAAAAGCAATACATGACTTAACGAGAGAGGATTATGAGAAAAAGCCAGATAACTGCTGTTATCTGGCTTTTATCATATCTGCCAAACCGGTCATCTGAAGATACACAGATGACCGGTTCTTCTGTATTATTCAGTATTATTTCTGTGGTCTTGAAACATTCAGTTGAAGATCAATTCCAAATGGATTAACCACAACTCCCGTAACTTCCGGGCCCATTGCTTCCGGAATTCTGGCTGCTTCGACAACTCCCATTGTATACTTCATATCTCTGTTCTCATTCTGGAATTTCAGGAATTCCTGAACGTCTGTAAAGATCGGCATCAGTACCTGTCCGTCATCTTTATTCAAAATCGGCATTTTTTTATCTTCACTGATTGCCGTGATATATCTGCCCCTCTGATAATGTGCCATCAGTTCTTCCTGCAGTTCCTTTGTTTCATCCGTGAGTTTTAATTCTTTCTGGCTTCTTACCTTCTGCATAAAATACATTGCAGTAATCTGAAGTTCCGGATTCTCAATCGGTTCTTCGCCCGGCTTCTGTTCCGGTCTTCTAACCAGTTCCCCTAACTGAATCGCAATCTCTTCTTCTGTTCCTTTACCGATTACCATACAGTTCACCCCGATTGGGAATAAACTGCTATAGAAAGGAAGCAGGTATTTTTTTTCAATATTAAAAATTTTTAACGGATTATTCGCCTTCAGGAATTCCTGTCCTCCGCGCATTGCATCTTCTTCTGAAAAGAATATAAACACTTCATCATCATACGTCTCCGGATCACATACCACGAAAGGCATTCTTGTACAATCAGACATCAATACATAGATGGCATCCGATTCCCGTAACTTTTTTAAAACGCTGCTTTTGTCTACACTCATACTGTTCCTCTTTCACTTCTATTGATTAGCACGATATGCCTCGTCCGCGCTATACACGTCGAAACCACTACCTTTAAGAATATCGATCACCCTTCCAGGATCATCACTCTTTAATACAGCTGCTGCATCTGCTCCATTTGCAAATGCATACATATATTCAATATTCACTTCTCCATCTACAATCTGATGCATTGCTTTATTCAATGAACCGGTTGCATGTGGTACACGAAGTGCTACAACATCTGTCAGCATTGCTGTAATTCCAGCTTCTTTTAATGCTGCACGTCCTTTATGCGGGTCAGAGACGATCAGACGAAGCATTCCATAATCTGATGTATCCGCAAGACTCAGTGCAACAATATTCACACCTTTTTTTGCCAGTACATCCAATACTTCTTCCAGACGTCCTTCTCTGTTTTCCAAAAAAACTGATAACTGTTGTACAGTATTACTTACGCCCATGTTATTCCCTCCTGTTTATAAACCTCTGTTATCAATGACACGTTTTGCCTTGCCTTCGCTTCTTTCGATTGTCTTAGGCTCTACAAGTTTTACTCTTACTGCAACACCAAGTGCCTGTTTCAGTACTGCAGCCACTTTGTTCTTCAGTTCATCTAGCTTACGGATCTCATCTGAAAAATATTTTTCATCTACTTCTACCATTACAGTCAGTACATCCAGGTTATTTTCACGATCTACGATCATCATATAATGTGGTGCAACACCGCCTCCGATAGAAAGCAGGGCTGTCTCTACCTGTGTCGGGAATACGTTGACTCCGCGGATAACCTTCATATCATCTGTACGGCCTTTGAACTTGGAAATTCTAGGAAGCGTTCTTCCACACTCACACGTAGAATGATCAATACTTGTAAGATCCTTTGTTCTGTAACGAAGTAACGGCATACCTTCTTTTACAAGTGTGGTAAATACAAGTTCTCCTGTCTCCCCGTCTGCACATGGTGTATGATCTGCCGGATTCAATACTTCCGGATAGAAATAATCTTCATATATATGCATTCCTTTATGATGGATACATTCCAGTGCAACACCCGGACCTGTAATCTCACACAATCCATAGATATCAAAACAGTTAACATTTAACAGTTCTTCAATCTTCAGACGCATCTCTTCTGTCCATGGCTCTGCGCCATTGATTCCTACTTTTAACCGAAGCTTATCTACGATGCCTGCCTCGTTGGCAGCTTCTGCCAGATATAAAGCATAAGATGGAGTACATGCAAATGCAGTCGCACCAAAATCTTCCATACACATCAACTGTCTTTTTGTATTACCTGCTGACATCGGAATAGCCATTGCTCCAAGCTTTCTTGCTCCGAAATCCAGTCCCATTCCTCCTGTAAACAAGCCATATCCATAGCAGATATGCAGACGATCCTCTGCAGTAAGTCCTGCCATCGTAAGTCCTCTTGCCACACATTCTCCCCATACATCTACATCTTTCTGTGTATAAGAAGCAAGAGTCAGCTTACCGGTTGTTCCTGATGTTCCCTGCACTCTGACGATCTTTTCCTGTGGAACAGCCAGAAGTCCGAATGGATAATTCGCTCTTAAATCTTCTTTTGTCGTAAATGGAAGTTTACCGATATCTTCAATCCCCTTGATATCTCCCGGTTCGATTCCTATATCATCCATTTTCTTGCGATAAAATTCTACGTGATCATATACATTCTTAACCTGTTTTACCAGACGTTCACTCTGAAGTGCAGTCATCTCATCCCTGCTCATGCATTCAATCTTAGGATCTCTGATCTGTTCTTTCCAGTCCTTTAATGCTACCTTTGCCATAACCTCTTATGTACCTCCTTATAAATAATAACCAACATCAAATGCCTTTTTATTTATCTCAATAGTTTTCGGAGGAACTGTCTTTTCAATCACCTCATACCATTGTTCTTTTGTAAAGTCCATGTGCTGTGCTGCAACTCCAAGCACAATCAAATTGAATACTCTGGAATTACCGATTTTTTTTGCTTCTTCTGTTGCATTTACTGTATATACTTTGTGATCTTTCCCCAGTGTTTCAATAATGTCTTCCGGGTATTCTGCTGCCCCGATCACAACCGGCATCGGATCAATTCTCCAGTCATTGATGATCAATGCTCCGTCTTTTTTCAGGAAATGTGCATATCTCAGTGCTTCCAGACGTTCAAATGCGATAATCACATCTGCCTGCCCTTCTTCTACGATTGGTTCTGCCACCTGGTCTCCGTACCTTACAAATGTTACAACGCTTCCTCCACGCTGAGCCATTCCATGTACTTCGGAAAGTTTTACGTCATATCCGCCGGTAATGGCAAGTCCTCCTAAGATTCTGCTGGTAAGCAGTGTTCCCTGTCCGCCGACTCCGACAATCATAATATTCTTTGTTGCCATTATCTGTCACCTTCCTTTACTAACTCAATCGCATCGAATTTACACAGGCTTGCACAAAGTCCGCATCCAGTACACATCGTATCATCGATGGACACTGTTCCGTCAGCATTTTTTGTCATTGCAGGACATCCAGGTTTCATGCACATACCACACTTCTTACATTTATCTGTATGCGTCTGATATAACGGTTTCTTTGATTTGTCCAGAAGTACACATGGTGTCTTCGTAATGATCACGGATACTTCATCTTTGGCAATCTCTTCTTTTACAGCCTTTTCCACAGCCTGAATATCTCTTGCATTGACTTCTACCACATTCTTAACACCTATTGCACGACATAATGCCGGAATATCAATTGCATATGTCGGATCTCCCTGCAGTGTCTTTCCTGTTGCCGCATGATCCTGATGTCCGGTCATACCGGTTGTAGAGTTATCCAAGATGATGACGGTTCCTGTTGCTTTGTTATACATCATATTCATCAGAGAATTGACACCCGTATGTAAGAATGTAGAATCGCCGATCACAGCAACCCAGTTCTTAATATATTCTTTTCCTTTTGCCTTTTCCATACCATGAAGGCTTGAAATACTTGCTCCCATACAGATGGTTGTATCCACAACACTAAGTGGTGCTACTGCGCCCAGTGTATAACAGCCAATGTCACCTGCCGCATGAATCTTTAACTTGTTCAGTACATAGTACACACCTCTGTGTGGACATCCCGGACATAAGATTGGTGGTCTTCCCGGTGCCTGCGCAGGCTTACTGATATCAAGTTCTTCTTTCAGAATTGCCTCACGGAGCATATTGGCACTGTATTCCCCCTGTACCGTGAAGATTTCTTTTCCGATCGCTTTGATGCCCCAGGATTTAACCTGTGTCTCAATCACCGGGTCCAGTTCTTCTACAACATATAAGGTATCTACTTTTGAAGCAAATTCTTCGATCAGCTTTCTTGGAAGCGGATTTACCATACCAAGTTTTAATACAGATGCTTCCGGAAGTGCTTCCTTTACATACTGGTATGGAATACCGCTGGTGATTACACCGATCTTTGTGTCATTCATCTCTACTTTGTTGATTGGAAGTGTATTAGCAGCTTCCGCAAGTTCGAGATTGCGCTTTTCAATCTCTACGTGGCGGAGTTTTGCATTTCCCGGCATCATAACATTCTTGCGGATATTCTTCTCATATGGTTTATCTTCTATTTCTTTGCGTTCGTTTAATTCTACAAGTCCCTGGGAATGTGCCAGTCTTGTTGTTGTACGGTAAACAAACGGACGGTCAAATTTCTCACTCAGATCAAATGCTACTTTGATAAATTCTTTTGCTTCTGAACTGTCTGAAGGCTCGATAACAGGGAGCTGTGCCGCACGTGCTACCATTCTTGTATCCTGCTCATTCTGAGAACTGTAAAGTCCCGGATCATCCGCAACAACAATGACAAGTCCTCCGTTTACACCCATATAAGAAACTGTATATGTAGGGTCTGCTGCCACATTAAATCCAACGTGCTTCATACAGGACATCGCACGTACCCCCGCTACAGATGCACCGATCGCTACTTCTGTCGCAACTTTTTCATTCGGTGACCACTCGCAGTATAAACTGTCTTTATATTTGACCAGGTTCTCACTGATCTCTGTACTAGGCGTACCTGGATATGCTGCCGAAACCTTTACTCCGGCCTCATATGCACCTCTGGCAATCGCCTCGTTTCCAAGCATAATTACTTTTTCTGACATACTTCTTTTCCATCCTTTCGTGTAAGCGGCATTCCATTTACGCCACCTTGTAATAGTATAACACAATACTTTCGCGAGTTAAAGCATTAATTTGGCAGAAACATGGTTTTTTATATATGTTTCTTGCAGCTATACTCATTCAGGTCTATACGAATGATTGCTACCGCTTTTTCAAGATTTGGATTTTTCTGGAATTCATCAAATGTTCTGCCGGTCTGGTGCTTCATGATAACATTCAGGGCCTTTAGCTTTTCTCTTGGATTATCGATAATACTTGCAGCTCCTTTTCCGATGATACTTGCATAGTAATAACTGTACTGACATGCGGTATCTCCTTCCACCAGTTCATGTCTGTAATCAATTTCAACTCCGACATTTGCATTTTTTCTGATCAGATCGATCTTTTTTCCTTCTCTTGCACCATGGATATAAAGGATCACTTTTCCTTCTTCCCTTACGTATCCATAGTTCACCGGCACAATATACGGCCCGTTCTCATCCATGATCCCGATTCTGCACACCTTGCATTCATCAAAAATCTGTTGGATTTCTTCCATCTCTGTTACTTCTCTGTCTTTTCTTCTCATCCGCATACCCTCATTTCTGATTTATTCTTTTCCGATTCCTGTCATCATCCGACTTATTCCTTGAAGATAAATACCGGCATCGGCGGACAGTTCTTCCGGTTATAGTATTCATTGACGATCACGGTATACTCTTTTCCCGGAAGTGCTTTCACATATTCCAGGATTTTTTCTCTCTCTTCAAACCCGGTATCTCCGCCGCTGTAAATGCACAGGCTCATCATACCACCGTGTTTCAATATGCCAAGGCCTTTTCCGATTGCCTCAATACTGGTCCTGTATGTGGTTGCAAGATTATGATTGCCTCCCGGAAGATATCCGAAATTAAAGCAGATCACGTCTGCACTCTCTTTTCCGGCATACCGGTCCATATGTTCATGACCATCCAGAATTAATTCTGCCTGCATTTCTTTTCCATGCGTTTTCAGTAATTCTTTCGTCACATCCAGAGCTTCCTGTTGAATATCAAATGCAAGTACCTTTCCTTTTTCTCCGGCAAGCTCACACAGGAACAGGGTATCATTCCCCTTTCCCATAGTCGCATCGATATAATATCCGCCTTCTTCTGCCTGCGAGCGGATGATCTCGTGACACCAGTATGTGATCTGTGACTGTTTCATTCTTCCCATCTGTTATCTTTCTCCTGCTTTTTTGCTATCTGGCACTCTAAAAATCAAACAATGACAGCTGGTTCGATGCCGGAAGATCTGCAAGGATCCCAAGCTCTACCATCGTGTCAATAACGGTCTTACTTGCTTTTGTTCTCTGTCTGAAGTCATCCAGTGACAGATAAGTTCCGTCTTTAGATGCTTCTGCAACTGCCTCGGCAGCTTTTTCTCCCATACCGTCGATACTCGAAAGTGGCGGCATCAGCTTGCCGTTTACGATCAGGAACTTTGTCGCCTGTGCTTTGTAGATATCAAGCGGCTCAAATTCGAATCCTCTTGCATACATCTCCTGCACAATCTTCATATCCTTCATCGTATCCTGTTCTTTTTTACTGAGTGTCGCAGAACGGCGGTTGTAATCATCAATATAGTACTGAAGCTTTTCCTTCCCCTGGCACATGATCTCGTAAGAAAATGCATCTGCACGGATTCCAAAATACGCCCCATAATATGCCAGTGGATAGTTGATCTTACAGTATGCGATACGGTATGCCATCATAACGTATGCTGCCGCATGCGCTTTCGGGAACATGTATTTGATCTGTTCACAGGACCAGACATACCAGTCGGGTACATTGTGTTCTGCCATGTCTTTTTTGAACTCCGGCCATTCTTTACATTTTCCTTTTGCAACGGTTCCCTTACGGACACGCTCCATAATGGTAAATGATTCCTCACTGTCCATCCCCTTGTTGATCAGATAGGTCATGATATCATCACGGGTACAGATTGCCGTGGAAATGGTTGCCTTTCCGCTCCGGATCAGTTCCTGTGCATTATTCAGCCACACGTCCGTTCCATGTGACAGACCGGAGATACGGATCAGATCCGAAATTGTATTCGGCTTTGTATCCACTACCATCTGGATAACGAAATCAGTTCCAAATTCCGGGATCCCAAGGCATCCGACCGGACATCCGCCGATATCATCCGGCTTGATACCAAGTGCCGATGTATCATGAAACAAAGAAATTACCCCCGGATCATCCAGTGGGATCTTCGTAGCATCAAAACGGTTATCCGTCTCATTGTATTCGTTGTCCATCGCCGGGGAACTGATATATTCCTCCAGTGTCTTGATCATAGTCGGATCATCATGTCCGAGAATATCAAGCTTTAACAGGTTGTGGTCTATCGAATGGTAATCGAAATGTGTGGTGACGATATCCGTCGTCATATCATTCGCCGGATGCTGTACCGGTGTAAAAGAGTTGATCTCTTCGCCAAGCGGAAGTACAATGATTCCTCCCGGATGCTGTCCGGTACTTCGGCGGATTCCCGTACACCCCTGTACGATACGGTCAATCTCACATTTTCTTTTACCCTGTCCATGTTCTTCGTAATAATTCTTTACATAACCGAATGCGGTCTTGTCCGCCAGTGTACCTACCGTTCCGGCACGGAATGTCTGACCCGCACCAAAGATAACCTCTGTATACTTATGCGCATTACTCTGATAATCTCCCGAGAAGTTCAGGTCAATATCCGGCTCTTTATTTCCCTTGAATCCAAGGAAAGTCTCGAACGGAATATCAAATCCATCTTTTATAAGCTTCTCTCCACATACCGGACATACACGGTCCGGCATATCCCATCCGCAGCCTCCGGCAAATTTCCTGACTTCTTCCGAATCAAAATCACTGTAATGACATTTCTTACAGTAATAGTGCGGACTTAATGGGTTAACCTCTGTGATTCCCGCCATGGTCGCTACAAAAGAAGATCCTACGGAACCACGTGAACCTACCAGATATCCGTCTTCCACTGATTTCCATACCAGTTTCTGTGCAATAATATACATAACGGCAAAACCATTGGATATGATTGAATTCAGTTCTCGCTCCAGACGCTCGGTAACGATCTCCGGAAGATTCTCTCCGTACATGGAATGTGCTTTATTATAACAGATATCACGGAGCATCTTGTCCGAATCCGGGATAACCGGCGGACACTTGTCCGGACGCACCGGCGTGATCTTTTCGACCATCTCCGCGATCTTCACCGGATTCTCGATGACAATCTCTCTTGCCTTTGCAGCCCCCAGATATTCGAATTCTTCCAGCATCTCATCCGTGGTCCTAAGATACAGCGGCGGCTGATTGTCCGCATCACCAAAGCCCTTTCCTGCCATGATGATTCTTCTGTATACCTCATCTTCCGGATTCATGAAATGCACATCACAAGTTCCGACAACCGGCTTATTGAACCGTTCACCAAGTGCGACGATCTTCCTGTTGATTTCTTTTAAGTCTTCCTCATTCTGTACCTTCGTGATCTTCTGGCTTTCAATCATAAACTGGTTGTTTCCAAGCGGCTGAATCTCCAGATAATCATAAAAGTTGGCGATCTTTGCAATGCGTTCTTCTGATTTGTCATTCAGTATTGCCTGATAAAGTTCTCCTGCCTCACAGGCACTTCCCACCAGAAGTCCTTCTCTGTATTTCGACAGTTCACTCTTTGGAATTCTCGGTCTTCTCGCATAATATTTCAGATGTGACATTGAGATCAGCGTATACAGATTCACGCGTCCCACTTCATTCAGCGCCAGAATGATCACATGGTATGATGGAAGCTTGCGGACAGCATCCGCATTATTTTCGCCGAACTGGTTCAGTTTTGCCAGGTCATAAATCCCCCTGTCTTTTAACATTTCTATAAATTTCACAAATATCTCTGCTGTTGCCCCGGCATCATCAACAGCCCTGTGATGATTTTCCAGCGAAATATGCAGTGCATTCGCTACTACATTCAGCTTGTACTTTGAAAGTGTTGGCAGAAGAATACGCGCCATCGCCACGGTGTCCACCGATGTGAAATCCGGCTGGATATCCTGATATCTGCAATTTTGTTCAATAAAGCTTACATCAAAGGATGCATTGTGTGCGACCAGTGCCGCATCACCGATAAATTCCAGGAATTGTGGAAGAACTGTCTCGATATCCGGTGCTCCTATAACCATCTGATCTGTAATACTGGTAAGCTGTGTGATCTGAAATGGAATCGGTACTTTCGGATTAACGAATGTGCTGAACTTATCAGTAATCTCTCCATGTTCTACCTTCACCGCACCAATCTCAATAATCTTATCCTTAATTGGACTGAACCCTGTCGTCTCAAGGTCAAATACTACATAAGTATCATCCAGTGGCTGTCCCTTTTCATTCACTGCCACATCAGTCAGGTCGTCCACCAGGTAGCCTTCCACACCGTAAATCACTTTAAACGGATCATCCTTATCCAGCGACTCAATATAATGGTTCGCATCTGTAAACGCCTGAACGACACCGTGATCTGTAATCGCCATTGCCGGATGCCCCCAGTCATGCGCCTGTTTCAGCAATGTTGTTACATCAGTTACCGCATCCATATCGCTCATCTTTGTATGGCAGTGAAGCTCCACACGCTTTTCCGGTGCCGTATCCACTCTGGATTCTGTAAAATCACTGATCTTTTTGATTCCGACTACCGACTGGATATTCAGTTCCGAATCAAAACGGTCAACCGTTGTCACACCTTTTAATTTCAGAAATGCGCCATTCTTAATATCCCCCAGGATATCTGCCAGCTGATCATTCCGCACAAACATTTTCACCATAATAGAATCCGTAAAATCCGTAACTGCAAACATAATGATCGTCTTCTCGTTACGTATCTCTCTGGTCTCCATGCTGATGACTTTTCCGCGGATGGTAATCTCTCCCATCTCTCCCAGGACATTCTTAAGTTCTATCGTCTCATCGTCAAAATCACGTCCGTAGATAAGGTTTGGATCATCGGTAGCTTTACGTACAAAGGAATATCCACCTTTTCCGAATGAGCCGCCCTTCTTAAATCCACCTGAACTTCTTCCGCCACTTTTGGTATTGTTCCCGCTTTCTCCTGCTGAGTTGCTTTTTGCTTTGGTCTTTTCGTCTTTCTTCTCTTCTTTTTGTTCCAGTTCCTGTGCTTTCTTTGCTTTTACGGCCTGCGACTGTTCTCTGATTGCTTCGATTTCCTGCTCTAATTTCGCCTCGTTGTATTTCAGCTTGCTGTCTTTTGCTTTTTCATAAAGAACACGGATCTCCACAGGCCTGTGAAACCGTTCTTCAAATACATCTGAAAGATATGTAGATAGCGAATCCTTTTTTCCCTGTGCAACAATGGTATCAGTCAGTGTCAGACAGAGGATATTTCCGTTTTCAAATTCATAACTTGCATTCTGCAGCATATTCCGCTCTACTACGCTTCTTTGATCCAGTTCCATCAGGAAGCTGTCATAATATTCATTCATCAGATTTTCCGGTGTATACTGTTCTGAAAGATCATACTGCTCTTTTACCGACACCTGGATATGACTTCTGGCAAACAGCTGCTGTTTTAACAGGCGTTCTACTTCGTAAATATGTTTTTTCTGGATCAGATGTCTGCTGTAAAGGCTGACACGGATAAAATCCCTTGTTGAATTGGTAGAAACTTTCGTCACTTCCACACCCTGAAACATCATCTGTATATCATCTTTTACTTTTAATGTCGGAAATACCTCAAAAAACGGTTTACTCATTCCAGTGTAACAACTCCTGTCTTAACGTTTCCAATAATTCTTCTTCTTTTACTTTTTTGACAATTTCACCTTTCTTGATCAAAAGACCTTCTCCGCATCCTCCGGCAATTCCGATATCTGCTTCTTTTGCTTCTCCAGGTCCGTTTACCACACATCCCATAACAGCAACTTTAATATCCAGTGGAATATCCGCCACCATATCCTGCACCTGATTTGCGAGTCCGATCAGATCAATCTTGGTTCTTCCACAGGTCGGGCAGGATACTACTTCTATTCCACCCTTTCTAAGTCCCAGTGTCTTTAAGATCAGCTTGGCCGATTTGATCTCTTCTACCGGGTCTCCGGTAAGAGATACACGAATCGTATCTCCAATCCCCTGACTTAAGATCAGTCCGAGTCCGATCGATGATTTTATATTTCCTGCAAGTAATGTTCCTGACTCTGTAATACCGACATGCAGCGGGTATGGACATTGCGGTGCAAGCAATTCATGCGCTTTTACACACATCATCACATCTGAAGATTTGATACTTACTACAAGATTATCATATCCCATATTTTCGATCAGATGCACTTTATCCAGTGCACTTTCTACCAGTCCTTCTGCTGTCACTCCATGGTATTTCTCTACCAGATGTTTTTCAAGCGATCCACTGTTCACTCCGACACGTATCGGTATATGATATTCTTTTGCTTTTTCTACCACTGCTCTGACTCTTTTTTCATCTCCGATATTTCCCGGATTGATACGGATCTTATCCGCTCCGTTTTCGATTGCTGCAATTGCCAGGCGATAATCAAAATGTATATCCGCCACCAGTGGAATATGGATCTGCTTTTTAATCTTGCTGATACTTTCTGCCGCTTCCATCGTTGGCACTGCCACACGAATGATATCACATCCTGCTTTTTCAAGTCTTAAAATCTGTGCCACACATGCTTCTACATCTTCCGTCTTTGTATTTGTCATAGACTGGATCGCAATTTTTTCTCCACCACCGATGCATACATCCCCAATTTGTACTTTTCTGGTTTTATTCCTGTAGTTATCCATTTATTTTCCTCCTTTTTCCATATCCATGCAGAGAACTTGCCACTGGCAACTTCTCTTGCATACTTTGGTATCTACATAACCTGCCACTGGCAGCTTCTATTTCATACTTTGGTATGTATAACAAACACCCCTCTATACACTGCATAGAGGGGCCCTCATCTATTTTTTATTGAACATCATCTGCTCACCATATTCACGTTCTGTCAATGTCATTGTTCCGCCATCAATACTGTATTCAAATGTCGTTCCTATCGACTGCACTGCATTCTTTAACGTCTCTTCTGTATACTGACCATTTGATTTTTCTGCAATTTCCTGAATCTTATTATCATCCTCCTGAATGGATATCGTCTTGGATTCCTTACTGAGCGTATATGTCATCGGGACTTGCGTTTCTTCTCCATCCCCGGATGCCGGAAGTATAACTGTCATCTGTCCGTTCCGACCGATCTTAAGATCCATATTACCGTCTTCATCTGTCCATGATCCCTCCAGTGGGTTTCCTGTAAACATCTTCATTAAAAGAAAGATTGCTATAATTACGATCAGGACAGATGTAACAGCCGTAACGACTGTCCATATCTTACTTCTTTTTGCCTCATCATTGTTTGCTATCATCTATCCATTTCCTTTCTTTAATAATTCTATTTTTTAGTATTACCATCATATTAAATTATATGTGGTTTTTACTTTCATGTCAACGACGGGGTGATCGTTTGTTTCTTCTTTCATTACTCATCGATCTCTACTAACAGATAAAATCCTCTGTCTGTCTGTTCGATTTTCTGTATTTTTCCCTTTCTTGACTTTATTCTCTGTCTTGTACGATAAATTCCTGACATCGCAATGGATGGCTCTACAAGATAAGTGTACTGACCTGTCACAGCACTTCTTTCACTGATCTCAACTTCCTGTCCTTCCGTTACCAGTCCTTCTCTTTCCATTTTAAAACGTTCTACTCTCACTTTATCGGCTCCCTTCTCTTAATATTCACTTCAATCTGTTTGTTCTCCACTTATGCACTTTCGCCTCTTTTTGTTCCATTTCGGCACATCTGCGACACATTTCGTTGAGAATCGACACTTTCCGTGTTCCGAAGTGCAACCCTTGGTAAAATATACCAATCAATTTAGGAGGTATCCGACATGCCATTTTCTGAAAAACTAAAAAAATTACGTGAAGAAAATCATTATACCCAGAAATATGTTGCAAAATATCTCAATGTTGCACGTTCTACCATTGCCGGGTATGAAACAAAGAATCGTCAGCCTTCTCACGAAAAACTGACGATTCTTGCTGAGCTTTTTCATGTTTCAGTTGATTATCTGCTGGACGATGATATCAGTGAAATCACACTTTCCGATAAATCAACGGCTCAAAAATCAGAACACTATCTTCTCACCCATTTTCACCGCTTATCTAATTCTTCTAAAAAAGAATTGTTAAACTTTCTTCAATACCTGGAACAGCGGGATGAATCCGCACGCAGCAAATCAGCTCTTTAATCCTGCATTATTTCACAAAACGGTGATAAATATAATCATTTGCTTCTTTTTCCTGACTGTCATCCAGAGGCATTAACTGAACTTCCCCGTACTTTCTTTCGAGCGCTTTCTGGATCAGATAGTCACTCACCTGTGGATTCTTTGGAAGCAACGGACCATGCAGATAAGTACCGATTACATTTTTGTAAACTACGCCTTCATAGCCGCTTTTCCCGTCATTTCCCGCTCCGTATAATACTTTTCCAAATGGTTTATTTCCATTGAGGTATGTTCTTCCCCCATGATTTTCAAATCCAACCACCGGCATATCTACAAGATCACTGTCCAGTACAATATTATCTATGAGACGTCCCTCTTCCTGTTCCGTATAAATGTCAACCAGATTCAGTCCCTCGATCATTCCGGCATCTGTCTTATAATATTTTCCAAGAAGCTGATATCCTCCGCATACTGCAATAACAACTCCTCCGTCTTCCACATAATCCTTGAATTCACTTTGAATCTCAAGAAGACTTTTACATACGATTGCCTGTTCACGGTCTGAACCTCCGCCTAACAGTACAATATCCAATTTTGAAAAATCAATCTGATCCCCTGTATTAAACTCTATCGTCTCTGCTTCAATTCCACGCCAGATACATCGTTTCATCAGACATGCGATATTCCCTCTGTCGCCGTACAGATTCAAAAGATCTGGATACAGATGCCCTATCGTAATTTTCATATCTTTTGTATCCATTATCTTTCTTCCTCCATCTTTTTCAATACATTTCTGGTACTGAACAGAGCCGTATAATTCACCAGTACATACAGATTGCCACAGCCATCTTCAACCCTTTCCCGGATTGCCTTTTCAACATCTGCTTCCAGCATAGATGGGATGTCCACATATTTCATACGAAGTCTCATATCCTGACAACGGATACCGCTTACTGTAATCGAATTCACATTAGCACCCTTAAATCTGTCAAAGTCCACATCCCAAAGCCACGAAACATCCGTTCCATCCTGTGCATTGTCATTGATCACAATGATCACATCCTTCATGGAATCATCCTGCATAACCGCTGAGATATTCTGATTGAATCCTGCCGGATTCTTCGCAAGATTCAGCACGATCTTTGTGCCTTTTACCTCAAACTGCTCCATACGTCCGTTTTCCGGGTTGAAATCTGTAAGCATATCCTGAAAATGCTCCAGCTCAAGCCCTCCGGTTCTTCCAGCCGCGTAGGCTGCCAGAATATTATATACATTATAGAAGCCTTTATAATTGGCCTCCAGGCGTCTGCCATCTACCGTAAATGCAAGATGGTCGCTGACTGCCACATCCGATGCATCATATTCAATTGCCGGACGCTTAAAATCACAGCCTGTACATGCATAATCGCCAAGCTGGCTGTAGTGATAGAAATTATATTTTAACGGTGCTCCGCATTTCTTACAGAAACGTCCCTCTCTGATCTCATGGGAATCCTTATCATCCACTACCTTTTCACTGATTCCGTAAGTTACATACGGATTACCGCTTTCCATTGCAAGGTAAGCAGACAATGCATCATCCCCGTTCACGATCACCTTCATCTTTGGTGCACTCTGCATCACTTCTTTTAAGATATTCATTGTAATGTCGATCTCACCGTAACGGTCAAGCTGGTCACGGAACAGATTCGTCAGTACCATATAATCCGGCTTAAAGTGTGGAAATACCCTTCTTGTCGAAGCTTCATCAATCTCGATACATGCATAATCCGCATCCAGATTACCACTTAAACCCGCACCTAATACAAAGGCTGCCACAACACCATTCAACATGTTGGAACCGGTATGGTTACAGATTACTTTATAACCTTCCTTCTCGATTGCTGCACAGAGCATATTGTTGGTTGTCGTCTTTCCATTGGTTCCACATACAATAAAAATGTCTTTTCTGACTTGTCCCGCAAGATCATGCAGGATGCTTGGATCAATCTTCAGTGCAATCTTTCCCGCCCAGGTCACGCCCTGGCGGTGAAAGATATGTACACTTGCTTTTTCACTTATCTTCGCTGCCCATACGGCCAGCATTCTGCGTACTCCCATAATTACCTATTTCCCGATCAGTTCTTTGATATTTTCCGGTTCCGGCATCGAACGGATCGCACCTTTTTTCATTGTGATCAGTGCTGCACCTGCATTCGCATATGTCAGAATCTCTTTTAATTTTGCCTCATCCAGATTATCCAGACCGTACTTTAATACACCGTTGATCGAACATCCGCAGAATGTATCTCCTGCTCCTGTTGTCTCAATTGCTTTCACAGTAAATCCCGGCTGCTCTACACGAAAGTTTTTATAGTAGGCTCTGCTTCCTTCTTTTCCCATCGTCAGGAAGATAAGAGGAATCTGATACTTTTCCTGAAGATACTTAATTCCTTCATCATAATCTTCTTTTCCTGATACAAACTGGATCTCATTGTCAGAGATCTTCAGTACGTCACAATTTTCGAAGCCATATTCCATCTGTGCTTTCGCTTCATCCAGAGTCTTCCACAGCGGCGGACGTAAGTTCGGATCAAATGTGATCATGCAGCCTGCTTCTTTAGCGACTGCAAGTGCCTTCTTTGTTGCACTCTTCACCGGCTCATCTGTCATAGAAAGTGTTCCAAAGTGAAATACCTTTGACTGGCGGATCAGATCATAATCTACTTCCTCTTCCTTCAGCATCATATCAGCTCCCGGTTTGCGGTAAAAAGAAAATTCTCTGTCACCATCCGGGAAAGTATGTACAAAAGCCAGTGTCGTGTGGATATCCTGATCCATCACAAGTCCTTTTGCTTCTATTCCGATATTTGTAATCGTATCTCTTAACAGTTTACCAAACTGGTCATCCCCAACTTTTCCAATGAATGCGGTTTTTCTTCCAAGTTTGTTCAACATTGCAAGCACATTACACGGCGCACCACCCGGGCAGGCTTCAAACAACTGATTTCCCTGCTCACTTTCCCCATTCACTGCAAAGTCGATCAGCATTTCTCCAAGTGCTGTTACGTCATATATCTTTTCCATCCTGAAATCTCCTTATCCTAAATCTTACACTTGTTTCATATTTTATTTTATCATAGAATTTTACATTTTTAAAGACACAGGCTCTTAAAGTGCATATTTGCCAATTCTTACAAAAATTCCGTTATTTTTTTGTCATTTTGCCTATTTACGAATCCGAAAATGATTGATAAAATAATAACAAATAATACAGTTACCTGATGTATTATTTTATTATGTGAAACGACGATTTCGCAAATTGTTCGTGTTTGGATGGTACTACCCCTCCCACGAACCCTCTCTTGATAGCGTTTTGTAAGAAAGTCACATGAGAAGTTTCCGCCAAAACTTTTCATGTGACTTTCTTCATTTATTGTCTACAGAACTTGCCACTGGCAGGTTCTGTAGATAATTCTTCTGTTTTTATTTTAACATTCTTCAGCAATTTTATAGATCAGCTTTTCTGTATCTTCCCATCCAATACATGGATCTGTGATCGATTTTCCATAGATCATATCAGCCGATATATCCTGTCTGCCTTCTTCCAGGTAACTTTCTACCATAACTCCTTTAATCATCTTCTTAAGATCCGGGTTATATCTGCGCGAATGCAGTACCTCACTTACAATACGGATCTGTTCTTTATATTTCTTGTTTGAATTCGAATGATTCACATCAATCACTGCTGCCGGATTCTTAAGATCTTTTTTCTGATATAATTCCCAGAGTCTTACACATTCTTCATAATGGTAATTTGGTATGCACTGTCCGTACTTGTCAACTCCGCCACGAAGGATCGTGTGTGCAAGCGGATTACCAGACGTCGTTACATCCATCGTTCTGTAAATGAACCGGTGTCCCATCTGTGCTGCTACGATCGAGTTGAGCATTACAGAAAGATCTCCACTGGTCGGATTTTTCATTCCAACCGGAATATCCATACCACTTGCCGTCAGCCGGTGCTGCTGATTCTCCACCGATCTTGCACCCACTGCCTCATAGGAAAGGATATCATCCAGATAACTTCTGTTTTCCGGATATAACATTTCATCCGCTGCTGTCAGTCCGCTTTCTTTCATTGCACGAATATGCATCTTACGGATTGCCATAATTCCAGCATACAGATCCGGAGCTTTATCCGGATCCGGCTGATGAAGCATTCCCTTATATCCTTCACCGGTCGTCCTTGGCTTATTGGTATAGATTCTCGGAATCAATACCAGGCGGTCTTTTACCTTTTCATTTACCTTCGCCAGACGGCATACATATTCACATACAGAATCTTCATTATCTGCCGAACAAGGTCCGATGATCACTGCGAATTTATCGGATTTTCCGGTAAAAATATCACGTATTTCTGCGTCTCGTTCTTTCTTTAACTGAATCAGTTTCTCTGACAGCGGATATTCTTCTTTCAGTTCTGCCGGTGATGGCAGAACTTTATTTACTTTCATAGACATATCTTTTCCCTTATCTTTATCCTAACAGATGTACCCCTCCAAGAAGTACATACGATATAAACCACATAATTACAGTTGCCATACAAATTCCAATGATAACAGCCGGAAATGCTTTCTTAAATTTCATTCCCAGAAGTGCTGCAATCAGAGACCCTGTCCATGCGCCGGTTCCCGGAAGAGGGATTCCCACGAATAACACCAGTCCCCAGAATTCATATTTTTCAATCTGGTCCTTCTGCCGCATCGCCTTGGATTCCAGTTTATCCACCAGCGGCTTGAATGTTTTCGTTCCCTTCATCCAGTTAAATACCGGTGTGATCAGAAGCAAAATAAATGGAACCGGAATGATATTTCCGATAATGCAAAGTGGAATCGCAGTCGATACCTTTACTCCAAGGATCGGTCCTGCAACAAGCAGCGCCCCGCGAAGTTCAAGGATCGGGATCATCGAGATCAGAAATACGATCACTTCTTTACTCACACTTCCGCTTAACGCATCAATAATCCCATGTATTAACGTATTGGTCATAAGAAACTCCTCTTATTTATTCATATATTTTTTCAGAAATGCAAACATTGCTTCCATCTCTTCTCTGGTTCCCACAGTGATACGCATATACTGTTCAATTCTTTCACTGCCCCAGAAACGCACATAGATGTCATTCTCTTTCAGTGCTTCAAATAATTCTTTTGCATCATAATCCGGATGCATGGCAAAGATGAAGTTCGATTTGGAATCCAGACAGTGGAATCCTAGATTCTTTAACTCTTCTTTCGCCCATTCCCGTGTCTCGATAATCTTATTCACACATTCTTCAAAATATGCCTTATCTTTCACCGCTTCCACACCGCATACCAGTGATGTCTGATTCATGGTGTAAGAGTTGAAAGAATACTTTGCATCATTCAGGTACTTGATCAGTGTCGGATTACTGATCGCGTAACCAATACGCATTCCTGCCATTGATCTTGCTTTTGAAAACGTCTGAACGATGATCAGATTTTCATATTTATCGATCAGTTCCATTGCAGAACGTCCTGCGAAATCAACGTAAGCTTCATCCACGATCACAATTACATCCTGATTGTGTGCGATAATATCTTCTACATCAACCAGATCTTCATAAAGTCCTGTCGGTGCATTCGGATTTGGGAAGATCACACCACCATTTTCTTTGTAATAATCTTCTTTTACAATCTTAAAGTTCTCGTCAAGCTTCTGGCATTCATACGGAATGCGGTACAGATCTGCCCATACCTTATAGAAAGAATAGGTGATATCCGGAAAAAAGATTGGTTTCTCTGAGTTAAAAAATGTCAGAAAACACATGGATAACACATCATCCGATCCTACTCCTACGAATACCTGATCCGGATTCACATGATAAAAATCAGCCAGCGCATTTACGAGTGGTGCCGCCGTCGGATCCGGATACAGACGCAGACGGTCTGTATTCATCTCCTCCAACGCCTTTGTCACGCCCGGTGCAGGTGCGTATGGGTTTTCATTGGTATTCAACTTGATTACTTTGCGCTGTGGCTGCTCGCCCGGCACATACGGTTCTACTTTTCGAATGTTCTTTTCAAATGCTTTCATGCTGCTCTCCTAGAAATATTCTTTCGCCAGTTCTTTGAATTTTGGAAGGGAATTCACGATTGTCTCATGTGATACGCAGTACGCAAGTCTTACATATCCAGGGCATGCAAACGAACTTCCCGGCACGATCAGAATATTATATTTCTTTGCAGCCTCACAGAATTCCTTCTCATTCGGAACCGGTGATTTCACAAACAAATAAAATGCTCCCTGTGGCTTAATGCACTCAAATCCGCACTCTTTCAGTCCGTTATACAGATCTTCTCTGTTGCGATCATAGAAAGAAAGGTCTGTCTTTTCATTCAGGCATTTTTCTACTACCTTCTGCTGCAGTGTCGGTGCATTAACAAATCCGAGGATACGTGTTGCGACATTGGCTGCGGAAAGTACTTCTTCACTGTCTTTTAATTCATCCGGAATAACCAAGTATCCGATACGTTCTCCCGGAAGTGACAATGATTTGCTGTAGGAGTATCCCACTACGGTATTGTCATAATATTTTGTGAGATACGGAACTTCTACTCCGTCATAAGCCAGCTCACGATAAGGCTCGTCGGAGATCAGAACGATGTCTGTTCCGAATTCTTTCTGCTTTGCCTCCATGATAGCGGCGAGCTTTTTGATCGTCTCTTCGGAATATACAACACCAGTCGGGTTGTTCGGATTATTGACGATAACGGCTTTTGTCTTTGGTGTGATCTTTTGTTCAAATTCATCCAGTTTTGGCTGGAAGTCAACGGTATTCGGTGAGATTTCTACCAGTACACCATCGTAGTTGTTCGTATAAGAACGATATTCTCCAAAATATGGTGCAAATGCGATCACTTCATCTCCCGGATTGATCAGCGCTTTCAAGATAACATTTAATCCACCGGCTGCACCAACCGTCATGACAATATTTTTGCCTTCAAAATGCGTATCAAAACGCTTATTTAAAGAATCAGCTACTGCCTCTCTTACATCTGCATATCCGCAGTTGCTGTTGGTATATCCGTGAAGTACGATTGGATCTTCCTCACTTACAATCTCAATGATCGCATTCTTCACGGCCTCCGGTGCCGGCACGTTCGGATTGCCCAGACTGAAATCAAATACATTCTCAGCTCCGTAAATTCCTGCCAGACGGTTACCTTCCTCAAACATTGCACGGATAGCCGAACTGTTGGCTACCATATTTTTCATCTTATCCGCTATCATTTTGTTGCTCCTTTCTCACTACAAGTCTTTCATTTGTAAGTCTTAGCCCTGCGCTTTCTCTGTCACATCACCCTTTTCTACCATAAAAGCTGGACGGTAAGAAAGCTTTGCCTTTCTAAGGCCTTCTGCTCCGGTATCATCTTCCCGGTTTACATATTTATAGTTCATGCATTCATGCTCTACAAACTGCTGATTGATCATCGTATATGCGCCCTGTACATCGGCATATGCTTTTTCAATATGCACGACATAAGTGTCTTCGCATATCGGCTCTCCGATCGTAAATGCAACAACTTTACCATCGATCCTTAAGACTCCTCCCGTCAGATGAAGTTCTTCAAACAGTCTCAGGGAATTCAGTGCTACGCACATCTCTCCCCTTTTTTCATCATCATCTTCACAGTCATTCTCTGCCCTCCACTTAAGTGCCATCTGGAAACATTCTTCCAGATTATCTTTTGTCATACTTTCATAAGACCAGCGGTCTTCGAACAGGCTTTTGAATTTGTTGATATGATTCCGCTTTCCGTGAAGTTTCTTTCCCGAAAGTGTTGCCAGTTTCTCAGATTCATAGACGTAATCTGCAGAATCTCTGTCGTATTTAATCTGGAATCTTCCCGGATACCACTCCTCTAACTGGGCAAAATATTCCGGTGTCACATTGTACATCAGGAATGGCCTGCCCTTCGCTTTGGAATATTCCATCATCTCTTCCAGTGCATTCTTCACATCTTCCGGTGCTCCGGCCGGGTAGGCAAAGGATACGTGATTCTCATCCTCACTTTTGAATACCAGTGCATTCTTGATGATCGCCCATTTTACCGGATACTGTCTGGACCAGAGATACACATTGGCAAATGTTCTCTCACAGCTTCTGCTGGTATGATGTTCAAAGTAATGTGAGATAATCTCCTGATTCTCTAATTCTGCACGTTTAAACTGTGTTGCTCCCATATTCTGTATTTACCTTCTTTAATTTTCCGGATTCTTTCTAAAATCTTATATTCCGGCTTCTTACATTTCTTCATTCATATTTGCAAGTTTTGCTGCCTGATCAGCCGCGATACAAGCATCAATGATCTCCTGAATATCACCGTTCATGATCTTATCCAGTTTGTATAATGTAAGTCCGATACGGTGATCTGTCACACGTCCCTGTGGGAAGTTGTAAGTACGGATCTTTTCCGATCTGTCTCCGGTACCGATCTGGCTCTTTCTTGCTTCTGCTTCTGCATCATGACGTTTCTGGCATTCCAGATCATATAACTTCGCGCGTAAAAGAGCGAACGCTTTGTCTTTATTCTGTAACTGAGATTTCTCTGTCTGGCTGTAGATTACAATTCCTGTCGGATAATGTGTCAGTCGTACAGCAGAGTCCGTGGTATTGACACACTGTCCACCGTTACCAGATGCACGCATAACATCGATACGGATATCTTTCTCATCAATCTGGATATCTACATCTTCTGCCTCCGGCATCACCGCTACTGTGATCGTAGAGGTATGGATACGTCCACCGGATTCGGTCTCCGGTACACGCTGTACACGGTGTACCCCGGATTCGTATTTCATCTTGGAATAAGCACCTTTACCATCGATCATGAATGTTACATTTTTCATTCCGCCGATACCGATCTCTTCACATTCTACCAGTTCGACTTTCCATCTCTGGCTTTCTGCATAATGCATATACATACGGTAGATCTCTGCCGCAAAAAGTGCAGCCTCATCTCCGCCTGCACCGGCACGGATCTCAACGATAACGTTCTTTTCATCGTTAGGGTCCTTTGGAAGAAGAAGGATCTTCAGTTCCTGTTCCAGTTCTTCTACACGTTTCTTGTTATCATTCAACTCTTCTTTTGCAAGTTCACGCATCTCTTCATCGGACTCTTCCTCTAACATCTCAAGGCTGTCCTCAATTGCCTGCTTGCATTCTTTGTATTCATTATACGCCTCTACAATCGGAGTCAGATCATTCTGCTCTTTCATAAGTTTGCGGAAGCGGTTCTGGTCATTTGCCACATCCGGTTCCTGAAGTTCATTTAATATCTCATCCAGACGGATGCGCAGATCTTCTAATTTATCAAACATGGTATTTCCTCCTTAACATTACTCTTTATTGTACCTTCCCATAACTACGCGGTCAAGTCCCGCTAAATCCTTTTTTATCTCGATTTCCTCATATCCTTCATTTTTCAAAAGTTCTGATACATCTTTTCCCTGATCAAAGCCAATCTCGAACAGGATATATCCTCCCTTGTTCAGATATCTTATACTGTCTTTTACGATCAGGCGATAAAAATAAAGTCCGTCCTCTTTTCCATCCAGCGCAATCCATGGATCATGAAGTTTTACTTCCTCATCCAGACGATTGATTTCTTCTGTCCTGATATAAGGCGGATTAGACACGATCATATCGTATTTTCCGGTGACAGATTCAAACAGATCACTTTTTATAAATCTTGCATCTGTTCCCAGACGGCTGTTGTTTTCTCGTGCAACTTTCAATGCCTCTTCCGAAATATCGCAGCCGGTTCCTTTCAGATGCATCTGTTTTTTTTCGCCGAATTTCAAAATACTTTCCAGAATACATCCCGAACCGGTACACATGTCCAGGATCTGCATATCTGGTCTGATCCGTTTTAAAGCCTCTTCTACCAGAATCTCTGTATCCTGTCTTGGAACCAGCACATTTTCATTCACTTTAAAATTTAATCCCATGAATTCCTGTTCACCGGTAATATGCTGAAGTGGAATTCTTCTTGCTCTTGTGCAGATATCTTTCTGATAGCTTTCTGCTTTTTCTTCTTCTACTTCTCTGTCCGGGTCTGCCAAAAATACTGCTCTGCTGATTCCGGTCTTATACTCAAGCAGATACCAGGCATCCAGTTTTGCTTCCCGTATCCCTGCCTTTTCAAGTTTTTCTGTTCCACTCTGGTAGAGATTACGAAGTGTGAAAATTTTCCCGTTCATACGCCCTCCAGTCAAATACAGCTTCTACTGCCTGTATCGCTACTTCTATCATATCATCATCCGGTTCACTGGTTGTCATCATCTGAATTGCCATTCCCGGCTTACTTAACAGATTGACCAGGGCATTTTCACTGTTCCCCGCCAGTTTCAACACCTCATAAGAGATTCCGGCGATCACCGGAAGCAGTGCAATACGGACAACCACCCGCATCAAAGGAGATTCCACCCGAATCAGCAACAGTAAAATAATACTGATCGCCAGCACAAAAAACAGAAAACTTGTCCCACATCTTTTATGCTGTCTCGAACTTTTCCTTACATTCTCCACCGTAAGCGGCAGCCCATGTTCAATACAGTTGATACACTTATGCTCCGCACCGTGGTACATAAATGTTCTCTGAATATCCTCCATTCTGGAAATCAGCAAAATATACACAATAAAAATTCCAATCCGGACAACACCTTCTATCACGGTTCTAAGATGATACGACGGAATAACCGGTTTCATAAGTGTCGACAGAAAATACGGCAATATCATAAAGATTGCAACTGCTGCAACAATGGAAAAGGCAACCGTTCCTGCCATCATCAGGTTCTCTTGCTTTTCTTTCTTTTTCAGATCTTTTCCGGAAAGCTCTTTTTCTTCTTCCTCTTCGTAAAAACTCGCCGAAAAAGTCAGCGTCTTGATTCCAAGTACCATGGAATCAATAAAATTAAAAACCCCCCGGACAAAAGGAATCGTAGTCAGTTTTTTCCAATTGCCGGTAATACTGTGAAACGTCTCTGTCTGAACAAAGATCTCTCCGTCCGGTTTTCTGACAGCCACAGCATAACGATCCTGATTCTTCATCATGATTCCCTCTAAAACTGCCTGTCCGCCGATATTTGATGATTTCATATATTCTCCTTATACCACATCTTCTGGAACAAAGACTATCTCTTGCCCGAAGATCTATTGTAATGAAAAAAGGGTTGAGATTCAAAAACCTCAACCCAATACTTGTAATCTTATTTGTCCATTCCGTATTTCTTATTGAACTTATCAACACGGCCACGAGCCTGAGTTGCTTTCTGCTGTCCTGTATAGAATGGATGACATTTAGAACAGATTTCTACGTGGATTTCTTCACTTGTAGATCCTGTTACGAATGTATTTCCACAGTTACAAGTTACAGTTGCCTGATAATAATTTGGATGTATTCCTTCTTTCATGATTTTCACCTCTTCTTTATTTTTTGACACGCACTTAATGTGCAGTAAATTTCTTTTATTTACACAGCTCGTTCATTATAACACAAGAATCAAGTTTTGTCTAGATAAATTTTGTCTTTTTTACCATTTGTATTAATTCTTCATTATTCCGCGTTCTTGAGAACATATTCAGTATGTTATCTACCGCCTCTTCCGGACGCAGTCCGTTCAGTGCTCTTCTCATACTTTCAACAGCTTCCTGTTCCTCTTTTGAAAGCAGAAGATCTTCTCTTCTTGTTCCTGATTTTAAGATATCAATAGCAGGAAACATTCTTTTTTCGGAAAGCTTGCGGTCCAATACCAGTTCCATATTACCGGTTCCTTTAAATTCTTCATATACAACATCGTCCATCTTGCTTCCCGTATCCACAAGTGCCGTTGCCAGTATTGTAAGACTTCCGCCTTCTCTCATATTTCTCGCCGCACCAAAGAAACGCTTCGGCATGTGAAGTGCTGCAGGATCAAGTCCTCCGGATAATGTTCTTCCTGACGGAGGTACTGTAAGGTTATAAGCTCTTGCCAGTCTTGTAATACTGTCAATCAGGATCATGACATCTTTTTTGTGCTCTACCAGTCGTTTGGCCCGTTCGATCACCATCTCTGATACACGCTTATGGTGCTCAGGAAGCTCATCAAACGTAGAATAGATTACTTCTACATTCGGTCCCTCTATTGATTCACGGATATCCGTTACTTCTTCCGGACGCTCATCGATCAGAAGAATCAAAAGATGTACTTCCGGATTATTCTTTTGTACGGATAATGCAACCTGCTTTAATAAGGTTGTCTTTCCTGCTTTCGGTGGTGAGACGATCATACCTCTCTGTCCTTTTCCGATCGGAGACATTAAATCCATAATGCGCATTGCAGTACTTGTCTTTCCACATTCCAGACTCAGTCTTTCATTCGGAAAGATTGGTGTCATATCTTCAAAATTTTTTCTGTGCATAGCCTTCATAGGATCCATCTCATTGATCTTTGAAAGATATAAAAGTGCACTGAATTTTTCCTGCTGTGTTTTGATTCTTGTATTTCCTTCCAGTATATCTCCTGTTTTCAGATTAAATCTTCGGATCTGAGACGGAGATACATAGACATCGTTTTCCCCCGGCAGATAATTAGCACTTCGGATAAATCCATAACCATCCTGCATAACTTCAAGAATCCCATGTGCCGTAATTCCACTGTCCAGCTTATCTATATCATGTACTTCTTTATCTCCTGTATTAGCAGATAATTCTTTCACGGTTTCTCGTGCCGATTTCTTTTCTTTTTCATCTTCTTCCAGCATACGCTCTATCAGTTCTGCCTTTTTCATGGTGGAAATTCCCTTTAATCCTCTTGCTTTAGCGAGATCTTTTAACGTCGCCAGCGGAAGAGATTCATATTTTTCTCTCATCATATTAGTCCTTTCACATCAAACTGCTTTCATTCTAGTTTCTTCATTTATTAAGTAGCATCTCTTACTTTACTGGAAAATCACGTCAGAAATGACGATACTATTTGAAACATGGAGATATTATACTACATCTTTGTTCTTTTTTAAAGTTCTTTTTCATAACGGTATATCTATTCTACCCAATTCCTCTTTTGTGCGTATATTGACTTGAACTTCTATGAATGATATGATTAAACAAACTTATGAAAAGGTGGTATCCATAAAATGACGAATAGTGAAAAAGCCCTGAAAATGCACGAAGAATGGCATGGAAAGATTGAAACTTGTGCAAAATCCCACGTAAATTCACGTGAAGATCTTGCAATTGCCTATACCCCTGGTGTTGCAGAACCTTGTAAGGTAATCGCAAAAGATCCCGAGGCTGCCTATACTTATACTATGAAATCCAATACTGTAGCTGTTGTTTCTGACGGAAGTGCCGTACTCGGTCTTGGTAATATCGGTGCTCTTGCGGCAATGCCCGTTATGGAAGGAAAGGCTGTTCTTTTTAAAGAATTCGGTGGTGTCAACGCTGTACCGATCTGTCTTGACACACAGGATACTGAAGAGATCATCAAAACAGTTGTAAATATCGCCCCTGCTTTCGGAGGAATCAATCTGGAAGACATCAGTGCTCCAAGATGCTTTGAAATCGAAGAACGACTGAAAGAACTGCTGGATATTCCTGTATTTCATGATGACCAGCACGGAACTGCTATCGTAGTTCTTGCCGGAATCATTAATGCTATGAAAGTAACCGGAAAAGATAAGGAATCTTCCAAAGTTGTCGTAAATGGTGCCGGTTCTGCCGGAGTTGCCATTACCAAACTGCTCCTGACCTACGGCTTTAAACATGTCACCATGTGCGACATAAATGGAATTCTCGGAAAAGATTCCAAAGACCTCAACTGGATGCAGGAGAAGATGGTTGAAGTAACCAACCTGGAACAGAAAACCGGTAAACTCGCCGATGCATTAAAAGGCGCTGATATTTTTGTCGGCGTATCGGCTCCGAATATTGTTACACCGGAAATGGTTGCTTCTATGAACAAAGATGCCATCTTATTTGCCATGGCCAATCCGGTACCTGAAATCATGCCGGATATTGCAAAAGCTGCGGGCGCTAAAGTAGTAGGAACCGGCCGTTCCGACTTCCCGAACCAGGTAAATAACGTGGTTGCTTTCCCTGGTATCTTCAAAGGTGCTCTCGAGGGACGTGCTACTGCCATCACCGAAGATATGAAACTGGCTACTGCAAAAGCAATCGCAGGTCTTGTTCCTGATGAAGAGCTGAATGAAAATAATATTCTTCCTGAAGCATTTGACCCACGTGTTGCAGATGTTGTAAGCCGTGCTGTAAAGGAACTGATCTGATATGACCGCACACTGGGGAGAAAAAAGATACTATTCTCTGGATTATTATCTGAAAAAGACTTATGGTGAAAAGCTCTATAAGATATCTCTCGACGGCGGCATGACATGTCCAAACAGGGATGGTACCCTCGGAACCCACGGTTGCATTTTCTGCAGCCGTGGAGGTTCCGGCGATTTTGCCGCCAGTCGTACTCTGTCTGTCACAGAGCAGATTGAAGCCGGGAAGCAGCAGTCTGCAAAAAAATATACCGGATCATCTTACATTGCTTATTTTCAGGCATATACCAACACTTATGCTTCTTTAGAATATCTGGAAACATTATATATGGAAGCAATTACACATCCTGATATCCGGATTCTTTCCATAGCTACCAGACCGGATTGTCTAAGCGAAAAGATTCTGGATCTCCTGGAAAATTTAAACCGGATCAAACCAGTCTGGGTTGAACTTGGTCTTCAGACTATTCATGAAGAAAGCGCCCGATATATCCGCAGAGGTTATGAGCTTCCGGTATTTGAAAATGCAGTATCCGAGCTTCGAAAGCGTGGAATCGATGTTATTGTCCATACAATCCTGTGTCTTCCAAATGAAACCGAACAGGATATACTCAAGACCATAGAATACCTGAACCATCAGGATATTCAGGGCATCAAACTGCAGCTTTTACATGTATTAAAAGATACCGATCTGGCCGACATCTACCTGGCCTCTCCATTCTACATTCCCACACCGGAAGAATACTACCAGCTTCTCGGGATGTGTATCAGCCACTTAAGACCGGACATCGTTATCCACCGATTAACCGGAGACGGACCAAAAAATCTTTTGATCGCCCCTTTATGGACCTGTAACAAAAGGCAAGTTCTGAATCAGTTCCAGTCTTACTTAAAAACACATGACATCTGGCAGGGAAAGGAGTGTTAACCTTGGCCAAATCTTTTACGTTATATAAATTGATCATTTTGTATATGTTGAACGAAGTTGATTTTCCTCTTACCAATTCCCAGATATCAGAATTTATTCTGGATGAAGGATATACAACCTACTTTAAATTACAGCAGGCTTTATCCGAACTTCTGGAATCAGGATTTATTCGTGAAGAATCTACTCATCACCGTACATTTTATCATCTTACGGAAGACGGAGCAGAGACCATCCATTATTTTACAAACGATATCTCTCCTGCAATCCAGCATGATATCGACGAATTTTTAAAAGAGAAACATTACGAATTAAAAAATGAGATGTCCGTAAAAGCGGACTATTTCGAGAATTCCAACATGGAATATTCTGTACGCTGTCAGGTCATCGAACAGGGACTTCCTCTGATCGACCTCACCGTAACAGCCCCGACAGAATCCGAAGCTGCAACCATTGCAAACAACTGGCAGAAACGGAACCAGGAGATTTATGCGTTAGTAATGGCGAAGTTGTTGTAGTAATTATTTTGGTGACTTCCCCCGGACCTGAATAAAAGGATAGAAGCCATTTCTGTGCTGATTCAATCATGGAGAAACTCTAGAGTTACTAACCATGACCTCATATGCACAGAAATGGCTTCTATCCTTTTATTCAGTTACATTTTTGTATGCCATAATAATTATATAATGGAACCTTAACCGTTGTGATATCTTGATTGGAACAATTTAAAATAGAAACTCGCTCATGACATAGTTGCTGACATCAATTCCTTTTTCTGTTAACCGGATGTATTCGCCGGTGTCTTCAAGCAGCTGCTTTTGGTACATATCGATCAGTACTTTTCCATATGCATTTTCAATGCTTCTTCCGAAAGTCTGCCTGAAGTCAGTCTTGGATACTCCTTCGATTTTTCTGAGCCCCAGAAACATATATTCTTCCATCTGATTCTGCAAACTAAGAACTTCGATCTCACCGCCTTCTACGAATCGTTGGTTATTGATAAGAGATGCCGCACCGGTTCCGATTCCCAGATATTCTGTGCGGTTCCAGTATCCAAGGTTATGCCGGCATTCATATCCTTCTTTGGCATAATTAGATATCTCATATCTGTGATAGCCGTAACTCCACAAAATATTTTTTGTAAACTGATACATCATCCGTTCTGTATCTTCATCCGGAAGTTCTCTTCTTCTTCTCGCCTCAGCGCGTTCACCCTCTCCGTACTTTTCATAGAACGGCGTTCCTTCTTCGATGATCAAACTGTATGCGGAGATATGTTCCGGACCAAGTTCTGCCACTTTTTTTAATGTATCTTCCCATCCTCCCAATGTCTGAAATGGAATTCCCGACATCAGATCTACATTGATATTCTGAAATCCCACTTCTCTTGCAAGCGTATAGGTATCCAGGAAGTCTTTATATGTATGAATTCTTCCGAGCATCTTTAATTCCTGATCATCCGTTGACTGTAATCCGATACTCAGACGATTAATCCCGACATTCCGATATGCCATCAATTTCAACTTATCTACTGTCCCCGGGTTCACTTCTACCGTGATCTCCGCGTCCGAATCAATTGGAAATGTAGCACGTATCGCATCGAAGATACTCCTCATCTGCTGAGTTTCTAATATGGACGGTGTACCGCCTCCTATAAAAATACTGCTTACATGGTACATACCGGCAAGATCATAATAAGAACGGATCTTCTGGCACAAGCCCATGACATACTCCTGTCTCGCTTCAGGTGTTGCAGGCGCAGACAGGAAATCACAGTACCGACATTTTTTTACACAAAATGGAATATGGATATATAACTCTAATGGTCTCATTATTTATCATCCAGCTTCAATACACTCATAAATGCTTTCTGCGGAATCTCTACGTTGCCCACCTGACGCATACGTTTCTTTCCTTCTTTCTGTTTTTCCAGAAGCTTTCTCTTACGGCTGATATCTCCACCATAACATTTTGCCAGCACGTCTTTACGCATCGCACGAACTGTTTCACGCGCGATGATCTTACTTCCGATTGCTGCCTGGATTGGAATCTCGAATAACTGTCTCGGGATCTCTTCTTTTAACTTCTCGCACATCTTTCTTCCGCGTTCGTATGCAGTATCTGCATGAATGATAAATGACAATGCATCGACTTCTTCTTTATTGATCAGGATATCCAGTTTGACAAGTTCTGACTTCACATAACCGGCCATCTCATAGTCAAACGAAGCATATCCTCTTGATCTTGATTTTAATGCATCAAAGAAATCATAAATGATTTCATTAAGCGGGAGCTGGTAATGTAATACTGCACGTGTCTCTTCAATATACTCCATACCTTCATATACGCCTCGACGTTCCTGGCACAGATCCATGATCGCACCGATAAACTCCGCTGTCACCATGATCTCTGCTTTTACCATTGGCTCTTCCATATATTCGATCTCTGAAGGATCCGGAAGGTTCGATGGATTCGTAAGCTCTATCACATCTCCATTTGTCTTGTGTACTTTATAGATAACCCCCGGCGCAGTTGTTACCAGATCCAGATTATATTCTCTTTCCAGACGTTCCTGAATGATCTCCAGATGCAGAAGTCCAAGGAATCCACAGCGGAATCCGAATCCCAGTGCAATTGAAGTCTCAGGTTCGAACTGCAGTGATGCATCATTTAACTGTAATTTCTCCAACGCATCCCTGAGATCCGGGTATTTTGCGCCATCTGCCGGATATAATCCACAGTAAACCATTGGATTTACTTTCTTATATCCCGGAAGCGGTTCTGCACATGGATGTGCCGCATTGGTTACCGTATCACCCACGCGGGTATCCTTTACGTTCTTAAGACTTGCCGTAATATAGCCTACCATTCCGGCACTCAGTTCCTCACACGGAATAAACTGTCCGGCCCCAAAATAACCAACTTCTACTACTTCTGCCTTAGCTCCTGTCGCCATCATAAGGATCGGTGTTCCTTTTTTTACAGTTCCTTCTTTGATTCTGCAAAATACGATAACACCTTTATACGCATCATATAAAGAATCAAAGATCAACGCCTGAAGCGGTGCTTTCGGATCTCCGGTTGGTGCCGGTATCTTTGCCACGATTTCTTCCAGCACCTGATCTACATTCAGTCCGGTCTTTGCAGAAATCTGCGGCGCATCCTCTGCCTCTATTCCGATCACATCCTCAATCTCTTCAATCACACGTTCCGGATCGGCACTTGGAAGATCGATCTTATTTAATACCGGTACTACATCCAGATCATGATCCAGCGCAAGGTATACATTGGCAAGCGTCTGTGCTTCTACCCCCTGTGCGGCATCCACTACCAGAATTGCCCCGTCACAAGCTGCAAGGCTTCGGGATACTTCATAGTTAAAGTCTACATGCCCCGGCGTATCGATCAGGTTAAAGATATACTCTTCTCCATCCTTTGCCTTATATACCGTTCTGACTGTCTGGGCTTTGATCGTGATTCCTCGTTCTCTTTCCAGCTCCATATTGTCTAACACTTGGGACTGCATCTCACGACTGGTAAGAAGTCCCGTCATCTCAATGATACGGTCCGCCAGTGTTGATTTACCATGGTCAATATGTGCTATAATACAAAAATTTCGAATTTTACTCTGATCTATTCCTGACACTAATATCTTCTCCTTAATTAAATGTTTATCTTATCAATTCTATCATGCAGCACTGTATTTTACAATGAAAAGTTCCACACTCATCACATCATTCAGGCGTCCCGTCTTTACCATCTCTTCGGTATCTACAGCCTCTTCCAGAATGTTCCTTAACTCTTTCTTTTCAAATGTGCGGCATTGCTGCATATATTTTCCCGCCACAAACGGATGAAGTCCGACTGTCTTTGCGATTGATGATTTATCGTAGCGTTTCCCCACCAGATCTTTCACTTCCAAAAGCAGCTTAAACTGTCTCGTCAGAAGGTATAAGATACGCATCGGCGGTTCTTTTAATGCCAGAAGATCATAATAGTAATCAAGCGCCTTTTTCTGGTTCTTCATTGCAACCGCTTCTACCATATCAAAAATCTTATTTGTAATCTGTGTTGTACAGATTGCTTCTATATCTGATATCTCAATCTCTTCTTTTCCCATACAGTAACAGAAGAGTTTTTCCAGTTCTTTTTCCAGATTCTCCATATCCGTTCCTGTTGTTGACAGAAGATATCTGGCCGTCTGTTCCTTGATCTTATAGCCTTCTTTTTTTACATTACCTGCAACCCAGTATAATAATGTCTTCTCATCCTGACGCGCCATCTCAACTATGCGTCCTTTACTCTTCACCGCTTTATACATCTTTCCTCGTTTGTCCGCCTCATTTTCCACGAACAAAAAGCATGCCGTATCCGGCATCGTCTTGATATAATCGGCCAGATCCGGTGTTGCATTTTTAAAAAATCCCGAATTTTCTACCACTATCAGACGACGCTTTGCAAAAAACGGCATTGTCTCGGCAAGATCTATGAGTTCACCCGGATTTATCCCTTTGCCTTCATAATATGCATAATTTACCGTATCCCCATCCGGAAATATTGCCTTGGTTATCCGGTCTCTGTATTGCTTTTTCAAATAAGCCTCTTCCCCATACAGGAGATATACCGGCTTAAAATTTCCTGTTTTTATATCTTCATTTAAACTTTTCATCGGTGTTCTCCTATCTTTTTCACCTCTTAAAAGTATACTGAATTCTCCTTTTAAGTTCAACCGTTTCTCCCATGAATCCGCATACTTTTTTTATTTACAGTTATTCCAAACGCACCGTTTTCCTGTGTAGAATATATTTTCGCGCCACTGTTTTCAAGTCTTTCCAAAGTATCTTTATGTGGATGTCCGTAACGATTCTTCCTTCCTGCCGAAATCCATGCATATCTTGGTTTTACATTTTCCAGAAATGCTTCCGTTGTAGAATTCTTTGATCCATGATGTGCAGTCTTTAATACCTCCCATGAAATCTTCTTTTCCTGTAGATAAGAGAGCGTATCTGTCAGACTTTCTTCTCCTTCTTTTTCCACGTCTCCTGTAAAAAGCATGTCAAATCCCTCGTATTCCAGATGTAGGATCATGGATGCTTCATTTCCGGGGTTCATATTCTTTTCTTTCGGCCCCAGACAGGTGAATCTCAACTTTCCTTCTCTGATCTGCGTCCCGTTTTCCATTTCCCAGACCGTCGTTCCATTATCTTCTGCTACACTTATAAGCTCTTCTAACTTTTCATCCCGGTACGCTTCTCCTGTCACAACAAGATTCCGTATTTTTATCCCGACCTGCTGCCTTTTCAGCATTTCTTCAATTCCATTCATATGATCTATGTCTCCATGAGATACGAACACATAATCAATACTTCCTATTCCTCTGTACTTTAAAAACGGTTCTATCCGATATTTCCCGACATTTTTTATATCACTGCTGCCTCCATCGATCAGATAAGTCTTATGCTCCGGTCCCTCCACACAGATACAGTCTCCCTGTCCTACATCCAGCATCGTAACCTCTGCTCCGGTTCTTACCCAGGGGCCCGATATCAATATCAGAAATCCAACCGTATAAAGCGTTATACTTATGATATATTTTTTCCCGTTTCTTTTAAATTTTAATATCAAAATCACTGTCATAAGCACCAGATAATAGATAAAGATTCTTCTCTTATCCGGCCTTCCCGCCACCCATCTTGCCATCGGAAGCTTTATTGTAAAAACGCAGCATTTATCATACACCCATAAGATACATCTGCAGATCCACAAAATCCATTTTCCGGGTATCCACCCGGCCATCTTTATAAATGACCCGATCATTCCACAGGTTAAAACTACCGACATCAGCGGAAGTATTATAAGATTCAGCAGTATACTATACACCGGAATCTCAAAAAAATTATATAAGATCACCGGCCACAATAAAACATTAATTCCCAGGCCTGCACACAGGCTCTTACACCGCATCTCATTTTCAAGCACTGGTATCACCGTACAAACTGCAAAAACAGCTCCAAACGACAACCAAAAGCCACCATCGTACAGATAAAGCGGATGGATCCCGACCGTTAGCACAGCTGAAGCCGCAAGTGCCGTCGGCATATCATAATGTCTACCGGTAATATCCGCACCTATCCGAAATACGAACATCACCCACGCCCGGATCACCGACACGGTCATTCCGATCATCATCACATACAGACACAACAGAATCCCTCCCGTGATTCCACCTGCCTTGTATGAACCTGTCATTCTCCTTGCTATCCGGTATACTCCAAGTCCCGCAAACGATAGATGAAGTCCGGAAATCGCCAGGATATGTCCAATCCCGTTTACCTGATATAATTCTTTCATTTCCTGATCCATACCGCTTTTTTCACCAAGGAGTATTGCCGCAAGTGCTGAACCATCCCGTTCTCCCATCTCGCGTTGCAGCATTTTCTGCCAGTTCATCCGGAATTTTTCAAGTCTGTCTTTTAATTTGTTTCGTTTGTAATCCATAATCTGTATATCATCCGATCGGACTTTCCCATGGATTCCCTGTTTTTGATAATAAAATTTCTGATCAAAATTTCCCGGATTTCTGGCCTCTTCATAAAATGATACCTTTCCACACACTTTAAGCTGGTTTCCTATATGTAATTTTTGGCTGGAATTTGTATAAATGATAATTTTCGATTCTTGAAATTTTTTTGAGTTTGAATAAATAGAATTTTCTTTCAGATAGATCATCCGGCAGTTCTCTTTTTGCTCTTGCCTGTATATTTTGCCGCAAATGGTAATATTATCACCTTCTGCGGCATATCGTTCAATCGGGGAAGGACGAAGTTCTTTTATGAACCGCTCTCTTCCCCACACAACCATAGAAGCAATGATGCATAGAACCATCAGACACACACTAAGAAGCGGTCTGTTTTTCACATGCTACTCTCCTTCCACAATATTGGGATTTCTGGAAAGAGGTTTTTCCAAATTTATCTTTCCCATATAAGTAATATCTGTTTTTCCGTCAATCAGGATCTGTACTCTGCTGATCGCACTTCCATCTACAATAGAATTCACAATTGCATATACCGGAACTTCCGGATTCATTACATTCGTCGTATCAAGGAATCCAGCGTCCAGATTCACGTAACAGATATGATCTTTTACCGATACACTAAGTACTTTTGTTCCTTCTGGGAGCACTGCTGATTCATTATCCGAATCCGGCCCCTTGATCAGCTGTTCGACCAGTGCTTTTTCTCTGGACACACTGCTACTGTATCTGACATTTACCTTTTCTTTTACAAGACGGGTGCCCTTTTTATTTCCATAATATAAAAGAAATGTCTCATTCTGATAAGCATGCAGACTGGATCCCGTATTCTGTACAAAATCCGATGGCTGCATATATCCTATCTCCTGGCCGTTCTGATCCTCCAGCGGCTCTCCTTCTATCGTAAACAATACAGCATCTACTCCATCTATCTGTCCAAGCGACTGTACCACCGATGCCCGCAGTACAATTTCTTCCGTTACACTCAGTTTTTGATATGCACGATTAAAATCCACTGTCAGATTTTTGGAATGAAGCGACCAGTTCTTTATCTTTACACCTTTCACAAAGGCACTGCGATAATTAATATTATCTGTATTTTTCTGGACTTTCCCTAACACATAATTAATCTGCGCTTTTTTTGTCTTTCCTTTGATTCTTGTGCCCTTCTCAACCAGTGAAACTCCCTCTGAGTCTGTATAGTAAATCCTGGTGCCGCTAACCTTATCCTCTTTTTTACATCCTGATACTGCTATGATGCAAACAGCTATAAGCAGCAGGATCTTGTAAATTTTTTTCATTTTCATCTTAATCTCCTTCTGCCTAAGATACATAGTTTAACGGAATTCTTACCGTAAAAGTAGTTCCTTCCGATGGCTGACTGAATACTTTGATCGCCCCTCTGTGCATAACCACTGCACTTCTTGCGATTGCCAGACCAAGTCCTGTTCCGCCAATTTCTCTTGAATGGGACTTGTCCACCCGGTAGAATCTCTCAAATATATGTTCCTGTGCTTCAGCAGGTATACCGATTCCCGAATCCGCCACCTCAATATAGCAGTTTTTGTGATCCGCATTTAAAGATACATGCACCCATCCATTTTCCTTATTATACTTGATGGCATTCTCCACCAGATTCGATATTGCCAGAGAGATCTTCATCTCATCTACCTCTGCCGTCACCGGACGAAAACTTTCATAGACCAGTTCGATATTTCTTGTAGCCGCAATCGGACGCAGTCTCTTTAATATCTTTTCTATCAGTTCGTTCATATTTTCTGACTTTATATTCATTGTATTCGCGGTCTTGTCCATCTTGACCAGCGAAAGCAGGTCATTAATAATCTTATTTTCTCTCTCGATTTCTTCCGACATGTCCCCCATAAATTCTTTATAGAGTTCTACCGGTGCATCTTCCTGCAAAAGCAGCGAATCCGCCAGTACTTTCATGGATGTCAGCGGTGTCTTTAACTCATGTGACACATTCGATACGAATTCATTTCTCGAGTCATCCAGAGTCTTCATGCGTCCCGACATCTTATTGAACGCTTCCGATAACTCCATTGTCTCTGTGTACGTATTCTCATGAAGGTAATCATCGTCATAGCCTTCTGTAACCGCAGAAATGGATTCTGTAATGCGTTTAAAAGGTTTTAACATAGCCATTCCCGAAAGCACAGCAATCATAAGGATAACCAGGATCGATGCAAGTGCTACCACATCTGCTTTGTTTCTTAAAATCTCCAGACTGTCCAGGACAGAATCTGTCGGTGCACTGACAAGCAATACTCCTACAATCGAATCATCTTTTCCTAAAATCGGCGCTGTCACTTCTATATATCTGTTTTTCTTATTATACTCGCTGGTTCCTTTTTCTTTGAAACAACGGATCACATTACCCGATACAATAGTTTTTCCTTCATCCATTTCATATGTATCTTCCTGGATCTTAAAATTACCATCGATTACCATTACCCGGCCGCTGTAGATATTAGATAGCTGAACCAGTTCTGTTCTGATCGTCTCTGACGTATCTCCCGTAAGATAGCCTGAACTGCTCAGCTGATTACTGAGAATGGTACATTGATTCTGTATCTCAGCAGTTCGTACCTCCACTGCTCTTTTCTCATAGCTGGTCAGGAACACCCCTCTCATAATCAATACCGGAACAATCCCTGCCAGTGCCACCAGCAGGATGATCCGGAATTTCATGCTCCTGAATATATTCTTTTTAAAATATTTTTTAACCCCTGAAATAATAACCCACTCCCCATTTCGTATAGACATATTTTGGATCGCTTGGATTCGTTTCAATCTTTTCACGAAGTCTCCGGATATGTACATCCACAGTTCTTGCATCTCCCGGATACTCATATCCCCATACGATATTCAAAAGATTCTCTCTGCTGTAGACTTTACCTGGATTCATGGCAAGCAGTTCCAGAAGATCGAATTCTTTTGCTGTCAGATTGATTTCCTTTTCTCCGATGATCACGCGTCTGCTTTCGCAGTCAATCTTCATCTCGCCTTTTACGATCACTTTTTCATTTTCCTGATTTTTATCGCGCTTGCTGACACGGCGCATAATGGCTTTGATCCTTGCCTTCACTTCCAGAATATTGAATGGCTTTGTTATGTAATCATCTGCTCCATAATCCAGTCCCAGGATCTTATCCATATCGTCGCCTTTTGCTGTAAGCATAATGATCGGAACATCCGAATATTCCCGGATCTGCTGACACACTTCAAAACCGTCATATTTCGGAAGCATGACATCCAGAAGAATGATATCATATGCATTCTCCTTTGCCAGTTTCAGTGCCTCTTCTCCGTCATAAGCACAGTCCACATCATATCCATCCTGCTCCAGACTAAACCGGATTCCTTTTACTATCAGTTTTTCATCATCCACAACCAATACTCGTCTGCTCATGTTCCTACTCCCTTGTCAGATCTTAATTTGATCTTTTACTTTCTGAAATACACCGTCTTTAATACCTTCCACTTCCATCAGATCTTCTATCTTCTGAAACTTTCCATGCTCATCTCTGTAACGAATGATCGCGTCAGCCTTCGCCTCTCCGATTCCGGATAGTGTCATCAATTCGTCCTTCCCGGCCGTATTAATATCCACCTTGCCATCTGCCGTACTTCCGGCATCTGTGCTTTTTGTTGCATCTGTCTTTTCATTATCCGCATTCTGTACGAAAGTACCGTTGTTCTCTGTTCCGGCTTTTGCCTCTTCTTTCGTCGGAACATATATTCTGGAACCATCTTCAATCTTTTCTGCCTGATTCAGAGCCTCACCTGCTGCCTCATCCGTAAATCCTCCAGCCATCTGAATAGCTTCATACAAACGACTGTCCGATGTCAGTTCATACACTCCCGGAGACTTCACTGCCCCGCATACATGTACATAACAGATCTGTAGTTTTTCCTGCTTAAGGCCAGCTTTTTCTGTCATGTTATCATCCGTTCCCGTTTCTGATCCTTCAGCCTCTTTTTCAGTATTTCCATCTGCTTTTTCCACATCCGGTTCACGCCCGTCCAACGAAATAAGTTCCGTCTGTTCCTGTGATTTTCGGTCTCTGCATCCGGTCAGATTCACGACACATATCATACTCAGTATCATGGTAAAGATCAGCAATATACGGCATATTTCCTTCTGTATTTTTCTCTGTTCTGTTATTCTGTTCTGTCTTTTTTCCCTATGCATAACTTCTCCTTTACAGCCTGTCGAAAACTGTAAATCCCCGCATATGCCTAGTGAAATAATTGTACTATTTCCACTGAAAAATTGCAACACCAATCAGGGCAATGGACATTCCAATAATTTTACGGATTTCCAGTGGTTCTTTGTCTACTCCGAACAATCCGAGAAGTTCTATTACGTACGCTACGATCAACTGCGAGATTACAATCAGAAGTGCTGCCTTCGCCGGTCCCAGTGCCTCCATACTCTTGATCACGGTCCATGTGATCCCTGCACCGATCACTCCTCCGAGGAGTACATATTTGGGCTCTACCTTCCACAAATTCCCGATAGAATCCCGCCCGGCGATCAGCCATGCCGCTGCACACAGCAGAAATGCACTAAACTGCACCCATCCATTACTCACCCACATCCCCGTTGTCTTCGTCACCTGCGTATTAAATACTCCCTGTACACTCATAAGCGCTCCCGACAAAAGCGCAATCAAAAAACCAGTCATCTCCATACCTCCTGCTTATGCAGATAATATGTCCCATGACTGGTTTTTTATGCTGTTAATTTCAAAAAATATCACAGTACCTTCTTTAAAATCCGGATCATCTCATCCACATGCTCTTTTTCAATAATAAGAGGTGGTACAAAACGGATCACATCGTTTCCGGCTCCGATGATCAGAAGTCCTTCTTTTAAGGCCTCTTTCGTAATCTCGGATAATGGCTTTGTCACCTGTATTCCCTGCATCAGTCCTTTTCCTTTAACGGCCTTTACGCAATCACATTCTGACTTCAGTTCTTCTAGTTTTTCTGTCAGATATGCACCGAGTTCCTGCACATGTGCCACAAGATTCTTTTTCTCAAAAATCTCGATCGTCTTACTTACAGCTGTACATGCCAGAGGATTTCCGCCGTAAGTAGTTCCGTGATCACCTGGCTCCAGTGAATACCTCGCGATCTCTTCTGTCATTGCAAACGCTCCTACCGGAATTCCGCTTCCGATTGCTTTTGCCATAGACATAATATCAGGTCTGATACCATAAGACTGCCATGTGAACATGGAACCGGTTCTTCCCATACCACACTGCACTTCGTCACAAATCATCAGAATTCCTTCTTCATCGCAAAGTTTGCGGATCCCTTTCATAAATTCCTCTGTAGCCAGATTGATGCCGCCTTCTCCTTGAAGCGGCTCCAGGATAATCGCACATGTTTTGTCTGTTACCAGTGCTTTTACACTGTCCAGATCATTATATTCTGCAAATGACACTCCCGGTACAAGTGGCTCAAACGGTGCACGATATGGATCATGACCTGTTACCGATAACGCTCCAAAGCTTCTTCCATGAAAAGATTCCTTCATAGCAATGAATTCATAACGGCCGGTTCCTTTTTTGTATGCATATTTTCTTGCCGCTTTTAAAGTTCCTTCTACCGCTTCTCCGCCACTGTTGGTAAAGAAAATCCGATCCATTCCGGTAATATGTTTCAGATCTTCTGCTGCTTTTCCACATACAGTATTGTAATACAAATTAGATGTGTGAAAAAGCTTGTCAATCTGTGCTTTTAATGCTTCATTCAACTCCTGATTGCCGTATCCCAACGAAGACACCGCATATCCGGCTGCAAAATCCAGATATTTCTTTCCTTCTGTATCATACAGATATGCACCTTCACCGTGATCTAACACAACCGGGAACTGGTTATAAGTATGTAACAAAGCTTCGTTTGTTTCTTTCATATATTCATTCATATATTCATTCATAGCTTATTCTCCGTGATAATATCTTTCTTCTACATCATTTTTGATTGCTGTTCCGATTCCCTTATTCGTAAAGATTTCAAGAAGCAGGCAGTGTGGAATTCTTCCATCCAGAATATGTACTCTGGATACACCGTTTTCGATTGCATCAATACAGTTCTGGATCTTCGGAAGCATACCTCCACCGATATATCCTTCCTCCATCAGTTTCTTCCCTTCGGAAACATTTAACTCTGAAATCAATGTAGACGGGTCATTCGGATCTTTGTATACACCTTCAATATCTGTTAAGAATGCAAGTTTCTCTGCATTGATCGCTTTCGCGATTGCACATGCCGCATCATCCGCATTAATGTTATAAGTATTGTATTCATCATCCAGACCGATCGGTGCAATAATCGGAAGGAAATCTTTTTCCAGAAGATCATAGATGATATCCGCATTCACTTCTTTGACATCGCCGACAAATCCGATATCTTCACCGTCTGCCAGTTTCTTATCCACTTTCAGAAGGCCGCCGTCTTTTCCACTGATACCAATGGCTCTTACACCGAGCTGTTCCACTAACTGAACAAGACTTTTGTTAACTTTACCAAGAACCATCTCTGCGAGTTCCATTGTCTCTGCATCCGTCACACGAAGTCCATTGATAAAATGTGGTTCCATGCCGACTTTTCCAACCCATTTGCTGATCTCCTTGCCACCGCCATGAACGATGATCGGTTTGAATCCAACTAATTTGAGAAGGGTTACATCCTGAATGACTCTTGCTTTTAACTCTTCGTCTACCATGGCACTTCCACCATATTTTACTACAATAACCTTACGGTTAAATCTCTGGATATATGGAAGGGCTTCAATCAGTACTTCTGCTTTGTCCAGGTATTTCTGCATTGCTTTTTCCATCTTTTGATCTCCTGTCTTTTCATTTCTGTCTGTTTGCTGCATCTGTATACTTTAATCTTTGCATTCTGAATTAGCTTCTGTAATCTGCATTAATCTCAATATATCCGTGAGTCAGGTCACATCCCCATGCTGTTGCTGTCTTATCTCCCATCTTCACATCTGCAATTGCTGTAACTTCCGGCTCAGACAGAATTTTAGTTGCCTCTGCTTCGCTGTAATCTACAGCCGTACCATTTTCAATGATCTGGATCTTTCCGGCTTTACTCTCAAAGAACAGGTCAACTTTTTCAGGATCGAACTGTGCTCCGGAATATCCCATTGCGCAGAGAATTCTTCCCCAGTTTGCATCATGTCCTGCAATCGCTGTCTTTGTAAGATTAGAGCATACGATAGATTTTGCAAGTATCTTTGCCTGTTCTACGCTCTCACAGCCAACTGCCTTGACTTCGAATAATGCGGTTGCACCCTCTCCGTCTCCTGCAATCTTCTTTGCAAGATATTCGTTGATCGTATGTAATGCTTCTGCAAAATTTTTATAATCTTCTGTTCCATATGTGATTTCCGGGTTCTCTGCCAGACCATTTGCCAGCAATACAACGGAATCATTCGTAGAAGTATCTCCGTCTACAGAAATCATGTTGTAGGTATCTCCGACATCTTCGCTTAATGCTTTCTGAAGTGCATCCTTTGTGATCACTGCATCTGTTGTAATAAATGCAAGCATCGTACACATATTCGGATGGATCATTCCGGATCCTTTTGCCATACCTCCGATAGTTACTGTCTTGCCGCCGACTTCGATTGTAACAGCCAGTTCCTTCGGAAATGTATCGGTTGTCATAATTGCTTTAGCTGCTTCTGTTCCATTTTCAAGTGTATCATTCTTCTTTCCTGCCAGCACTTCGATTCCAGCTGTCAGTTTGTCGATCGGAATCTGTTTTCCGATAACTCCGGTAGAACCGATGAGAACACCGTCTGCGGAAATGTTCAGTGCTTTCGCTGCTGCATCTGCTGTATCTTTACAGTATCCAAATCCTTCTGCTCCGGTGCAGGCATTAGCGATTCCTGAGTTTACAACGACTGCCTGTGCTTTTGCCCCGCTTTTTACAACCTGCTGATCCCATTTGACCGGTGCTGCTTTTACAACATTTGTTGTAAATGTTCCTGCTGCCACGCATGGAACCTGGCTGTATACCAGTGCCATATCCGTTCTGTCTTTATACTTAATTCCTGCTGCTGTACTTGCTGCTTCAAATCCTTTTGCTGCGGTTACTCCGCCTTTTACCTGTTTCATCTGTTCTTCCACCTTTCTTAATTCTCTCATTTTATATTACCGGCTGTTCATTAGTCTCAATTCTCTCGTTTTATCTGCCGGTTCTTTTATATGCTCTTTTATTTTATCTTCCTAATCTGCTTACCGGATAAACGCCGTGATATTTGCTTCATTCAATGTAAAATCATAATAATTCAGATCTTCTCTTTTTGTCCATCCGATTTCTTTCCAGAATGCATTGCCGATATCGTTCTGTGTAAATGCGATCAGAGATACTTTGTTAATGCCTTCTTTTTTCAGTGCTTCCATGGTAAATACTACCATAGCCTTCCCGATTCCCTTCATCCTGTGATTTACATCTACACACACATGATACAGACAGCCTCGTCTTCCATCATGCCCGCAGAGAATCGCTCCGACGATTTTTCCGTCTTCTTCGGCAACTACGCTTGTCGTAGGATTTCTTTTTAAAAAGCGTTCTACGCCCTCTTTCGAATCATCCACACTTCGTATTCCGAATCCCTTGATGCTCATCCAAAGCGCGTGCACCTGATCGAAATCTTCAATTGTCATTACTCTTATATTCATATGTATTATTTTTCTCCTCTGCCTGTATTTTCAGATGAACTTAGGATAATGCTCCCTTACATTTCATCTTATCTGCATCCTTTTTCCGAAAATTTATGGGAACATTGGCACCAGTTCCAGACCTTCTGTCTCCGGAAGTCCGAACATCAGGTTCATATTCTGTACTGCCTGTCCTGCCGCACCTTTTACCAGGTTGTCAATGGCTCCCATCATGATGATACGGTTGGTTCTTGGATCGATCTTGAAATTGATGTCTACATAATTACTTCCTTCTACCCATTTTGTCTCCGGGCATACATCATTTTCCAGAACACGGACGAATTTCTCATCTTTATAATATTTATCATAGATTGCTTTGACTTCTTCGTAGGTCACATCTTTTTTCAATGTTGCATATTCCGTCGCCAGAATTCCTCTGTTCATCGGAACCAGATGTGGCGTGAAGTTGATCAGCACTTTCTCTCCTGATGCATATCCGAGTTGTTCCTCGATCTCAGGTGTATGTCTGTGGCTTGCAACACCGTACGCTTTCATATTCTCATTCACTTCACAGAAAAGGTTCGGCACTTTTGCACCACGTCCTGCTCCGGAAGTTCCGGACTTGGCATCCACGATCAGGGTATTCATATCAATGATTCCTTCTTTTGCCAGTGGATAAGCAGTCAGGATCGAACAGGTTGTATAGCATCCAGGATTGGCTACCAGTCTTGCTTTCTTCACATCTTCTCTGTTGATCTCGCAAAGTCCGTATACCGCTTCTTCGATATACTGTGGGCTCTTGTGTTCAATTCCATACCATTTTTCATAAGTAGCAACGTCTTTGATACGAAAGTCTGCACTTAAGTCGATGATCTTTGTCTCACTTAAAATCTTGTCATTCATCATCGATGCGCAGAATCCCTGTGGCGTTGCAGTAAAGATCACGTCTGCCTGCTTTGCCAGTTCTTCCATATTATCATCCAGACATTTCGCATCTACGATCTGGAACATATTCTGATATACATCTGCATATTTCTTATCTATATAGCTTCTGGAACCGTACCATACAATCTCAGCATCTTTATGTCCGGCGAGAATTCTTACCAGTTCTCCTCCGGCATATCCAGTTGCTCCAATAATTCCAACTTTAATCATCTATATAACACCCTTTCCGATATTGAATTTTTATAAATTATCGTACGTTTTATAGTACCCCAATTTCCTGTAATTGTCTAGTTTGGTTGGATTGTTTTTTCAAAATCCATTTATTTACTTTTGTGTGGTAAAAGAGGAACTTGCATAATTATACATCTATAGTGTATATTATGCAAGTTCTTTTTAATTATATTTCTGTTTAGTTCATCATCATGGCTTACCCCGGTCCATGAGAAACTGCCAGCGACAGATTATATAGATACACTTCCGGTCTCACAACGGTTACAGTTCAGCTGTTTAATTATTATAGCATGCGATAACGCGAGGAAGAAAAGGAAGAGAGTCCAGCTGCACGCAGCTGGACTCTCTTCCTTTTCTTCCGGCCGGGTATCAGCCGTTTAATAGATTAAACAGAAATCTCCTTCTTCTTCACCTCCGGATCCACCAACACATTCTGATACCGGTAAATACTAAGTAATATTCCAAACATAATATAACTGATCATCATCCCACTTCCCCCGGTCGTCAGAAACAGGCAATAATTATTTGAAAGTGGAAAATATCCAAGATTTTCTAATACATATCCAATGAACTGAATAAGCAGGACCACCACACATCCGGTTCCCATAATCATGCCGAGTTGATTTTTCTGGTGTCCTGTCTTTTGCAGGAACCATATCAGAATGCCTCCTACAATAGCAATTATCAGAACCGCTGCAAATATTCCATAATAATGTATAATAAAGGTCAGCATATAATCTCTGTTAAAGAACTTTATTTTTTCACAATCTCCACGTCCGGCAAGATGTGCTCCGGAGATCATATTTCTTATCATTCCCCCTAAGGTTCCGTCATTGCTTTCCGGATGGATAAAAGCGGATAGTCTTGCCATCTGATAATTTGCTACAGAGTCCAGTTTTACGAACACCCCAATTCCTGCTGCCGGGAGCAGAATTACCAGACTCCACAGTGTAATCAATGTTCTTTTTCTATTCACCTCAAACCATTCTTTCCAAACTGCAATTGATAACAGAATCATAAATGTAACTTCTACGCTGATTGCCATGGACAGATTCGGAATGCGTAAGATGATCCACACCGGCAGTATCTGCCACAGTATTGCCTTTACAACACCGGAATAACCAGATTTTTTTCTTCGCATGCTATACAATGTTGCCGCATATGCAGGAACAATCAGATATAAAAATGGACGCAGCGGTAATACCCGGCCAAATAAAAACAGGATCCCGTAAGCAGCTCCATTGATATATACTGCACCCATGAACAGGCTCAGTCCCATAACCACGATCCAGCCTCCGGTTAACAACTTGCCATACTTTCCTATTCTGCTGTAATCAAAATAACAGATTCCTATCATACAAGCCAGACCAATGATCGTCCACATAACACTTTTCAGATAGTTGATATTACCACCAATTCCCGATGCGATCCATTCTACATCTCCCGGATTATTTCCTGCATCTGCCAGGATGCTTGTTCTTATGAGATACATTAGTACAATTCCTGCCAGATTCAAAATCGCGATCAGTCCGATCATCTTCCAGGCCATCTTCGGTCGATGGATACGGTCCATTTCAACACCAACCTCTACCGGATCACCCATTTCCAGAACTGCCGCTTCTTCTGCTTCTTCGGCATTCATTCCTGCTTTCATATAATCACTTTTCTGATCTTCGATGTGTCCTTCCAGTTCTTTTGTTACCAGCGGAAGTGCCCGCTTACACCGGATCTGTTCTGTTACCGTCTGTATATATTTCTTTTTATCCAAAGCACACACCACCCATCACATCCAGAACCGCTTTTGAATACTCTTTCCATTCTTCTGACTTCTTTTTTAATTCTTTTTTTCCGGATCTTGTAATATGATAATATTTTCGGATCTTTCCGACTGCTTCTTTCTCATAAGACTCTACGAATCCTTTTTCTTCCAGACCATGCAAAAGCGGATACAAAGTTCCTGCTTTTAACTCAAATACATTCTTTGATTTTCCCCGGAGGGTATCGATCATTTCATATCCGTACATGTCCTTTTCTTCTAATAATTTTAACACCAGCATCGTAGTACTTCCTGATACCAGACTTTTGTCTACTGCCATCTTCTCTTACCTCCTTTTTATAATCCAGTATGTAGATTATCTACATACTATATCGTTCGTCTATATATTATATCGGCAATCTACACAAGTCAAGATTTTTATTATTTTTTTACAAATTTCCTTACGAATGCATTGCAACAAAAAAATTCCGTGTCCTACTCAGCTATCAACTAAATAAAACACAGAATTTCTTATACTATTCTTGCTTTATACTGTTTTTTCTGTCAGCTCTTGCCGTCCTTCCGTTTCGGATGTCAGCCAGTTCACAACCGAACTTGTTCTAAGCTTCTTCAATAATATGTCTTGCTACATACACCCCACTTGCAGATGCATGCGAAAGTGAATGTGTCACACCACTTCCATCTCCGATCACATACAGTCCTTTATGACAACTTTCCAGATTTTCATCAATATCTACTTCCATGTTGTAGAATTTAACCTCCACACCATACAGAAGTGTATCATCATTAGCTGTTCCCGGTGCAACTTTATCCAGCGCATAGATCATCTCAACAATACCATCCAGGATTCGTTTTGGAAGTACAAGACTTAAATCTCCCGGTGTTGCTGATAAAGTCGGTGTTACCAGGCCCTCTTCGATACGTTTCTCTGTACTTCTTCTTCCACGTACCAGATCACCAAAACGCTGTACGATAACACCTCCGCCAAGCATATTGGAAAGTCTTGCGATACTTTCTCCATATCCGTTACTGTCTTTGAACGGCTCTGAGAAATGCTTTGCAACCAGAAGGGCAAAGTTTGTATTATCAGTCTTTTTCTCGTTTCCTTCATAGCTGTGTCCATTTACCGTGATGATTCCGTTAGTATTTTCATTTACAACAATTCCGTTTGGATTCATACAGAATGTACGTACATTATCTTCGAATTTTTCTGTTCGATATACGATTTTGCTTTCGTAAAGTTCATCTGTCAGATGTGAGAATATAACAGCCGGAAGCTCTACTCGAACACCGATATCTACACGGTTGGATTTTGTAGGGATTTCCAGATCCTTACATACCTTTTCCATCCATTTACTTCCGCTTCGTCCTACAGATACAATACATTTTTCACATTCATAACTGCCTTTTTCACATACAACTTTGTAGCCATTTTCAATCTTTTCAATTGTGTCTACCGGTGTATCAAAATAGAAATCCATATGGTCTTTCATCTGATTATACAGATTCTGAAGTACCACATAGTTGATATCTGTTCCAAGATGACGAACCGATGCATCCAGAAGATTTAACTTATTCTGCAGACAGAGTTTTTTGAATTTGGTTCCTGCCGTAGAATAGAGCTTTGTTCCTTCTCCACCGTTCTCCATGTTGATCTCATCCACATATTTCATCAGTTCTACTGCCTGCTTCTTTCCGATATACTCGAACAGAGTTCCACCGAAGTCATTCGTAATGTTGTATTTTCCATCCGAAAATGCTCCGGCTCCTCCAAATCCGCACATGATCGAGCAGCGCTTACAATTGATACAGCTCTTGATCTTATCTCCGTCAATTGGACATTTTCTCTTTTCAAGCGGATAGCCTTCTTCAAATACAGCAATCTTACATTCCGGTTTCTTTTTCATCAGCTCATATGCCGCAAAGATTCCTCCGGGACCTGCTCCAATAATAATTACATCATAATTCATACGTATCTTTCTCCTTTTATATATAAAAATATTATTTCGAAATTTTTTCTTGCGCTGATATTTTCTTAATTTATTTTTTGCGCAAATTGCCGGGTATATTCTACGTTGTCGTCATGGATTCGTCAAGCATTTTTCGCAAGATCTTTCATCATTTCTTAATTATGTTTTTTAATCGAATTATGTAAACTTATCTAATCCCCTTTTAATTTTCCATTTATTATATTCAAATATTCATCCATCATACACTTTCCCTTTATTTTATGCATATTTTTGCATATTTTTTAATTATTTTCACTTTTTTATCATTTTTTCTTGCATAATTATAAAATCAGGTGTATAGTATTCCTTGCAGTCAAAAATGTTCTTTATAAAAGAAAGACTTGACTTTTAAGACTGCATACGAGAAGATTATTTTAAAGCGATTGATAAAACTATATTTCATGTAGGAGGATATATAAGATGAAAGAAAAAGTTGTATTAGCGTACTCAGGTGGTCTTGACACCACAGCAATTATCCCATGGCTGAAGGAAACATTTAACTATGATGTTATCTGCTGCTGTATCGACTGCGGACAGGGCGAAGAACTGGATGGACTGGAAGAAAGAGCCAAACTTTCCGGTGCAGCCAAATTATATATTGAAGATATCGTAGATGATTTTGCCGACAATTACATCGTACCTTGCGTTCAGGCACATGCCGTATACGAAGATGAATATCTTCTGGGAACTTCTATGGCTCGTCCTGCAATTGCAAAACGTCTAGTAGAGATTGCACGTAAAGAAAATGCTGTTGCAATCTGCCACGGTGCTACCGGTAAAGGTAACGACCAGATCCGTTTTGAACTTGGTATCACAGCACTTGCTCCGGATATCAAGATCATCGCTCCTTGGAGAATGACAGATCTCTGGACTATGCAGTCACGTGAAGACGAGATTGATTACTGTAAAGCACACGGAATCGACCTTCCATTTGATGCAAAACACAGCTACAGCCGTGACCGTAACTTATGGCATATCAGCCACGAAGGTCTGGAACTTGAGGATCCTTCCAACGAGCCAAACTACGATGACCTTCTTGTAATGTCAACAACTCCGGAAAAAGCTCCGGACAAAGCCGAATATGTTACAATGACATTTGAAAAGGGTATTCCAAAGAGTATCAACGGCGAAGAGATGAAGGTATCTGATATCATCCGCAAATTGAATGAACTTGGCGGAAAACATGGTATCGGTATCATTGACATTGTTGAAAACCGTGTTGTTGGTATGAAATCACGTGGTGTATATGAGACACCTGGTGGAACAATCCTGTATGCTGCACACCAGCAGTTAGAGGAACTGATCCTTGACCGTGCTACAGCAGAAGTAAAGAAAGAAATGTCTGACAAGCTTGCTCAGCTCGTATACGAAGGAAAATGGTTCACTCCGCTTCGTGAGGCAATCCAGGCTTTCGTTGAAAGCACACAGGAATATGTAACTGGTGAAGTCAAATTCAAACTTTACAAAGGAACCATCACAAAAGCAGGAACAACTTCTCCATATTCTCTGTACAGTGAATCACTTGCAAGCTTTACAACAGGTGATCTCTATGATCATCATGATGCAAGCGGATTCATCAACCTGTTCGGACTTCCTCTGAAAGTTCGTGCAATGAAGCTGCAGAATGTAAATAAAAATCAAAAATAAATACATACTATGCGATTGAATAAAGCAGGGGCTGATAACCGTCCCTGCTTTATATTTAAATACTTTTCAAAACTCTCATCGCATTCCGATACCAGATCTTATCAAGCTGTGACTCCTTTACTCCTTTTTGCTTCAATATTTCCCACAGCTTCTCCATCTCATCCGGATGTCCAATTTCCATTACTTCCATCTCCCCGAAACCGTCAAAATCAGTTCCAATTGCCGGGAAATCACTGCCCCCTTTATTTAACATATGTAATATATGAGCTGTCATATCCTCAATCCTGGATTCTTTCTCTCTTCCAAGGAACGGACCATACAGATTAAGTCCCGCAATACCACCTGCATCTGCAAGCTGCCAGATCATCTCATCTGTCAGATTTCTCGGATGCTTTGCAATCTCCCTGCAATTAGAATGAGACGCAATCACCGTTCCTTTTGCGATTGCCATTATATCCCGGAATGTTCCATCCGATGCATGGGATACATCTATGATCATTCCCAGTTCTCCCATTCTTTCTATCACTTCTTTTCCAAAAGGTTTTAACCCCTTCCACATTACAGATTTCTTTCTGCTGTTTGGATATCCGATGCAGTTTTCATAATTCCATACCGGTGTCATAAGCCTGATCCCATGTTGATACAGCTCTTCCAGCCGCTCCATATGACCGTTTAAAATTCCCCCTTCTTCCACAGTCATAATCGCAGAGATCCGTCCTGCGAGATCATTCCTGTCTACATCATTCCACGAATATGCCAGTGCCAGATCTTCACTGTACCTCTCCTGCTGCTGCCTTAAATATCGCACCATATCCTGTACATGAACGAATGCCGCATCATATCCTCCTTTCTTCTTATAATCAGCCGCCTTCGTAAAACAGGCAAAAAGCTGCACGACGGTTCCCGCTTTTTTCATAGATGGAATACTGATATGGCAATCATTCTTCATCAAATCTCCCTGGCCATCCAAATCGATCAATTTCCACAAAGTATCACAGTGCATATCAATCATTCTCATGTTGCTTTTAACCCCTTTTGTTTATTCGTTTTATTACACAAATCACATTATGTAAATCATCTGTTATCAGTATACGACATTTTCCATAGTTTTTGTCGCTTTAACTGATAGTTTTTTTCTATGCATTTCCATATATATAATCTGCGTCTATTGCACATACTGTATATGTCATATCTACAGAACTTGCCGCTCGCAGCTTCTTTCAAACGCCCGGCGCTGCAAAGAACCTGCCACTGACAGTTCTTCACAGATATATAATAACAAAAAGGAGGAACGCGTACTATGTCAGAAATTTCAATACTTGATCTTCAGAACCTGCGTCATTTAATTGGCGGATTTGAAACCAGCCAGTGCAAAATGCAGGACTATGCCTCAGAAGCCAAAGATCCTGAAATCCGCAAGCTGTTTCAGGATGCTGCAGACAGTGCTATGAAGAACCGACAGGATCTGATGAAATTTTTATAGGAGGAACTATCTATGCTGGATGAAAAAACGATGGTAAGCGATGCCCTTGCCGGTGTCAACGGAGAACTTGTACGTTACGGAGAAATGATTTCCCAGACGGAAAACAAAGAATTGAAGCAGAAACTGAAACAGATACGTAATGACTGTGAAATGTCCCAGGAAAAACTTTATCAGATTGCCCGCGAAAAAAGTTATTATGTTCCTGCCGCCAAAGCTACCGATCAGGAAATCTCACATGTAAAAAACATTCTTGCCGGAATTTCCACACATTAGTATCGAACGTATGCGATACAGAGAACTTGCCACCGGTAACTTCTCTTGCATACTTTGGTATCTAAAATGCACGCCGGGACATTTTCTTTTGTTCCGGCATGCAACATTTTGTTGCGTTTCTTTTTATTCGTTTATTATACTATACTTTTCTTACCGCGAGTGATATAATTTAATTACTTTAAATATTCATCGGATTTTGTAAGAAAACTGTCAAGTGGCAGCTTTTCCTACATAGCATTTCTTAAAACGATTCATGCCTCTCCTTTCTTATTTTACTTATATATTTTACGTAAGAATGGCTATACAATAATAATATTTCATTATTTTACACCCTCTATATATGTAAAATAACAAAAGGCAGCGCATCAAATGAATCCCCTTCCGCATATGTCAATGCACACAACAAAAGGCGCACCCGATATTCTTCGGGCAGCGCCTTATTTCTTTTAACATGGACTTCTCTATCTGTAAATATCCTTATGCACTTCTCTCAAATTGTGAATTATACAGTTCTGCATAGAATCCATTTTGTGCTAATAATTCCTCATGATTTCCCTGCTCTACAATATCCCCGTCTTTCATAACAAGGATCACATCCGCATCACGAATCGTAGACAGCCGGTGTGCAATTACGAAACTTGTTCTTCCTTTCATCAGCTGATCCATCGCCTTCTGGATCTGAATCTCGGTTCTTGTATCTACCGAACTTGTCGCCTCATCAAGAATCAGAATCTTCGGATCTGCCAGCATGGCTCTTGCGATCGTCAGGAGCTGTTTCTGTCCCTGTGATACGTTACTTGCTTCTTCATTTAACTCCATCTGATAACCACCCGGAAGCGTCTTTATAAAGCGGTGTGCACGTGCTGCCTTTGCGGCCTCCACAACCTCTTCATGCGTTGCATCCAGTCGTCCATAACGGATATTATCTTCGATGCTTCCCTTGAACAGCCAGGTATCCTGTAATACCATTCCGAACATTTTTCTTAAGTCATCACGATTAAAGTCGCGGACATCATGTCCATCTACTTTGATCGAACCACTTCCAACATCATAGAAACGCATTAATAATTTGATCATCGTCGTCTTTCCGGCACCGGTCGGTCCTACGATTGCAACCTTCTGTCCTGGTTTTACATCCACACTGAAGTCATTGATGATTGTGTGATCCGGATTATATCCGAAATGTACATGGTCGAAGCTTACGCTTCCTTCCAGTTTATCGATACATACCGGATTCTCTACCGTCTGGTCTTCTTCCTTCTCCTCAAGGAATTCAAACACACGCTCGGAAGCTGCCGCTGTAGACTGTAACATATTGGCCACCTGTGCAACCTGCTGGATCGGCATCGTAAAACTTCTTACGTACTGAATAAATGACTGGATATCTCCAACCTGGATCGTACCTTTCATCGCAAGGTAACCGCCGAGGATAACCTCACCGACATATCCGAGATTTCCGACGAACTGCATGATCGGCATCATCATTCCTGACAGGAACTGCGATTTCCATGCCGATGTATACAGAATATCATTGTCACGCTTGAATGTTGCAATTACATCCTCTTCTTTATTAAATGCTTTGATGATATTATGACCGCCATAGATTTCTTCCACTTGTCCGTTTACATGACCCAGATATTCCTGCTGACTCATGAAATATTTCTGTGAACGTTTCACGATCACTGAGATCAGTCCCATTGAAACCGGAAGGATCAGGAGTGCTACCACGGTCATCAGCGGGCTAATACTGAGCATCATGATCAATACACCGATGATCGTTGTCGTCGATGTGATCACCTGCGTCGCACTCTGGTTCAGACTCTGACTTAAGGTATCTACATCGTTGGTAATACGCGATAATACTTCACCATGTGTCTGCTTATCAAAATAGTTCATCGGCAGACGGTTGATCTTCTCAGAGATTTCTTTTCTCAGACGGTACGTCAGCTTCTGTGACACACCCGTCATAATGTACCCCTGTACAAAGGAGAATACCGCACTTGTCAGATACAGGCATAACAGCGTCAGTACGATATGCGCGATTTTGTCAAAATCTATTCCGGATCCTCCAGATACTTTTCTGACCAGTCCTTTAAATATCTCAGTCGTTGCCTTTCCAAGAATCTTCGGTCCTACAATATTGAATATCGTACTTCCGATAGCAAATACGATTACAAAGAATATTCCAATCTTATATGCGCTCAAATATGCCATCAGCTTTTTCATTGTGCCTTTAAAATCTTTTGCCTTTTCATTTGACATCTGTGGTCCACGTCCTCTACCTCTTGGCATATTATTCCACCTCCTTAAGATCTTCTTCTAATTCTTTTTCTGATAACTGTGAAGAAGCAATCTGATAATATGCTTCGCAGTTCTTCAGTAATTCTTTATGTGTACCCTTTCCGACGATCTGACCATCTTCCAGTACAATGATCTGATCTGCATGAAGGATCGTACTGATCCTCTGCGCAACGATCATAACAGTACTTTCCGCTGTCTTCTCCTTCAGCTCTGCACGGAGTGTTGCATCTGTCTTATAATCCAGTGCCGAAAAACTATCATCGAATATATATACATCCGGATGTTTTGCAATTGCTCTTGCAATCGAAAGTCTCTGCTTCTGACCACCGGATACATTGGCTCCTCCCTGTGAGATCGGGCTCTTATATTTTTTCTTCTTCTGATCAATAAATTCTGTTGCCTGTGCGATTGTTGCTGCTTCAATCATCTCAGCTTCACTTCCATCCGGGTTGCCATATAAAATATTCGAAGCAATATCACCGGAGAACAGTACAGCTTTCTGCGGTACATATCCCAGTTTTTCACGCAGTTCATGCTGTGATACATCTCTGACATCTTTTCCGTCGATCGTGATCTTACCATCTGTAACATCATAAAATCTCGGGATCAGGTTTACCAGCGTAGACTTACCACATCCGGTACTTCCGATAAATGCCGTGGTCTTTCCCGGCTCTGCCGTAAAGGAAATATCATGCAGTACATCTTCTTCTGCTCCCGGATAACGGAAGGATACATGATCGAATACGACCTTTCCTTTTCCTTCTTCCGGAATACGTGACGGCTGCTTCGGATCATGAATCATTGTCTCACTTGTCAGTACTTCATCAATACGGCTTGCAGATACTGCTGCTCTTGGAAGCATAACCGAAATCATACAGATCATTAAGAATGCCATGATGATCTGCATTGTATACTGGATAAACGCCATCATATCTCCAACCTGCATTACACCGTCGTTGATACTGTGACCGCCTACCCATACGATCAGCAGCGTAATACTGTTCATTACGAACATCATAAGCGGCATCATAAACGTCATCGCACGGTTTACGAAAAGGTTTGTCTTCGTCAGTGCTTTGTTCGCATCATCAAACCGCTCTTCCTCATGCTTTTGTGTGCCGAATGCACGGATAACCGAAAGTCCTGTTAAGATTTCACGACTGACAAGATTCAGTCTGTCGACCTGATTCTGGATCAGTTTGAACTTCGGCATAACTACAAAGAATAAAAATCCTACGATGACTACAATGATTGCAACCGCAAGTCCGATGATCCATGACATGCTGACATTCGTGTGGAAGACCTTCCAGATTCCTCCGATTGCCATAATTGGTGCATACAGAACCATTCGGAGGATCATCACAATCAACAGCTGGATCTGCTGGATATCATTCGTACTTCTTGTGATCAGTGATGCCGTAGAGAATTTGTCAAACTCTGCATTGGAAAATCCGACAACCTTACGGAATACATTCTCACGAAGTCCGCGTCCGACACCGGCTCCGACACGAGATGCTAATAGTCCGACCATAATACTTGCCGCCATTCCAAGGAATGCAAGTGCCAGCATCTTGGCCCCTGTGTGTAAGATATAACTGGTTTCGATCTGATCGGTATCGATTCCTACATGTGTGTAAGCATCTTTGATATAGGTGGAGGCTGCCTGTTCAATGATTGAATCCTGCATGGAATTCATCTTTTTATTCATCTGTTTGATCAGCGCGTCTCTGCCTTCTGCTCCCATGAAGTTCAACATATCATAGATATCCATCTTGTCAAAATCCGGAACTTCTGACATCTGCGCTGCTGCCTTCTTTTGTGCTTCCTGCATCTGAGTCTGTACCTGTTGTGCCGCTGCCTGCATCTGGGCCTGCACCTGGGTCTTCGCCTCCGGTGTCTGGGCCGCCGCCAGTGCATCTGCAAACTGTGCATTAATCTTATCTTCTGCCTCTTTCTGTGCTTTTTCCATCTGCGCCTTGGCCTCAGCCTGTTTTGCTTCAACCTGTTTCTTCATATTTGTACGCATCTGGTCTTCGATTCTTTGTGTCATGTCACTGCCGGAGTCAAATCCTGCCGCCAGAAGCATCGGCTTTCCGAGGATATCGGAGAGCTTCTCCATCTTTTTATCATCTTCTTTTACAGAAGATTTTAATTCCATAACGGTTCCCTTATAGTCGTATTTCTTCGTTGATTTCGTATAAGCATTCTTTACAAGCTCCTGCTTATCCGACGGAACCAGAAGTAACAAATGGTTCAGATCTTTTTTAGAAATCGTATCCGGTACGGTCTCATCGATACCACCCTGCTGGATACCGACATTCACAATATCCGATGTATATGTCGGCAATGACAGGTCACAATATGCCTGCACGACAAGTATACAGATAATCGCTACAACCGCACCTGCATACGGTTTCAGAAATTTTAATAATTTTCCCATATCTTTTATGCCTTTCCTTTCTGTCCTATTTATATCAAAACAGTTCCTACATATGTTTCATAGAAGGATGTGTTTTTTCCATAATGGTCTGCATATCCACTCCTTTGAAATCCTTAGACTCCAGAAGATTATTCTTCATCTCTGTAAGCAGACGCTTCATCAGAAGTACCTCTTCTCTTGATATCCCCTGATAGATTATTTCTTCCATCTCTGTAAGGACACAGCGTATTCCATCTATACATTCTTCCCCTTTCGGAGCAAGCTGTATCCTTGTAATCCTCTGATCCTTCTCATCCGTCTTACGGCTTACATAACCTTTTTCTTCCATCTTGCGAAGTGCGACTGTCATAGACGGTGGAGTAATCCCAACTCTTTGTGCGAGCTGTCTCTGTGACTGTTCTCCCCAGCATTTCAGTGAAAATAATATTCCTGCCTGACTCGGCTTGATGTCCAGTTCTTCCATTCTTTTCATTCCCTGATATTTCATGAACTGCATCAATTGGAATATCGAAAAGAACACAGATGATTCCATCTCTTTGTGCATATTATTTCTCCTCTCCCAATTAATTAGATGTCTAACGATTATATTAGTCATTTTCACCAGTAATGTCAATGTTTTTATATTTATTTAATAATCATTCCGTCATTTTAACAAATATTTAATTAGTTATATAACTAAAAAAGAATCTCCGGAACAACTTTTGTCCCTGAAGATTCTTCTGCCCTTTGATTATAACTTTTCTGAATCAAGTACAATGGTAAACGGACCGTCATTTACAAGACTTACTTTCATATCTGCGCCAAATTTTCCCCGTTCAACTACCGTTACTTGTTCCTTACACCTACTGATGATATATTCATACATCTTCTCCGCCATATCCGGTTTCCCTGCTTCTATAAAACTTGGCCGGTTTCCCTTCTTACAGTTCGCATACAGAGTAAACTGAGAAATCAAAAGCAACTCTCCTCCTACCTGATCCAGCGAAAGATTCGTCTTTCCATTCTCATCTTCAAAAATGCGAAGTCCTAACATCTTCTTTAACATCTTATCTGCTGTGTCTTTTGTATCCGAATCCGCAACTCCAATCAGGACCATGAATCCTTTCCCGATCTTGCCTATCACTTCACCATCTACTTTTACACTACTTTCTGTTACTCTTTGAATTACAAAACGCATCTGATTTTCTCCCTTTTATCTCTTTTTCTTTTCAGGAACCTGTGCCAGGATAATTGCAGCAAACATCAATATACATCCCGACATTTCCCTTATTGACAGTCTTTCTCCCAGCACAATCCAGCCGGCCAGTACAGAAAAACACGATTCCAGACTTAAAAGCAGTGATGCCACCGCCGGATTTACATTTTTCTGTCCCAGTATCTGTAGTGTATAAGCAACTCCACAAGATAATACCCCGGCATATAAAATTGGCATCCATGCAGTCATTACAGCTGTTATCTTTGGTGTCTCCAATGCAAACATAAATGGCACGGACAAAATTCCGCAGACAAAGAATTGTATACACGACATCTTCACACCATCTACCTTAGGTGCAAAATGATCGATCACCAGGATATGTACCGCAAATACAAGTGCGCATAAAAATACCAGAATATCTCCTTTGCCAACAGAAAACGACTCTGTAATACACAGGAAATAAAGTCCCGCAACCGCCAGCACTACTGCCAGCCATATCTTCCAGCCTATCTTTTTATGAAGAAAAACTCCCATCACCGGAACGATCACGATATAAAAAGCGGTGATAAATCCGGCCTTTCCCGCTGTCGTATATTTAATACCGATCTGCTGAAGACTGCTTGCCGCAAACAGTAACACACCACAGGCCAATCCGCCCGTGAGCAGATCCTTTTTCGTGCCTGTATCTTTCGATCTTCCATTTAATTTCTGCAAGATCCAGATACATGGCAAAAGTGCCGCTCCTCCAATCAGGCTTCTTACTCCATTAAATGTAAACGGTTCCAGATAATCCATCCCCACACTCTGTGCTACAAATGCTGTTCCCCAGATAAAAGCTGTAAGAAGCAGCATTAAACCATTCTTAATCCTCATATCATTCACACTCTCCATATATACATGTCCTAAATATATTTACATGAATTCTTTCCTTCACTATTTTTTATACTGCTGTTTATTATACGATACATTCCGGTGATTTGCAAAGAATCTGTTTTACTTTTTATAATGATATTAATACCAGAATCCCACTTGACTTTTGTATCAAACAACGGGATACTAATAGATAAGAAAAGGAGGACTTCACTATGTTATCAGAACGAATCTTAAAGCTTCCGGGCTTTCTTTATCAGATCGGGAACAATTATTATTATCTTGGAAAATGGATTTGCAAGGAATGCACCGACCAGGCTGCCACTGATTGTGTCACCATGTATCAGATGTGCCGCGCCGGAAAAGAAGAACCTGAAACAAATACTTATTTTCAAAAGCTCCGTGCTTACAGTGATTTCGCATTAGAAGTACCGTATAATCCTTCTAAAATTGCTGCAGATATGAAAGCGATTTTGGACTCTCTTTCTGATGAACAGCTTCACAATCTCACGGAACAGATTGATCATCTTGAAGAAGATATTACCCGTTATTGCGGCTAAATTCTTCTTTTCAACCGACTGCTTGTGTTCTTTTTTGCAATATAGTGGTACAAAAATAAGAGGAGCATTTCCATACACACGGAAACGCTCCTCTTATTTTTGTTCACAGTCAATCCGGCAAATCACTAAATAGTAACTTTGCCTGTTGTCTCTTCATTTATTACATAATAAGCTGCAGCTTCTTCTGGTTTCAGATATACATTCAGAGTTTTGATTTCTTCCACACTCTTACCATACTCTTTTGTCCATACTTCATGCACTTTTTTTGTAATCTCTTCTGTGCTGATCTCTTTACCCATATACTGAAGATAAAAGCTTGTCTTTGCTTCTTTCTTCACGTCTTCTGCCTCTTTCAATACACCTGCTCTTGTCTCGATTGCCTTAGTTGTGTCTTTTGCAGTTGCGATTGCTGCCGGTCTTGAGTTGTTTCTTCTATTTTTTTTCATATTGATAACCTCCTCAATCTACAAATAGAACATTACCTTCTCTATTATAAAGCATTTGCGAAAAAAGTCAAAAGATATCCGTTTTTATTCGTCCCCGCGTCCATATTGGTTAATTGTCAGATCCTTTACCACTTCCCCTGCAAGAATCAGTCCTGCAACCGACGGAACAAATGCAATGCTTCCCGGGATGTCTCTTCTTTCGGTACATTTTCTGTCCGTTCCCGGAGGACATACACAGTGCTGTCTGCAACTGATACTCATATCTTCCAGCGGACGTACCGGCTTTTCTTCTGAATATACAACTTTCAGTTTCTTTACGCCACGTGCCTTTAATTCTCTTCGCATAACCTTTGCAAGCGGACACATCTTCGTCTTATAGATATCTGCCACCTGAAATGCCGATGCATCCAGTTTATTACCGGCTCCCATACAACTGATAACCGGAATTTCTGCGGCTTTTGCACGCATAATGATCTCAATCTTTGCCGTTACCGTATCTACTGCATCTACCACGTAAGAGTATTCTTCAAACGGGAATTCATGTGCATTCTCAGGAAGATAAAAGCATTTCCTTACTTCTACATCTGCGTCCGGATTAATCTCAAGGATTCTTTCTTTCATCACATCTACTTTATATTTTCCAACCGTCTTCCTTGTTGCAATAATCTGACGGTTAATATTCGTCAGACATACTTTGTCATCATCTACCAATACAAACGAACCGACACCACTTCTTGCAAGTGCTTCTACAACATATCCACCAACACCGCCGATTCCAAAAACTGCAACCTTTGCATTCGAAAGTCTGTCCATATTATCAGCTCCTAAAAGAAGCTGCGTTCTGGAAAACTGATTTAACATAGCTTTTCCTCCACTCATACTTTATATTTTTTTCTGTCCGTATTCTTGACTTATCATTCACTCTTCGCACCGTTTCACAGCGCAATCCCTATTATAGTAGTAGGATATATAGTAAGTCAACTTATTTCTTATATCTTCTTATATGAATTCTTCTGACGATGGTCTCTTTCGATGCACAGATCTTATCTGCCAGACATACCAGCCAGGCTTCTTTACACATTGGTGGAACGATATTAAGAGGAAACATATGCCGCAAAATGATGTTTTCTTCCCGTCTGGTCAGTTCAAAATCATTTTTTGCATTTTGAAGCGCACGTCCTGCATGGATAAAACCGTGAAATCTGTGTCCCGCATTTTTTTCATGCCAGTCATACAAAAAATAATCATGCAAGAGCGCACCTCTGATCAGCTCTTTTCTATTTACATTTAGGGAAAATCTTTCTACAAGCTCCACACTTGTGTACGCTACACTGATACAATGCTTATACACGGATATATCACTGTGCTGCATATATCTCTGTGTATATTTCATACGCCCCTGTTCATCCAGTTCTTTCAGTATTTCTTTGATGTCTTCCAGAATCCGGTCCTCATCATTCATACAGTCAGCCCCTTACTCTCCATATAATTATTCTTCGAACGCCTGTCTGATACTGTCATAATGAAGAAAAATTCCTTCATCAGCATATCTCTTAATCTCATTCAAATCCGCAATCGCAAAGCCAGACACTTCTTCTTCCTGTGTCTTTACATCTGATTCATCAAACTCCAGCACAAATTTATAAATATCCACAAAATAATTATTTTTCTCTTCCGGATTCACTCTCTTATAAGAAAATGCATATCCGCCTTCTGCATTCGTTACATCAATTCCCGTCTCTTCTTTAATCTCACGGATCACTGCATCTTTCGAATCTTCTCCGGCGCGTACACCGCCTCCAGGCACTTCCCACCATCCTGCTGCCCATTCTTTATCCATTCTCCTTCGGGTGATCAGATATTTTCCATCCGGTCTCATTAATACTCCAAGAACCGTCAGGTGGAATTCCCCCGGCTTCATATTCCAGTCATTATGTTTCATTGTACGTCCTGTACGTTCCTTGTTCTCATCGTAAATATCCCATAATTCCATCTTTTTATTATTTCTCCTTCTTACGAACACATGGCGATATAAAACAAGTGGAAAACCAGTATTCCCGACTCCCCACTTTTTAATGTCTTAATATTCCTCGTTCACAATCATCTTTTCAAATTCTTTTTTTATAAAATCGCAGGTTGGCTTTGTCCACTGAGTTCCTTCCAGTCCCTTCTCAGACTTGATAAGCTGCAGTGAAAATAACAACGCCTCCAAAATCTCCTTATGTTCCAGATTCTGAAGATTTGCAACAACATATTCCTTTGCCTCTTTCGGCTGTATACCGGCTTTTTTACTCAACATCCTGCTGAACTGTTCGAATGTAATAATCTTCTTTCCATATTCCCAGAAATGATTTTCATACTTTTTATACTTCTGTACATATTCCTGAATGATTTCCAGCGATTCGGAATCCAATGTATAGCCATACTTTCCGGCAATCTTTTCCAGTTCTTTCCACCAGGAAACATCTACAGCCGAATAATCCATGCTAATCCGGAAGCAGCCTCCGGTCTTGTGAATTGCTTTTTGAAATTCATCTTCCCAAGTTGGACATACCAGCATCTTCTCTCCATTTACAATTCCACCTTGTATTATCTTTTCTTTCATCCTCCATGTCCTCCTTACGATAGATTCGTCATATCCTCAGCTCAAATCACTATGAATATTATAACATTATTTTTATCCGATTGCAAAGCCGAAGTATTTACCCAGAGCACGTCACCGACAGCTTCTTTCGAACGCATGCCGATTTATATTATGGTCGATATCTAAAATTTATTTTTATAACGCAAAAAGAGCGGAAAACCTTATAAATTAAGGCTTTTCCGCTCTTTCATAGGAGCAGGGGATGAGAGAATCGAACTCCCGCCAAAGGTTTTGGAGACCCCTATCATACCACTTGACCAATCCCCTATATTCTATTTTGTTGTACATCATCGCTGAGCACTCATTATTTATACCATATTAATCATACATCTGTCAACAAAATTTTTCAATTTTTTTATTTTTTTGCAAAATTTCTGTTTTTTCGTATCTACAGAACCAGTCACTGGCAGCTTCTTTCTTATAAATACATAGCAAAAGAAGACCTCCCGGCTCTCTTTCTTGAGCCGGAAGGTCTTCTTTCCTCTATACATTTGCTTTCGCAACATTTCCAATATTCATTTTTCGAAATACACCAAGTAATACTTTTCCGATTGCCAGAACCAAAATTGCTGCTGCAATCGCCTCTGGAATTCCGGATGCTGTAACAGTTCCCATTACCAGTCCCCATACGGCACTGACTGCCACATCTTTTGCTTCTGCATACTGTTTTGCAAAAAGAATATAGATACTTCCCATTACAGTGATAGTATTAACCATTGCTCCTGCAAATCCCACGATTGGAAGTGCGATGATACTATTTACTTTCAGTTTTGAAAAAAGAATCCAAAGCCATCCTGCTGCCACACCAATTAATATCCTGCATCCTACTGAAATCCAGACTGCTTTTATTGCCCCTGGTATTCCTGTAGTACTCATAAACGGCGAGAACGCAAATGATAAAAGTGTCGGTGCCATCGTGTTACTGATCAGTGAACAGATGCCAAATACACCGCCCAGGATTGCGCCTGCTGCAGGTCCTAACAAAATTGCTCCAAGAATTACCGGAATATGTACAGTTGTTGCCTTAATGATCGGAAGCTGTATCATTCCAAGCGGTGTGTTCGCCAGAACGATTACGATCGCTGCCATAAGTGCAACACTGACCATCCAACTAGTGTCATGTTTCTTTGTCTTCATATTTAATTTTCCTCCTTGTTATCATTCCCGGTGACCGGGATACAATACAATTACGAGTCCGATTATAGCATTCCGGGAACTGCCAAACAAGTATAAAAATCCATACAATCTGCTTATTTTTCACAGTTATTACTATGATTCGTCTTTTCCTGCGGGTTCTATGTATTTTTATTACTATTGCTTGCAAGAATGAAGAAAAAGCGATATAGTGATTATAATTGTATTATTTTATTTGAACATTGAAATGAGGATGAATACTTATGTTAAAAGGAAAACATGTCCTGCTTGGCGTGACCGGAGGTATTGCTTCTTATAAAATTGCAACACTTACAAGTCTTCTGGTAAAAGCAGGCGCTGACGTTCATGTCATCATGACTAAGAACGCCACCAATTTTATCAATCCAATTACTTTTGAGACTCTGACAGGACATAAATGTATCACAGATACATTTGACCGAAATTTTGAATTTAAAGTAGAGCACGTTGCACTTGCCCAACTTGCAGACATTGTCATGATCGCACCGGCAACTGCTAATGTCATGGCAAAGCTTGCGCATGGTCTCGCCGATGATATGCTGACAACTACCGTTCTTGCAAGCCGTGCACCAAAGATCATTGCACCAGCCATGAATACCGCAATGTATGAGAATCCTGTCACACAGGATAATATTGAATTGCTGAAGCATTATGGCATGGAGGTGATCACTCCTGCCAGCGGACACCTGGCATGCGGTGACAGCGGAGCCGGAAAGATGCCGGAACCCGAGACCTTATTCCAGTACATATGCAAAACCATTGCACATGAAAAGGATATGGCCGGTATGAAAGTACTTGTCACAGCCGGACCGACACAGGAAGCCATTGATCCAGTCCGTTATATCACAAACCATTCATCCGGTAAAATGGGTTACAGCATTGCAAAAGCCTGCATGCTCCGCGGCGCTGATGTCACACTGGTAACCGGGCGTACCGCTCTTGATGCACCGCTTTTTGTTAACACCGTTCCTGTCATATCAGCCAAAGATATGTATGAGGAAGTAACTTCCAGAAGCCATGACATGGACATCATAATCAAGGCTGCTGCCGTTGCAGACTACAGGCCTTGTAATGTTGCAGATGAAAAGATCAAAAAGAAAGAGGGAGATGTCATGTCTATTCCATTGGAACGTACTGATGACATCTTAAAGTATCTCGGCGAGCACAAGGAACCCCATCAGTTCTTATGTGGTTTTTCTATGGAAACACAAAATATGCTGGAAAATTCCAAGAAAAAACTTATGAAAAAGAATCTGGATATGATCGTTGCCAACAATCTGAAGGAACAAGGTGCCGGATTTGAAACCGATACAAATATTGTTACGATGATCACGCAAAATGAAGTATTTGAACTGGAACTGATGAGCAAAGAAGAGGTCGCTTTCCATCTGCTCGATAAAATATTAGAACTTAGAAAATAAAAGTGAAAATATAATATAAGAAAGAAATTTCGTGAATTTACAGGAGGATATACGAAATGGATGCTAATTTATCAATGGAACAGATCCGTATGGATGTAAAGAATGTAACTGCTCTGAATCAGGAAGGATATGACATGAACGTCATCTCCCACAAACTTGATCTTTCAAAGGACTATGTACAGACAATTCTTACCTGTGCACAGGGATTTACAGAAGATGACACAATGGCTGTTGCTGTTCTCGTCGAAGCAAGTTTATAATTCCTATATTGACAAAAAATGTTACCGGCATGTCTGGTAACATTTTTTCTGCATTCTTAAAATGCAAGTATTGTATCATATTGCAATATCATATTACAAGAAATTCTCATTCAGTACTTCTATAATTGATACTTGCAACCATTATTAAAAAAGAAAGGTGTTACGACAATTCTCCGTAACAGACAGGTTTTATAAATCATGAAGAAAAAATGGTGGCATGACAAAGTTGCCTATCAAATTTATCCAAAAAGCTTTTTGGATACAAACGGAGACGGAATCGGCGATCTTGGCGGAATCATCTCCAAATTAGATTATTTAAAAGAACTGGGAATTGATATCATCTGGCTCTCTCCAATCTACAAATCCCCTTTTGTAGACCAGGGATACGACATTTCCGATTATTATGCAATTGCAGAAGAATTCGGTACAATGGAACAATTCGAAGAACTGCTTGCAGAAGCAAAGAAAAGAGATATGTACATCATTATGGATCTGGTTATCAACCACTGTTCTGATCAACACGAATGGTTCCAGAAAGCACTGGCAGATCCGGAAGGCGAATATGCCGATTATTTTTATTTCCGCAAGGGAAAGAATGGAAATCCACCAAGCAATTACCGTTCTTACTTCGGCAGAAGCTGCTGGGAGCCGGTTCCGGGAACGGATCTGTACTACCTTCATATGTTCGCCAAAGAGCAGCCGGATCTTAACTGGGAGAATCCGGTAGTCAGAAAGAAGCTTTATGAAATGGTGAACTGGTGGCTTGAAAAGGGTCTCGCCGGATTCCGTATTGACGCGATCATCAATATAAAGAAAGACCTGACTTTTTCAGATCTTGATCCGGACGGACCGGATGGGCTTGCAAACTGCTGGAGGATGGTAGAAAACGTAGATGGTGTCGGCATTTTTCTCGAGGACTTAAAGAAACATACTTTCCAGAAATACGATGCCTTTACTGTCGGTGAAGTATTCAACATGAAAGAAGGCGAACTTGCAGACTTCATCGGTGAAAATGGTCATTTTTCCACAATCTTTGACTTCAGTGCTCACATACTCAGTGAAGGGGAACACGGATGGTACGATGCCCCACCCGTAGACTTTAAAGAATGGCGGAAAGCCATCTCTGACTCCCAGCTCAGAGTGCAAACTTGCGGACTGGAAGCCAATATCATTGAAAATCATGATGAACCAAGAGGTGTATCCCGCTTCTTACCAGATTATGCGCAGAATCCTGCCGGAACCAAAATGCTCGGAACCGTCAGTATCCTTCTCCGCGGCATCCCATTCATCTATCAGGGACAGGAAATCGGTATGCAAAATGCGGTATGGAACAGTGTCGAAGAATATAATGACATCAATACCATTGATCAATATCACACTGCAAGGAATGCCGGTCTTACCGATAAAGAAGCACTTAAGGCTTGCAGCAAACTAAGCCGCGATAATGCCAGAACCCCCGTACAGTGGAATGCTCAGGAAAATGCCGGATTTACCGCAGGAACTCCTTGGCTGAAAGTAAATGACAATTATAAAGAGATCAATATGGCTGATCAGGATCAAAATCCAGACTCTATATTAAATTATTACCGGAGACTGATTGCGCTTCGAAAATCTCCAACATACAAAGAAGTCTTTACTTATGGTAAATTTCTCCCTGCTTATCAGGACACAGAGGATGTCATGGCCTATTACCGGAAAGATGAACATACACGTATACTGGTCGCCGCTAATTTCGGAAAAGAATCTGTCGAACTTCCGTTAGATTATCCGGTGAAACAGGTTCTTCTTTCTAATCAGCACAAGCAGCATAATTATAATACCGAATCCCATCTTTCACTTGAAAGCTGCGAAGTAATCGTATTCGAATTATAAGTTCAAAAACCCCCGGCACATTGGTATGCTCCCCGTCAAGAGGACAATAAAAAATAATAAATTTTTGTATCGTCAGCCATGCTATGGCTGGCGATATTTTATGCTGCTTTTGTATATTGCTCATGATATTTCATTGGTGTCATTACATGCAGTTTCCTTTGAAGTCGTTGGTTGTTGTAGTAATCTATGTAATTAGCTATCGCAGTAATCAAAGAGCTTCTGTCATTAAAACGCTGTTTATAATACATTTCTCGTTTTAGAATTCCCCAAAACCCTTCCATTGGTCCATTGTCAATACAGTGGGCAACTCTAGACATACTCTGCTTCATATGATGTTTTTTTAATCTAGTATAAAACTGTGCGCTTGTATATTGAAAGCCTCGATCAGAATGAACTAATGGGTGTGCATCTGGCTCCTGACGAACAGCCTCATCAAACGTGTCCATAACTAATGGATTATCATTATGATCGCTGATTTTAAAGGAAACAATCCTTCTATCATATAAATCTAAAATAGCACTCAGATAAACTTTATGAACTTCTATTCCGTTGTAGTATTTAAATTCAGAAACATCTGTAAGCCACTTTTCATTCGGTTTTTCGGCGTGAAATTCACGGTGTAAATAGTTTTTTGCTATGTGATCAGGATTTCTGTCTCCTCTGGTACAACTCTTAGGTTTCCATTTAATATTTGATTTTATATCGTATTTCCTACAAATACGAAGTACTCGTTTATCATTCACATGAATTCCTTTATGTCCATCTAATTCATCACGAATCCTTCGGTATCCCATATCTGGATGCTGGTGATGAATCCTTTGGATTTCAGTGGATAGTCTTTCGTTTCGAAGTTCATTATTACTTTTCGGATATTTTCCCCAGCGGTAATACGCAGAACGTGTAACATTAAGATATTTACAAAGTCTATCTATGGGATAATGCTTAGTAGACGATAGTTTTTGGATGGCTTCATATTCGGCTAACCGATGGATTAAAGATAGCGACCCCTCCTTTCCAGTTCTCTGACTTTTTTTAACAGATCATTCTCCATTTGTAAGTCTAGATTTCTTCTTTCCAGTTCAGCTATCTTGTCACGTAGCTCTTCTTCAGGTGTTCTGCTTGGAAGAGAAGCTATACGACGTCCACGTCTGTCTTCCAGACCCGCTTGACCCATCTTTTCGTATCGTATTACCCAATTGCGAACTTGTTGATAGGAACAATCATATTTGAGTGCCATTGCACCATAATTCTTATCATTTGCAAGACAATCTGTTACTATTTTTAATCTCTCATCAAGTGTAGTGTTCTTTGCCTTTTTCATGTAAGCACCTCCAGTGGATGTTTTTAATATTCCACCAGAATTATACACCTTAATCCAATCGGAAAGCTGTCTGTGTGAACGAATTCCGTATTTTGTGCAAATATCCTGAAGAGATCCTTCTCCGTTAAGATAATCATTTATAGCAGATATTTTTAAATCTTTTGAATAAGATTTGTTTTTCGGTTGATTGAGTAATCCAGTTGGTCCATCATACTGATAAATAGAAATCCAATTTCGAATACTATGATGATCAACTCCCAATTCTTTTCCTGCTTGCTGTATGCCAATTTCTCCTGCAAGGTAGCGTTCGACTATTTTTACTTTTTCTACTGGTTCTATCTTACTCTTTCTGAACATGAAAATACCCCCATATAGGACTTTTATATTTCATTGTCCTATATGAGGGTAGCATACCACATTTTATATCTTGTGTCGGGGGCTTCTTTTACTATTCCTCTTCCGGATAAGTAAACTTCCATGACTTTCTGAATTCCGTCATCATATCCATAACATCTTTTGTATACTCAAAATGCATGCATTCTTCGTCTCCTGCTATCGCTTTTTCCATATCCGCAAGTTCATAAGCAAGCGCATCGGCATTCTCCCCGGCTCTTACGACTTCTGTATCACCGGTTTCTACGTATGTAATTCTTGCCTCCCATGCTCTTGGATACTCCATAATCTCAATATATCCCTTTTCACAGGAGATCATTCCTTTCTTTGGCTGTTTGGAATGAAGCGACAACATGACCGTTGCCATCTGTCCTTCTGGGTTCATGAGCAGAAGTCCCGCCTGTTCATCTACTCCGGTCGGTGCTGCTTTGACCTGAGACAGTAACTGATCCGGCTTGGAATCCATAAACCAACGAATGAATGAAAGCGCATATACCCCGATGTCCAGCATTGCACCACCGGCAAGATTACGGTTAAAGAAGCGGTTATTCATATCATATTCTTTGAAGCTTCCAAAATTCATCGTGATAAGATTTACTTTTCCCAATACACCGGTCTCCAGAAGTTCTTTTAATTTTTTATAGATTGGCATATGATAAATTGTCATTGCTTCTCCGATGATGACATGTTTCTCTTCTGCCAGTACTGCCATCTCATTCAATTCGTCACTGTTAAGTGTGATCGACTTTTCTACCAGAATATGTTTGCCATTCTCAATTGCCTGTCTCATGAATTTCTTATGTGTATTATGAGGAGTTGTGATATAGATAACATCTACTTCCGGATCTGTAAACATCTCATTGTAATCTGTATATACTTTACCGATGCCATACTTTTCACCAAATGCAACTGCTTTTTCATAGGTTCTGTTACCGACGGCATATATATTCTTTCCATTCTTCTTTAATGCGACGGCCATCTCATTTGCGATAACTCCTGTACCAAGTACTGCCCAGTTAATATCTTTCATATTTTGATTCCTCCATATATCTGCTTGTTTTTTCCATTACATCTTTCAAGATATCCAGATTGTCTCTGACACTTTTGGTCTCCAGTGAATGATTTGCACCTTCGTATATGTGTATCTTTACATTCTGTTTTTCCGAAAGGTCTGCTACTTTCTTTACATCACTCCACGGATCACTGTTTCCGATAAAAGCAACTGCCGCTTCATGTCCAAATGCATAGGTCTCTTTTAATGGTGTATACAAAATATGCCGGCATGGTATCCGTTGTGCCTCAGCATATGCTGAAGCAATGATTGTTCCGATGCTTTTCGAAATAAATAAAATCTGTTCGTACTGGTCAAATGCAATTTCTTTCAGACTGTTCTCCGCCTGTATATACAAAGAGTCAAATGCCTGCCGCATCTTCTCTTCATTTCCTCTTAGGTTCTTTCCATCATATGTGTAATTCAATGTTACAATCTTCTCATACCCATATTCCTGCACCAGTTTTCTGGAATAATACAATAATGGTTTATCACAATGATAACCTATTCCCGGAAAAAATACTGCCAGTTTCATTCATTCTTTCCTCCTTATTGTCGTCTGAAAATATCATAACATATATTCTCAAATCTGGTGAATATAAAATAAAGAGAAGGAATAGAATTTCTTCTCTTTATTTTTACTCTTTCCAGTATTTATTCACCTTTTACTTTTACTGCAGCTTCCGGATCTTCCGCTCTGATAACTTCCGCCATTTTCTTTAGCATTTCCATATCCGGTATTTCCACATCTTTCAGCTCGTAGACCCTTCCCAATCGTTCATACGTCTCTAACCCTAGTCTGTGATATGGAAGTAATTCAATATCTTTGATGTGTTTCAAATTACTTAGAAACTTTATTGTGTCCTTTATATTGTTTTCGTTCATATTAACTGTCGGGATCACCGGAATCCGGATATGGATATCTTCGGCAAATTCTGCGTCTACCTTCACCAGATTTTCTTTTATTCTTTTATTCGACACTGCAGCCGTATAACGATTCCTGTTCCGTCCGGGCAATGATCTCATCCTGTACATCCTTTCCAAGTTCCGTAAAATATGCCGTATACCCTGCCACACGGATGAGAAGTCCTCTGTATTCTTCCGGTCTTTCCTATGCGGCAAGCAAGGTCTTTCTGTCGATTACATTAAACCGTACATGGAAAATTCCAAGGCTGCACATACTCTTAAGAAGTGCCATCATCTGCATGATACCATTTTCACTGTTTAACATCTCCGGTTCAATCTTCATATTCAGGAGGGTTCCCTGCACGAATCTGTCATGCGGCAGATGTGATACGGATTTTAATACTGCACACGGACCTTCGGTATCTGTTCCTCCATTCGGACTCACTCCATCCGCTAACGGCTTCCATGCATGTCTTCCGGATGGTAACGCCCCTACCTCCAGACCGAATGGTGTGTTACCAGATACCGGTAATATTCCCGGTGTTATCGTTCCAAATTTGCTTCTATAGCTTTCTATTTCATTCGCAATAAACGTAAACATTTCTCCTGCTATCTCATTCGTTGCTTCATTATCATTCCCGAACACCCCACGATCAATTCCTGATCCCAGATCTTTACCGTTTTCTCTCTGCATTGTCTGCGGAACGCCTTTGCTTTTCTGATACAAAGCGGCTCTCCGGCTGTTTCTTTAAAGCTTTCTGTCATAATTTTCGCATTTTCCAGATCCATCTCCGGTCTTGTATTCACTACCCTGTCTTTGATGAGCCGGATACGTTCCATGTATCTTTGTTCACTTTTTTCTTTCTTATCATCTTTCATAGTTTCTCTCCTTTTCTTGTGCAAAACAAAATGGATTATGAAAATCTTAACATTTTCCATATTCTCCAGGTGTAATTCCTTCGTATTTCCGGAAACACTGGATAAAATAGCTGGAATCACTGAATCCGGCCGCATATGCTACTTCTGTCACTGACATCTCCGTCCCCATCAGAAGCTCCTTACTCTTCTCTATTCAGTATTCCATCAGATACTAATTCGGTGTTGTACGTACCATATTCTGAAAGCATCTGCAACATTCACCTACATTGACCGATGCCGCTTCTGCAATATTCTTCAGGTGAATCTCTTCCATTTTTTATCTGTCTTATCTCTTAATCTATTCTATATATTTTGTCTATGCTATGCATTATGCTCCGGCTTTCCAGGCTTATTGTAGCATATCTTTTCTTCTTTCTGTATATACTACTTATATGCTTTCCCACTTGTCTGCTTTATCACAGTATATTTTTTGCATAAAATTTCCACAAGAATTTCATTTTATATGTCGTAAATTGCATATTTTTCCATAATTTCTCATTAATTTGCAAGAGCCCATTGACGAAACGTCAAATTCTGTTAAAATATTATAATATCGAGTGGTATATATGAAGATGGAGGATGGTATAGTGGTAGCATATGAAGAATTATCCAAAGAAGAATTATTGCAACTGAAGAGTGAACTGGAAGCTCAATTCGATGAAGTGAAAGCTAAGAATCTGAAGCTGGACATGTCCAGAGGTAAACCGTCTACAGAACAGCTGAACCTTTCCATGGATATGATGGATGTATTAAAAAGCGACTCTGATCTGGTATGTGAAGAAGGCGTCGACTGCCGTAACTACGGTGTTCTGGATGGTATTGCAGAAGCAAAACAGTTGCTTGCAGATATGATGGAAGTACCGAAAGACAATATCGTTATCTTCGGTAACTCCAGCCTGAACGTTATGTATGATACAATCGCACGCAGTATGACTCATGGTGTTATGGGAAGTACTCCATGGGCAAAGCTTGATAAAGTAAAATTCTTATGTCCGGTTCCTGGATATGACAGACATTTTGCAATTACAGAATATTTTGGAATTGAAATGATCAATGTTCCAATGACACCAACCGGCCCGGATATGGATATGGTTGAAGAACTGGTAAGTACAGATCCTGCAATCAAAGGTATCTGGTGTGTTCCTAAATATTCGAATCCGCAGGGTATTACTTATTCGGATGAAACCGTTCATCGTTTTGCAAAACTGAATCCTGCAGCAGAAGATTTCCGTATCTTCTGGGATAATGCCTACGGTATTCATCATTTATATGAAGATAAACAAGACTATCTGATTGAGATCTTAATGGAATGCAAGAAAGAAGGACATCCTGATATGGTTTATAAGTTCTCTTCTACTTCCAAGATCAGTTTCCCTGGTTCCGGTATTGCTGCAATTGCTGCATCTGATGCCAACCTTGCAGATATCAGAAAGCAGATGCGTATTCAGACGATCGGCCACGACAAACTGAACCAGTTAAGACATGCAAGATATTTTGGAAATATTCACGGAATGGTTCAGCATATGAAGAAACATGCAGACATCCTTCGTCCAAAATTCGACATTGTCTTAAAGACACTGGATAAAGAACTCGGCGGACTTGGAATCGGTTCATGGCTGGCTCCGCGTGGCGGATATTTCATCTCTTTTGATTCTATGGATGGATGTGCAAAAGCAATCGTTGCAAAAGCTAAAGAAGCCGGACTTATCATGACTGGTGCAGGTGCAACTTTCCCTTACGGAAAAGATCCAAAAGACAGTAATATCCGTATTGCACCGTCTTATCCAACCGTAGAAGAACTTAAGGTAGCCACCAAAATCTTCGTTTTAAGCGTAAAACTTGTAAGTATTGATAAATTACTGCAAAGCAAATAAAAATAAGCTCAAATCGCCATCTAAGACGCAGCAGGGGCATGATCTGTAATGATCATGCCCCATTTTTATATCTCTATATACATTTATTACGTCTTATCTTTATCGAACCGACTGATTACTATTACTCCATATATTTCTTCTTCAGTTCATCAACTTTAGCTCTGTAAGCTTCTTCCTGTTTTTTCTGAGACAGTTCTGCACGGATCTGGTCTTTTACTTCTTCCAGACTTGATTCTCCTGCTTCTTTCTTGTCCTCAACTTTGATCAGGTGATATCCAAACTGTGTCTTTACCGGACCTACAACATGTCCAACCTCTGCAGCAAATGCGGCATCTTCGAACTCTTTTACCATCTGTCCTCTTCCGAATTCTCCAAGGTCTCCCCCGTTTGCTCCCGACGGACATGTAGAAGATTCTTTTGCTACATCCTCAAATACCTTTTCTCCGCTTGTGATTGCATTCAGAAGCTCTGTACATTTCTCTTCATTATCTACTAAGATATGTTTTGCATGTACAGATGCACCCTTCGAATATTTCGATTTATTTGCTTCATAATATTCTTTGATTTCATCATCTGTTACGTTTACTGTTGCAAAAAGCTTTCTCATAGCCATCTGTGCAAGGATATCTTTTCTTGCATTTTCCATAACATTCTTGAATTCTTCTGTCTCGTCAATTTTCTCTTCTTCGCCGTATTTTGCAAATGCGTATACTGCAATCAGCTGTTCTTCACACTGCTTACGAAAATCCGGATGAGCCGCATATGCCTGCTGTTCTCTTGGAAGGCTGTGGATGAATGCCTCTACTTCTGCTTCTGTGATCTGATGTCCACCAACTGTGGCGATTATTTTCTGTTCCATAATGTACTCCTTTTCTATTCAACAATGGTTCAATTGTATCATCTATACTTCCTTTGGTCAAAAGATATTTGGTATTTTATATATTTTTTATTCTTTATACCTTTCATGCATTAAACAAAAAAACAACCAACATATCGTTGATTGCTTCTTATCTTTCATATACCTTCAAAACTGCATACAAGAAATATTTCTTTCATCCTACCTATCACCTTGCTTGGTCATGCCCTCGACCGATTAGTATCAGTCAGCTCCATACATTACTGTACTTCCACCTCTGACCTATCTACCTCGTCGTCTTCAAGGGGTCTTACTACTTACGTAGGGATATCTCATCTTGAGGGGGGCTTCACGCTTAGATGCCTTCAGCGTTTATCCCGTCCCGGCTTGGCTACTCTGCCATGCATTTGGTATGCAACAGATACACCAGCGGCCAGTCCATCCCGGTCCTCTCGTACTAAGGACAGCTCCTCTCAAATATCCTACGCCCACGCCGGATAGGGACCGAACTGTCTCACGACGTTCTGAACCCAGCTCGCGTACCGCTTTAATGGGCGAACAGCCCAACCCTTGGGACCTACTTCAGCCCCAGGATGCGATGAGCCGACATCGAGGTGCCAAACCACTCCGTCGATGTGAACTCTTGGGAGTGATAAGCCTGTTATCCCCAGGGTAGCTTTTATCCGTTGAGCGATGGCAATCCCACTTTATACCACCGGATCACTAAGTCCTACTTTCGTACCTGCTCCACCCGTCGGTGTCGCAGTCAAGCTCCCTTCTGCCTTTGCACTCTTCGAATGGTTTCCGTCCATTCTGAGGGAACCTTTGAGCGCCTCCGATACCCTTTCGGAGGCGACCGCCCCAGTCAAACTCCCCACCTGACATTGTCCCCCGACCAGTTCATGGTCGCTGGTTAGAAATCCAATACTGCAAGGGTGGTATCCCAACAGCGGCTCCGTGACAGACTGGCGTCCATCACTTCCTCGCCTCCCACCTATCCTGTACATGCAATACCGAATCCCAGTATCAAGCTGGAGTAAAGCTCCATGGGGTCTTTCCGTCCTGGCGCAGGTAACCAGCATCTTCACTGGTATTTCAATTTCACCGGGTGCATTGTTGAGACAGTGCCCAAATCATTACGCCTTTCGTGCGGGTCGGAACTTACCCGACAAGGAATTTCGCTACCTTAGGACCGTTATAGTTACGGCCGCCGTTTACTGGGGCTTAAATTCAAAGCTTCGCGTTGCCGCTAACCTCTCCTCTTAACCTTCCAGCACCGGGCAGGCGTCAGCCCATATACTTCACCTTACGGTTTTGCATAGACCTGTGTTTTTGCTAAACAGTTGCTTGGGCCAATTCTCTGCGGCCAGCTCTCGCTGGCACTCCTTCTCCCGAAGTTACGGAGTCATTTTGCCGAGTTCCTTAACAATGCTTCTCCCGTCGGCCTTAGGATTCTCTCCTCATCCACCTGTGTCGGTTTACGGTACGGGCTTAAGTAAAACAATAGCGGCTTTTCTTGACGCATGGCTCACACACTTCCCTACTCTTAATTCGGTCCGCATCACGTCTTCGGATTGATGAACGGATTTGCCTATTCATCTCCTACCCCGCTTGCACCGGCTTTTCCATTTCCGGCTTGTGCTCTCCACACGTGTCCCCACAGTTCTGTTTACTTAAGGTACAGGAATTTCAACCTGTTGTCCATCGGTTACGTCTTTCGACCTGGCCTTAGGCCCCGACTTACCCAGAGCAGATCAGCTTTACTCTGGAAACCTTAGATATTCGGCCGGAAGGATTCTCACCTTCCTCTCGCTACTCATTCCGGCATTCTCTCTTCTATACAGTCCACAGCTCCTTATCGGTACTGCTTCGTCCCGTATACAATGCTCCTCTACCAATGTACTAGGTACATTCCTGAGCTTCGGCAGTGTGTTTCAGCCCCGGACATTTTCGGCGCAGGACCTCTCGACTAGTGAGCTATTACGCACTCTTTGAATGTATGGCTGCTTCTAAGCCAACATCCTAGTTGTCTTTGAAATCCCACATCCTTTTCCACTTAACACACATTTTGGGGCCTTAGCTGCAGGTCTGGGCTCTTTCCCTTTTGACTGTCCAACTTATCTCGTACAGTCTGACTCCCATACAACATCTACACGGCATTCGGAGTTTGATATTCTTTGGTAAGCTTTGACGCCCCCTAGGAAATTCAGTGCTCTACCTCCGCAAGACTTATATGAGGCTAGCCCTAAAGCTATTTCGAGGAGAACCAGCTATCTCCGGGTTCGATTGGAATTTCTCCCCTATCCACACCTCATCCCCACCCTTTTCAACGGATGTGGGTTCGGTCCTCCATTGCCTTTTACGGCAACTTCAACCTGGACATGGATAGATCACCCGGTTTCGGGTCTGCTCCGACTGACTCATTCGCCCTATTAAGACTTGGTTTCCCTTCGGCTCCACACCTTTGGTGCTTAACCTCGCCAGCCAGCGCAACTCGCCGGACCGTTCTACAAAAAGTACGCGGTTCCACATATAAAGTGGTTCCACAGCTTGTAAACATATGGTTTCAGGTTCTGTTTCACTCCCCTCCCGGGGTCCTTTTCACCGTTCCTTCACAGTACTATGCGCTATCGGTCACTAAGGAGTATTTAGCCTTACGGGGTGGTCCCCGCATGTTCAGTCAAGGTTCCACGTGTCTCGACCTACTCTGGATACCGCCATGTCAACTCATCTTTCGCTTACGGGGCTTTCACCCTCTCTGGCCG
>QFCE01001235.1_pt1:30000-220000 | contig 427271 bp, 364 predicted proteins | sample 5346091 | NCBI WGS metagenome assembly QFCE01 (sample SAMN09062252, study PRJNA434731) | Human gut metagenome, whole genome shotgun sequencing project. | isolation source: stool timepoint A chromium assembly | host: Homo sapiens | collected 2015 | reverse complement strand
TCTCGTTAAAATATCTCAAACCTGCTTTAACACAGATTCAAAAATCAAGTTCGTTCCAGTTCAAGAAAACTACTAGCTTTCTTATCCCCTTTACTGTTTTAAGGTTCGACATTAAATGTCTGTTCTGAATAATTCTCTTTAGAATTTTCAGGGTTGTTGTCTATTGTTTAATTATCAAGGTTCTTTGTCTTTGCTGTTTGAAACAGCTTATTTAGATTATCATATTCACCGACGTTTGTCAAGAACTTTTTTAATCTTTTTTCAACCAGCTTTCCAGCTGTTCGACCGCTATCCTTTCGTCAAACATTCGTTTGTCTCAAGCGACAGCTTATTTAGAATATCATAATCAGTTGTGTTTGTCAACTGTTATTTTATTCTTTTTTTCAGGAACAATTCCTGAAGATTTCTGATTACCATTCAGCATTACCTGCTGTTTTCCAATCAGTTAGCGCCGTCTTCTGCTTCGTCTCTGTTACCTCACGGCCTTGTCTAACGCGACAGCTAGATTAATATACCACAAGGGGGTTTGAATTGTCAAGATTGTTTTTATATTTTCTGCAATTTAGATAATTCAGATAATTTACTTCTTTTTTCATATTTTCTTCTATATAAATTGCCCATCTCCATTTCTTGACACCGATCCTCTTTCCTTTTATGATTGTTCTTATATAAAATAGAAGGAGTTATTATTACATGTTTCACTTATTACTTTCCGTAATCTACTTGGCATTCATCAGCCTTGGTCTTCCGGACGCACTTTTAGGATCTGCATGGCCTTCTATGTATCCGGCCTTTCATGTACCTGTTTCTTATGCCGGAATCATTTCCATGATCATAGCAGCCGGTACAGTTATATCCAGTCTGCAAAGTGACAGACTTACCAAAAAACTTGGCACCGGTAAGATTACTGCCATCAGTGTAGCTACCACTGCTGTTGCTTTATTCGGATTCTCTGTCAGTCATTCTTTTATCGCATTGTGTCTGTGGGCAGTTCCTTACGGGTTGGGCGGTGGAAGTGTCGATGCAGCACTTAACAATTATGTTGCTCTTCATTACGAAAGCCGACATATGAGCTGGCTGCACTGTATGTGGGGTGTCGGTGCTTCTATCGGACCTTATATTATGGGATACGCCTTGTCTAATAAACAGGGATGGTCTATGGGATACCGTTATATTTCGATTTTCCAGATAGGACTTACTGCTATTTTGATCATCAGCCTTCCTCTTTGGAAACAATTTCATAAGAAAGAACATATCGGACAATCTGCTTCCGGCTCTGGCAATACTTTACCTGTCCTGACATTAAAGCAGATTTTTCAGATTCCAGGAGCCAGGGAAATTCTCTTTGCTTTCTTCTGTTACTCTGCAGTTGAGCAGACATCCTCTCTCTGGGCCAGCAGTTACCTCGTACTGCACCTTGGATATTCTTCCGAGAAAGCGGCCGGATTTGCCAGTCTCTTCTTTATTGGAATTACTGTGGGCAGAGGCATCAGCGGCTTCATTACGTTTAAATTAAATGATTCGCAGATGATCCATCTTGGTGAAGGTATTATACTGCTCGGTGTCCTTGCCATGCTTCTGCCACTCGGGAAAACAGTCGCTTTAGCCGGACTTATCCTCATCGGATTGGGATGTGCACCGATTTATCCATCCATTATCCACTCAACTCCCGCACATTTCGGAGCAGATAAGTCTCAGGCGATCATCGGAGTTCAGATGGCTTTCGCTTATATCGGCACCTGCCTGATGCCCCCACTTTTTGGTATCATTGCAAGATCCATAAGCATTACACTCTTTCCGGCTTATCTTGGACTCTTTTTATGCATTATGTTCTTCATGTATGAAACAGTTATCCGAAAAACACATACCGTATAATTTCCTCTCAACACAGAAAATCTACTCTTGCCAGCTTCTTCCGTACGCATGGCAATAAAAAAAGAACCGGCAGGGACACTAAAAAGCCACACAGCTTCATTCCCTCCGGTTCTAACCATACTTAAATATAATTCATCGCCTGATTCACACTATTGACCCCGATCACTTCTATTCCATCCACTTTTCCAATGGACTTCAATGCAACCGCTGGTACAATACAAGTCTTAAATCCAAGCTTTTTTGCTTCTGCAACTCTCTGCTCCGGCATGGTCACAGCCCTTACTTCCCCGCTCAATCCTACTTCCCCGAATACGATCGTATCTTCTGCGATCGGTTTATTCTTATAGCTGGAAGCAATGGCCATTACAATCCCAAGATCGGCCGCCGGTTCATTCATACGGATTCCACCGGCAATATTGACATAAGCATCATAATTGGATAACGGCAGACCCATCCTCTTTTCCAGAACTGCCATCAGCAGATTGACACGGTTATAATCCAGTCCCGCCGCAGTTCTTCTCGGCATTCCAAAATTACTCCGGCAGATCAATGCCTGAATCTCCATCAGCATTGGTCTTGTACCTTCCATCGCACATGCCACCACAGATCCGGACGCATTCTCCGGCTTGCCGCTCAGCATGAATTCCGAAGGATTCTCCACTTCGCACAGTCCTTCTCTCCGCATCTCAAACACACCGATCTCATTCGTAGAACCAAAACGGTTCTTTACTCCACGTAAGATCCGGTATGATGCGTGTCTGTCACCCTCAAAATAAAGCACAGTATCCACCATATGCTCCAACACTCTCGGTCCCGCAACCGTTCCTTCCTTCGTCACATGTCCTACGATAAAAGTGGATATATTCAGTCCTTTTGCGAGCTGCATCAATACATTCGTGGATTCGCGCACCTGAGATACACTTCCCGGCGCAGACGCTACCTCTTCGTTATACATCGTCTGAATCGAATCAATCACAACCACATCCGGTGTCTCTTTCTCAATCACACTTTGAATTGCTGCAAGATTCGTCTCACATAATAAAAAGAGGCTGTCTGCAAATTCTCCCATACGATTTGCACGCAGCTTGATCTGCTTCAGTGATTCCTCACCGGAAATGTAGAGCACCTTCTTCTGCTTGTCCGCCAGTTTCTGGCACACCTGAAGCAATAATGTGGACTTTCCGATTCCGGGATCCCCGCCTACTAATACGAGGGAACCTTGTACGATTCCCCCGCCTAATACTCTGTCTAATTCTTTTATTCCAGTTTTTGTTCGTTCTTCATCTGTCGTCGATACACTGGACAATGTCACAACCTGGCTCTTTGGCTTCGCCACGCTGCTTCCTCTGGATACACCACTTACCGGAGTACTCACCTTTTCCTCTACAAATGTATTCCATTCTTTACACATCGGGCACTGTCCGAGCCACTTGCTCTCCTCATGTCCACAATTCTGACAGAAATATATACTCTTCTTTGCTTTTGCCATTATTTTCTTACGACTTTGATCTCAATCTCTTTTCCAGCCTCTGCTTCTGCACTTACGCTGAGTTTTCCACTTAAGTTCGTTGTCATATCTCCGATATTCACATCATCCATGTATACAACGTATTCTGCATCTGCTTCCATTCCAAGTGTAAACTGAAAATCTGTCTCTCCACATACTTTAAACGAAACTACGTTCTCTGTTGCTTTGAAATTCTCTACTGCAGTTCCCGGTACGGATTCGTATACAAACATGCCGTTCTTTTCTAATTTTGTAATCTCTTTGAACGTCTTAACTTTGTAGATGTCCCCTTGAAAATCAAATCCGTCTAACTTAGTCTTGCTGTCTAATGTATAATCTCCAAAACTAAGTGTACCGTCTGTTTCAGCTCTTAAAAGCTCTTTCACTGCTGCCATTTTTTCGTCCTCCTAAGGTTCTTCTTTCGTTCATCCTATTATATAATAAAATATTTTTAATTTGTAGTCTTTGCCGTAAATTTAATTTCTTTTTTAGACATTCCGGCAACGACATCCATGTCTCTTCCGATCTCTCCGCTTAAGATTGCTTCAGCGAGTTTATCCTCTAACTGGTTCTGTACGGCACGTCGGAGTGGTCTTGCCCCGTACTTCTTATCCATACCGGTCTCTACGATATGCTTCTTTACAGAATCACGGATTGTAAGATGGATTCCCAGCTGTTCTTTTGCGCGTTTAACCAGTTCTTTGCACATCAGACCAACAATCTTCTGCATCTGTTCTGTCGTTAGCGGATGAAACACAAGGATCTCATCAATACGGTTCAAAAATTCCGGACGGAAGATGAATTTGATCTCATTCATTACGTTATTCTTCATCCGTTTGTAATCTCCCGCCGCATCTTCTTTTGTATTGAATCCGAGTTTCTTCGGATCAATGATAGACTGCGCTCCTGCATTCGAAGTCATGATGATCACTGTATTGGAGAAATCTACTTTTCTTCCCTGTGAATCTGTGATATGCCCGTCATCTAACACCTGAAGAAGAATATTGAATACATCCGGATGTGCTTTTTCGATCTCGTCAAATAACACAACCGAATATGGATGTCTTCTCACCTGCTCACTGAGCTGGCCGCCGTCATCGTGTCCGACATATCCCGGAGGCGAACCGATCATCTTGGCCACACTGTGTTTCTCCATATATTCCGACATATCAACACGGATCATGGAATTCTCATCTCCAAAGAGTGCTTCCGCAAGTGCTTTGGAAAGTTCTGTCTTACCGACTCCGGTTGGTCCTAAGAACAGGAACGAACCGATCGGACGCTTCGGATCTTTCAAGCCGACTCTTCCACGCTTGATAGATTTGGCAACCGCTGTTACTGCTTCATCCTGACCAATCACACGCTTATGCAATGTCTGTTCCAGTTTATTTAACTTCGCACTTTCCGACTCTGCCAGACGGCTCACCGGAATTTTGGTCCACTGTGATACGACCTCTGTAATGTCTTCTTCTGTCACTTCCAGATGTTTTACATCATTTCTCTTATGGAAACGTTTCTTAATCTGTTCTAATTTTTCTTCTGCTTCATTCAGTTCTTTGTGAAGCATGGAGGCCTCTGTCATATTGCCACTCTTGATCGCATCTTCCAGTTCTTTCGCCAGTTCTGTCTGTGTCTTTTCCAGTTTGTATACATTTTCCGGTACTTTAAATCCACGCAGGCTCACTTTTGAGCACGCTTCATCCACCACATCAATTGCTTTATCCGGAAGGAAACGGTCATTGATATAACGGCTGGAGTAATTCACTGCTGCCTCCAGTGCTTCTTCCTGTATCTTTACTTTGTGATGTTTTTCATATCTGGAGCATAAGCCTTTTAAGATTTCAAGACACTGCTCTTTATCCGGCTCTTCCACCGTGATCGGCTGGAATCTTCTTTCCAGTGCTGCATCTTTTTCGATGTATTTGCGATACTCTACGATCGTCGTTGCACCGATCAGCTGCAGTTCTCCTCTTGCAAGGGACGGTTTCAGAATATTAGACGCATCCATTGCTCCTTCTGCGCCGCCTGCACCGATGATCGTATGGACTTCATCCAGGAACAAAATGATATTACCTGCTGCCTTTACCTCCTGGATCAGACGCTTCATACGCTCTTCAAACTCTCCACGGTATTTTGATCCCGCGATCATGCTCGCCAGATCCATCGTATAAATACGTTTTCCACGAATTCCTTCCGGCACGATACCTTCTGCAATCTGCGTTGCAAGTCCCTCGATCACTGCCGTCTTACCGACACCCGGCTCTCCGACCAGACACGGATTGTTCTTGGTCCGTCTGCTTAAGACCTGCATCAGACGTCCGATCTCCTCTTCTCTTCCAATAACAGGATCAAGCTTTCCTTCTTCCGCCTCTGCTGTCAGATCCGTACCATACTGATCCAGTACCCCGTTCTTTCTTCCTCCTTCCGGTCCGTATTCTTCCTGATAAGTCTTCGGATCAATGCCAACAGTCTCAAATATTTCCTGATATATCTTCTGAAGATTGACTCCAAGTGTCGTTAAAATCTTTGTCGCTACACAGTCTATATCACGGATAAGTGCTATCAGCATATGCTCTGTTCCAATCTCTTCTGAATGGAATTGTTCCGCTTCTACTTTACTGTCTTCCAGAATGTATTCCAGTCTCGGACTGAATTCCGGTCTCTTTCTGCCCGTCATCTCTCCTGACGGAGATATCAGTTCAGACATTACTTTCTGTATATTCTCCTCATCTACTCCGTTCGCACCCAGAACCTGCGCCGCAACACCGGTGTATACTTTTCTGAGTCCCAGAAGCAGATGCTCTGTTCCCACATAAGGATGTGCCATCTCTTTCGCACTTTTTTCTGCGATCTTCAGCACTTCCTTCGCTTGTCTTGTATAATCCATGCCTGTCTGTTCCTTTCTGTCTATCTTCTATATTCGTCAAATATCTCATCTACCAATGCATGCACATCTTCTCTGCTGATATTCTTGCAGCATCCCTTTGCAAGTAATATCGCAAGCTTTTCCCGGAGTTTTAGCATGGCCTGTGCCTTATCCGCATCAATGGCGACCACTGCTCCCCTTCTTCTGTCCAGCTGAATAAATCCTTCCTGCCTCAGGATCGAATATGCTTTGTTCACTGTGTGCATATTGATTCCTACTGTATCTGCCAGCTGTCTGACGGACGGCAGGGTATCTCCCTCACGGATTGCGTCTGTTGCGATCCCCATGATGATCTGATTCTGCAACTGTACATAGATTGCTTCATTGCTGTTAAAATCAATTTCTATCAACATCTTATCACCTGTTACCTGTCATTTTCTTTTGTTATAGAGATACTATAACACAACTAAAAAGAGCTTACAACCTAAATCGTAAGCTCTTTCTTTCATTCTTTTTGCATTAAATTCCACTGCAATTCACAGTTTCCATATTTTTTGCTGTTTACGCCTCGTCAATTGCTTTTCCAATATCATGACGCATATATTTATTATCAAATTTCACCCATTCCGTAGCCGTATATGCATTGGCTCTTGCTTCTTTCAAGTCTTTTCCCTTTGCTGTCACGCCAAGTACACGTCCGCCATTGGTCACGATCTGGTCTCCGTCGAACTTCGTTCCTGCATGGAAGCAGTAATAACCTTCATGTTTCCCAAATTCATCCAGTCCGCTGATTGGAAGTCCTTTGTCATATTTCACCGGATATCCGTCACTTGCCAGAACGACACATACTGCCGCATTGTCTTCAAACTGCAGGTCGATCTGATCCAGAGTACCGTCTATACAAGCTTCTACTACATCAATGATATCATTCTTCATTCTAGGAAGAACAACCTGTGCCTCTGGATCTCCGAATCTGGCATTGTATTCCAGAACCTTTGGTCCGTCTGCTGTCAACATCAGTCCGAAGAAAATAACACCTTTGAAAGGTCTTCCTTCTGCTTTCATAGCATCTACTGTAGGCTGATATACATATTTCTTACAGAACTCGTCTACTTCCTCTGTATAGAACGGGCTTGGGGAAAATGTTCCCATTCCACCTGTATTCAGACCGGTATCTCCATCTCCTGCGCGCTTGTGATCCTGTGCGGAAGTCATGGTCTTAATCGTATTACCATCTACAAATGATAATACAGATACTTCCCTTCCTGTCATGAATTCTTCAATAACCATCTCATTACCGGCTGTACCGAATTTCTTATCCAGCATGATCGTCTTCACGCCTTCTTCTGCCTCTTCCAGATCCTTACAGATCAGCACACCTTTTCCAAGTGCCAGACCGTCTGCTTTTAATACGATCGGGAATTTGGCTTCTGTCTTCAGATATTCAATTGCCTTGGCAGGATCTGTGAAATTCTCATACGCTGCAGTCGGAATGTTGTATTTCTTCATAAGATCCTTGGAAAATGCTTTTGATCCCTCAAGGATGGCTGCATTCTTTCTAGGTCCGAAGGTGCGGATGCCTGCTGCTTCCAGTTCGTCTACCAGACCGCCAACCAGTGGATCATCCATTCCTACGATTACGAGATCAATCTCTTTTTCTTTTGCAAATGCTACGATCTTGTCAAATTCCATGGCTCCGATCGGTGCGCATTCTGCAAATTCCGCAATTCCCGCATTGCCCGGAGTGCAGTAAATCTTGTCTACCTTATCGCTTTTTGCAACGCTGTATGCGATTGCATGTTCTCTTCCGCCACTTCCAACGATTAATACTTTCATCTTACACTGCTCCTTTATCCTCTATGACTCGATCGTCACATGATGTCCTTCTACTTTTACTTTGCCGTTTGCAATCAGATCAATGGCTCTTGGCAGGATCTTCCACTCTGCCTGCTCCATCACACGTCTCTGCAGAACTTCTGGAGTGTCTCCCTGTTCTACTTCAACTGCTTTCTGTAAAATGATCGGGCCTGTATCGGTCCCTTCATCCACAAAATGCACTGTGGCTCCTACCACTTTCACGCCGCGTTCCAGTGCTCTTTCATGCACCTTCAGCCCATAGAACCCGGTTCCGCAGAATGCCGGGATCAGGGATGGATGGATATTGATCATACGGTTTCTGTATTTTGCGATCATTTCTGCAGGAATCACTACAAGGAATCCGGCCAGTACGATCAGATCCGGCTGCAGAGCATCTACAGCCTTCATAAATTCCTGATTGAAAATCTCACGGCTTTCATAATCTTTTGGAGAAATGCACTGATTCGGAATGCCGTGTTTCTTGGCACGCTCCAGTGCATATGCATTTTTATTATTACTGATCACACCGGCGATCTTCGTGTTCGTGATCACGCCGGAATCTACCGCATCTATGATTGCCTGCAGATTCGTTCCACCGCCGGATACCAGAACTACGACATTTAGCATAATGTCACTCCTTTTTCTCCGTCTTCGATATGACCGATCACATACGGAGTATCACCTGTCGCTTTGATTGCTTCCATTGTCTTATCCACATCAGCAGGATCAACGGCAACGATCATTCCGATACCCATGTTATAAGTATTGTACATTGCATACTCGTCAACGTTACCCTCTTTTGCAAGCTTTGTGAAAATTGGAGGAATCGGGTAGCTGTCTTTTTCTACAACGGCTCTTACTCCGTCTTTTAACATTCTCGGAATGTTCTCATAGAATCCGCCGCCTGTGATATGGCTGCAGGCTTTCACTTTCACGCCTGCGTTCTTTACGCTCTTTAATGCTTTGACATAGATTCTTGTCGGCGCAAGCAGTGCCTCTCCAAGTGTCGTTCCAAGGTCATCATAATATGTATCTAGGGATTCTTTTGTCATCTCAAATACTTTACGTACCAGAGAAAATCCGTTGCTGTGGACACCTGTAGATGCCATACCGATCAGTACATCTCCAGCTTTTAAGTCTTCTCCTGTGATCATATCTTTCTTGTCGCACACACCAACTGCGAATCCTGCAAGGTCGTATTCGTCTTCCGGCATAAGTCCAGGGTGTTCTGCCGTCTCACCACCGATCAGTGCTGCTTCTGACTGGAGACAACCTTCTGCTACACCTTTTACGATCGATGCGATCTTCTCCGGATAGTTCTTGCCACATGCAATGTAGTCTAAGAAGAATAATGGCTCTCCACCTGCACATGCGATATCATTTACACACATAGCTACTGCATCAATTCCGATGGTATCATGCTTATCCATGATCATGGCAAGTTTTACCTTTGTTCCACATCCGTCTGTTCCGGATAACAGTACCGGCTCTTCCATCTCTTTGATCTTCGCAAGAGAGAATGCTCCTGAGAATCCTCCGAGTCCGCCCAGAACTTCCGGACGCATGGTCTTCTTTACATGCTCTTTCATAAGTTCTACTGACTTGTAACCTGCTTCAATATCCACACCAGCTTTTTTGTAATCCATAACCCGATCTCCTTTGTACTCGTTGTTTATTTTGTACTCTTATATCTATTATTTTGATGCCAGATATGCCTCATATCCGATAGAATCAAGCTTTGCTGCTTTGGCTTTGACTGCCTCTTTCTGCTCTGCTGTATAAGCTTTTAATTTATTCAGAAGTTCTTCATCTGAAGCTGCAAGAATCTTTGCTGCAAGAATTGCTGCATTCTTTGCTCCGTCGATCGCAACGGTTGCAACCGGAACCCCCGGCGGCATCTGCATGATTGAGAACACTGCATCCATTCCATCCAGATTCTTTCCTGAAAGAGGTACACCAATAACCGGAAGGGCAAATAATGCTGCACACATTCCCGGAAGGGCTGCTGCCATTCCCGCACCGGCGATCATAACCTTGATTCCACGGTCTTCTGCTCCTCTGGTCCATTCAATCAGTTCGTCTGGTTCACGATGTGCTGAGATGATCGTCATCTCATACTCGATTCCTAACTCTTCCAGCATTACTGCAGCCTTACTCATAACCTTAAGATCTGAGTCACTGCCCATAATAATTCCTACTTTTGGCATAATTTTCATCCTTTCTTATAAGTTTGGCAAATAAATCATACCCTATTTATTAGAATTTTTCAATGGTTCATTTAAAATCTCTGTGCCAGGAAGTACAAATTTTCCATTTTCCAGTAATGTGATCTCTTTTTTATCCTTTGTAATAACTGTAATACTGCCCAGTTCTTCATACGGGATCGTAATATCTGTATGGCAATGGAAATATGCTTTTGACACATCTTCTTTTCTGCGGATCGATACCGAATTGTCTCTGGCAATGATCTCTTTTCCGTTCGGGTTATAGACTTTAATATCCTCACACCAACTGTAACAGGTATCTCCCACTGCAAAATGTGGTCCCATTTTCTCCGCGATCAGGATCGGCATCTTATCTTCGATTCCGTACTTCTTCGCAGTTACGTATGCGGTTGTATTCGTTCCGATTGCAAACTCACCGAGCGGCAGTGTCGGATGCTTGTACAGCACGTTATCATGAATATATGCTTTATTCTCCAGTTCACGTTCAAAATTCGCACAGTTGTATTCTGATACCATACCGTTCGAGAATGTGATTTCCAGATCACGGTACTGCAGTTCATTCAGATAGACTTTGCTAACATGCAGGACTCCGTTCGTTCCTTCCAGTACCGGTGAGGTAAATACTTCCCCAACCGGAATATTTACGTCTGCCACGCAGTTCTCAAAAATTGTCTCTTTTTTCGGATCATTCAGTGGATGAAGCTGTACATTCAGGTCCGTACGGTTGCCATTTGTCCCGAGAATGTGTACGTATTCTCCCTGATCCAGGGCATCGATCAACGTCTGCTGTACTTTCTCATATAATTTGGCATCCAGCGTATTGATACGTATGATCTCGTCGAAGATTTCTTCGTACTTCTCTCCGATCTCCGGTACAGGATAGGCAATGATCGTAAAGCTTCTTTCTTCTCCCTTGATATACTGGTTCACCATCTGGCTCTGGCGGCTGTCATACTGAAGGATCATCTCTTCCTGACTCTTTGAAAGCTTTGCGACTGTCTCTTTTGCTTCCGGTTCAAACGGCTCTTCTCCGAACATATCGATGCATGCCGGTCCTGCGAATCCGGCGGCTTCTTTCTTATGATGCTCGTAAGTCGTCTGCATCACTTCCAGTTTACGCTCCAGATATTTCTTATCCATGAAGAGTGCCTGGTCATCTTTGTGATCATATTCATACTGCTTGTTCGCCACTGCTCCATAATATCCGATCTTAATATGCTGTCTCTTTGTCAGCACACTGACTGCCGCACGGTAGATGACCGGTTTTAAGCCCATTTTTTCAAAATTCTCGATTGCTTTTTTCACCACGCGCTCGAATCCAAGAATGTAACGGATGTTTACCACTGATTTCTTCGAAAGGTCTTTTCCCGTATTCACGAATCCGATGCGGTATCCTTCTGTATAGACATCTGCCATCTTCCGGATCGTCTCTTCCGGAAGACTGTTCAGATGCTCTGCCGTCTTCCATTCATTTTCACTGATGTACTCTCCAAACTGATACAGATATCTAAGATCTGTAAGATCACTGTTCATGATCAGATCTGTTGCAAATGACTCCTCCGGCAAAACCTGCTCCCGGATGCGGTCCGCAAGGAATACATCACAGTAATCACTGGCATACCAGTAGAACGTATCCCGGACAGCCTTCGGATCCGGTTCTTCTTCGAACTGGTTGTATACCTCGATCAACAATTCATACAGGATTGCCAGATATTCTGTCTTTCCTTCAAAAACATAAACGACTGCCCCTCGAAGTTCCGCATATAACATTCCCAGAATCTGTCCCGATTCTTTTCCTAGCATCTTACACGCATAATCCGGATTCGCATAACTTTTCTCATACTGCCCCGGCAAAACATCCTGATACAGCCGTCTATTCCATTTTCTTAATTCATCTAATTCAAGCTTCTGGTATCTGCCATCCAGAAGTTCTGTTCTCAGTTCGTCCAGCATAAGCACGAACTCTGCCATCTTCTTAAAATAGTCTTTGTAAGGCTCCCCAACCGTATCTTCTGTCTGCATCAGACGGATACGGTCAAGTGCCAGCTCATATCTTTCTTCTATCATCTACATAAGCCCCCTGACAAATAATGCAACCATAGCAACAAGGAATACCGCATTTACTGTGATTCCCACCTTGCAGGTCGTATAGATCTTTTCGCGTTCTCTGAATCCCTTGATGCCAAGCCAGATTCCGATCACTGCCATCGCACAGGTTCCGAGTCCGAAAAATCCCATTAATATATTTACATTTCCTTTATTCATAAACGAAAAGAGGATCATGACGCTCACCAGGAAGGCAATCACTACTGCATAAGTACAGGAATAGACACCCCTTTTGGAGTGTCTGACTGCTTTCTGTCCATATTTCGTTTTGATCATTTTTTTACGCTTTTTCTTGCGTGCTTTCGCTGCCGCTTTGATTCTGTCATCTTCTGTTCTTAGTTTTTTTCCCAGCATGTCTTCTCCTTATTGCCGCACATATTACAAATAGTATATATCCACAGATTCCTCCGATCGTATTCAGTAACAGGTCATCTACATCAAAGCTTCCGACTTTTGTGATAAACTGGAACACTTCCACACAAAGGCTCAGTCCAAAACTGTAAAATGCTGTACCGAAAAAGCTTCTTTGCCTGCTTCCCATCGGAAGGAAAAATCCAAATGGAACAAATATGAGTACATTTCCAAATAAATTAGTGAACATTGCAAAGAATCCCACCTGCTCACGGTACTGCCAGAATCTTTTGATTTCTTTAAACAATACCAGATTGTAGTGGTATTCCCGCATCTCCCCCGTACGTCCATACCAGTCAGAGAACAGAAGGAAATATATAATAAATATTACATATAATATAAATAATATCTTTCCCAGTATCCGGATTCTTTTTCGCTTCTTTGAATCCAATGTCCTACAACCTCCCGTATCTCTTCGGTATTAAAAAAGTATTCCTTTTTTCTCTTTCAGTAAACGGGCACCGCTGATAATAGAGATCACACCTGCTGCGATTCCTACTACTGTAACAACAATACCCACTGCAATTCCTGCAGCACCGGCTAATCCCATTGCTTTATATGCTTTTTCATTCATACTCGTGTTCTCCCCCGTTCCTATTTTGCTCCGTACTGTTCATAATATGCGTCGATTGCTGCTTTTAATGTATCATCGATCACAACTTTTCCATTGCATTCTTTGTTATACAGGCATTCTACAACTTCTTCCATCGTTACGATTGCTGCTGTATCGAATCCGTACAGATCTTTGATCTCATCTAACGCACACTTCTCGCCGCCTTTTCCGACTTCCATACGGTTCAGAGATACCATCAGACCTACGATTGTTACATCTGCTGCGCCTTTTACTTTCGGAACAGTCTCTTCCATGGATTTACCTGATGTTGTCACATCTTCGATCATGATCACACGATCTCCATCTTTTAATTTGCTTCCAAGAAAGCTTCCCTTATCTGCACCGTGGTCTTTCTCTTCTTTACGATCAGAACAGTAACGTACTTCTTTTCCATACAGATCACTGTAAGCGATCGCTGTTACAACTCCAAGCGGAATTCCCTTATAGGCCGGTCCGAATAATACATCAAAGTCATCTCCGTATGTATCATGGATTGCTTTTGCATAATACTGACCTAACTTCTTAAGCTGTGATCCTGTTACGTATGCTCCGGCATTCATAAAAAACGGGGATTTTCTTCCACTCTTTAATGTAAATTCTCCAAATTTGAGCACGTCGCTCTCTACCATAAATTCAATAAACTCCTGCTTATAACTTTCCATTTTGATTACCTCCATATATTTCAGACGCTGTGTGTCTTATTATTGCATCATAATTCTATTTAATTTTATCATAAGAAAATCACTTTTTCAATTCACGCATACAGAAAAACTGTCACTGCCAGTATTTCTTATATACCAAAGTATACAAGAGAAGTTGCCAGTGGCAACTTCTCTGTACTTTCGCTTTACATGATCTTCGTCTCTTCCAGTTTTTCTGCAAATGCCTCATTCATCCGGATCACCGGTTTACGAAGGAGCAATCCAAGGATCAGGGACAGGATCAAAAAGATTCCAAGCTTTCCAAGTTCTGTCCAGTAGGTCATACCATACATACCGCCAATTGTCTCCCTAAGCGCCACCATGCTGTGAACGAATGGCAGTAACGGATATACGGCTTTGAAGAAGGCCGGTGCGACTTCAATTGGGAAGGTTCCTCCGGAACCTGCCACTTGCATAACCAGAAGTACAACGCTGACCGCTTTTCCGATATCTCCGAATGATACTGTCAGTGTATAGATGATATTCACATATACAATGCTCGAGAACCATCCTGCCAGCATGAAGAGGAACGGATGCTTACACTGAATTCCCAGGTATAACAGATCCCCCAGACAGATCAGGGTACTCTGCAGGAGACCTACGATCAGGAAGAGGAGATATCGTCCCAGGTATTCCTGATGCGGTTTTACTTTCTTAAGACCTTCGGTGCATTTTGACGAAACGCCTGTCTTTAACATGGCAACCAGCACAATTCCACCGATCCAGATCGACAGTGTGGAATAGAACGGTGCCATCGAAGAACCATAATTTTCAATCTTATAGACCTGATTCGTCTTCAGGCTTACCGGTGCTGCTAGGAACTCTCCGATCACATTAGAATCCCCGGAGATCAGTTCTTCTAATTGTGAGAAATCACCGCTTTGCTGCATTTCTCCGATTTTTCCTGTCGTATTGCTGATTTTTTCTGCTGCTGTATTGAGCAGATTGCAAGAATGATTCAGCGCTGTGTTAATCTGTGTCAGATCAGCCGACGCTGAAGTTGACAAATCATATACCCCGTCTACACCTTCATCCAGGCGATCCATCAAAAGGTTCAGATTACTGCTTGTGTCTCCCATCGAATCTCCCAGTTCATCCAGACTGCTCTTTACATTCTTCTCAAAGTCTGTCTTGATTCCGGCAAGGCTGTCTGCACTTGATTTCACCAGTTTATCTAATTCTGCTTTATCCGTTACTGCTGTATCTGCCGCTCCCTGAAGCGAAGATGCTGTGGACTTAAGCTTATCCCGAAGCTCTGTCTGTGTCGCAATCGTCTCTCCCAGTTTTCCGGAAATACTTCCCTTTAATGCATTCAACTGCGCATTATTTCCAACGTTTATTTCATCTATTGCCGATTTCAGCGAAGTATAGGAATCAATCACTTTCTGAACTCTGGATGCCAGGGTATTCAATGTTCCCGCCACATCGTTCGCACTCTGAGAGTTTGATGAAAATGCTGAATCAATAATTTCCGACATCTGATCATAGAATTCTTTTCCGGAATTAATTGCCGCATTTACTCCGTCTGTCGCACCGCTGACTGTCTCATCAATTCCACTGAACGATTTTTTCACCTTTTTCAGTGAATCTGTCGTGTTCTTGGAATGCTCCTGTGTTTCCTTCAGGAAACTTCCTGTTGTATCCAGAAGCTGCTGTGCAGAAGTTGTCATTCCCGAAAAAGAGCTTAATGTAGACGATGCCGCACTCAAATCCGAGCCGATCTGATTTAAATTATCCGCAAGATTTTGTGCGATTGCTGCCACTCCGTCCTGATCCGCTACATTCGTAACTGCCTTAAACGCAGTGATCACAGTATCGCTGATCGTCTCTACAAATACCTCATTAACCTGTCTCTGGATCGCACTTGCTCCTTTATCCGTTACTTTTGGTGCGATTGCATTTTCCTTGGCATTCGAATAGTATGTGATACTTGGTTTCTGGATATTTTCAGAAAAAATACTCATCATATTTGAGCTGAAGTCCTTCGGTATCACAATTGCTGCATAATATTTTCCGGACTTTACACCGTCTATGGCTTTTTTTCTTCCGGTAAAAACCCAGTCAAGCTGCGAATTGCTTCGAAGCGATGTCAGTACCTGATCTCCCATATTGATCTGTAACGGAATCAGGCTTCCCTCATATCCTTCATCAACACTTGCGACTGCAACCTTCAGATTACCGGTATTGCCATACGGATCCCAGCTTGCTGCTATATTGAACCACGCATAAAGGCAGGGTACAACTGTAATTCCCATGATAACAATCATTGCGATTACATTATTTTTAATACGCTTTATATCTCTTCGGAAGATTTCCCATATATTTTTCATTCGCCTCTTTCCTCCTTTATCTCATGGATCAGATCTTCTGTTGTCATACCTGTCATAGCAAGCTGTCTTTGCATCTTGTCATGCAGATATTCTACAACGATCAGATATACTGCAAGTCCGATCAGCGATACGATCCACAATATCAGGAAGACCAGTTTTAACTCCAGACTGAACATCAGTATCAGGAAAACCAGTGGTATGATGATCATTCCAAGGAATCCCCATCGGATCATCTTTGGATAACGTTTTTCAAATTTTTCGGATTTCACAAGAAATTCCTGTTTCCATTCATCATCTTCCATAAGTGTCTTCATCATCATTGTCAATTCCGGACGTTTCCGTTCGGCCGACTCCGTCTCCCCAAGCATTAACTCTGTCTCAGACAGACGTTTATCGAACAAGTGATTCAGGTTCATAAGCAACGGACGTAATACCAGACCGATGAAAAGAGAGATTGGGAAAAATATCGCAAGAATCCCCAGATACTTCCAGATATTTGCTCCATACATTCCTGCAATACATTCACGCATGGCACTGATTCCATATGTGAATGGAAGAAGCGGATGCAGTCTCTGGAAAAATGCCGGTGTCATCTCGATCGGATACGTTCCTGCCGATCCAGGAATCTGCAGGATAACAAGTACAACTCCCAGCGCCTTTCCAATGTGTTTAAAGGTCAATGCCAGTGCGTAGATCAGATTAACATAAACAAACGAACAGAATACACCCACACATACAAACGCTACCGGATGTACACACTGTACTTTCAATAATAAAATATCACCGACACATACGATCAGTCCCTGTACAAGACCTACTGCAACAAATAACAGCCATCTTCCAAAGTAGGCCTGTCCGGCTGTAAACTTCCGTACCTTTTCATCTTTATCAACTTCCTGTTTCAGAATTGATACCAGAATCAGTCCTCCTACCCAAAGTGCAAGATTTGTGTAAAATGGTGTCATTCCCGATCCATAATTTTCTACATCATATAACACATTTGATTTGATGCTCACCGGAGAGGACATAAAATCTGCAATTGAATCCGCATCAAGTCCTTCCAATGAAGTCAGTTTCTGATACATCTCTGAACTCTGTAATGCATTTAAATCCGTCTGAACAGATGCCAGTGACTCATCAACCTGTGTTAACACATCTCCTGTCTGTCCCAATGCAGACGCACTGCTTTTCAAGCTGTCATTTAACTGATTTAAAATCGTCTTTAATTGTTCTACTGTCGGCTCAACTCCGGTCAAAGCCGCAGAAAGATTTCCGCTCAGTGAAGCCAGACTGTCCAGTGACTGATTCAGCTGTGGCAAAATCTTCTGATCCAGATTGGTACGGTAATTTTGCAGACTGTCTTTACTTTCTTTCGCAAGTTTTTCCAGTGAAGTACGTGTATTCTTTGCTGTTGTCACTGCGTTTTGAATCCCTTGATTCCCTGTTTTCAGTGAAGATACCAGCTCCTGTAACGATGCATTCTGGTTCTCCAATTCTGTAATTTTCTGTCCGATCACAGCAGATATCTGTTGTCCCAGTTCTGTATGCCCCTGAATCTTATCATTCAATTCTTTCAGCTGTTCCAGAAGTTCCTGATTTTTATCCAGCAGAGACGAAGCCGTTGAAAGGCTGTTGTCTACTGCTGTCAGTGCCTGTCCGGCTTTCGTCTCAAACACGCCCAGTTTTGCCGATGCCGAGACATACGTGTCATTTAAAAGTGTCTCTCCGTTCGATAACCCATTGGAGAATTCTGTTGAAAACTGTCCAACCGCTGTTCTGGTATCTGCAAGCACATTTCCACTGTCTTCGATTGCTTTGGCTCCTGACTCTGCAGTAACCGTAACCTGATCCAGCGTACTTACCGCACTCGCCATGATCTCATCTGACTTATCCACTGTCTTCTGGAAGTTTTCCAATACCTTATTATATTCGTCCAGATTCTTTCTGGTATCTGCGATAGCTTTGATCAGACTTGAATTTCCTTCACTTACTTTTCCGGATAATTCTCCGGCCTCTTTACTCAATAATTCAGAAATGCTCTCTGCAGCTACGGATGTGAATGTATCATTGATTTCCTGCTGAATCGTGCTTGCACCTGTATCCGTGATCTTTGGTGCTATTGCATTTTTCTTTTCATTAATATAATAATCCAGCTTCGGCTGTTTGATATCTCCTGATAAAATACTCAGAAGTGATTCACTGAAATTATCCGGTATCACGATCGCTGCGTAATATTTTCCGGATCTCACTCCCTTTTTCGCTTCTTTTGCATCTACAAACTTCCAGCCAAGCTGGTCATTTTTCTTCAGATTGTCTACAATATTTTGTCCTGCGTCCAGTGACATCTGCTCACTGTCGGCACCTTTATCCTCATTGGCAATCGCAACCTGGATTCCCTTGGTATTTCCATACGGATCCATATTGGCAGCGATATTGAACCATGCATAAAGAGACGGCAGCACACTGATTCCAACCAGGATCAGTACTGCTGCACGGTTACGGAACAACCGGCCAAGATCTCTTTTGAAAATCTGAAATGATTTCTTCATCCACTAATCCTCCTTTGTTATTGTCATATAGACATTAGTATAACAAAAACACTTCTGAAAATCTACTCAAAAACTGACGAACAGTCATATTTTTATTGTGCTATTTGCACTTCTGAGATGAAGCGCAAAAATGCATCAGTACAGGTCAATTCCCTATATTGATGCATTTTTATCATTTATTTATTTTACAATACCAACCATATCTTTCACGGATTCAAATCCATTTTTCTTCATATATGCTTCGATTCCGTCAATAATCTCGATCGTTGCATTCGGATTATAGAAATTCGCAGTTCCTACAGATACTGCAGACGCTCCCGCAAGGATCATCTCAATGGCATCTTCCGGTGTCGCAATACCGCCCATTCCAATAATCGGAATGTTCACTGCCTGTGCCGTCTGATATACCATACGGACTGCAATTGGATGTACAACTGGTCCCGACACACCGCCGGTCTTATTTGCTACCGCAAATGTTCTGCGGTTGATATCAATCTTCATACCCGTCAGTGTATTGATCAATGACAGGGCATCTGCTCCGCCGGCTTCTGCTGCCTTCGCAATCTCCGTAATATCCGTAACATTTGGCGTCAGTTTCATGATGATCGGCTGCTTTGCAATCTTTTTGATCTGAGCCGTCAGCTCCTCTACATGCTTTGCATCCTGCCCGAACGCCAGAAAGCCTGCATTAACATTCGGGCACGAAATATTGATCTCCATCATATCAATCGGCTCATCAGCCAGTCTTTCCACCACTGCCAGATATTCTTCCGGTGCATGACCACAGACATTGACGATGATCTTCGTATCATATTTCTTCAGAAATGGAATATCTCTTTTGCAGAACAGATCGATTCCCGGATTCTGGAGTCCGATCGCATTCATCATTCCTCCGTAAACTTCAGCTACACGTGGTGTCGGATTACCCGGCCACGGGACATTTGCCACGCCCTTTGTCGTTACCGCTCCAAGACAGTTCAGATCCACAAACTCACTGAATTCTTCTCCCGAACCAAATGTACCGGAAGCCACTGTAACCGGATTCTTCCATTCTACGCCGGCAATATTTACTTTCATGTCCATTATAAATCCACCTCCGTAGATAAGAATACTGGTCCGTCTTTACAGATTCTCTTATTGTTCACATTACTGTGTTCATCTTTTTCTTTTGTCTTGCAGACACATGCCAGACAGGCTCCGATACCGCATGCCATTCTCTCTTCCAGGGAAATATAGCATTCTATTTTCTTCTCTTCTGCATAGGCTTTGATCGCACGCAGCATTGGTGTAGGTCCGCATGCAAATATAATATCGGCATCCAGACTCTGCTCACGAATAGCATCCATGACATTTCCTTTTGTTCCCACGCTTCCATCCTCTGTGGAAATATATAAGGTTCCGTTCTGTTCAAACTCCTCTTTCAGGAACGTATGCGCATCTCTATAGCCGACAACAATCTGCTTTTCTTCACACTGCATCTGCTTTGCAAGTTCCAGAATCGGCGGAACACCAATCCCGCCGCCCATCAGGAATACTTTCTTTCCTTCTGCCTTTTCATATGGAAATCCATTTCCCAAAGGTCCGATCACTGGTACAAAATCTCCGGCCTTTAATTCTGAAAACTGTTTTGTTCCGGTCTTTTCTCCTGTCACACGATATACCAGTCTTAATCTTTTTGCTTCTTTATCAATTTCACAGATACTGATCGGGCGTGGAAGTAATTTGCTTGCATCTGTCGTGTATACAGACACAAACTGTCCCGGTCTGGCAGTCAGCGCTGCTTCTGTCTCAATCCACAGGCTGTAGATTCCATCTGCCAGCATCTCCTGTGACAGAACTTTCGCCTGTTCTTTTTTTCTCTCCATCTTCCTTTATCTCCTGTCAAGATTAATCTGTCTTACTTTTTTCGTTATCAGTCTTTTTTTCGTCTGTTCAGACATTATCTGTTCTCAAGTGCTCCCTTGATGTCTGCGATCATCGTCTCAACTGCTGCTCTGGATGCATCACCAAAATTCTCAGCTCCAAATTTTGCATACTGCTCCTGCTTATATGCCGCAATGATTCCTCTGGAAGAGTTTACGATTGCTCCAAGGCCATCTTCATTGAAGAAATGTACCAGGTCTTTTCCTTTTCCTCCCTGTGCACCGTAACCAGGAACCAGAATGTAAGCTTTTGGCATCACTTTTCTTAATACTTTTCCCATCTCCGGATAAGTTGCTCCGACTACTGCTCCGACATAGCTGTACTCATCGCCCATGACTTCAGATCCCCATGCGGCAACTTTTTCTCCAACCAGTTCATATAACGGACGGCCGTCGATCTTCTGATCCTGGAATTCACCGCTTGACGGATTTGATGTCTTAACAAGTACGAAGATTCCCTTCTTTTCTTCTTTACATACGTCCAGGAATGGATTCACTCCGTCTGAACCAAGGTATGGATTCACTGTTACAAAGTCTTCATCAAATGGTGCGTATGTCTTGCTGCCTACTTTCACCTTACCAATATGACCCACAGCATAAGCTGCTGATGTAGAACCAATGTCTCCTCTTTTAATATCACCGATGACAACCAGTCCTTTTTCCTTACAGTAATCTACCGTTTTCTTGAATGCTGCAAGTCCCGGAAGACCAAACTGTTCATACATAGCGATCTGTGGTTTTACAGCCGGAATCAGATCATAAGTCTTGTCCACGATTTCTTTATTGAACTGCCAGATTGCTTCTGCTGCTCCTTCCAGTGTCTCACCATATTCTGCGAACGCTTTTTTCTGTACCTGCTCCGGAATATAGTTCAACATCGGATCTAATCCTACTACAATCGGTGCTCCTGTCTTCTTTATGTTGGCTACTAACTGATTAATCAATGTTTTTTCCTCCTACCTTATATACATAATCTAAATTTCATATTGTTTATATTTTACCATAAGGCATAATAAAAGGGAATGCCAAACTGCATTCCCTTCAAAACTCTTATTTTGCTGTGTCACCATCCACAAACGATTACTTCATCTGTGCTTTTACTTCCTCCACAGATTTATCAAGCTGATTGTCTGCATCCGGATTTTCTTCATTATTTTCGTATTCGACCTTTACATCCGGTGTAATTCCTTTTCCGTTGATGCTTCTTCCCTTTGGAGTGAAATATTCTGCAATCGTAAGTTTTACGGCTGTTCCGTCATCCAGATCAAAAATCTGCTGTACGACACCCTTTCCATATGTCTGGGTTCCGACAATCTTACCGATTCCGTAATCCTGGATTGCCCCGGAGTAAATCTCTGATGCACTGGCACTGTTTCCATTTACCAGAACTGCCAGCGGTTTTGTAAACTGATGTTCTTCGTCAGATTTCATCTTTGTCTTTTTGCCATTTTTATCTTCCGTATACACGATCAGGCCCTTTGGCAGCATCAGATCCAGCATATCACATACTGTACTGAGCGAACCTCCAGGATTATTACGCAAATCCACAACCAGCCCTGTCATTCCCTGTTTTTCAAGATCATCCAATGCTTCTTTGTACTGATCATACGTCACAGTATCAAATTCAGACACTCTGATATAACCAATCTTGTCATCCATCATCTTATACTCAATTGTCTGTGCCTGTACGGTATCTCTTGTTGCAGTCACAGTTACTTCTTTGGCATCTTCACCTCTTAATACGGTGAGTTCTACCGTTGTTCCTTTTTCACCCTTTACCTTACTTACAACTTTAGAGAGATCTTTTCCTGTGACTTCTTTTCCTTCAACCTTATAAAGGATATCATTCGCCTTAAGTCCTGCTTTCTCAGCCGGAGAATCCTTATATATCTGGACCAGAGTGATCACTCCTGTCTCTGTATTCTGAGACATCACAGCACCGATTCCGGAATATTCACCACCAGTTGATTCGTATAATTCTTTTGTTTCTTTTTTGTTATAATATACCGAATACGGATCATTCAGGCCATTGATATAACCTTTATAGACCCCATCTTCCAGATTCTTTTCTTTTACATCCCCCATATAATGCTTCTCGATCAGGTTCTGCAGTTCTGATATCTTATCTTCTGTTTTTAATGTGATATCACTGTTTCCATTATTCACTTTTAATCCACAGGACACGAGTCCTGCCACTAATAACATAGCAAGGGCGCCACAAAGCGCCCCTTTCAAAAAACTTTTTCTGTTTTTCATTTATCTTGCCTCATACTATGATCTGTTCATTTCTTACAGATAGTTTGCCGGATTTACCGGTGTTCCATTCAACATTACCTGAAAATGCAGATGTGGTCCGGTTGAATTTCCTGTAGTTCCAACCGCTGCAACATTCTGACCTTTGCTGACTTTCTGTCCCGCACTCACATAAATCGCATTGCAATGCATATAATATGTAAGCAATCCGTTTCCATGACTGATTACTAACAGGTTTCCCGCATTTCCGGCATATCCGGCTGAAATAACTGTTCCTGCCGCAGCCGCATAGATTGGCGTTCCTGTTGCTGCTGCAAAGTCAATCCCTTTATGATTCGTACTTGCACCTGCAATCGGCTGTGTTCTGTAACCAAATCCACTCGAAATATATCCACTCGGACAAGGATGTGTAAATGTTCCATTTCCCGACACCACCGATGCCCCGGCGGAACCGGCCGAAGACCCCGATGAGCTTGTATTCTTTTTGGCTGCTGCCTGAGCCTTCTTCGCAGCTGCCGCTGCCGCTGCTGCTTCTTTCTGTTTACGTTCGGCTTCGGCAGCTGCCGCTTCCAGCTGTGCAAGCTTATTCTTTGTATCTCCCAGTTCGCTGGTCAAACTCTGAATCTCACTTTGCTTATTCTTTATCAGTTCATTTACGCTGTCCTGCTTTGTGATCAGATCATCCTGCATCGTCTGCAGTTCTTTATATTCTTTCTTGAGTTCTGCTTCCTGATTCTCGACATTGGTTACAACCTTCTGGAATTCTACCAGCATGTTTCTGTCGTATCCTGATATTCTGCTGATATATTCAGCATTATTCAGCAATTCTCCAATTGACTTTGAAGAGCAAAGGATTTCTACAAATCCTGTATTTCCATTTTCATACATATAACGGATTCTCTTCTTCATACTTTCATACTGTTCATTCTCATCCGCTTTTGCAAGAATCAATTCTTCTTCTTTATTTGTGATTTCATCTTCTTTTGCAGAAATCTTTTTCTTAGTTTTTTCCATCTCGCCCGTCAGCTTTTTCAGCTGATCTGCCAGAGATGTTTTCTCATTTTCAGCAGCTTTCTTCTTGCTTTCCAGTTCTTCTGCTTTTTTCTTTGTATCATCAATTTCTGTTGCATATGTCTGCACAAACATTCCGCTTACAAGCGTAAGCACCAGCAGAAGGCTTATCATCTTCTTTCTTTTTATCATATGACGCTCCTTTCCGAGCCAGAACTTTTATACCTTCAGATGTTTGCGGATTGTAAAGAAACTTCCCACAAAACCGATTCCAACACCCAAAGCAATTCCGATTGGAAGTAATGTTCTGTAAACAGTTGCTACCGGAAGGAAATCTACAATATTATTCAGAAGGCTGAATTTTGTCATAATGTATGTAATTGCCTTATCATACATAAAATAAAGCAATACGAGCGGGATTACAGCTCCGACAGCTCCGATGATCAGACCCTCTATTACAAACGGCGCACGGACAAATCCGTCTTTTGCTCCGATATATTTCATAATTGCAATTTCTTCACGTCTTACCGTAATACCCATAGTGACCGTATTACTGATCAGGAAAATTGACACTGCCAGAAGAATTGCAATAATTGCTACCGATACATATCCCACCAACTTGTTCACACTGGTAAGAGTCTTGGCTACTACGTCTGATTTATTAACTTTACGCACCCCATCCAGCGACTTTGCATAAGACACTACATCTTTCTGCTTTGATACGTCTGAAAGATATACTTCGTAGTTATCTGAATTGGCAAGCGGGTTATCACTCTTAAATCCTTCTGCCAGATCACTTGATTCTCCAAAATACTGATCTTTAAACTTATTCCATGCTGCATCCGCACTTACATAATTTACTTTCAGTACTCCATCTTCTTTCTTCAGCTGGGCACCAATTGTATCTTTTTGTTCTTTTGTAGTATCTTCATTAAAAAATACTGTAATAGCAACACCTTCTTCTGCTTTTTCTACAATATAACTAAAGTTAACTACAATGGAATAGAACAATCCGAACAGGAAAATGCATGCCGCCATCGTTGCGATCGAAGCAACGGAAAACATCTTATTTCTGCGGATGTTCTTAACCCCTTGTTTCATCGAATATCCTATTGTACTAATTCTCATGCTTATACCCACCTTTTTTCTCGTCGCTTACGATGACACCCTTTTTCATCGTAACAACTCGCTTCTGCATTTCATTTACGATCTCCTGGTTATGCGTAACGACAAGAACTGTAGTTCCTCTGTCATTCGCTTCTTCCAATAACTTCATGATTTCCCATGAGTTTGTCGGATCCAGGTTACCCGTAGGCTCATCTGCCAGAAGAATAGCAGGTTCATTCACGATTGCTCTTGCAATCGCAACCCTCTGCTGTTCACCACCGGATAATTCCTTCGGAAATGCTTTGTATTTCTGGGCAAGCCCTACCAGTGACAGTGCCGCCGGTACTTTTTTCTTGATAATTCTTGTAGGTGTCTCTGTAACTCTCTGCGCAAACGCAATATTTTCATAAATATTTCTGTCTTTCAACAAACGGAAATCCTGAAATACAACGCCGATATTTCTTCTGTACATCGCAACTTTGCGATGTTTCATACGGCTTAAATTATTGCCATTTACAATAATCGTTCCCGAAGTAGGTTCCAGTTCTTTCATGATAAGCTTGATCAAAGTAGACTTACCAGAGCCGCTGTCTCCTACAATAAACACAAATTCACCCTGTTCAATCTTCAGATTGATTCCATTCAGGGCTGCAACCCCTTTTGAGTACTCTTTCGTTACTTCTCTTAGTTCAATCATATGTTCCTCCTGATTATTAATACTCCAGTGACTCCATATACTTCATATATTTCACAACCATAAGTGCGATTTTGAATGTAATGGCGTCTTCGAACACACGGAGATCCAGACCGGTACTCTTTTGTAATTTGTCCAGTCTGTATACCAGTGTATTACGGTGTATATATAATTGTCTGGATGTCTCTGATACGTTCAGATTATTCTCAAAGAATTTATTGATTGTTGTCAATGTCTCCTCATCGAAATCATCCGGTGATTTCCCCTCAAAAATCTCACGTATGAACATCTTACACAGCGGAATCGGAAGCTGATAGATCAGACGTCCTATTCCCAAAGCACTATATGCGATGACACTTCGCTCACTAAAGAAAATCTTTCCGACATCAAGTGCCAGCTTGGCTTCTTTATATGATTTTGATACTTCTTTGATATCATTTACAACCGTTCCGTATGCGATCAGAACATCTTCTTCTCCGTCTTCTTTCAGGAGTGTATACATATTCTCCGCAATCTTCTCCAGTTCTGTATGTCCATCATTTGGCTCCAGTTCTTTTACCACGATGATATTTTTCTCATCAACGGCCGTCACAAAATCTCTGGTACGATTACCAAGAAGGTTTCTTACATTATCCAGCGCATTCGTATCTTTTTCGTGCTTTGTTTCAATAATAAAGATAACACGTCTTACTTCTGTGTCAATATGTAATTTCTTAGCACGGTTGTAAATATCTACCAGCAACAGATTATCTAACAGCAGGTTTTTGATAAAATTATCTTTGTCAAATCTTTCTTTATATGCTACAAGAAGATTCTGAATCTGGAAGGCCGCAATCTTACCTACCATGTAAACATCATCACTTCCTCCATTGGCAAGAAGAATATACTCTAACTGATGTTCATCAAAAATCTTAAAAAACTGATATCCCTGTACGACCTGACTGTCTGCCGGGGATTCTACAAAGGAGATAACCTCCTCTACATAGTTCTCCTGTTCTGAAAATGTGCTTGCAAGAGATTTACCGTCTGTGTCCATCACGCAAAAGTCAATTCGTGTAATCCCTTTCAATCCTTCAATTGTGTTTTGAAGTATTTGATTAGATATCATATTCCATCTCCTCCACTCTTTTCAATATACATTTTCCACAACAAATCTTATCTACAAATTTCCAAAATGTATACTGTCAAATCTTATCTTAATATATATGACCAAAAAAATAAAGAGGAAATCACACTTTTTTGGTAATTTCCTCAGTTTTTTTACAATTTATTCACATTTATCCCATAGACATAGTGACGAAACATATTTCTTATGTTTTTCTTAGGATTTTGTTTTTAGCTTATTTTTTTCCATTTCACGCTTAAATATATGATTCAACAGAAATTTTGCCAGCTTCCCATGACCAAGTCCCTGCCTGTGATCCGAGAACATTCTATTCCCGACGCCGACCCATACTCTTGCATCCAAGAGATTCCTGTTTTTCGCTATAAAATCTTCCTGTAACGGTACTGACAATGCCGAAAGAATACAATCCACTTCACTTCCGTTAATCGCATTGACCAACATGTCGTCTGCCCTTCCCTCCGCTGATACTTTTGCAAGACCTACCAGCTGAATCCCACTGTAGGTTCTCTGCATATAGCGAAATGCTTCCTGTCCATCTTCCTCCGATTCGACCAGAAGATACATTCTCTTATGATTCTTATGCAAATAACGCATAAACATCTTCAGATATAATTTTATATCGATTTCCTTTGGCAGCCTCGCTTCTTCTGCTGCTTCAAGAATCAGCTTTTCCCCCGGCAGCACAAGCTCAAATTCATTCATCCTGGCCTTAAGTTCCGAAAGATCATTCATCTGCATAAGACCGTCTACCGATACCACATCTATCACGCTTACAGGTTCTGACTCCAGAAAAGCTATCGTTTCTTTCATGGCTTCTTTTGCTGTACAGCTGTCTATATTCACATCTAAAACATTAATCTTTTCGTTCATATCCTCACCTGCTAACTCTTTTCCCAGTTTTTCGATTATAGCAAATGGATATTCCCTTTTCAACCTTTATTACACAATCTTCACACTAATTAACATTCGTAATACTTTTGTCATTTTTTTCATTTTCCCGTTTCTTTTTCGTGATCAACCCTCCGATTCGACCGGTTTCCTTGGATGTAAGTGATTTCCATCCATCCTGCATCACCCGGTCCAGAAGGCCTAATTCCTCCGCAATCTCATATTTTACTTTTTCATCTGGAGTAAGGTCCTCCAGGTGGATTGGGGTTTTCTTTTTTGATGACATAGTGGGTGCATTCCTTTCGTTTTCTTATAAGTATGCCCACTTTTTTCTATTTAATGCATCATGGCGGCTGTCACCGACCGGAATAAAACTACAAGGTCCCAGCCTGTGCTGACTCCAACATGGGGAAATTCTAAAGCAAAAAAGTTGACCTAAAAACGAGCTCACAAAAAATCCAAACTCGACATTCGTCTCAGACAGTGGATTTTTTGTGAGCAAACGGTCAACTTTTTTACTTAAGAATTTCCAACCATGAGTCCGTATGCACAGGCTGGGACCTTGTAGTTTTATTCCTGAGGTTTCGCATGCCATAATAATTAAACAGAGGAACCGTAACCTTTGTGATACCGGAAGTGTACGAAAAAGCCGGAAAATCAATGGTTTCACCACAACTTTCCGGCTACACAACGGTTACAATCCCTCTATTGAATTCATTATCATTGGCCAATCACGACATGAGAAAGACTTGGTATTGTGTTTGTTGCGTATTTTGGCGCGATGTGTAGAAGTTCTTAGGCAGTTTGACTTCCCGTTAAAGGGACGGAGCGAACTGTTTGAACCCCGTAGGGGTGAGTTTTAAGCGGAGACCCTTTCGTTCTTAGGGAAGGCGGACTGCCTTAGAACTTCTGCATCGTGACATCCAGCAACAAACATAATACCAAGTCTTTCTCATGGACCGGGATAAGCCACGATGATGAACTAAATAGAAATACCCCTTAATTTTCCTCCGGATCATCCGGTATAATAATCGCCGCAACAATATAAGCCAGTACCCCCGATCCGGCTCCCATTGAGATCAGTACAAATGCCAGTCTCACAAGTGTCGGATCAATGTTGAAATATTTTGCGATTCCACCACATACTCCACATATCATTCTGTCTTTTCTTGATCGGTATAATCTTTTTCCTTCCATTATTCTGTCCTCCATATTTTTATTATATACTCTGCCTGCTTTATTATCTTTGCGATCATCTACATCTGTCTGTATTTACAGCTGTTCCATAAATGCTACATTGATAGATCCGATACCACAGTCAATATCCATTTTCTTGTCTGTGCCATTATCAATGCTTTTTTCTCTCCCAAATCCTGAAAAGCTGTCATCTCCGCATCGAATTTCTCCGATACCACAGTCCAGGTCATAATTATAATCTTTCTGCTTTCCTTTTATCTTCAGGTTTATCTCTCCTACTCCGCAGTCTGCTTCGATTTTCTTCTTTGCATCGCCTGTTGCAGTTATGGAACCAGCCCCACATTTAAATTCTGCTTTTTCAGCTGCAAATTCCAGGATGTTAACCTCACCTGCTCCGGCATTTACCTCAAGATCTTTTGCAAGAATCTGCTCTGCCCTTAATTCACCAGCCTTCAGATCCAGCTCTGCCTTTTCCAGTTCCATATCTTTCGGAAGCGTCACAGTAATGGTTCCTTTTCCTATATTCTTGATTCTTTTAATCTTTTTATTCGATGTAAGATATAAGGTTCCATTTTTGGCAAACGCACAAAAGCCAAGCTTTTCATGTGTGTCTTTGCTTTCTACTGTAATCTCATCTGTATCTGACTGTGTCTTCAGATGGATTCTTCCTTCGCGCACCGTACTTTTTATCTCATGGATATTCTGATATGTTGCTTTTCCGTTTCCTTCTATAACACCGGTTGCATCTTTCATGTTCGCTTTCTCCTGTGCTTGTGCTGTTTCTTCCTGTTTCTGTTCGTCCTGATCATCGTCTGTATCAGTCTCATTATCTTCCTCCTGATCATCATCTATATCGTCATCATCATCATCCGGATCACCATATGTCTTATCTTCGGATACCCAGCTGATCCCATGTGGAAATTGATGTGCTATATCTGTCAGGGTCGTTCCCATTCCCCAGGATACCGAACAACATATGATTCCAATCAGAAACATAGAACCACACACGATCCAGAATATTTTCCAACGTTTCTTCATCTCTTATGCCACCGCCTTTCTGTGAAATGGTTTTCTTAAAATATATACAATTCCTCTGACGATTCCCGGAAATACGATAATACAGAGTCTTACTCCAACTACGGTACCGATTACACCGATCGCGATCACCATCAGTCCTGCTCCAAGAACCGCAAGTCCCACACCCGGATTGGCGAACAGGCTTCCTATTCCTGCAGCAAAAAGCACAACACCGACCATCACCACTGCCGCAAAACCGATTACAATCGCTGCAAACAAACAGAACACTGCTATTACAATTCCTACAATTAATGCCAGAATCCCTGCTCCAAGCGGTATCACAATCGGAAATCCGATCACTACAATTGCTATGATCATGGCCAATTTTAGCCATTTGTTTGTCCACGGCTTTTTCTCCTGGCTTTCATAATCATAGGTTCCGTTATCCTGATATATCTTATTATCCTTTTCTTCTCCGTATGTATCTTCCTGATAATACTGGTATGTGTCTTCCCGGTCCGCTTTGATCTTCATCGCTACTTTTTCCGGACTTTCCAGTTCTTCTATTACATTCTGCTCATTCTCAGACCCTGCATCATCAAAATAATCATTATAATATTTCAACGCATCGATTCTGTCCTCTTCCGGAATATCCTGAAGAAGTCTGGACAGTGTCTCCATAAATTCTACTCTGTTCATTCTAATCTACCTCCCTCAAACAATTCGCTGATCTTTCCGGAATATTCTTTCCATTCTTTCTGATACATGGCAAGCTGCGTTCTTCCACTTTCCGTCACTTTATAATAACGTCTGTTTCTTCCGTCAAACTGCCGATCATAGACTTCCAGATAATCCCCTTTCTGCAGCCTCCGAAGCACCGGATATAATGTAGATTCTGATACATCGATCGCTTTTCTTACATCCTGCGTAATCTTATATCCATAAGTTCCTTCATCTTCCCGCGATACTACCGCCAGCACAATTGCATCCAGAAGAGCTGCGCCTGTATTAAAAACCATGCTCTCACTCCCTTTCGCATTATTATCTAATATTATTTCGTTACGCATATTATATGTTGTATAATATAGTATGTCAACACATATTGTTTACATTACAAAAATGTAAGGTTAAATCTGCAGAATCTGTCACCGATAGCTTTTCTCGAACGTATGATGATAAAAAAAGCACACCCGGTCATCGCAAAATCTTTCAAATGACTGAAATAATTTCTTACGATACACAGATGTGCCTTTTTCTATTTATTTAATATAAATCCCCTCTTTTAGTGTAAAGGAATATATAATCTTTTCTTTTACTTTCTTTCCGGTCATTTGTTCCAACGCTTTTGCATAATAGCGCAGCTGCTCCTGATACCTTTCTGCCAGTTCTTCCTTCCGTCTTACCTTGTCGGTCTTATAATCCAGCACGACAAGTCCGTCCGGTTCTTCAAAATAGGCATCGATAATTCCCTGTACCAGTATCAGTTCCCCGTCTTCTTCCTCCGGATACAGCTCTCTGGCATCTATTCCCAGTACAAATGGCTGCTCTCTCCAAAGTCTTTGTTTACCGTCCGCTTCCCGCAGCCGCCTTCCTATACCTGACTTTGCAAACTGCAGGATATCTTCCCAGCAGATACATCTTGCGGCATCTTCTTCTATCCGTCCTCTTCTTGCCTGATCATCCAGCCAGTCCATAAAATATTTCTTCCAGTTTTCTTTTTCCCCGGCCGTATCTTCTGTAAATTCAGGCATCCCTTTCATATCCAGAAGTTCCATAACTCTGTGATAAGCCGTACCTCTTGCAGCTCCGGCCAGAACCTCATCTTCCTGCAAAAATTGCGGAATCATCGGCACAACTTCCGGTTCTTCCTGCAGAAGTTCTCCTTCTTCTTCTCGTTCTTCTTCGCCGCCATCCAGACCAATCTCATATGCCCGCTTTTTCAGCTCGGTAACTGTAAATTTCAGCTTTCTCATACTGCTTTTTTCGTACGGATAGATGAATTCAAACTGTTCTTTCATCATATCATGAAGCTTTGGCTCGTAAATCTCATTCACATCCCAGTTTTCAAGAACAGCTCTGGAAATCCCACTTTTTTCTTCCTCTTCTATGCTTTCTTTTACCACATCTTCTACATGTAAGATCTGAAGTTTTAATGGTTCTCCTTCTGTACGCAGAACTGCCGGTAATATGAAGTCCCAGTACGTCACCGCATGGCTCAGCTGCAAGAATGATAATTCTTTTCTCTTATTTCCCTGAAATACCCGCCCGTCAGATATCTTATCTTCGGGATTTGAAAGTGTTCCTGTAATGATTAGTTTTTCTTTTGCACGCGTAAGTGCAACGTACAATACACGAAGTTCTTCTCCAAGACTTTCCAGAGCTTCTTCTTTCTGGATCACCTTTTTGATAATGCTTGGTATCTTAGTCCTGTATTCCAGATTAACTGCATCCAGTCCAACACCCATTCCGGCATGAAGAGCCACAGCACTCCTTGCATCCTGCATATTAAATCGTTTTCCCATTCCGGCCACGATCACAACAGGGAATTCCAGACCTTTGCTTTTATGAATCGTCATTACCCGTACCGTGTCTGCATGCTCATCTTCTATACTTGCTTCTCCGTAATCTACATCGTATTTCTGAAGCTGTTCAATATATCTTACAAAATGAAACAATCCTTTGTAGCTCGTTGACTCGTACGCTCTGGCTTTTTCAATCAACATATCCAGATTTGCTTTCCTCTGTGCACCTCCCGGCATGGATGCAACATAATCTCCATATCCGGTTGTTTCCAATATCTTCCAGAGCAATTCATGCATCGGTGTATACGGTACAATCTTTCTAAAGTCATCCATCTGATCCAGACATTTTTGAAGTTTCAGTTGTATATCCGCATTCTCTCCTTGTTCTCTGTACTTCGTCACACTCTCAAAGAATGCCGTATCCGGATATGCACACCGTATTTCTGCCAGTTCTTCCTGAGATAGTCCGGCAAATGCTGAACTTAAGACAGCAGTAAGTGGAATATCCTGCCTTCTGTTATCCAAGACCCTCAAATAATCCATGAGCACCCCAATTTCCTGAGTCTGAAAATATCCCTCGCTTGTTCCTGCATAAGTCGGTATTCCTTCCCGGTTCAACACTTCGGTAAATACATCGGCAAATCCTTTGATACTTCTCGTCAGGATTACAATATCCGAGTAACGCACATTCCGAAGTTCCCCTGTCTCTTTATCTGTAACTTTCTGTGAACGCAGAAGTTCCCGGATACGCATTGCGATCATTCTTGCCTCCAGTTCCCTCTCGGAAGGAATTTTCTCCTCAAAGTCTTCCTCTTTTGACAATATTTCCAGGTCACTGTCCATCACAAGAATCTCTGTCTTAACATTGTCATTTTCTGGATATTCAGCTCCCGGATAAAGAGCTGCCTGATCATCATAGACGATTCCGCCCAGTTTTTCAGTCATGATCTGTCTGAATATAGCATTGGCACTTTCAAGTACTTCTTTCCGGCTTCGAAAATTCTTGTGCAGATCAATTCTCTGCGTCTTACTTTCTTCTATATTATATGTGCGGAATTTTTCCAGAAATAATTCCGGTCTGGACAGACGGAATCTGTAAATACTCTGTTTTACATCCCCCACCATAAATATATTGTATCTTCCGCTTCTGCAGCCAGATACACTGGTAAGAATTGCTTCCTGGATCAGGTTACTGTCCTGATACTCATCAATCATGATTTCTTCAAACTGCTTCTGATATTCTTCCGCTATTTTGGACGGAACAAAACCATTTTCCGTCTTCTGCGTCAGAATCCTCAGTGCGTACTGTTCCATATCAGAAAAGTCGATCATATTCTGGGCACGCTTCTGCTCTTCGAATCTCTCTGCAAAAAGCCGCACCAGATCCGCCAGTTCTTCCATTGCCGGAGCACATACCCGAAGATCTTCCACCAGTTCTTCCGGACTTTCATAGAAATACTGGGCGCTCATATTTTTCACAATCCCTTTGACCATTTCCCTGATCTTTTTGACCAGGTCAATCTTTTCTTCTGATACTGTTTTATCCTTGTTTGCTGCGATCCTCGCCCATTTTACATTCAAAAATGCTTCCGCAAGGCTTTTATAAGACGCCCTGTTACACAATTCTTCAATGACCCGCAGATCTTTTTCTAGTGTTGCTTCATATACGGCAGGCCCTTCCGGACTTAATGCCACATTTTCCGCATAGATAAGCAGTTCTTTTGCATCTTCCAGATTCTTTCTGATATCTGTCATCACTTTCTTCATGATGCTGCTTCCTTCCAGTGCCTTTACATCCGGGATTTCATAGGCTTTTACACAGGAATCCAGCCATGCTTCACTGTCCGGATAACTTCTGGAAAACTCATAAATTTTAAGTATCAGATCCTCAATCTTTTTATCATTCCGGCCGGTACTGTACGCTGCGGTAAAGTCAAGAAAACGCTTACTGCCTTCCTGATATTTTTCCTCCAGCATATCTTCCAGTACATCATGTCTTAGGAGCTTTAATTCGCCTTCTTCACCAATTCTGAATCCCGGATCAATATCAATCGCATGAAAATGATCACGGATCACGGAAAGGCAGAAACTGTGTATCGTTGTGATCTGCGCATTATGGATCAGAGTAGCCTGCTGCTTCAGATGTTCATTATCCGGATATTCCATCAGTTTCTTTTCGATTGCCAGCCGGATTCTTTCTTTCATTTCCGATGCTGCTGCCTCCGTAAAAGTAACGATCAGAAGTCGGTCCACATCCATCGGAGGGTCATCTTTTGTCAACATTGTGATGATTCGTTCTACCAGAACTGCCGTTTTCCCGGAACCTGCTGCCGCTGATACCAGAATATTGCGATTCCGTAATCGGATTACTTTCTCCTGTTCTTCCGTCCACTTCACACCCATGGCTATTCTCCTCCTTTCTGCTCCATCCGCATTGCTTCCATTGCTTCTTCTTTTCCCGTTGTTCCTATATCACGATATTCATATCCCGGGATTTTCACGTCGAAGCCGCACACCTGCCGGTATGGACAATAATCACAGCCGCTTTCCTGTCCTCTCTTATATGGAAGTGCTCCTACATCTCCATTTAATATCTTTGTTCTTGCATCTTTCATCTTTTTCCGGGCATGTACCATCATTGCCTGGAAATCCTCTCCCGCAACTACTTTAGAGTATCCGGACACACTGCCGTTCTTATTATATTTCACCGGGACTGCCATAGATTCTCCCGTTGTATCCCGGTCCAGATGCTTAAGGATCTCTGCCTTTAACGGTATGATCCCGTCTGGTTTCAGCTGCTTTAAGACTGCCTGTTCTGCTTCTTCTTTATCTTTCGTCTTATCTACAATCGGATCCTGGATCCGATAATAAAATACGCCCGCAGGAACAACTTCTTTCTCCGGGTGGCGTTTCTTCTGAAATTCTATTGCCGCATCCATATAGATCATAAGCTGAAGCTGCAGGCCGTGATACAATGCTACGATATCAAACGCCTTGCTTCCAGTCTTATAATCCATCACCTTAACATATACCTTTTCTTCGTTTTCACACACATCTACTCTGTCGATCTTTCCTCCAAAGAAACGAAGCTCATATGCCTCCGGCACAAAATCTCCTGCCTTAAGCTGATTCGTAAGTGCCCATACTGTGCGTTCCAGCATCTGTTTCATCCTGACGATCAGTTGTTCATTTCTCGCCGAACTGTATAACACTGAGTTACCATAGTCTGTGATCGCTGCCTCCACACATTCATCGATCAGTTCTTTCCTCTGTTCTTCTGTCAGGATCGTCCAGCCGCCTGCTTCAGATGCTTTTTTTGAAAATAATTCCAGGGCACTGTGACATACATTTCCAAGATCCACTGCTTTAAACTCATATACCGGCCGTTCTTTCAGACGTAATCCATATGCAAGGAAATGTGCACATGCACAACTTGCATACCGTTCCATTCGGGTAATACTTCCTTCGAAATTTTCACCGTAAAGCTGCTTTGCAACGCTTTCCGACAATGGATCCTCCGGACGTCTGTAGTACCATGCCGTTAAAAGTTCGTCTACTTTTTCTTTCCACTTTGGATCTTTCTGATACCAGGTATAAAGCTCCTGCCATATGACATCCAGATTTTTCTCCTGAAGGCCACGGATCAGATATTTTACCCCTGTTTTTTCCGTCAGTTCTTTTTGCACCAGTTCCTTCTCATCCTCGTCCCGTACCTTCACATCCGGATACAGACGCAATAATTCCTGAATCAGATAGGATGGTCTTAATGCCTTCCCGTCCGCGGACACCTTGCTGTAATATACCTTAAGCTTTTCCGATGGTTTCGTCAGATTCATATACAGATAGAACTTCTGGACATAAGCTTTTTCTTTACCTCCCGCAGACAACGCATGATCAGCCTGACGGAATTTTTCTCTGTCGCGTTCAGACAGAAGTCCCGTTCTTAAAAGCGCCCCCGGCAGGAAACAGTCATTGGCTCCCACAAAAAAGAGTGCTCTTATATCTTTCAGTCTGGTCCTTTGCATATCTCCGGCTACCACCTGATCTACACTTGGCGGAATAACGCCGACCCTTGCTTCTTCAAGACCTGCATCCAGAAGTTTACAATACTCACTTAAGCCCACCGGTTCCTCTCCGAGAAGTGCCACAAACTTATCAAACAACTCTATGATAATCCGGTAAATCTGAGAATATTCCTTTGCCAGAGCCAGTTCCCCTGCCTCGTGAAATTCTTCTTCTGTTTTCTTAAGTCTTTCCTGAATATTCTCCTGAACCATAAATTCATATACTGCCAAGGTAATATCTTTTACGGTTTTCCTCTTTTGTTTTAAAACAAACATCAGATTATCCACTTTTTCTACCATTTGTACTCGGTAATGATTCAGCCTCTCCAGTTCCTCTTCTTCCATCCCTTTCATACGACGGATCCATCGGTTCTGCCAGCCCTTATAGCCCCGGATTCCGAGTCCGATCACATAATTTTCCAGTTCATCGACCTCTTCATAACCAAATCCTGCAAGATTCGTCCGCAAGAAACGGAATACACTTTCATAAGAGAAATTCTTCTCTGCCATATTCAGAAGACTTCTCAGGTATTCTACAAATGAATTCAGCAGAATACTTCTCTTATGATCCATAAATACAGGAATTCCATATGTTTCAAATGCCTGTTCCAGATAGTCTCCATATACATTCATATCACTGACTATGACACCAATCTCACGATAACGGTATCTTTCTTTTCTTATCAGTTTCCTGATCTCTTCTGCTACAGCCATTGCTTCTTCTCCCGGATTTCGCGCCACATGAATTCCAAGATTTTTCACTTCTTTTTCATATGTTCCTGCTCCATATCTGAAAATATTCCGCTCCAGAAATGCCAGCTCTTTATTTTTCTCAAAACGCTTTACCGGATATCCATACAGGCAGACCGGTTCCTCTACCGCAATGTGTTCTTCCCTCGCCAGACTGATTAATGTTGTCACCATCTGCTTGCTCAGTCCAAACAGCTGATATGGATGTCTGTAAGAATATGGATTCTCCCTTTCATCCATGATAACCGTTATCCATACACCCTTACAATATTTCATAAGCTCCAGAATCAGCCTGTTCTGCACCGGTGTAAAGCCTGTAAATCCATCCAGTACCACTGTGCTGTTCTTTAAAAGCTCTGATTCTCTAACTTCTCGGCTCAGCACATCTAACAACTCTTCCTTTGTGATATAACGTTCTCTTAAATAATCCTGAAAACCATCATATAAAAGCCGGATGTCTTTTAATTTATAATATAACCTGGATTCTTCATCCAGCGAATCTATCATATCATCCAGTTCTTCTTCCCCGATATCATATTGTGTAAATTCCGAAATCACGGATTTGACCTCAGAGATATACCCCAGTTTCTTAATATTTCCCTTTAGGACAGTCAGTTTATCCTCATAATTCCCTGCGATCTTTCGCAGGATCAGATTCTTTCCCTCATCATCCAGTACCGGTATTTTCTTTACTCCGGTCTCTTCAAACACACGGTATGCAAGACGTGCAAAGCTCAATACATCAATATTCATGATTCCGTGTCTCGGATGCATACGAACCAGATCTTTCTGTGTCTGCATTGTAAACTGCTCCGGTACAAGCACTATGAAATTCTCCTGTGGATTTTTTTCAGATTCTTCTATGACATGCTGATATAAATACGTTGATTTTCCTGAGCCCGACGGCCCAAATACAAATTTTAAAGGCATAAGGTTTCCTCCTTATGCCCTAGTATAACACGAATATATGTTTGTTGTATACATATTAGTCTACAATGCGCGAAGTCTTTCTGCAAATTCATTGCTTAATGTCACCTTTGCAATATAGAAGACATCACCTGTCATATATACATTCCAGTCATCTTCTACTTCTACCTGAAGTTCTCCTCCAGGCATATGAACGATCACTTTACTGTTAGTCAGCCCCAGTTTGTATGCAACTCCTGCCGCTGCACAGGCACCTGTTCCGGATGCTCTTGTATAACCTGCACCTCGTTCAAAGATCTCGATTGCGATATTTTCCTTATCGATCACCTGCATAATCTGTGTATTGATCCTGTTTGGGAAATATCTTGCGATCTCAGAATAATCACCGATCTTACATACCAGTGGTTTTGAGATCTCCCGCATCGGAATGACACAATGAGGATTACCGATCGATACGCAAGTAACCGGATACAACGTTCTTCCAAATACCATATCCTCATTGATCACTTCTCGTCTTTCTCCAATAACAGGAATCTCATCACTCCAGAAAGATAATTTTCCCATCGATACACGCAGGCGGCTTCCGTCCTCATTTAAAAATGTAACTTCGACCGGACCGTTTCCTGTATATAATTTAAAATTCTTTTTCTGTACATAACTTGCATCTTTCAGATATTTTGCAAAAATGCGGACACCATTTCCACTGGTCTCAGATTCACTTCCGTCCGGATTCCATACTTTTACGTGCATACCGTCTTCTTTCAGAATCGGGCCTTCAAGTACTCCGTCTGCTCCCAGTCCCTCATTACGGTCACAGAGCATTTTTACATTTGCCTCATCCAGTTTTAATTCGTTATGATTCGGATCAAATACCAGATAATCATTGCCAAGTCCATGATAACGTTCTACTACTACCTTCATCTTTTTTTCCTCCTGATCTTTGTTCCCAGCTTTTTTATATTGATCGCTTTTATATTTTCTGTTCTATATATCTTTATCATAACAGGCATTATTTCCATATTCTACGTAAATAATGCTGTATTTCTTGCAAATAATGCTATTTTCATATAAACTTTCTATAGACAGTCCAATATATATCCGAGGAGGTACCGATAATGGAACAATATGAGAAAAAGGGATACCTGAACAGCGAATTCCGTCTCTTTCATCTGACAGATCAGGAGACAAAAGAAGTAGACTACCACTATCATGACTTTGATAAGATCACCATCTTCATCCGTGGCAAAGTAAATTACATGATCGAGGGCCGTTCTTACGATCTGAAACCTTATGACATTGTACTTGTAAAACAAGGCGATATCCACAGACTGACCGTTGACAATTCCTGCCCATATGAAAGAATCATTGTCTATATCTCACCTAATTTTATGAATGCTTATCAGACAGATAATTATGATCTGAGTTATTGTTTTCAAAAGGCTGCAAAAGAACATTCCAATGTTCTGCGTATCCCATCTTTCGAAAAAAGCTCTCTGTTTCGTTCTATCTCTCAGTTGGAGCATTCGTTTACAGATGGCGGCTATGCTTCCGAGCTTTACAGACAGGTTATGTTTCTGGAATTTATGATACATCTGAACCGGGCCGTAAGAAAGAACCGGCTCGAATATATCGATACTGATAATTGTAATGAAAAGGTGCTCGCCATCCTTGATTATGTAGGCGAACACCTCTGTGAAAATCTGTCAATCGATCTGATCGCAGATCAATTCTATATCAGTAAATATTATATGATGAGATTATTCAAGCAAGAGACCGGTTATACTCTGGGACAATACATCTCCCAGAAACGGCTCCTGCTTGCGAAAGAACTTTTATCTACCGGTGCGCCTGGCACACAGGTTTGTTATGATTGTGGTTTTAAAGATTACTCTACCTTCTCCAGAGCTTATAAACAATTGTTCGGTGTTACGCCTTCGGGCCGTACCTGTCCGTAAAGTTCTGCCGGAACAAAAGCCCTTACAAAGATACCATCTTCCCGGTATTCTTCTTCCTGCAGTTCCCCGTACTTTCGGATCAGCTGAATCTTTCCTGCCTCTTTATATGGATAAAGTGCCTCAATCTCTACTTTCTGCTCCCTTAATACTGCTTCTACAGCTTGAAGGAATTCAGTAATTCCTTCCCCTGTCCTGGCTGAGATCTTCACATAATAGTCTGCATGAAGATCTCTCGGCACCCAGATATCCTCCATACGGTCGATCTTATTAAATACTGTGATAACCGGTTTGTCTTTCACACCCAGATTCTGAAGTGTTTCATACACTGTATGCATCTGCTCATCCATCTGCGGATTAGAAGCATCTACTACATGCAGGATAATATCTGCATATCTGGCTTCTTCCAGTGTACTTCTAAATGCCTCGATCAGATGATGCGGAAGTTTTCTGATAAATCCTACCGTATCTGTCATCAGGATTTCCTGACCACTTGGCAGCTTCAGATCTCTGGTTGTTGGATCCAGGGTTGCGAATAATTTATCCTCTGCAAGAATCCCTGCACCGGTCAGCGTATTCAGAAGTGTTGATTTTCCCGCATTCGTATAACCAACAATCGCGGCCACCGGAATATGACTGCGGCTTCTCTGCTCTCTTGTTACTTCTCTGTGCTTCTTTACATCTTTTAATTCACGGTTAAGCTGTGCGATCCTGCTCTTGATCAGACGCCTGTCCATCTCAAGTTTCTTTTCTCCCGGTCCTCTGGTTCCGATTCCTCCTCCAAGCCTCGACATAGCCTTACCAAAGCCCGCCAATCTGGTCTGCTGGTACTTTAACTGCGCCAGTTCTACCTGAATCTTGCCTTCACTTGTAGATGCTCTTGCCGCAAAGATATCCAGAATGATCAATGTTCTGTCCATTACTTTTACATCCAGTTCATCCTGCAGATTCTTCATCTGTGCCGGAGAAAGTTCATCATCACATACGATTCCTGTCGCCCTAAGCTCCCAGATCATACTTTTCAGTTCTTCAATCTTTCCTTTTCCGACATAGGTTCCCGGATGTTGCTGTTCTCTGTTCTGAATGACCATTCCTACGGTCTCGGCTCCTGCCGTGGACACCAGATCTTTTAATTCTTCCAGAGATTCTTTTGTATCATCCTGATCTGAAAGTGATACACCGACCAGTATTACTTTTTCTGTTTCATTTTTTATTTCTATCATACTGTTTCCATTTTCTATAGATTCATTCCATTTATCTTGTTTTCAGAAACTCAGCCTCTTTTTTTGCCGATTTGTCATTCGGATAATTTTCCAGATACTCTTCCAGTTTTACCTTTGCACTTTCCCAGTCTTCCATCTGTTCATATGCAACAATAATATTGTACTGCATCTCTTTTTTCATCTTTTTACCGGAATCTTCCTGTGCCAGGCCAAGATTATAATAATTTAATGCCTCTTTCGCTTTTCCGAGTTTCAGATCACAGTTTCCAATCATATTATAGATGGTTCCCGTCTTTTCGGCATCATTTTCCAGTGCTTTCTTAAAAGCTTTTCTTGCACCTTTATAATCCTTCTTTTCCCATTTGGCAATTCCAATGCCACGATAAGCATCCCCAACATTTTTCTTCTTATCTACTGCCTGTTCAAACTGTTCGATTGCCTGATCATATTTTCCGTCTTCTAAGTATTCTACCCCTTTTGGGGATGGATTGCCGCAGGCTGTCAATAATACACCTGTGCAAACGACCACAAGTAATGCCTTAATTTTCTTCATACTTTCCTTATATTCTCCTCATCTACTCAATCTGCCAGTCAATTGGCTCTACTCCGTGAGCTCTCAGATAATCATTGGTCTGACTGAATGGCTTACTTCCGAAAAATCCACGATATGCGGATAACGGACTCGGATGCGGGGCTTTCAGGATCAGGTGTTTGGGATTCGTAAGCATCCTTGCCTTTCTCTGAGCCGGTGCCCCCCATAAGATGAAAACGATCGGACGATCCTGACTGTTTAATGCCATGATAGCTGCATCTGTAAATTCTTCCCATCCAATATCTTTATGCGAATTGGCCTGATGCGCTCTTACTGTTAATACCGTATTTAACATCAGGACTCCCTGCTCAGCCCACTTGGTCAGGCAGCCGTGATTGGGGATCGTACATCCCAGATCATCATGCAATTCTTTATAGATATTCACCAGTGACGGCGGAATATCTACTCCTTTCTTCACAGAAAAGCAAAGTCCGTGTGCCTGTCCTACATTATGATATGGATCCTGTCCCAGTATAACCGCTTTTACATTATGTAAAGGTGTCAGATGAAATGCATTAAAAATATCATCTGCAGGCGGAAATATCTGTCTTGTCCTGTATTCTTCGTTGACTGTTTCAAATAATTTTTTATAATATGGCTTTTTAAACTCTCCTTTCAGAGCATCCAGCCAGTCATTATTAATTGCTGCCATGTTTTACACTATCCTTTTTCCTCTTATCTTTGTTCATTCTTACAGACGAACGGATACACCTTTTCCTCTTAAATATTCTTTTACTTCTCTGATCTCCAGTTCCTTATAGTGGAATAATGATGCTGCCAGAGCCGCATCTGCTTTTCCTTCCGTCAATGCATCGTAAAAATGTTCCAGACTGCCGGCACCTCCGGATGCGATCACCGGAATATTCACTTCCCCGGCAATTGCTTTCGTAAGTTCCAGATCATATCCGGCTTTTGTTCCGTCACAATCCATACTTGTCAAAAGGATCTCACCTGCTCCAAGCTTCTCCACTTTTGAAGCCCATTCCACCGCATCAATTCCTACATCGATCCGTCCGCCATTCTTATAAATATTCCAGCCACTTCCATCTTCCCGCTTCTTTGCATCAATTGCAACAACTACACACTGGCTGCCGAACTTTTCTGCTGCTTCTGATATCAGATTCGGTGTATTAATTGCAGATGAATTAATTGAAATCTTATCCGCACCTTCTCTTAAGAGTGCCTTAAAATCATCTACTGTACGGATTCCTCCGCCAACTGTAAATGGGATGAATACGTTTTCTGCCACCTTGCGTACCATATCTACCACTGTACCTCTGGCATCCGATGATGCTGTAATATCAAGAAATACAAGCTCATCTGCACCTGCTTTATCATACGCTTTTGCAATCTCAACCGGATCTCCGGCATCTCTTAACGATACAAAATTTACTCCCTTTACAACTCTTCCGTTATTTACATCCAGACATGGAATGATTCTTTTTGTATGCATAATGATGTCCTCCCTATAATTCCACAAAGTTCTTTAATATCTGAATTCCGATATCACTGCTTTTTTCCGGATGGAACTGGCATGCGAATACATTCCCCTGTTCTACCGAAGCATGGATATGTGTACTGTATTCTGTCGTAGCAGTTACAATTCCCTCATCTGCTGCTTTCAAATAATAAGAATGAACAAAATATACATAGGAATCTTCCGGAATCCCTTTGAATAATCTTCCATTATTCTGGAACTTCAAAGAGTTCCATCCCATATGTGGAATCTTAAGGCCTTCCTTATCCGGGATTCTTAGTATCTCACCTTTCAGAATTCCAAGTCCTTCCACGCCCGGCGTCTCATCACTTCGTTCAAATAATAACTGTAAACCAAGACAGATTCCCAGGAAAGGAGTTCCCTTTGCCGTCACATCCCTGATCACCTCATCAAGCCCATACTGTCTGAGTTTACTCATCGCATCTCCAAATGCTCCGACTCCCGGAAGGATCACTTTATCTGCATTCATGATCGTCTCTCTGTCTCTTGTGATTATTACTTCCTGTCCCAGAAGCTGCATGGCTTTCTCCACACTCTTTATATTTCCTGCATCGTAATCAATAATTGCAATCATCTTGTTGTCCTGCCTTTCATATGTGGTATATCAGGGATATTGTCCCGGACATTCACTTTATATTATTTGTCAAGTGAACTGTTATGGTTTATTGTACATCAAGTTCAAACCAGAATTCAACTCCATTGTCATAATTCTTTACACCATACTCCTGGTTGAATGATTTCATAATTGCTTTTACGATTGAAAGGCCGATTCCGTTGCCTCCATATTCTCTTGTATGGGCCTTATCTACTTTATAGAATTTATCCCAGATATGAGGTGCATCTGCTTCCGGGATCGGATTACCGGTATTAAATACCGATACTCTGACTTTGCCGTCTTTTTGCACCATCTTCACTTCGATCACCATATCGCCGCTGACATGATGGCATGCATTACTTACATAATTTCTTACAACCTGCTCTACTTTAAACTCATCTGCCCACGCATAGATGTCCTCTTCTGTGTGCAACATAATCTTGGCACCTGCCTGATCCGCCATGATCTCCATACTCTGCAGAACGCCTTTGACCAGTGCCGTCAGATTAAATCGTTCAAACACGATATCTTCATCACCGAATTCCAGCTGGTTCAATGTCAGCAGATTCTTGACCATCTGATTCATCTTGGACGCCTCATCCATAATAACATCACAGTAGAATTCCCGACTCTCCGCATCTTCATTGACTCCTTCTTTTAATCCTTCGGCATAGCCCTGGATCAGAGCGATCGGTGTCTTTAACTCATGAGATACGTTTCCTAGGAATTCGTTCCTCATCTTTTCCAGCTTGTCTTTCTGTTCGATGTCTTTCTGCAGACTGTTGTTAGCTTTCTTAAGTTCAGAGATCGTGCTCTCCAATTTCTCTGACATCCGGTTAAAGTTCTCTCCCAGTTCTCCGATCTCATTGCTTCCGCCGCTGGTGTATTTCGCATCAAAATCAAGATCTGCCATCCGGTCAGATAATCTCGCAAGCTCCCGGATCGGATCTGTGATTCTTTTTGAGAAATACCAGATCAGAAGAATGGATACAACGATCAGAACACTTCCTATATATAATAAGAAACGATTGGATATCGACGCACTTTCACGCATACTTTCTACCGGACTTCGAAGCAGGAACTGACTGCCGTCATCCAGACTTCCCCACATATCAACATAATAACTCTGATTCCACGGATCCCATGACTGGTTGATCTGATAGACATCCGTAGAATCCAGTGTCCGGCTTTCTTTTTGTGCCTGATTCAGAAAATATCCCATCATCTGATTCTTCAACATATTCTTGTCATGCACATTCGTATGCACATCATTATCCTTTTCAATTACCAGATAAGAAATATTATTCTTTTCAGCGAAATGAATGAGTGAATTATTCTTCTTTGTGCTGTCCCATTTATCTTCATTTGATACGTCATTTAATTTCTCATAAAGTTCTATGAAACGGGATTCCTTCTTACTTATATAATACGGCTCCAGAAATTTTCCGTTGATGAACATCAATGTCACGACCAGACAGATCAACAATCCTACAAAGGATGTGATCATCTGCGTCTTAATCGAATGATGTACACTTTTTATCTTCTGTTTCTTATCTTTACTTATGATCTTCATGCTTCATCAACCTCAAATTTATATCCCATGCCCCAGATTGTCTTAATGTAATTTCCCTTTTCTCCGAGTTTGCTTCTTAATTTCTTTACGTGTGTATCAATGGTTCTTGCATCTCCGAAATAATCATAATCCCATACATTATTCAAGATCTTCTCTCTCGATAATGCAATGCCCTGATTCTCTACAAAGTATGACAGCAGTTCGAATTCCTTGAAGCTTAATTCAATCTCTTTACCATCAATCTTCACCTGATGTGCGGCTTTATCGATTACAATTCCTCCTGCATCGATCTCGTCACCACCGCCTAATACATTGGCTCTTCTTAATATTGCATTGACTCTGGCTACCAGGATCTTCGGACTGAATGGCTTGGAAATATATTCGTCAACCCCCAGAGCAAATCCCTGTAATTCATCTCGTTCCTCTGACCTTGCAGTTAGCATGATGATCGGCACTTTTGATGACTGGCGTACTTCACGGCATACCTGCCATCCATCCATTCTTGGCATCATCACATCCAGAATGATCAGTGCAATATCTTTTTCATCATAAAATACTTCCATTGCTTCCATCCCGTCGCCGGCTTCCAATACCTGATATCCTTCTCTTCCAAGGAAATCTTTCACCAGTTTTCTCATTCTGCTTTCATCATCTACTACTAATATTTTGATCTTATCCATAAGACCCGGCCCTCCTCTTAAATTTATATTTTCATGATATATTTTTCTTTGATCTTAATTATTATAGCAGAGAACTATGTAGCCTTTGTGAAGTTTCCGGTATATAGAATAAAAAAAGTACCCACAGTGTCATATTACTTATGTTACCATGGGTACTTTTTCTTAAGTTACTCTAATCTGTAATTTGTTGTTTTATACAACTCATACTATTCTTCATCTTCTCTTTTCTTTCTCTTAAGTGAGAATCCTCCGATTCCGGCTCCGAGAGATGTTACTGCAAGTCCTAACCACGCAAACATGCTTGATGGATCTCCGGTCTTCGCAGCTTTTCCACTCTTCGTATTCAATGTGGATCCTGTCTTACCGGATTTGCCTGATGTACCGGTTGTTCCATTTGTACCGTTAACTTTCTGTCCTGCATCCTTTTTCACAAGTGCACTGATTGCTTTATTCAGCTTCTCAGTTGCTTTATCAACTGTATCCTGATTTTTCTTTTCTTTCAGTGCTGTGTCAGCCTCAGCCAGTGCTGACTGAAGTGCTTTCCAGCTGTCTGCTGTATAATCTGATTCTTTTAAAGCACCTGCTGCTTTAATTGCTTTTTCAAGTGCATCTGTTGATACTTCTTTCGTCGGCTCATCCGGTGTCGCTGCTTCCAGTGCGTCGATTGCTTTGTTCAGGCTATCTGCTGCTTTATCAACTGTATCCTGGCTCTCTTTTGCTTCCAGTGCAGATTTCGCTTTTGTCAGCTCTGACTGAAGTGCTTTCCAGCTGTCTTTTGTATAATCTGATTCGTTTAATCCTTCTGCCTTTTCAATTGCTGCTGCAAGTTTCGTTGTATCTACTTCAGATGGCGCCGGAGTTTCTCCCGGAACTTTGTATGTAAATGTAAGAGGTGTTGTATAACCAGTTGATGTAACCGTGATCTGGAATTCTGTTCCGACCGCCGCATCTTTAAATGGTGCTGCATCTGTCACCAGCGTTCCGTCTTTATCAATAATCTTTACAGAACCTCTTCCACTTGCTGCATAATCGGTGCCGTTCACATTTACAGATGTAATATTTCCGATATAAGTATTGAATGCTTCCTCATTACTGTTTTCTGCCACTGTAAGCTTTTTGTTATCTGCATCATATGTTGCCGGCATATCTGTTGTTGACAGAATGAATGTTGTTTTCAAATCTGCATATTTTCCATTTTTATCTTTTACTGTAAGTGTATATTTCCCCGGATTAATTGAAGAATCTGCTTTAAATGTTAATACATTGCCTTCTACTTTCACATTCAATCCTTCAACGGTGTATTCCGGATCAAAATCATCCCTAAGATTCAGCTCTATCGCCGTCTTACCAGCAGAAATATCTGCATCTGCAACCTTAACAGCATCCTCTGTTTTTGCAAATTTTACAGGGACATAAAGATCATTAACATCAATTGTATATAGACCATTTGTTGTATAATATTCAATACTGTCAATCGTCTTGCCCATCATAGATGCATAATGCGCTGAAGATGTCGGGCAACCATGTACTAACTCTGTATATCCGGTACTCCAAGCGAGCTCATTTCCTCTCCAGATGTTCTCCAGATGACGCATACCATAGGCAGTTCCATCTGTTGTCTTTACAACGACTGCATTTACATTAGAAGATGCAATCTTATCTTCCGGAAGTCCGTCCAGATTGAGCTGGTAATCTCCATAAGAAGACTGTGTTAACAATTCTGCCGTAACACCTGTCAGAACTTCTGCTTTCTTTCCTTTAACCTCGCTGAATACAAGTTTTCCATCCTTGTCCATAGAAACTTCTTTGTAATTTGCAGGAGCCTCTGTCAATGGATAGTATGCATATGTCTCGTTTTCAAAAAGTGTATCTTTTCCTTCTAATGTTGTGGTAGATGTCTGTCCACGGTTCGTTACTGTAATATCAACTTTATCCGTATCTTTTACTTCTTTGTATTTTGTAAGATCTACTGAAGTATCTACTTTCACAGCAAATGTAATACCATCAATCTGTGATCCATCTGCATTTTCATGATAAGAACCACCTGCAAGTCCTGTAGTACGTGTCTTGTTCTTCGTTGCTGAAGTAAATACGTCAACATCCACATCATTGTTTGTTGTCTCTGATCTGTAGAATGCTGCGTATGGGATGTTCATGAGAACATAAGTCTCTTTTTTCTCTGCTTTTGCAAGTGCCTCGATTGCTGCATTCAGATGACTGGCTGCCTCATCTACTGTTGCCTGTGAATGCGGTGTTTTTAATTCATCTTTTGCTTCCTGAAGCTCTGTCTGCATTGCCGCCCAGCTGTCGGCCGTATAATCTGATTCCGTCAGACTTTCGGCTTTCTTAATTGCTGCTTCCAGATTTGTTGTACTGATCTCTTCTTTTGCGTCTTTTACGATGTTTTCATCTGTTGCCTGGAAATTATATGTTACATCTTTATACCCCAGTGCTGAAATTGTAATTGTCCAGTATCCTGTTCCATCTGTTCCTTCCGGCAATGTACAACGAAGTGATTTGGTAAGGCCAAGCTGAACCCCCATTGATTTATGCATCCAGTTATCTGCTGCAAATTTTGTTCCATATGTTGCTTTTGCATTTGTGTATGTACTGTCGTCTCCATAGTATGTCCATTTTACACTCTGCATATTGGCTCCGAGATCTCCGTAATTACCTGTCAGATCTACCCTTAAGAATTCTCCATAAGAACCATTTGCTTCTTTTACTGTAAGTCCTGCTTCTTCTGCGGATGGTGCTGTTTTTAATTCCTGTCCTTCAATACCGGAACCTGTTCCGGCTTCTTTTGCAGAAAAACTGAATGTTCCATCTGCATTCCTGGTTGCTGTCTTAAGTCCGTTTGTATCTGCTGTAACTTCTGCTTTCAGACCACTGTATGACTGCAGTTTATTTTCTGCAAATCCTCCTGCAAGTTCTCCGCCATTTTCTACAACTTTATATGCCTTGCAGAACGCTTCATAATCTTCTGATGCTACTTTTACCGGTACATATTTCAGACCTGTAACATCATATTTTACCATCTTCGTTGTTGTTCCATCTTCTTCCGTGATTGCTCCACGATTAAATGTAATCGTCTTTCCATTTGTCAGAACAGCTTTATCTGACGCTGTCCAATATGAGACCTCATAAGATTTCCCGTTTTCAGCCTCTATGGTTGCTGCGCACTGATAACTTCCTCTGTGAAGTCCATGATTCACGGTTGCACGTGTTACGACATCAAAAGCTCCTTTATCCAGCTCTCCTTTTTTATCAGCTTCACCTGATGATGAACTGTCTCCTGCTGCCTGTACTCCTTCTGCTGCCCAGTATTCCGCCCAGCTAAGTCCTGCATAGACATATTTATATTCTTCTTTTACTGCTGCTTTCAAGTTATCAATTGCACTATCAAGATTTTTTTTCGCTGCATCGACTGTATCCTGAGATTTCTTTTCAGCGAGTGCTGTCTCTGCAGACGCAAGTGCTGTCTTTAACGTATTCCATGTCTCAGCTGTGTAATCACTTTCTTTTAATGCTTTTGCTTTCGTAATTGAAGCTTCCAGAGCTGCTGTATCTACAGTTGCTGCTGTACTTGCTTCTGGTGCTGACTGGATTGCTTCTAATGCCGCTTTTTTTATGGCATCAGATGATCTTGTTGCAGTAGATACGGTATCCCAACTATTAATTGTATCTTCTGTTGCTGACTGACCAGCTAATTTTGATTTTATTCCCTTTGATTTAGAATATGCTTTGTTAAAATATGAATCGTTACCAGACTCATAGCCATTTTCCGGAGTTACTACAATATCAGAAAACTTTCCATCTTTTACAGTCAAGGCTACTCGGACATCATATTCATTCCATTCATCTTCATCATCATCCTCTGTTCTTGTGACATGTGCAGTCTTCGTATATGTTCCATCTTTTGCCACCTGATCTTTCGTTACCGCCATCGCCGGTACCGCCGGACAAATGCTGGCTGCCATGGTCGCCGACATCGCAACTGCCATTACTTTTGTCTTCATTTCTTTCTTTTTCATAAAAGCCTCCTTAATGAAAATATTTATTATTAAGTTAGTATTTTCTAACTTATAATTAAAAAAATTTCACTAATCAGACATGTGCATTTTCCACACATGTCTGCATATTATGTTATTTTATACTCCAAGCCAGATACATAATCCAAGTAATATCAACGCTCTTAAAATTGTAAACCAGATTTCATTGCCTCTGATCTTTTTCACTCCGCAGTGAATATTCTTCTTCGGACATGTATCTATACATTTCTGGCACTGGAAACAGTCACCTTCTACTTTCCAGGAACTATCCGTCGGAAGTCCGATATTCGCCGGACATTTTCTGGAACATGCACTGCACTTTGGAATGCAGGATTCCCGGTCTCTGCGAAGTGCAAATACCGGCAACACCGGAACCAGTGAGAATACAGCTCCCATCGGGCAGAAATTTCTGCAGAAAAATCTTTCCTCCAGACACATTCCGACAATCAGAAATACCAGAATGACCAACCCTATGAGATATCCATTCAGTTTAAAATTTCCTGCATGTATCATGGAAAATACATCCCAAGGACTTGTTCCCTGTGCTTTACTGTATACACCGCCATAGCACATAAATACGATGATTACCAGAATCACATATTTCAGATATACAAGTCTGTCTGCAATCCGGTCCGGAATCTGCACCGGTTTCTTTTTCATCTTTTTGCAGATCAGTCTGTATAATGCATTCACTCCATCGCCAAGACTTCCAAATGCACAGGCAAATCCACAAAAGAATCTTCCGAAAACAGCAGTATATACACACACCACAATAAGTACAGTAACAAATGATGTCAGCGCCACTTTTTCACCTGCACCAATCTGTGTAAATATATATTTCACACCTGCAAATGCTGCCGTGTATACCGACGGAATAAAGATAAAATACAGCAATTGGATGATTGCCCTTATCCATATATGTATCTTTTTCAATTGTTTTGCATTCATTTATTTTACCGCCTTTTCTAATGCCTGTTTTGTCGCATTCTTAATTCCTGTAGAACTGAAAGTCGCACCACTGATCGTATCTACTTCTGCACTTTGCGCATCCAGAATCTTCGGTATAATATCTTTCGCCATAGTCAGATAAGAACCATCTTCTCCATCAGCAGAGACAATATTTACTTCCTTAATCTTCTGCTTTTTTACTATTACTTCCACTTTAACAGTTCCACCAAATCCATCCGCTTCTCCGGTATATGTTCCGTCTTTATAAGAACCGTTTTTTGAATCCTCATCTTCTAAACTTTCCGTATTTTCGATTTTGGCATTCAGTTTTGCAATTTCCTCATCTTTTGCTCTGACTTCCAGCACGGAATTATATCCCAATATCAACCCGACGATCACCACAACACTCATCAGGCGCATCCAGAATTCTCTCATTCTTCTCTCTCCTTTAACTCAGTCTCTTTTTACTGTCTTTTTGCAGAAAGCAAGGCGTTCTCACATGCATCCAGGATTGCTTTTGAAGTACAGGTTGCACCCGATACTGCATCAATTCCTTCTGTATTACCTTTCTCGATCAGCTGGCTTGTCACACCTTTTTTATTCGATGTTCCGTTTGCAGCGCGAAGGATATATCTGTCATTCGATGAATCTCCGTCCCCTTTTACATCAGTAACAGCAACAATCTTGTCATCCCGCACTGTCACTTTCAATGTCAGATTATAAGCCGTGAAATCTTCATCTTCATCCGGTCTACACAGCGCACGTCCTTCATAGATACCATTTTTATATACTGTAGTATCATCTTCGCCATCATCTTTTTTCTCCAGCAGTGCCAGTGCCTGGTTCAGATTCTCAAGAGCCTGGTCCACATCTTCCTGACTGATCTCTGTCTTATCTGCATCAAGCAGCTTCTGTGCGTCTTCCATTCTGGTCTTAAGAACCGCATAGGTTGCTTCTGTATAATCCTCTTGTTTCAGTTCTTCTGCTTCTTTCATCGCTTTTTCAAGTTCTGAAGTATCAGTTTCTTCCTTATCCGGCTCCGTTGTCTGTCCGTTTGTTACCTTTTCTGCTTCTTTTAATGCATTCTTCACTGCATTTATGAGACCATTTGAACTGTAAGTTGCTCCGGATACTACGTCCACATCCGTACTCTGTTTTTTCATAACATTTTTTACTACATCCATTGCACGGTTAAAGAATTTTTCATCATCATGATTCTTTGTTACGAGTACTGCCTTGATTGATTTATCCTGAAGAACCACCGCTACTTCTATCTCACCGTTATACCCTTCTGCCGTTCCGTAATAAATACCTTCTTTATACGGGAAATTGCCTTTGACAGTCGTATTGTCTTCTGTCTTAGAAGTATCTTCCGTCTTCGCATTCACAGACTGTGAATTACCGCTTACTGCAGCCTGACGGAGTGCATCTCTTACTGCACTCTTAATTCCGTTCGAACTGTAAGTCGCCCCGGAGATTACATCTACATTTGTACTCTGCGATGAAATAATATTGCCGATCAATGCTTCTGCACGATTCAGATAACTGCTGTCATCATGATTCTCCACAACCTCAATAGACGTAATCTTTCCTCTGCTGATCACAACCTTAACTTTCAAAGTTCCCCCGAATCCGGTTCCTGTTCCATAATAGGTTCCATCTTTATACGCTGCCGCATCCTGTACGTCAGCCAGTGACAGTGTACTTCCCTGTACCGCTGCATTTCCGGACTGGGATTCTCCCGTCTCTCCACTGTCTTTTTCTCCTGTCAATGCATTCTTCACCGCACTGATAATACCATTAGAGCTAAATGTTGCACCAGACACCACATCCACATCCAGAGTCTGTCCTACAATGATCCTGTCTATCACTGCTTTTGCACGGTTAAAGAACGCTGCATCGTCCGAAGAACTTAAGATATCAATTGCCGTAATCTGTTTATCTTTGATCGTTACCGCAACAGTCACCTCGCCGGCATAACCGGTTCCTGTTCCTTTATAGATTCCGTCTGCCAGATCAAAAGAACCTTTTGCCTTGCTTTCTGTCTTCTTCGCTTCCTCGGCATCCGTTGTCTTTGTCTCTTTCGTCTGCGCCTGAGCTTCATAAACCGGTGCCTGATAGCCGCTTAACGACACCCCGATACAGGCTGCAACTACAATCGCCGAGGTAGCCGGTGCACCCTGTTTTATTTTTTTGATCACTTTTTCTTTGTCCATATCTTCCGCCTCTACTTTTTCATTACATTTACCTTATAATCCGATTGAAAATCATCCGCGATCCCTTCTGATACGTATAATTGTTCGTCATCCGTAAGCAGAATCACATCAAATTTATCGTTATACTTCTTCCAGAATTTCTCCGCTTTCTCTTTTCCCATGATAAAAAGTGAAGTAGATAATCCATCCGCAAGTGTTCCGTCATCACTTATGATCGTTACCGAAGTCAGTCCGTTCTCTGCCGGATAACCGGTAGACGGATCAATAATATGATGATATTTCTTCCCATTTTTTTCAAAGTATCTCTCATATCCGCCCGATGTGATAACCGCCTTGTCCTTTGCCTGCAGGATTCCAAGATAATTTCCGTCTTCCTCCGGACTTTCTACCGCAACTTTCCATGCGCTTCCATCTGGTTTTGCACCAAGAAGCTGTACATTTCCTCCAAGACTTACCAGACCGCTCGTCACACCGCACTTTTTATAAATCTGCATAATCCTTGAAGATGTATATCCCTTCGCAATGCCTCCGAAATCAATTTTCACATTCTTAGGCAGCGTGATTTTTTTTGTCTTTTTGTCGTATTGGATCTTCGATGCATCTACATTCTTCAGTAACGCACTCAGTTCATCCTCCGCAGGGATCCGGTAATTCTCCGTTGTAAATCCCCATGCATCCATGACCGGGTAGATGGATATGTCAAATACTCCTTTTGTCTGTTTATATATTTTTTCAGAGCGTTCATACAAGTACGCCGTGTCATCCGAAACAACCGCTTCCCCGTTTTGATTTAATTTGTACACTTCACTGTTTTCATTTCCGGTAGACAACATTTCATCCAGCCGTTTGATCTCTGTCTCAGCTTTATCTACTGCTTCAGATGCATGCTCTCCATATGCTGTTACCGTCATATACGTATCCATCGCAAATATATCGCGGCTTTGCTTTTCTTCACTGGATTTTTCGGAATTTTCACTTTTGGAATCTTCTTTTTTATCTGTCTGCGTCTGTGTTTTCTTGGCGGATGCCGTACTGTTTCCACATCCAACGGTTCCCATTGACACCGCCGCACATAAAATGGCTATTACAATCTTTCTTTTCATTCTTTATCCTCTATATCTATAGTTACTTTCATCTACCAATAGTTAGTCCGTGTTGTTTTCAGTTCTGTTCTTCTAACTCAATAAATGTACCATATGTTTTTTTCTGCTTCAATTCTTTTTTTGATATTGATATTTATTATCATTTAATTCCACTGTTGATTTTCCACCAAAAAAGCGCAAAAAAAATATCCTGAAATCTTTGATTCTTTCAAAAATTTCAGGATATCAGTGGACCTGGCGGGAGTTGAACCCGCGTCCGAAAGCCCATCCATTCGAGCATCTCCCATCACAGTCATTATATTAACATTCCCTCCATGCGGCACCTAATGACAGGTTCCCCACTTTAGTAGCTTCATAAATTCTTCCATCCCCTCAAAGCTTTGGGAACGAAGTGCTCCGCCTGTTTGAAGCCGGTGACCCGAACAGCGGATGATCCGGGGCCGACTGCGGCCTAATTAGGCTGCGTACGCTAATTCTGTATTGTCTGCGTTTATATTTAAGTGGAACTTTTAACGTAGTGTCCCGCTACGGATGGCTTCTCCAACTTCCAGACCCCCGTCGAAACCAGTACAAGCCCTGATTGTAATGCTTTTCTGGTTTGCAGACTGTCTTTCTTTAGGTAAAGCATATTATACCCCCGTAAGAGTTATTTTGTCAAGGTTCACAAGACAATGAATTTTACGATCTACAGGACCTGCCCCCGGCAGCTCCTTACGAATGCATGGCAACAAAAAAAGCGGGAAACAAATGCTTCCCGCTTTTTGTACTAACGATTCTTGATACGTCTTCTGATAATCTCAGCGATCACTGCAAATGCTGCTACAGCAGATGCGATTGGGATTACTGGCATGGTGTCTCCGGTTTTGGCTGCATTTCCATTATTATTCTTGTTGTTCTTTCCAACATTCTTATGATTGCCGCCTTTCGGATTCTTTCCGTTTGCATTATTATTGCTGACATTCTGTCCATTACCCTTATTATCGTTATTCTTATTATTATCTTTTCCTGTATCTTTTCCGTCTGCTTTTTTAAGATTACCTATTGCCTGTTTCAGAGCTTCTGTCTTCTGATCAATCTCTGCCTGTGTTACATCGTCTTTATTTGCAGCTTCTACTGCTTCTTTCAGCGCTTCCTGAAGTGCATCCCAGCTTTCTTTTGTATAATCTTCTTTGTTCAGTTTCTGTGCTTTTTCAATGTATTTTCTGATATCATCTTTCTTCACTTCTTCCTGAACTTTCTTAAGATTCTTTATTGCTGTCTGAAGTGCCTGAAGTGCATCATCAACTTCTTTCTGTGTTGCTGCCGTATTATTATCTACAAGATATGCTGCCTGAAGTGCTGTCTGGAAATCATTCCATGACTCTTCTGTATAGTCTACACGCGTATATTTCTCTGCATTGGCTATTGCTTTCTTCAGTTCTTTTTTGTCAGCTTCTTTTACCGGTTCTTCTTTTACCGGCTCCAGATTATCCATTGCCTCTGTCAGAAGTGCTGTTGCATTATCTACTTCTTCCTGTGTTGCAGACTCATTTTTCTGAACTGCCTTCGCAGATTCGAGTACTCTTGCAAATGTCTCCCAACTGTCACTTGTATAATCTTTTTCTGCTCGTGACTCGGCTTCCCTGATCACTGCATCTAATGCTGTCTTATCTACTGTTTCCGGCTTGTCCTCTGCATATTTGCCATAGACCTTCCATTCAATCACTCCGACACCGTGTGCAGGATCTCCGTCGTTCATAAACTCCGGTTCCATAGTCATACGGATTGCTTTTGTCTTAATGTTTGCAAGTTTTACAGTATTGTATTCATCTTCCACACATGCAAGTCCCTGTGCTTCATCTGCCACAACCCATTCACCTGCATCATTCAGATACTCAAAGCTTGCACTCTTTGGTGCCACGATTCCACCGTGATCTGAGAAATAATAGATATCCATACTATTAATTTCAACAGGTTTATCCCAGGTATAGCTTACCCATGCATTCTTCGCAACACCATTTTCATATCTGTTATTCCAGTTATGCCATGCACCATGTGATGTATCATGGGATTCTGTTGGTTCATAACCATCATTTAATGTTGCAAGTCCGCCAAGATCGTTGGTGTAATCGCAGATTCCATCTGCTTTCGCTTCCGGTGCGATATTATCATATTCCGGTTTTTCACCTTTTTTCACTAACGCATTTGCTGCTTTCAGAAGATTTGTTCTTGCAAGATCTGCTGCCTCCTGCGTAACAGTATTATCAGCAGCTGCTGCCTTTGCTTCTTCAAGTGCTTTTGCAAATGTCTTCCATGAAGATGCGGTGTAATCACTTTCGTTCTTTCCTTCTGCTTCCTGGATAGCTGCTTTTAAGGCCGTAAGATCTGCCGCTTTCGTTCCGTTTACTTTCCACTCAAGAACTCCGATTCCATGTGCAGGGTCCGCATCACTTAAGAATTCAGGTTCCATTACCATACGGATTGCTTTTGTCTTGATGTTACCCAGTTTGGTTGTATTGTATTTGTCTTTTTCACAACCAAGTCCTTCTGCATTCGGAACTTCTTTCCATTCACCTGCTTCGTTCAGATATTCGAATTTCACAGATTTCGGAGGCTGGATTCCGCCACCGTCTGTACCGTAATATACATCTGTACTTTCCAGTACCATTTCTGAATCCCATGTATAACTTACCCATGCATTCACTACATTGCCATCTGCATCATAACGGTTATTCCAGTTGTGCCACATTCCTTTGCCTGCGTCTACCTGACTTCCATCCCAATCTCTTGATGAAGACGGGTCAATGTTGTTATTAAGCTGTGCAAGACCTCCAAGATCTGTTGTATAATTACAGATTCCGTCTACTGCTGCCTTCGGAGCAATATTCTTGTCTTCTGCTTTCTTCACCAGATTATTCTGTGCCTTTACCAGTGCTGCAAGTGCTGCTTTGACTTCTCCGGAACTTACCTTTTCTGATTCAAGAACAGATTTTGCTGTTTTTAAAGCTGCTTCGAATGCTTTGTAGCTGTCTTCTGTATAAAGGTTTGCCTCTTCTGTCTCTGCATCCTTCACTGCCTTTTCCAGATCTGCCTTATCGTTTTCATCCGCATATTTTGCAGTTCCGTATACCTTCCACTCCATAACGCCTACACCGTTCGTATCATTTGCCTGCTTGTTTAACGTCACACGGATAGATTTCGTTGTTATTTCATCAAAGGTCGTATTGTTGAATTTGTCCATTTCCATTCCATAAGAAGATGGATTCGGAACTTCTTTCCAGTTTCCTTCGGAATCAAGATATTCATAAGTATAGCTCTTAGGGATCTTAATTCCACCCTTTGTATAATCTCCTTCTGTATCGCCGTCATACCAGAGATAGATATCTGCTCCTGTCAGCTTCATCTCCTGGTTCCATGTATAGGTAACTGTTTCTTTCGAACTTGCATTACCCCATGTTCCATATCTTGCCATACCACTTGGATTATATGAGCTTTCCGGTATCTTGCCATCATTGACAGCACTTACTTTTTCCCAGCTGGATACATAACTTGTTGATACAGCTGCACCATATGCCAGGTTACCGTCTGCTGTTGGAAGTGATGACATGATTCTTGCAAGTTTTGCTGCCGCAAAATCAACCTCTTCCTGTGTTGCTTCTTTATTGTCATTCACTGTAACTGCTTCCTGGATTGCTTCCGTTAATGCAGCCTTGTCTTCTTCTGTCAGTTCATATTTTGTAAGATCCAGCGCATTTGCACTGTCAATTGTCTTTTTCAGAAGTGTTTTGTCAATGACATTCTCTGCATATCCATATACTTTCCATTCAATCACACCACAACCTTGTGTCTTTGGACTCATATTCATACGGATAGCTGTTGTCGTTACCGGCGCAAATGTTGTTGTATTATATTTGTTCAGTTCTGTACCACAGCCTGACACGTTTGGAAGATCACGCCAGTTGCCATTTGCATCTTTATACTGATAACTTACTGATTTTGGTACAAAGTTACCATCTGTAAAATAGTATGCGTCTGACTGATATATCGTCACTTCTGACTCCCAGTCATACTGCACCCATGCATCGGCGCCATTATCTCCCAGCCAGTTATGCCATACACCATGTGATTTGTCGTTTGAACTTGCCGGATCATATCCGTCATTCAGTCCTGCCACTCCTCCCAGATCCTCCGGTGTATCGATAATTGCTGATGGTGTTGCGATCAATGCCACGTTCTGTGCTTCTCCGGATACTACCATAACCGTAACTTCTACCTTCAGATCTGTATCTTTTACCGTTCCATTTACAGTAAAGTTTCCGGCATGTGCATAGGATTCCTCATCCACCTGATCCCACACAATCTCACTGTCTTTTATTGTTCCGTCTTCATAGATGACTTCCATTTTCTCCGGAAGTTCCGGCTCTGTCTTCACTTTCGTAAGTACCGTACCTGCTCTTTCAATTCCATCAACCGGTTCTTTCATCTCGAGAACAATATCTTTTGTTGATTCCACATCTGCATCGTACTCTGTGGATTTTTTATCCGTTGCTGTTAAACGTAATGTGTAAGTTCCCGGCACATATGCTTTTAATTTTGCATCTGCTTTTTCAGCATTTGCGATAATTGCATTGCCGCCTTCCGGCTGATCTACCACTGACCACTTGTATTCTACTTTATTTCCATAGGTCTTATCTGTAGAAGCCTTTCCACTCAGTTCTGCCGTAGTTGTATTTGTCGGATGCTGTGTTGCTGTTGCACTTTCAATAACCGGTGCAGTTTTTTCCGGTGCACGTCCGATTTCAATCTCTACTTCTTTTTCAGTACTCAGTTCTCCGTCACTTACGGTCAGTTTTACTTTGTAAATTCCGTCTTTGCTTGCTGTGATATTGGCATATGGCTTATTCTTGGCATCAAATGTAAGTTCTCCGTCTTCCGGCTCTTTTACTGTTTCCCATTTATAAGTCAATTTGCCATCCGGTGCGCCGTCATCATAAGCCTGAGCTTCTATACGGGAAGATACCAGTGCCTGTGGATTTTCTGACGTTTTGATCTTATAGATCTTTGGTGCCTGATTTTCTCCACCTTTCATTGCCTCGATCGTAATCTTGGCAGATTCACCTGCCGGAATTACTGCGTATGCATCGCCCTGGTTGTCTGATACATAGCACTGCTCTTTTTCTTCACCATTTACTTTTATACTGTAATAGCCATTTTTAAGACCTGCGCCACTCAGACTGATCTTCGAAAGATGTTCGTCCCCTGTCAGATTCTTTACTGCAAGGTCAAAATATGTTCCATCTTTATCAATGACTGCTTTCGTGCAAGAATCCTGTTCCAGTTCCACATACAGCTTATCATCGATCACATTGATACGTTTTCCAACACCATCCAGCGGGGTAATCGTATATTTTCCACCGGATTTTGATACTGTACTTCCATAACCGGTCAGTCCGAATACAGGATCTGTTGCAACATCTGCACTGATGCTAAGAAGCGATCCATAAAGTCCCTCATCACTTTCTCCCGAGAAATCGTTCCATCCATTATTCTGGACACGTGTTCCTCCGTCATTTACATTCTGTGCACCATATCCACCTTTTGACATGGTATATCTCCAGCTTGTATTTCCAATATAATTAGAAGAAATCTGTCCCATGTTTACAGCATTAAAGTTAGATAACTTCGCTGCATAGTTCATTCTCTCTGCCCATGCGCTGGAATCTGTGTCTGCATCTGTATCTTCATATCTCAACCAGTCGTCCATGATATATCCGGCAAGAGATGCTGTATACTGGAAATTCCACCAGGTCTCTCCTCCACGGAAGACAGGATCGGCATACTGATACCAGGTTGGCTGAAGTCCTCTCATCGCACGTGTTTTCCACTCTGCGGACTGCATATTTTTAAGCGCGGCCTTTGTGTTACTATTATCCGGATAATAGGTTCTCAATGCTTTTGCAGCAGAATAAGCACCCTCTTCACCGGTATTATCATACTCGAATTCTGATCCGTATGGATAAGCGGCCGTTGCCATACTTGTTCCTTTAGATTTTGCAAACAGCTGTTTCAGATTGTCTCCTTCTTCTGTCATGCCTTCTGCATAAAGTGCTTCGATCATATCCGGAATCTGCTGTTCCCCGTAAAATCCGATTGGATATGCACTTACGCGGTTACTGTATATTCCATATGCTTTTTCCAGATACCATTCTGCACTTTCTCTGTAATCAATCAGATCAGGATATGCTTTTTCTATGCGGTACATATTAAAGAATCCGGTTGCTTCCATAACTTCCGAATAAGTTCTGGAATACGGATTGGCACTTCCACCATAAATTCCCGATCCACTCAGATAATTCGCTACTGCATATGTTTCATGCGAATTCTTCATGTAATTATTCCACATAAAATCAATCAGATACTTCTCGATGGACTCTACCTCGGAAGCATTTGGATCCAGATAGTTCTTCATTGCCATGAAGTTAATATTATCGTGGCTCCAGTCATCTCCCCAATGAGACTGCTGTGTAGAATCTTTTCCACTTGCAAAATACCAGTCACTGTAAATTCCATAAGTCGGACTTGATGTATCATTGTCCTGAGTCTGATTTGCCACGAAGTCCGAATGCGTCTCAATCGTACTGTCAAGTTTATCCAGAACATTGAATTCATACTGTGTAAATTTATCTTCACCATTCAGTTTGTAATTTACACGTACACTATTGTTACCGATACATCCGAAATTCAATTCATAAATATGATGTTTTTCCCCATCTACCGTCTTCGTATTAACCAGTTTTGCTGAATCACTATCCGAATGTTCTATGGATTTGGAATTATTGACCATCCCACTCTGCTGATCCGGAATATGTTCTTCATCCCATGGATCATTTTCATGCACGCACTGTATATCAACCGATACATCTGAGATCTTACTGTCATCATAATGCAGATCCAACTTGGTCGGCATATTGATTGCAGTCTGGAATCCCGGAGTCGCAACAGCGTCGATCATTCCTTCTTTATAAAGAATGGAACGCATATTATTCTCACGTTCTTCTACCGAATCAGACGCATTATTTGCATCCTCTGCGCTGTTCTGTGGTGTATTATCACCGGCTCTTACTGCTGAGAATTTGAACTGGTATGTCTTCTTCTCACCTGGTTTCAGTACAAGACTTGTAGCATCTGTGTAATAACCACGTCCCGTTTTCTGAATATCTTTGGAATGAATGTAATACACCTGAAGTCCCGGGAACCATCCACCGGTATCACTTGTCCAATTCTGATAAGTACTTCCGGAACGTGTTCCTTTTACCCCGTTAATATTACCGGTCCAGTTATCAATATATTCAATTCTTGCACCGGTGTCCGTAACAGGTGTGAACATTACATAGTTTCCTTCACCGCTGCATCTGATCGCATATGCATAACCACTGTCTGCTCCCGCAAATGTATGCACAGTTGTACGGTTGTTGTAAGTATCATCAATACTTGCGTACTTATTATTCCAAGGCATCGGAAGTCCTACATCCCCGAATTCCAGATAATTTCCACTCGTATTTTCCAGTGTGATCGACCAAAGCAGGGATCCGTCATCTGTATCCATATCGTATACAGACTTTGCATTAAAGCCTTTCATCGTACGGCTGTCTGTCGAATCTTCATCCTGTCCTTTGAAGGTGACCTCAACCTTATCTTTGCTTACTTTCTTTTCAATATATGGGTTGTTCTTTAAGTTTGCTGATGCATTGCTGTAAGTTGTTGAACCACCTGCAGCCAGTGTCTTATTCGTATCTACTTCCTGAAATCCACTGTTATCTTCCGGGAAGTTTCCGTCTTTGCTGCTTCGGTAGGAAAAGATCATCTCTCCCATCCACTGATGTGCTTCGTTATTCTGCTGATTGGTATCATTCGGAAGCACAAAATTCACATCTTTTCCACTACTGTTTTTGCGGTTATTGTCAATTGTCAATCTTGATATTTCACCCAGATCGCCAATTGCAGCAGTAAGACTTCCATTGGAAATCGAGTCATCGTCTGATGCAGCTGCTTCGACCGTCGACTCCGGTAAAACACCAAGCATTGAAACCGCCATCGCCGTTGTCAACGCAAGCGATGTCACTTTTCTTTTCAATTTTTTCCCTCTAGACATTATTCACTTTCCTTTCTTTTTCATGTTTTCCTTACTACTTTCTTTCACCTCCTGCAATGATATTAAACGTTTAATAAAATTTCTAAAAAAATCGACAGAATATTTTTATTCTGTCGATTAATTCGCTTGTGTCTCAATAAAATCCGTACATTAAACGTTTAATAAAAATTCTATATACACCATAACATATCTATAACTTTTTTTAAATATCTATATATTTTTTCGTTATTTTACACAATATTCTAACAATTCGATTATGCACTATTACTCTACATCTTTCAATGCATCATAATCTTCTTCGCCGGTACGAACCTTGACAACCTTCTGTACATTGTAAACGAATATCTTTCCGTCTCCGACATGTCCGGTATAAAGAGTTCTCTTCACAGTCTCAATCACTTTGTCTACCGGAATGCTTCCTACGATAACTTCTACTTTAACCTTTGGAAGTACGGTTACATCCATCTCAACTCCACGGTATTTCTCACCGGCACCTTTCTGAACACCACATCCCATAACCTGTGTGACTGTCATTCCTGTTACTCCAAGATCATTGAGTGCAGTTTTCAGTTTTTCATATCTTGAAAGTTTGGCAATGATAACAACTTTATGTATTCCAGTCTCAGGATCTACAGGAGCAGTTACTTTGACAGATGCAGCTCTCTGTGCTTCTGAAGCTTCATCATAATCATTTTCTCCAAGCTCTGTATTCTCATTGATACTCATGCTTCCTTCTGTGATATCCATCAGACTGAAACCTGCATATGCAGATGCCAGACCATGTTCTTTCACATCCAGACCTACAATCTCTTCTTCTTCTGTTACTCGAAGACCTACCGTCTTATCGATAATCTTAAATACGATCGTCATGGTTATGATCGTCCATGCCATTACGGTTACTACACCAAGCAGCTGTAAACCAAGCTGGTGGAATCCGCCGCCGTAGAACAGACCTTTCAATGTGCACTCTGGTGCTGTTTTTGTTGCAAAGAGACCGACTGCGATCGTTCCCCAGATACCATTTAAGCAATGAACTGCAACTGCTCCGACCGGGTCATCTACATGAGCAACATTGTCACAGAACCATACACCAAATACAACCAGAAGTCCGGCTACCACACCGATGATGATCGCACCTGTTGCATCAACGACATCACAAGGTGCAGTGATTGCTACCAGACCTGCAAGTGAAGCATTCAGACACATCGATACATCCGGTTTGCCATATCTAAGCCATGTAAATATCATACATACAACCGTTGCGATTGCCGGTGCGATCGTTGTTGCCATAAAGATCGATGCAAGCTGTGGACCTGTCGTAGCGGCAGCTCCGTTGAATCCATACCATCCAAACCAGAGGATGAAACATCCAAGTGCACCGATTACAATGTTATGTCCAGGGAATGCATGTACCTTTGTTACTTTTCCATCTTTATCTCTGGTAAATTTACCAATTCTGGCTCCTTCCAGTGCGGCTCCGATAAATGCTGTTGTTCCACCAACCATGTGGATTGCACAGGAACCTGCAAAATCATGGAATCCTAAACTTGCAAGCCATCCACCGCCCCAGATCCAGTGTGCCTCGATCGGATATACAACAGCGGAGATCACTGCGGAATAAATACAATAAGATAAGAATTTGGTACGTTCTGCCATTGCTCCGGATACGATGGTTGCCGTTGTCGCACAGAACACCAGGTTAAATACAAAATTGGACCAGTCAAAATTTGCATAATCGGTAAAAATTCCAAGTGTCGGAGTTCCGATAAATCCGCCAAGTGCATCTTCACCAAGCAAAATTCCAAATCCCAATGGGATAAATACACAAGTTCCTATACAAAAGTCCATCAGGTTCTTCATAATAATATTGCCGGCATTCTTCGCTCTGGTGAATCCTGCCTCTACCATTGCAAATCCAGCCTGCATGAAAAATACAAATGCTGCACCGATCAGGAACCAGATTCCAAATACCTGTGTGCCTACGGCATCCTGTATCGCCGATAATACTTCTTTCGTCATAATGTCTCCTCCTTCATCCTTCAGATGTCCGATAACGAAAAAGAGTGTGCACTTCCGTGGTCGACTCACGAAAATGTACACACCCTTGTGCTATCCTTTTATATAAAAGAAAAAGCGCCTCGAAATGATTCTTTCGAAGCGCCCTTGCTTTTATGTCCCGTAGTTTAACGCTGTGAACTTTTTTTGTCAAGGAAATTTCTGACATTTTTCTGACGTCACACACAATTTCGTTTAATTATCACAACAGGATCTTATTTTTCTTATATTTTTTCTACATTATTCCAGACCAAGAATTTCTCCAAGTACTTCTATAATAATTTCATTGGTGCAGGATTTTACAAATCCCATCATATGTAATGAGATCTCATCCTGCTTCTGAGCTTCCGTCAGTTCCGGATTTCTGTTCGTTTCATTAATAAGCTGTACCAGATGTGGTGTCAGCTCCTCGTAGGTCTCTAATGTTGTCTGGGTAACCAGATTTCTTAATTCTTCTTTCTTTGTAGGTACCATTCTTTTCTCCTATCTGAGTTTCATCTTGAAATCACGTTCTGCTTCACGTCTCTGATCCTTTTTGGCGATATCCTGACGTTTATCATATAATTTCTTACCTTTTGCCAGACCAATCTCCACCTTTACAAGGCTGCCTTTGAAATATACTTTCAATGGAACGATTGCCATTCCCTTTTCCTTCGTTTTACCGATCAGTTTATTGATCTCTGATTTATGAAGGAGTAATTTTCTGACTCTGAGTGGGTCTTTATTAAAGATATTTCCCTTTTCATATGGACTGATATGCATACCGTAGATAAAGACTTCTCCATTTTCAATACGGATAAAGGATTCTTTGATACTGCATTTTCCCATACGGAGTGACTTTACTTCTGTTCCGTGCAGAGCAATTCCTGTCTCGATCTTATCCAGGATAAAATAATCATGATATGCCTTTTTATTATTTGCTACCATCTTGTCATTACTCTTCGCCATCTCCGGCACCTCCCTGATTCACAATCTTAAAATCAATCGTACGCATCAGACGATCTGCATCCAGCACCTGTACTCTTAAGGCTTCTCCCAGTTTGTACACTTTCCGTGTATGCATTCCTATCATCTCATAACGTTCTTCATTGTATTCATAATGATCATCGGTCATGTTTGTTACATGGACCAGACCTTCTATCGTATTCGGAAGCTCTACATACATACCCCATTTAGTAATTCCAGAGATCACACCGTCGAATTCCTCTCCGATATGTGCCTGCATGTATTCCACCTTCTTAAGTTTGATTGTCTCTCGTTCTGCCTCATCCGCGCGACGTTCCATCTCACTGGAACGCTTTGCAACTTCCGGAAGGATCGACTGGTAGTGTTCAATCTTACTTTCATTCATTCTTCCCCGCAGGTTATCCTTAATGATCCGATGGATCTGAAGATCCGGATATCTTCGGATCGGAGAAGTAAAATGCGTATAATAATTCGCCGCCAGTCCAAAATGTCCGTCATTCTCTGCCGTATACTTCGCCTGTTTCATCGAACGAAGTGCCAGACGGCTGATCATTGCCTCTTCCGGTGTATCTTCCACTTTCGTTAGCAACTTTTGTATTTCTTTTGGTCTAATTTCATTAACTCCAATATGCATTGAATACCCGAAATTATTGATAAATGTTGCCAGTGTACGGATCTTTTCTTCATCTGGTGCTTCGTGGGTACGGTATACAAACGGAAGCTCCTGCCAGTAGTAATCTTCTGCAACCGTCTCATTTGCCAAAAGCATGAAATCCTCGATAATCTTCGTTGCAACATTTCTGTCATATGGTTTAATATCGATCGGCTTTCCATTCTCATCCAGGATCATCTTCGTCTCTGGGAAATCAAAATCAATGGAACCGCGTTTCTTCCTTCGGGCTCTTAAAATACCCGAAAGCTCCTGCATCCGTTCGAACATCGGAACCAGTTCTTTGTATTCTAAGATCTCCGCTTCATCATGATCCGTCAGAATCTTCTTTACGCTGGTATAGGACATTCTGCGATCCACATGAATTACTGTCTCAGCGATCTCATGTGCGATCACATCACCAGACGGATCCACTGTCATGATGCAGCTGAGTGCAAGTCTGTCCTCTCCTGCATTGAGTGAACACATTCCATTCGAAAGTGTATGTGGAAGCATCGGGATCACACGGTCTACCAGATATACACTTGTACCCCTTTCCAGTGCCTCTCTGTCAAGTGCACTGTTCTCCTGCACATAATTCGTCACATCTGCAATATGCACGCCCAGAATATAATTTTCTCCCTCTTTTACAAGGGATACCGCATCATCCAGATCCTTTGCATCTTCTCCGTCAATCGTGACCATCTGCCAGTCACGCAGATCCTTTCTTCCATTCATGTCAGCTTCGCTGACCGGTTTTGCAACACGCTCTGCCTGTCTTAATACTTTATCCGGAAATTCTACCGGGAGGTTATACCCTTTTACGATCGACATGATATCTGTTCCCGGATCATTCAGATGACCGATGATCTCCACGATCTTTCCTTCCGGTTTCTTTCCATTCTCTCCATAAGAGGTCAGCTCCACTACAACTTTGTGTCCATCCACTGCCCCTCTTGATTTTTCAATCGGTACAAATATGTCCTGATCCAGTCTCTGGTTATCCGGAATCACGAACCCAAACTTCTTTCCCGGCTTCATGCGGTAAAGTCCGACTACTTTTGAAAGCCCCCGCTCCAGGATCTTCACGATCTTTCCTTCACGGCTTCTTCCTTCCGGTTCTTTTGTAAGTACGATCTCAACATGATCTCCGTCAAATGCACCACAGGTATCATCCGCACCGATGAATACATCCTCTGAATCTCCTTCGTCCAGCACTACAAAGCCAAATCCCTTAAGACTTGCCCGGAACACACCGGTCAGACGCTTTGCATGTCCCCTGCAGTATTTTCCTCTCTTGGAAAGATATATCTTTCCTTCCTGCTCCAACGCTTCCAGGATCTGTCTTAACTCATCTCTGTCTTCTTTTGCCACGCGAAGAAGCATTGCCAGTTCCTTGAATTTCATCGGTGTATATAAATCATCACAGATCAGATCATAGACAACTTTTTTTCTTTTATCAAATTTCTTACTCATATCTCTATGCTCCCCTGCATATTCTGTGTTCCAAAAAGGGACACTCCCATACAGGAGTGTCCCTTTCATCTTCTAAAAATATGCTCTATCCTATGCAAATACTTTTAAATTCAACACTGCTGCCAGTACAATAAACAGAATCGCAAGGAATTTTGTCGACTTCACCAGTGCACCTTCCATAGAACGTCCCTTGTTCTGTCCCCAGTAAGTATCAGCGATACCACTAATGGCACCAAGCCCTGCTGACTTACCTTCCTGCATCAGTACGATAACTGTTAAAGCGATACAGTCTATTGCAAATATTATCATTAATACAATCTTCAAAATGTCCACTATTCACACCTCCTGCGGATAAACCACATATATTCTATCACAGGATGGACGATAAGGCAAGCTAATCTCTTTCGAAATCTTGTGTCAGACAGCATTATATCTGTACATTTTCTATTTTTTCTTCGAATGGGTTCTGATATACAGCCACATCCCCCAGTCTTTCCTCTATCCGCAATAATTGATTATACTTTTCCACCCGTTCCGAACGGCATGGAGCTCCTGTTTTGATCTGCCCTGCATCTGCCGCCACTGCGATATCTGCAATGAACGAATCGGCAGTCTCGCCCGAACGGTGTGAGATTACCGTCTTATATCCGGCATTCTGCGCCATCTTTACTGCTTCAAAGCTCTCCGTCAGTGTCCCGATCTGATTCACTTTGATCAGTATCGCATTCGCCGCTTTTCTTCTGATCCCTTTGGCAAGTCTTCTGGTATTCGTCACAAACAAATCGTCTCCTACCAGCTGCACCCGCTCTCCGAGCCTGTCCGTCAGCGTCTTCCAGCCTTCCCAGTCATCTTCATCCAATGGATCTTCAATGGATACAATCGGATATTTTTCTATGATATCTTCGTAATAATCAATCAGTTCTTCTGCCGAACGGACGATCTTATATCCTTTTTTCTTTGCCTCACCGTCGAATACATATTTCTTAAAATTCTTATCATATAACTCGGATGCTGCTACGTCCAATGCGATAGCTATCTCTTCGCCTGGCTTATATCCGGCCTTTTCCACCGCTTTTACCATCAAACGCAAGACCTCATCTGCATTGTGAAGATCCGGTGCAAATCCTCCTTCGTCTCCTACTGCAGTACTGTATTCCAGCGTTTTCAAAACTCTCTTCAGCTCATGATATACTTCCGCACACATCTGAAGTCCGGTCTTAAAATCTTTCGCCCCTACCGGCATAATCATAAATTCCTGAATATCAATCGTATTATCCGCATGTCTTCCGCCATTCATGATATTCATCATTGGAACCGGAAGTTTTTTCACATTTGTGCCGCCAAGATACGAATACAGCGGAAGTCCCAACGCCCCGGCCGCCGCTCTTGCAGCCGCCAGCGAGACTCCAAGCATGGCATTGGCACCAAGATTGGATTTGTTCTTTGTTCCGTCAAGCCTGACCATCGCCTGATCGATCGCTGCCTGATCCAGTACATTCATGCCGATCACTTCCGGCGCAATCCTTGCATTGACATGATCTGCCGCCTGCTGCACGCCCAGGCCTCCATATCGTTCTTCTTTATCCCGTAATTCAACTGCTTCATATTTTCCGGTCGATGCACCGGACGGAACACTTGCTCTTCCGCAGAATTCATCTCCGGCAAGTACTTCCACTTCTATCGTCGGATTTCCTCTCGAATCAAGTATTTCTCTTGCGTATACATCCGTAATGGGTAAATACTTATACATTATTTCTATCCTCCTCTTTATAGAAGATAGTATGTTCCGATCCGAAGCAAAACATTCAGTTTTTAATCTGAATCACACTCTTTTGCACTATTATATATAAAAATTAATACAATTCTTTATAAATCTCTGCCATCTGCTGCCAGGTCAGTTTCACATAGCTTTGATTCAGAAGTCTCTGCTGTGTCTCTTCAACTGTCTTCGCAAAGCTCTCGATTTCTTCTTCCTTCATTCCATATTCATGTAACGGTTTTCTTGCAATGATCTGATCCAGAAGTTTCTCAATCTTGGTATATACTTCATCTGATTTGCACTTTAAAATATTGCTTAAGAAATTATTTAGTTTCTTTATTCTGCCATTTGGATCTAATTCCTGATATTTTGCGAATACAGCTGTCAGGAACTGATAGTTCGCTTCTCCATGTGTGACATGATACACGCCACTCAGAGGATAAGACATGGCGTGCACCGCTCCTGTTCCTGCATTGCCGAATGCAATACCGGCAAGATTGCTTGCTGTCAGGAAATCATCCAGCAGATTCATTCTGTATTCTTCCCCATGTTCAGCAATCTTCCGGAATCCTTCAATGATCATCTCCATTGCCTTCATACTGAACATCTGTGTATATAAAGTTGCTTTCGGCGATACATAGGATTCAATCGCATGAATGAACGCATCAATCGCACTTGTCGAAAAAAATGAATACGGAAGACCGGTCAGAAGCTCCGGAATCAGCACTGCACGATCTGCATAGATCTCATCGACAGCAAGTCCCATCTTTGTATGTAACTTCGTAAACTCTGCAATTGATACATTGGAAACTTCCGAACCGGCACCACAAGTCGTCGGCACTGCGATCAGAGTCTTCTCTCTTTTAAGCGGTACCTTCCTTCCAAAGATCTCTTCGGCGGTGTAATTTCCTGCAAGCACCAGGATCTTCGCCATATCGATAACAGCTCCTCCTCCGATTGCAATAATTCTGTCACAATCCGTCTTACGGAAATCTGCCAGCAATGCATCGATCATCACATCTGTAGGCTCGCCTTTTCCATATTTACTTTTAAATTCCACATGTGCTTCCAGCCCAAGTGGTGCAAAATATGTCTCATATGTACTTTTACTTGCAAGAATAAAATCATTCTTACCTATATTATATTCTTCTGCGAAATCTTTTGCGTGTTCAAATTTCTGTACTTCTGCCTTCTGCCAAAAAAGCTTCATTTTTTCTTATCCTCCCGGTCATTTTTCTGAATATTTTGTCTCTTAATAATATACCACCAATACGTTGACTTTTCCAGACACGAGCGTTACAATCATTGAGGATATGAAAGATTTCTTTCATATCCAAATAATTACAAAAGGAAAACTGGGGAATTTTTCAAATGAAAGAACATTTAAAAAACTTTGCACTATTCACTGGCAGTACACTGATCATGGCAGTGGGTATCTACTTTTTCAAGTTCGCCAACAACTTCACGTTTGGCGGTATCACCGGTTTTGCGGTACTCGTTGCCAAGTTCACTCCTCTTTCGGCCAGTGATTTTTCCTTCATTGCGAATATGCTCCTTCTGATCATAGGGCTTTTCGTTCTCGGGAAAAAATTTGCTGCACAGACTGCATACAGTAGTATCCTACTTTCTGTCACGCTGTCCGGACTGGAACGTATCTATCCAATGAGCCACCCGCTTACCAACGAACCATTGCTGGAACTGATCTTCGCGATTGTACTTCCTGCCATCGGTTCGGCCATTCTGTTCAATATCGGAGCATCCAGCGGGGGCACGGATGTTATTGCCATGATATTGAAGAAATACACCAGCGTTGACATCGGAAAAGGCTTGCTTGCTTCCGATATCTTATTCACAATCGCCGGTTTCTTCGTATTTGACATTAAGACGGGTCTTTATTCACTGCTCGGTCTTACGATGCGTTCGACACTGATCGACAGTCTGATTGAAAGTCTGAACCGCTCGAAGTATTTCCACGTGGTATGCAGCGAGCCGGAACCAATCTGTGAATTTATCAAAAATGACCTGAAACGAGGTGCAACAATCGTACTCGCACAGGGTGCCTTCACAGGCGATGACAAATATATCATCCTGACTGTACTTAGTCCAAATGAAGCAATCAAGCTTCGTAATTTCATAAAAGCTCATACAACTGGTGCATTCTTACTGATATCCAATACCAGCGAGATTATAGGAAAAGGGTTCCACTCTGTGTAGTGAAACCCTTTATTTTTTCTCCGTATTCTCAATGTCCAACAGATCCAGGATTGAATGTGACATCATATACTGATAAAATTCCATTGCATCTCCCGCCGAAATATTTTTGCTTTCCCAGATAAGCCAATATTTCAGTCCATTCACCAATGATATTGCATGAAATTCCAGAAATACCTTTTCGTCGACGTGTGGCATATTACTTAAGTGTTTTAACGGATGATGCTTTACCAGAATTTCTTCCATATGGAAAACCTGTCCATACAGCATCTCCTCAAAGGAATTCTGCCCTGTTACTTCAAATACCTTTTCGTAATAAGTCTTGTCTTCTCCAAATCTCTGGAACAAAAGCTGCAGAGACTCCATTACATGTTCCTGCTCCATAAGTTCTGAGACTTCTTTAAATACGTCTTCCCACAGAAGCCATTCCATCACTTCGTATTTGTCCTGAAAATAATTATAGAACGTCGGACGTATCACCCCTGCTGCATCTGTGATCATCTTGATCGTCAGTTTTTCAAATCCTTTTTTCGCCACCAGTTCTTTAAATTTTTCTCCCAATAGTGCTTTTGTTAATTCACTTTTGCGCTCCATCTCATCACCTTAATTTTTCTCAGATAACTTGTAGTAAATTATTATACCCCAGCTATCCGGCAAAATCTACCGTCAAATTGCTCCATTTTTTACGTATAATAATGGAGAATTACGTCGAAACTGGCAAGTAAAAGGAGTGCTCCCCCGACCCAGTATGCACGTCTGTTTTCTTTCAGTCCCAGTCTGTATCCTGCAAATATACCGATTACCGCTTCCAGAACCGTTACCGGGAATAACACCAATGACTCTTCGATCATGGCTGTATCCAGGAATCCAAGTCCCATTCCGACAAAGAACGCATCGACACTCGTTACCAGTGCAAGAAGCGTTGTTTTCTTCCATTCGATCTCATCTTTTCTGCGTTCCAACACCTTCTTTTTACGGATTCCTTTGAGGATCATATAGATGCCAAGTGCCGCAAAGATCAGCACTGTCAGACCTTCCCATCTGTCAGCCGCCGTCTTCGTTCTGGTAATAGACAGTAACGGCAGCAATGTGATCAGGTTTCCAAGTACCAGTACCCCAAGCTGAATACCGCCAAACAGAACGCTTAAGAGGACCAGATTCTTCCATCTGATCTTTGAAAATCCGGCTCCCATATAGGCCGCCGCCACAAATACATCGATCGATAATCCAACGGATACGATCAACAGTTCCATCGTTGACAATTGCATCGCCTTCTTTCTTTTCTCCTATTTTAGCCTATTTAGAATCGTTTTTGAAGAAACAAATGCTATATAGATACCGAAATCGTACTACATTTTCCTCTATTTGTATAAAAACCAAATATACTCGATATATAAATATGATATATAGTAACTCCCGTAACTCTTTTATTCCTGAATACTTTGGTATCTAAAAAACGAGAAAGCTACGCTCTTACGTAACCTTCCCGCTTTCTGCGACATATATAGTATCAACTTTAGGATGTGTCTCTTATATTATATCCCGATTAGTGATGGAATAAACGGATTCCGGTAAATGACATCACCATATCATATTTATTACATGTTGCAATTACATTGTCATCACGTACGGATCCACCCGGCTGTGCAATGTATTTTACACCACTCTTATGCGCACGCTCGATATTATCCCCAAATGGGAAGAATGCATCTGATCCAAGTGCAACATCGGTCAGCTTGTCCAGCCATTCTCTCTTGGCTTCTCTTGTGAATACTTCCGGTTTCTCTTTGAAGATTGCCGGCCATGCATCGTCTGCAAGCACGTCCATGTAATCGTCTCCCATATAGAGATCGATCGCATTGTCTCTGTCTGCACGTCTGATTCCATCCACGAATGGAAGATTCATAACCTGCGGTGACTGTCTGAGCCACCAGTTATCTGCTTTGCCTCCTGCAAGACGTGTACAATGGATTCTGGACTGCTGTCCTGCACCGATACCGATTGCCTGTCCGTCTTTTACGAAACATACAGAGTTGGACTGTGTATATTTTAATGTAATCATAGAGATTGCCAGATCAATCTTAGCCTGCTCTGTCAGTTCTTTGTTCTCTGTCACGATATTTGAGAAGAAATCATCGTCAATCTTTAATTCATTTCTTCCCTGCTCAAATGTAACACCGAATACCTGCTTGTGTTCGATTGGAGCCGGTACATAATCCGGATCGATCTGGATTACATTGTAGTTTCCTTTTTTCTTTGCTTTTAAGATTTCCAGCGCTTCCGGTTCATATCCAGGAGCGATCACACCATCGGATACTTCACGTTTGATCAGTTTAGCAGTATCCACGTCACATACATCAGACAGAGAAATAAAATCTCCGAAAGAAGACATACGGTCTGCGCCTCTTGCTCTTGCGTATGCAGATGCAAGCGGAGATAATTCTCCGAGATCATCTACCCAGTAGATCTTTGCAAGCGTATCACTCAGTGGAAGTCCGACTGCGGCACCTGCAGGAGATACATGCTTGAATGATGTAGCTGCCGGAAGTCCGGTTGCTTTCTTTAACTCACTTACAAGCTGCCATCCGTTAAATGCATCCAGGAAATTGATATATCCCGGTCTTCCATTCAGAACCTTGATCGGCAGTTCACTTCCGTCTTCCATATAGATTCTGGAAGGTTTCTGGTTCGGATTACATCCATATTTCAGTTCTAATTCGTTCATATCTATTCTCCTTATCGATTCCTCTTACTGGTTCTTATTGATGATCTTTGTCTCATATGTACCTGTCGCGATATCAATATAGCGTACGAATAATGATACTTTGTTGTCCGCATTCAGGCTGTTCCATAAGCTGTCGGCAAATGCATCCATATCATCCGGAATTGCGATCAGTTTTGGTTCTCCTTCAAAGCTCGGAAGCGGATTGCCGTCACATTTGTATGTATGGATGAAATGTCCTTCTCCTGCTGCAGGATTCTCATATGCGAATGTATAACGGTTGCAGCTTTCCGGATTGCCGTTGTTGCTCTTTAGGATTGACATTGCGTAGTTAAATGTTCCATTTTCAATATGCATAACACCAGAAATTCTAGGTGTGTAGTTCGGTCCGTCTGGTTCGAATTCACGGCTTCTGAGTGACTGTTCAAATGTAAGCTGCTTGTCCATGCCCTCGTAGATGGTATCTGTCTGATCTCCGTTGGTTACGATCGTCTTGTTGCCAAGTACTCGTACCGGTGCATAAATGATCAGGCTTGGATCAGTCAGTTTGGATGGATCAAATGCCTGTGTGCGGATGCCTTCCCCTTCTTCTACAAACACACGGTTACGGCTGTTCTCACTTCTTCCCATAATAAAGTAAGCAGTTACAGCTTTGGTCCCATCTGCACTCTTTCCTATAATAATGCCACGTCCCGGGTAAGAATTGCCCTGCAGTTCCTTCTCGATTGATAACATTTCCATGAATACATCTCCTTTTCCTATGTGGTTTTGAACGTTTCTATCCCTATTATATATAAAACCTTCTTATTTTTCCACCCCTTTTTATAAGTATAATTAAAAAAGTTCGTTTTTTTATAAGTACAATTTACAATTTGAAGCACAAAAGCGACCTATGTTATAATTCGGAGAACAAGATTTATTTTATGAAAAGGGGGATTTCTCATGAAACATCTACATGTACTCGCACTGCCTTGTCTTATGGCCGCTCTTCTGCTTTCCGGCTGCAGCCAGATTTGAATCCGGCACTTATTACTCCATTGATGAAGCCTCCCGTGCACTGGTAGAAAAGCTTGAACATTACGCAGCTTCCCTGGTCTATGGAGACGAGACAACAACAGATATTTCCTTAAACGGACATACGCTATCAGATTCCGGTAATGAAGATTCCAACTGCAAAAATTAGGAACTATCATTTGCCCAATGCCTGAATAAACGCTGATTCTTTTTGCATGGCAATTGCCAAAATACGACAATATACGATTAATGTCGCATTTGCTTGAATCTGAAAATCAAAAGTTTTAAGATAAGGTAACTGCAAAGAGAATATAATGCAGTAAAATGAGGAGGTAACACTATGAATGTTGTAGACACAGTAAAAAACGCCGCCTTTGCTTCCGCTATTCAGGCAGCACTTAACTACATGGATAAGGATCCTGAAACTAATATTCCAAAGGTTATGAGTATCGTTGACAAGGCTGCACCAGAAGGCTGGTATGAAAGTCAGCGTAATGCGATCCGTCAGGGTATCGCCGAAAAAGGTAATTGGTATCAGCTTGCACAGAAAGTATGGGAGCTGGATCCAGGTGTACGAAAAACTTTCTTTACAAACTTTATTGTTAACGCTTCTTTGAAGGGTTCTGCTCTTCAGAAGGAAACCGAGGAAAAAGAAGACTGTAATGTTCCTTGGGCGATTTTATTAGATCCGACTTCAGCCTGTAACCTGCACTGTACCGGATGCTGGGCTGCAGAATACGGACATAAACTGAATCTTTCTCTCGAAACGATCGATGACATCGTAACACAGGGAAAGAAACTTGGTACATACATGTATATCTATACCGGTGGGGAACCAATGGTACGTAAGAAAGATATCATCACAATCTGCGAACGTCATCCTGACTGTGAATTCTTATCTTTCACAAATGGTACACTGATCGATGAAGAATTCTGTCAGGAAATGTTAAGAGTTAAGAACTTCGTTCCTGCAATCAGTCTGGAAGGATTTGAAACTGCCAATGACGGACGCCGTGGTCCTGGTGTGTTTGATAAAGTAAAACATGCTATGCAGTTATTAAAAGAACACAACCTTCCATTTGGTATCTCAACCTGTTATACAAGTATGAACTACAAAGATATCACAAGTGAAGAATTCTACGATATGATCATCGAAGCCGGTGCTTTATTCATCTGGTTCTTCCACTATATGCCAGTTGGAAATGACGCCGCTCCGGAACTTATGCCAAATCCAGAGCAGAGAAAAGCTGTATACGAACGTATCCGTGCTTTCAGAAGCTCCAAACCAATCTTCAGTCTGGACTTCCAGAATGATGCGGAATACATCGGCGGATGTATCGCGGGCGGACGTTACTACCTGCACATCAATGCAGCCGGAGATGTAGATCCTTGTGTATTCATCCATTATTCGAATGCCAATATCCATGAAGTCAGTCTTCTGGATGCATTAAAGAGTCCAATCTTCCAGGCATACCGAAAAGGACAGCCATTCAATGACAACATGCTGCGCCCATGTCCAATGCTTGAGAATCCGGAATGCTTACCAAAGATGGTAAAAGAGACCGGTGCTCACTCTACCGATCCACAGTCACCGGAAGATGTACAGCATCTTTGCGATAAATGTAAGCCTTACGCTGAGGCCTGGACGAAGATGGCTGATAAGCTTTGGGTGGAGAGACAGACAGCGAAGAAGTAATTTTCTATTTAATGCATCATGGCGGCTGTCACCGACCGGAATAAAACTACAAGGTCCCAGCCTGTGCTGACTCCAACATGGGGAAATTCTAAAGCAAAAAAGTTGACCTAAAAACGAGCTCACAAAAAATCCAAACTCGACATTCGTCTCAGACAGTGGATTTTTTGTGAGCAAACGGTCAACTTTTTTACTTAAGAATTTCCAACCATGAGTCCGTATGCACAGGCTGGGACCTTGTAGTTTTATTCCTGAGGTTTCGCATGCCATAATAATTAAACAGAGGAACCGTAACCTTTGTGATACCGGAAGTGTACGAAAAAGCCGGAAAATCAATGGTTTCACCACAACTTTCCGGCTACACAACGGTTACAATCCCTCTATTGAATTCATTATCATTGGCCAATCACGACATGAGAAAGACTTGGTACTGTGTTTGATGCGTATTTTGGCGCGATGTGTAGAAGTTCTTAGGCAGTTTGACTTCCCGTTAAAGGGACGGAGCGAACTGTTTGAACCCCGTAGGGGTGAGTTTTGAGCGGAGACCCTTTCGTTCTTAGGGAAGGCGGACTGCCTTAGAACTTCTGCATCGTGACATCCAGCAACAAACACAATACCAAGTCTTTCTCATGGACCGGGGTAAGCCACGATGATGAACTAAATAGAAAATTTACCCCGCATCTCAAACCCATGATCCATCGGTCCGCTTCCTTTTCCCAGATCTAACATGGCTTCCAACGCCCCGCTGATATACTCTTTCGCGCGGTGAATAGATTCTTCCAGAGAATATCCTTTTGCCAGATTGGATGCGATTGCGCTGGATAAGGTACAGCCGGTTCCGTGAGTGTTCGGGTTGTTGATTCTTTTTCCGTGGAACCATGTTGTTTCTCCATCCTGGTATAGGAGATCATTCGCATCATTCAGGCTGTGTCCGCCTTTGCATAAGACTGCACAGTGATACATTTCATGAATCTTCTTTGCTGCTTCCACCATATCATCTTCTGATCTAATCTCCATTTCTGCAAGAACTTCTGCCTCTGGGATATTCGGTGTGATCACAGTTGCCATTGGCAACAGCTGTGTTTCTAATGTATCAATCGCGGTTTCACTGATCAGTCTGGATCCGCTTGTTGCTACCATCACTGGATCAACTACGATATTCTCCAGATGGTACTCTTTTAGTTTCTTTGATATCATTTTTATTAACTCTTCTGATGACACCATACCGATTTTCACTGCATCCGGACGGATGTCTGTGATAACTGCGTCCAACTGTTGTTCCAGAAATTCCGGAGATACTTCCATGATTCCGGTTACTCCGGTTGTATTCTGGGCTGTCAGTGCGGTGATTGCACTCATTGCGTAGACTCCGTTTGCCTGCATCGTCTTGATGTCTGCCTGAATTCCTGCACCTCCACTTGAATCACTTCCGGCGATTGTAAGTGCTGTCTTTTTTTTCATAAGTTCTGCCCACTCTCTACAATACCAGTCTGCTTCTCTCTGAACCTCTTCCTGATCATCCTTACTTGCTTCATCATAGATTCCTACAACCTGGAACCCTGCCTGCTTTGCAGTACGGATTGCATGAATGACATCTTCGAATACAACCGTCTCCTCCGGACGGGTTCCGAGATATTCTGCTGCCCGCAGATAAATATCCGGCTTCGTCTTTCCCGCACCGACCTCTTCACAGGTAAAGATCCGGTCAAAATATTTTGCAATTCCCAGACGCTCAAATGCCATCTCTATCTCTTTTTTATTATTGGATGATGCAACCGTCATTGGGATATTATGCTTATCAAGCTTTTCCAGAAGTTCCTTCGCTCCACTCTTTAATAGTGCGGTTTTCTTATAATAATTGCTGATGATGTCCAGAACTCCCTGCACAATTTCTTCCGGCTCCTGGGACAGATGATAATGTTCTTTTACATATGCTGCACCTTCCTGGATGCTCATTGTAAATAACACCGTCCCAAGATCCGGCTCTGCCTCTATACCGATACTGTTCAGATAACGGACTCCTACGTCTTCCCAGATCTCCATGGAATCCAGAAGGGTTCCGTCTACATCAAATATTACTCCTTTTATCATGCTTTCACCATTTCTCCTGTTAAACTTTTTAGTTTCTCTGTCGCTTTTTTAATATCTTTTTCTGCAAATATCGCACTGATCACGGCAATTCCACAGATTCCGGTTCCTGCAAGCTCTGATACATTTTCTTTACTGATTCCGCCGATTGCGATTACCGGAATGTCTACCGCATCACAGATTGCTTTTAATGTCTCACGACTTACCTCAGCAACATCGGCTTTCGAATCTGTATGGAATACTGCTCCGACTCCCAGATAATCAGCTCCTCTCTTTTCGGCAAGAACTGCCTGTTCTACCGTCTGTGCAGATACACCGATAATCTTATCCGGTCCAAGCTTTGCTCTTACGTCGTCTGCTTCCATATCACTCTGTCCGACATGTACACCATCGGCGTCCATTTCCAGTGCAATATCTACATTGTCATTGATCACAAACGGCACCCGGTATCTGGCACAAAGTTCTTTAATTTCTTTTGCTTCTTTCAGGAAATGTGCTTCATCCAGTTCTTTTTCTCTCAGCTGTACGAATGTCGTACCGCCTTCCAGCGTTTTCTCTACCTGACTGTATAACGTCTCACCATTTAACCAGTGGCGATCTGTCACCGCATACAGAAGTAAATCTTCTTTTTTCATCTTTTTACACATATGTTCTGTCTTCTCCTTCATCTGATCTTTTTCGAGCTCCTTATCTGATCTCATATTTTGCACCTTTATCCAATGTCTCTTTATCCATATTGTAGATAGCATCAATGATACGGTTGCGATAAGTAGCGTTACCGTCACCTTTCTGCATATAACTCCATCCGATCTCTCCGGCCAGCCCCATTGTACATACAGCTGCTGCAGCTGCTTCCAGTTTCTGTTCCGGATTCGCTGTTAAGAACGCTGTCATCATTCCCGATAACTGACATCCTGTTCCCGTAATCTTTCCCATCTCCGGACGACCGTTGCGGATCACATAGCATCGGTCTGCATCACTTACCAAGTCAATCGCACCTGTAATCGCAACGATACATCCCGCCTTTTTGGCAAATGCTTTGGCAAATGCAATACCTTCTTCCAGATTCTCTTCTGTTACGGCATCTGTCACATCTGCATCTACCCCTTTTGTTGTTCCGCTGCCCTGTGCCAGTGTTTTTACTTCCGAGATATTTCCACGGATCACATCGAACCTGATCTTCTCCATCAGTTCTACAGCTGTATTCGTCCGAAGTGTGCTCGCTCCTGCTCCGACCGGATCCAATAACGTTGCATGCCCCAACTCATTGGCACGCGCTCCGGCTGCGAACATTCCCTCAATACTTCTTTTGCTCAAAGTACCAATGTTGATATTCAGCCCTCCGCAGATTGAAGTGATTTCCTTTACATCCTCCGGTTCATCTGACATGATCGGGCTTCCACCACAGGCTAACAATACATTCGCAACGTCATTTACCGTTACATAATTGGTGATGTTGTGTACCAACGGTACATTCTTTCTTACATTTTCGATACAGTTTCCTAACATATTTTCTTCCTCCTGTTATTCATGTATTCCCGATTTTTCCATCTACAGGGCCTTCCACCTCCAGGGCCTGCCACTGGCAGCCCCTTACGGATACTTTGGTAACTGGCAGCTCCTTTCGAATGCATGGCAATCGAGTAGGAGGCGGTGACTAACCGCCGTCCTCTCACAGCACCGTACGTACCGTTCGGTATACGGCGCTTTCAATAGTTGACGTGCACAGACTGATAGGCTGTGGCTAAATCATAAAAGCCACTGTTTATCAGTCTTTCTTTATTCAGCGCCCAAATCACAGCTTTGTTATTACTGATATACCAGTACTTTCTTCGACTGTTTGCTATTGTTGCCGCATAGTGTTCTGGAATTCCCAGCTTGACTAGGTTTTTATATTTCGTTCTGGGTTTCTTCCATTGTTTCCATATGCACATGCGTATTCTGTGATAGAGCCATCCATTGATGTCATCTATGTTGCTCTTCATACTTGCAATTCCGTAGTAGTTAAGCCAACCTCTTGCATATACTTTGGTTTTCTCAAGGCTTGGCCTGATCGACTGACATTGCTTGCGGGAAGACAACTCCTTCAGTCTGGACTTGAACTTCTTCCATGACTTCGGATGAACTCGGACATAAATGCCTTTTCCGTTCCTTCCCAATGCAAAGCCAAGGAATTTAAAATTTCGGATTGCAAACACGCTGACAGTACGGCTCTTTTCTCGGTTGACTGTAAGTTTCAGCCTCTCCTCAAGATATTTTGTACTGCTTTCCAAGAGTCTCTCTGATGCTCGCTTGCTCTTTGCAAGAAGCACGATGTCATCTGCATATCTTATGCATGGAACACCTCTTTTCAAGAATTCTTGGTCGAACTCATTGAGGTAGACATTTGCCAGCAATGGTGATAGATTTCCACCTTGTGGTGAGCCTTCCTCTGTATCAATGACTACTCCGTTTTCCATTACACCGCTTTTCAGATAGCGCTTTATCAGCTGTACTACGCGTTCATCCTTTACTTTCTTCCGGAGAAGATTGATGAGAATTTCGTGATTAAGAGTATCGAAGTACTTTGACAAGTCAAGGACTACAGCAAATGTATAGCCTTGTTCTGCATACTCCTTAACCTTAAGTATTGCATCTTTTGCACTTCTGTTCGGACGATAGCCATAGCTACCCTCTGCAAACAGTGGTTCATAGATTGGCACTAACTGTTGGGTTATTGCCTGTTGGAGTGTACGGTCTACCACTGTTGGTATGCCAAGCTTTCGCACACCACCATCTGGTTTGGGAATCTCAACTCGTCTTACTGGAGACGGAGTATACTTTCCACGATAAATGCGGTCGGTTATCTCTTGTTGATGTTCCTTTAGATATGGAAGAGCCTCCTCAATGGTCATGCCATCAATTCCCGGCGCTCCCTTGTTTGCCTTAACTCTCTTATACGCTCTGTTAAAGTTGTCTTTATACAGTATCGCTTCCAAAAGTCTCGGCTGTGCACTGTCTCTTTCTTTCCATATCCGATTGAATGACCTAGACGCTTTCACATACCCTTCATGTTCCGCATTATCTCTTTGCGAACAGCCATTGTTTTCAATGTTTTCTGCCATAGACGGTCATTCCTCCTTTCTCGGTCATACTCAAGACTCCTACTGATTCGGTCCTTCACCTCGAACGGAACTTGTTCCGTTTGGCTACTATGACCTCTGCTGACTTCTGTACGTTCAGCATTGCTTTATGCAATGATTACCTCTTTCAAGGCGTACCGCACAGACCTCCCTAGGTACCACACGTTTCTTCCTCTCCATCCATCTGCCTCATTTATCATGCATGATTCCGTGTAGCTATTGGGCTTCAATTTGATATGCAACCTTACCCTCATGCATAACCTTATATGAGATTTCTGTCCGTCAGACCAGAGATTCGCCCATGAGTTAGTATGTTCCTCACATCCAGCTTCCTTCAGATTCCATCTCACGATGGACACCCTTGCCTTCGGCTATATCCTTCCCACTACCGGGCGGATTCGGGACTTTAACCCTTTAGAAACGTGCGCCGCTAGGCGCACATCAAAAAAGGCTGCCATCCAACGAAATTTTTTCGTCAGAATGGCAGCCTCTGGCTATCCGTTCTTTATTAATTATTTCACGAATTCTTTTACTTTTGCATAAATGCTGTCTGCATCAAGACCATATTTCTTAATCAGTTCTACAGCCGGACCAGACTCACCAAATGTGTCATTTACACCAATCTTCATTACCTTAGCTGGTGCTTTCTCTGCAACTACGTCGCATACTGCACTTCCAAGTCCACCGATAACAGAATGTTCTTCTACTGTTACGATCTTTCCTGTCTTAGCCGCTGCTGCAACAACTGCTGCTTCATCCAGTGGTTTGATTGTGTGCATGTTGATTACTTCTGCACTAATTCCGTCTGCTGCAAGCTTCTCTGCTGCTGCGAGGGATTCAGATACTTCAAGACCTGTTGCGATGATTGTCACATCTGTACCTTCACGAAGTGTAATGGCTTTACCAATCTCGAATTTGTAATCTGCGTTATCATTGATAACCGGAACTGCAAGTCTTCCGAAACGGAGATATACAGGTCCTACATGCTCATAAGCTGCTTTTACAGCTGCTTTTGCTTCTACATCATCGGAAGGATTGATTACGATCATTCCCGGGATTGTTCTCATAAGAGCGATATCTTCGTTACACTGATGTGTAGCTCCATCTTCTCCGACAGAGATTCCGGCATGTGTAGCACCGATCTTAACATTTAATTTTGGATATCCAACTGAGTTACGAACCTGCTCAAATGCACGTCCTGCTGCAAACATAGCAAATGAACTTGCAAATGGAACTTTTCCTGTAGCAGCGATACCTGCTGCAACTCCAATCATGTTACACTCAGCGATTCCACAGTCAATGTGACGTTCCGGGAAAACTTTCTTGAACATTCCTGTCTTGGTAGCTTCTGCAAGGTCAGCATCTAATACTACCAGATCTTCATGTTCTTTTCCTAATTCTACTAAAGCATTACCGTAGCTTTCTCTTGTTGCGATTTTCTTTACTTCTGACATAATGCTTCACCTGCTTTCTCTAATTCTTCCATTGCCTGTGCATACTGCTCATCGTTAGGAGCTTTTCCATGCCATCCGGCCTGGTCTTCCATGAAGGAAACTCCTTTTCCTTTGATTGTCTTTGCAATAATTGCAGTTGGCATTCCCTTTGTCTTGCGAGCCTCTTTGAAAGCTGCTTCGATCTGGTCAAAGTCATTTCCATCAATATTGATCACATGGAAGTTAAATGCCTCGAATTTCTTATCGATCGGATATGGAGAGTTAACGTCTGTAATCTTTCCATCGATCTGAAGGTTGTTATTGTCAACGATCACTACCAGGTTGTCCAACTTTCTGTGTCCTGCTAACATAGAAGCTTCCCATACCTGTCCTTCCTGGATCTCACCGTCTCCGAGAAGTGTGTATACTCTGTAATCATCATTTGAAAGCTTAGCAGAAATAGCCATTCCTACTGCAGCTGAGATGCCCTGTCCAAGAGATCCACTTGACATATCAACACCTGGGATGTGTTTCATATCCGGATGTCCCTGAAGGTATGATCCAACTTTACGAAGAGTTGTCAGATCTTCAACCGGGAAGAATCCTCTGTGTGCCAGTGTTGAATAATATCCTGGTGCTGTGTGTCCTTTTGATAATACAAAACGGTCACGGTCTGCTTTCTTAGGATCCTTAGGATCAATATTCATCTCTTCAAAATACAGATATGTATAAATGTCTGCTGCTGACAGTGATCCACCCGGATGTCCGGATTTTGCACTGTGAACTGCAGTAACGATGCCCTTGCGGACTTCGTTGGCTGTCTTCATAAGCTCTAATTTGTTCATGTTGTTCCTCCTGAATCATTTATATGATAGCTTTACTTATTCTTATTCTCCGAATACTGCTTTGTAATCAGCCTGGAATTTCTCGATTCCTGCATCTGTTAATGGATGATGTGTCATCTGCTCGATTACTTTGTAAGGTACAGTTGCGATATCAGCACCTGCTAATGCACAGTCTGTTACGTGGATTGGGTTACGTACGCTTGCTGCGATGATCTCTGTATCGATTCCTGCAACTTCGAAGATCTGTGCGATCTCTGAGATTAAGTCTACTCCTCTTGTAGAGATATCGTCCAGACGTCCAAGGAATGGTGATACATATGTAGCGCCGGCTCTTGCTGCAAGAAGTGCCTGGTTCGCATTGAAGATCAGTGTTACGTTTGTCTTGATTCCCTCAGCTGTAAGAACTTTTACTGCTTTTAATCCTTCTACTGTCATAGGGATCTTAACTACCATGTTAGGATGGATCTTAGCGATCTCTCTTCCTTCAGCGATCATGCCTTCAGCATCTGTTGTTGTTGCCTTTACTTCTCCACTGATTGGTCCGTCTACGATAGAAGCGATCTCAGCAATAACTTCTTCGAATACTTTACCTTCTTTTGCGATCAGAGATGGGTTTGTTGTTACTCCACAGATAACTCCCATGTCATTTGCTTTCTTAATATCTTCTACGTTCGCTGTGTCAATGAAAAATTTCATGTTATTCTTCCTCCTTAAAACCGGTGAAATCTGTTCACCATTCCCTTGTTATCGTTTGGTTGAATTATACTCTATTTAAGGAGCTCTGGTCAATAGCTTTGATTTTTTATTAGTAATTTTTTCTGTTAATATTATAAAATTATTAATTAAATTTCACATATTTTTTTGTAGAAATGTTAACGATATTTTTTTAATTTTTTCATTTCATTAACGATTTTCACGCATTTTATGGGATTATTTAAATTTAACATGCATTTTTGTTTTGTAAAATCTCGAATTTATTAATAATAATTTTCACAAAAGAATTAATTTTTCTTTTTTCGGGCATTTTTCGCATACGTTGTCGTCCCCCGGACGATTAATTGCGGCTCATACTCCACATGATATGTACTGATCGGAACCGCACCTGTATTCGTCGAATGATGTGTGGCTATCTTCTTCATTATGATATCACATGCATCTCTTCCTTTGAAAGTCACAAAATGTTCGATGGTCGTCAGATTCATGTTATGCATTCTTGCAAACAAGGTGTTGTCACACCCCATCACGGACACATCGGTCGGCACCTTTATCTTTGCTTCATGAAGTGCATCCATGATTCCAAATGCGATCATATCATTCAGTCCGACGATTGCTGTCACATCCGTCGTTTCCTTCAACAATTCTTTCGTCAGCTCATACCCGATCTTGTACTCCGAATCAATATGCGCCACATCCAGATCGATTTCTTCTTTTGCCGCTTTTATGATCACCTGGTCACGCAGTCCGACTTTCTCATATTCTTTCAGGAAGCCCTCTACCCGCTTCGAACGCTGCTTCTGCCTTGCCGTAAGCGGCGGTGCTATATATGCAACTTTCCTGTGTCCCAGTTCCAGCAGATGTTTCGCCATGACTCTTCCAAGCTTGGAATTGTCAAGTTCCACCGCATCTACATTCATCTTTTCATTCTGGTTATTGACGATCGCAACCGGTATCTGTTCTGCAATTTCTCCCACAAGTTCCATAAAGCAATGGCTCGGATTACAGGTATAGATAATTCCAAGCGGTCTTAACTGCCACATCATTTTCAGATAGCGCTCTTCCATCTTGAGATCTCTCTGCGTATTGCATACAAAAAGGCCGAAACCTTTTTCTTTCGCATGTGCCTCAATCCCCTGAAGCAGCATAACATAATACGGATTCGTCAGGTTTGGGCAGAATACAACAAGAAGCTTCTCCCGTTTTGTTCCTTTTCTCGTTTTCCGCTTCGGCGGGACATATCCCAGTTCTTTTGCCGCATTTTCCACTCTTTCCACAGTATCCTTTGCAAATGATACATCGTACTTTTTGTTCAGGATCATGGAAACTGTGGACTGTGATACCCCGGCAGCATGTGCAATATCCGTTGATGTAACCTTTTTCTTCATTTATCTCACCTCCAATGCCGACTGTCAAAACTCTGCTGAACCTGACAGCTCATTACGATTGCTTTGGCAACTGGCTGCTTTTTCAAACGCATGATAAGTAAAAAAGGGGACAGGGCTACAGCTCTGTCCTTCCTTCAAGTGCCCGTAGAAGTGTCACTTCATCGATATACTCCAGATCTCCTCCAACCGGAACACCACTTGCAATCCTGCTCACCTTAATTCCCGTCGGTTTGATCAGCTTACTGATATACATTGCTGTCGTCTCACCTTCCAGGCTTGAGTTCGTGGCAATAATTACTTCTTTCACATCTCCCTGCAGACGTTCGATCAGTTCCTTCAGTTTGATATCTTCCGGACCGATACCAAGCATCGGAGAGATTGCTCCGTGAAGCACGTGGTATACACCGTTATATTTTCCGGTCTTTTCGTATGCCGCAAGGTCTCTCGTATTCTCCACTACCATGATCGTCTGGTGATCACGATTACTGTTGCTGCAGATCGGACACAGTTCCTGATCCGTCAGTGTATAACATTCTTTGCAATATTTTATGTTCTCTCTGGCTTCCACCATTGTAGAAGCCAGTCTCTTTACATCATCAACCGGCATATGGATCAGATGAAATGCAAGTCTTGCCGCAGATTTTGCTCCGATTCCCGGAAGACATGACAGTTCCTCGATCAGTTTGCTCATCTGATTACTGTAATAATCCATAGTTTTTAACTCCCTGTAAGAATAATTCTCCCGGAACCTTCTCCTGGAATTTCTCCTAGAATAATCCCGGCATTCCGCCGCCCATGCCGCCGGTGAACTTAGACATTGCAGAAGTTGTCTCTGCGTCTACTTTCTCCAATGCTTCGTTGACTGCTGCCACAAGCAGATCTTCCAGCATCTCTACATCATCCGGATCTACAACTTCTTCATCCAGTTTTACTTTTAAGATCTTCTTGCTTCCGGAAACAGTAACTTCAACAGCACCGCCGCCTGCAGTTGCACTGAATTCTTTTGTCTCCATTTCCTTTGCCTGTTCTTCCATCTGACGCTGCATCTTCTGTGCCTGTTTCATCAGATTTGCCATATTTCCCGGCATTCCGCCGCCTGGGAATCCACCTCTTTTTGCCATGATAATATCCTCCTATTCGTCTTCTACTGTAATTTCCATATTAATCAGATTCTCCAGATCCACAAAATGATCTTCGAATCTGCGTCCCGCCTCCATCTGGCGGACGTCTATCTCTACTTTTTTGCCAATCTTCTGCTCGATCAGTGACTGGATCTCTTCTTTATGTTCCGGTGTTGCCACCGCACTTGCGCTCAGTTCATCCGGCAGTACGATCAGAAGCCTGTTGCCTTCTCCTGCACTCAGTCTTGCTTTTTTCAGATAGGTTCTGAGCATCGGGGAAGCCTCATTGATGATCATCCGGAAATCTTTTGCCACCGCTTTCACATCTTCGTTCAATGCCTGCGGAAGTTCCGGCTTTGGCTTCGGTTCTTCCGCCTCTTTTGCATCCGATGCATATACGATGCGTTCTCTGACCGGTGCTTCCCACGCCCCCTCTTCGAGCTGCTTCTCGATCGCACGGATGCGGTCCAGTAATGCATCTTTGTTCTGATCCATCGCCGGACGGCACAATTTGATCAGTGTCACTTCCAGAAGTACCCTCTTCTGGGTCGCATATTTTAACTGGTTCGTCAGATCTGAGAAAATTCGGATGTAACGGATCAGCGTATCGCTGTCGATCATCTGTGCTTCTTCTTTTAAAAGTGCAAGATTTTCAGACGACACATCCAGTACATCTTCCATATTATCCGAACTCTTCACCAGAAGGAGATTTCGCAGATACCATGTGAAATCTGCCGCAAGCTGGGACAGTTCTCTTCCCTGCATCACCAGCTCATCGACCGTTTCGATCACCTGATGCACATCCATCGCAAGCAGCTGTCTTAAAAGCCGGCTGAACACTTCCGTATCCACCGCTCCCAGCACTTCCAGTACATGATCATATGTCAGTGTCTCATTCATATAGAACGCGGCACACTGATCCAGAAGACTTAATGAATCTCGCATGGAACCGTCCGCCATCTTCGCAATATAACGGACCGCCTTATCTTCTACGTCCCATCCTTCTTTATCAATCAGTTCCCGCAGTCTTGCTGCGATCGTTTCAATGGAAATTCTCTTAAAATCATATCGCTGACAACGGCTTAAGATCGTAATCGGGATCTTGTGTGCCTCCGTTGTCGCAAGAATAAATATAACATATTCCGGCGGTTCTTCCAATGTTTTTAACAATGCATTGAACGCACCGATCGACAGCATATGCACCTCGTCGATGATATATACTTTATATTTTCCTTCTGTCGGACGGTATGTGACTTCTTCACGGATCTCTCGGATATTATCCACACCATTATTCGATGCCGCATCGATCTCGATCACGTTCATCGATGTACCCGCTGCGATCGACTTGCACATTGCGCACTCCCCGCACGGACTTCCGTCTACCGGATGTTCGCAGTTGACTGCTTTCGCAAATATTTTTGCAACCGTCGTCTTACCGGTTCCTCTTGTCCCGCAGAACAGATATGCATGTCCGATACGGTCTGCATTGATCTGGTTCTTAAGCGTCCGGACGATCGCATCCTGTCCTTTTACATCTTCGAATTCATCCGGACGGAATTTACGGTATAATGCCGTATATGACATTCTTTACACTCCTTGTCTAAATGCAGATCCTGCTTAACCTGTGTATCTTATTCATCACCGAAGCTGATACCGATGGTTTTTGCTTCTTTAATGATCGATGCCTTTGGATCTACATATTTTAATTTTCCGGCAACTTCTGACAATGGTACACGGATAATCTCCTGATTCTTTGTTCCTACCATACATCCAAAATCACCTTCCAGAATTGCTCTCGCAGCTTCTGCACCAAGTCTTGTTGCAAGCACACGGTCATATGCACACGGAGAGCCGCCTCGCTGTGTATGTCCAGGCACAGTAATTCTTACTTCTTTATCTGTTTTTTCCTGAATCTTCTCAGCAAGTTCATATGCAACAGAAGGGTATTTCTTCTTTGCTTTTTTCTCTTTTAATTCCTTCTTTGAAAGCGCTGCATCTTCTTTTGAAATCGCACCTTCTGCAACAGCAATAATTGTGAATCTCTTTCCTGCTTTGCCGCGCTTTTCAATTGCTTCAACTACTGAATTGATGTCATATGGCATCTCCGGAAGCAGAATAATATCGGCACCGCCGGCAATTCCTGCATGAAGTGTTACCCATCCTACTTTGTGCCCCATTACTTCCACGATAAATACACGGCTGTGAGACGTTGCTGTTGTATGGATCCTGTCAATTGTATCTGTTGCAATGTCTACCGCACTCTGGAATCCGAATGTCATGTCCGTTCCCCAGAGATCGTTATCAATCGTCTTCGGAAGTGTTACCACATTAAGTCCTTCTTCTCTCAGCATATTGGCTGATTTGTGTGTTCCATTTCCCCCAAGGATTACCAGGCAGTCCAGATTCAGCTTGTGGTAAGTGTGTTTCATTGCCTCTACTTTGTCAATTCCGTCCTTATCCGGTACTCTCATTAACTTGAACGGTTGTCTGGATGTTCCCAGAATCGTTCCACCAAGTGTCAGAATCCCCGAAAAGTCTTTTGACGTAAGCATCTTAAAGTTCGAATAGATCAAACCTTTATATCCATCTTGAAATCCATAAATCTCTACATCATCTCGTTTTGAAAAAATCCCCTTTACGACGCCTCTCATCGCTGCATTCAGTGCCTGGCAGTCGCCGCCGCTTGTGAGCATTCCTATTCTTAACATATGTCTGCTCCTTTCTATGTTGCCTGTGTATAACTTTATCATTACTATGAGCCATAATAGTTTATCCACATTCTGTATACAATACCAGTAAAATTATAACTTATTTTTATGGTGGAGACAATAAGGGACAGAGGATTTTTCATTTGCGGCAATCCTATTGACAAAAATTCCCCTGTCTCTTTTCCCAAAACGTGCTATAATACATGTGGAAAATTTGTGTAGAAAGCAGGTAGTATTGTGGATAAGTTAGATATAAAATTGTGGACACTTGCGTCCAAAGGCCAGATCGTTCCTGACCGTTCATTACTGAAGACACCGGAACAGATTGAAATGATCAAAAAAAGTGCAGAACTGAACACCGCAGTTCTCGACCATGTAGCAGCTCATATTCATGCAGGAATGAGCACTGCCGAAATTAACAAACTTGTATATGATTTCACAACAGAGCACGGAGGAATCCCGGCGCCTCTGAATTATGAGGGATTCCCGAAGAGCGTATGTACTTCCATCAACAACGTCATCTGCCACGGTATCCCAAGTGAAAATGAGATTCTAATCGATGGAGATATCATCAACGTAGATGTGTCTACGATTTTAAACGGATATTTCTCTGATGCATCCCGTATGTTCACGATCGGTGACGTATCACCGGAAGCCGAACGTATTGTCCGTGTTACAAAAGAATGCGTAGAGCTTGGACTTAAAGCAGCAAAACCTTGGGGACATCTTGGAGACATTGCTTATGCGATCAATTCACATGCACAGGAAAATGGATATTCTGTCGTAGAGGAGATCGGCGGCCATGGAATCGGTCTGGAATTCCACGAAGAGCCATTCGTAAGTTATGTTACTCCGAAGGGCAGTGAGATGGTTCTGGTTCCTGGTATGATGTTCACGATCGAGCCGATGATCAATCAGGGTTCTCCGGAATTCTATGTAGATGAAGACAACGGATGGACCGTTTATACGGATGACGACGGTCTTTCTGCTCAGATTGAATATATGGTTCTTATTAAAGAAGATGGTGTAGAAGTTCTTACAAAATAATATAATTTTGCATTATCGAAACCAGATCTCACATTATTATGTTTGTATAAAAACGTAAAAAAAGATTACCGGAAAACGCACTACATTTTCCGGTAATCTTTTTATTTTCTTTATTTCACTATTAGTCTGTTTGTATCTTCTTTACAAAATTCACTATTAGCCGGTCCATACCCATTCTACAAAATATACAGCCAGTCATGATCCTCTTCATTTCTCATTCCCAGTACAAGTGCCGAATGTGGTCCCATGTTCGCAACCACTTCTCCGTCTTCTACCAGATACTCTTCGTACTCTGTTGTATATCCATCTTTGTAAGAATATAGCAGACGTTTCATGCGGCATTTTATCGGAATCTCTGCTTCCCATACAGGAACTTTTACTTCCGCACGTTCGCTGCGGTTATTGATCACAACAATGATCCGGTCATGCCCTTTAAATCTCGCATAAGACAGGATATTTTCCTCTCCGCCAAGGATCTTCAACGAACCGGTCTTAAGTGCCGGATGCTCTTTGTGGATGCGGATCGCTTCTTTGTGGAATGCGATCAGTTCCTGATCTTCATGTCCCCACGGATAGGTTCTTCTGTTATCCGGATCTGTAAATCCACAGACACCAGCCTCATCACCATAATATACCGTCGGAGCTCCGACCCAGGTCATCTGCATAACAACCGCTTCACGCATAACCGCTTTATTCACATACTCGTTCGCAGCTTCCGGTCCCAGATGTTCCACACGGCCAACCATGTGATTCGTTCTCGTTAAGAATCTGGAATGATCATGGTTGGAAAGCTCATTCATCGCCACCTGAAGTGACGGAGTCAGCATGTTCGACATGTGATGTGCCATCGAACCGATAAAGTTATCGATGTTGCCAAGGAGCTCTTCTCTCGCCTCATCACTATGCTTTTCCAGTCCGGTCAGGAACCATGTAACCGGCTCCATGAACGCATCATAGTTCATAACGGTATCCCACTCATCCCCCTTAAGCCAGTCACTCGGATCGCCGTAATGTTCGGCAAGGATCAGTGCATTCGGATTTGCATCTTTCACGGCTCTTCGGAATTTCTGCCAGAACTCGTGATTGTATTCATTGCTGCGTCCCAGGTCTGCTGCCACATCCAGACGCCATCCATCTACATTATACGGCGGCGATACCCATTTCCGTCCGATATATAAGATATAATTTTCCAGTTTTACAGAATCTTCGTAATTCAGTTTCGGCAGAGTATCATGTCCCCACCAGCCATCGTAATTGCCATTATACGGCCAATTCTCCGGTCCTTCTTTGAAGAAACGGAAGTAGCTTCTGTACGGACTGTCTGCCGATACATAAGCACCCGGTTCATAATCCTCTTCACCTTCGTAAATTCTCTCACGGTCCATCCATTTATTGAATGAACCACAGTGGTTGAACACGCCGTCCAGAATCACTTTCATTCCACGGCGATGTAATTCCTCCACCAGTTTAATGAACAACTCATTACTTGCTTCCAGGTTCTTAAGGCCTGTCGTGCGTTTTTTATACTTCGTTGCCTGACTATTGTCCGTCACACCATTCGGAAGCACCTCGCCTCCGTCATCTACAATCTTTCCATAATGCGGATCGATATAATCATAATCCTGGATATCGTATTTGTGGTTGGACGGTGACACAAATAACGGATTAAAATATACGACTTCTACGCCCAGGTCCTGCAGATAATCAAGCTTATCCATGACTCCCTGCAAGTCTCCTCCGTAGAACTCTCTTACACCCATGTTCGCCGGATATTTGTCCCAGTTCGTTACTCTCTGCGAATAATCCCCAATGTAGTAATACTCATTCGTCTCTACATCATTTGACTTATCTCCGTTATAAAAGCGGTCTGTAAATATCTGATACATAACCGCTCCCTTTGCCCAGTCCGGTGTGGAAAATCCGGGTACTACAACAAAGTTATAATACTCCAGGATCTCGCGAGAGATTCCACATCGTCCATAATAATATTTTTCTGTCCCAGACTGCACTTCGAAACAATATCTGAACGGCTCTTCCCCCAGACGTGTCTCGAACGTATAATAATCAAACTCTCCCTGTGTGCATTCTTTTTCCATTACATATGTGTCAGCCGATGTCACAAGCCCTACTCTGTCTACATCATCCTTCGCCGTACGGAACCGGAATGTCACCAGTTCGCTTTCTTTCGGTTCAGGGGGATACACATATCCTTCTGTTCCATCACAAAATAAAGCCGTCTTATTCATATAACTAACACCTCTCTCATTTTTTGCTCTCGGAAAGGAGCACGCTTTCTTCTAGTCTTCTGATACATCTTCCGGGAACAGCGCTTCAAATTCTTCCCGGGAAATCTTTTCTTTTTCCAATAGAAGATCTGCGCATGCATGCAGAACATCATCATATTTTCTAATGATATGTCTTGCTCTGTCATAACATTCATCAATAATTCTCTTTACTTCCTGGTCGATCACAGTCGCCACGCCCTCTCCGTAGCCTCTTGCTGTGTGCGCCAGATCACGTCCGATGAACACCTCATTGTTGTCATCATCATAGTTAATAAGTCCGACTGCCTCTGACATACCGAACTTCGTAACCATGGATTTGGCCAGGCCCGTTGCCTGCTTGATATCCTGAGATGCACCGGTTGTAATATCATCAAATACTTCTTCTTCGGCTACACGTCCGCCAAGTGCTACCGTAATATCCTGAAGCATCTTTCCTTTTGTATTAAACATCTCATCCTTTTCCGGAAGCGGCATCGTATATCCGCCCGCACTTCCCGTCGGGATGATTGAAACACTGTATACAGGTCCCACATCCGGAAGCACATGGAACAAGATCGCATGCCCTGCTTCGTGGAATGCTGTGATTCTCTTCTCTTTTTCGGAAATAACGCGGCTCTTCTTCTCCGCACCGATTCCGACTTTGACAAATGCCTTTTTTATGTCTTCCTGTTTTAAGAATACTCTGTTATCCTTTGCAGCCAGAATTGCTGCTTCGTTCAAGAGATTTTCCAGATCAGCTCCGGTAAATCCTGCCGTTGTCTGCGCGATCTGCTGCAGATTGATCTCTTCGCTTAACGGTTTCCCCTTCGCATGTACCTTGAGGATCTCTTCACGGCCCTTAATATCCGGTCTTCCGACCATAACCTTACGGTCGAATCGTCCCGGACGTAAGATTGCAGGGTCAAGAATATCCACACGGTTTGTAGCCGCCATCACAATGATGCCTTCATTGACGCCGAATCCGTCCATCTCTACCAGCAACTGGTTCAGTGTCTGCTCACGCTCATCGTGTCCGCCGCCCATTCCGGTTCCACGGCGTCTTGCAACTGCATCGATCTCATCGATGAAAATGATACACGGTGCATTCTTCTTCGCTTCCTCGAACAAGTCTCTGACACGGGAAGCTCCGACACCAACGAACATTTCCACAAAGTCTGAACCGGAGATCGTAAAGAACGGAACTCCTGCTTCTCCGGCAACTGCTTTGGCAAGCAGCGTCTTACCGGTTCCCGGAGGGCCTACCAGCAACACGCCTTTCGGGATTCTTGCTCCCACCTGGATATATTTCTTCGGAGACTTCAGGAAATCAACGATCTCCTCCAGTTCCTCTTTTTCTTCTTCCAGACCTGCCACCTGGGCAAATGTCACTTTCTTGTCACGGTCTGTGCTCAGTTTTGCACGGCTCTTTCCGAAATTCATTGCTTTCGAATTGGCCCCGCCGCCCTGACGGTTCATCAGACCAAAGATCAGGAACACTCCGACCAGTGTAAGGATAACCGGCAGAAATGTAGTTGCTGCCCAGCTGTCCTGTGGAATATCCGGCATGGTATAATCCACATTCTGCTCTTTCAGGTAATCCTGGATCTCATTTACATCGGAGACATACAGATATCTGACATTATCGGAACTGTCATCTCCCTTCAGCGTAATCTCCACGCGCCCCGTCGGAACGCTCTTGTTCTGATTCACTTCTACAGACTCGATCTTGTCGTTCTGAACCAGCTGTTGGAATTTCTTCCAGGAAATTTCTTTCTCTCGTTGATCGAACTGATTGGTAAACCACAGTGCTGCGAACAAAAATACGACAAACACGAGGAATACAACACCATTCAGCCCTCTCGCTTTCTTATTATTCAATTTTCAGGCTCCTTTCTTATGCCGCGCCTTATTCCACGCCCTCTACCACTCCGATGAATGGAAGATTTCTGTATCTCTGGGCGTAATCCAGTCCATATCCCACAACGAATTCGTCCGGGATATTGAATCCGACATAATCTACTTTTACATCTTTTACTCTTCTTTCCGGTTTATCCAGAAGCGTACAGAGCTTCATGCTCTTTGGATTTCTCTTAGATAAGATGTCCATCAGATAATATAATGTTCTTCCGGAGTCAATAATATCCTCCACGATCAGTACATTTTTTCCTTCCAGTGTCTCATCTAAGTCTTTTGCGATCTTAACAACACCGCTTGACTTCGTTCCGTCACCGTAGCTGCTGACACTCATAAAGTCCATTGATACCGGAACGGTGATTCTCTTCGCCAGTTCGCACATGAAGAATACGCCACCCTTCAATACACAGATCAGATGTACCTGCTTTCCGGCATAATCTTTGCTGATCTGTTCGCCAAGCTCTTTGATTCTCTTTGCAACATCCTCTTCAGGAACTAATACTTTTACTCTCTCTGCCATCTTCTTCTCCTCCGTTAAATTCTATTTCCAGAATTCTTCTGGTTTTATCTGTAACCTGATATGCCTGGTTCTGTCTGTATCCGATGATCCACAGGATGTGGCTGCCGTCTGCTGCCAGCCAGATCTTCTCCCTGTCTTCTCTCGGGACTTTCACATTGACAAAATACTTTTTCAGGCTCTGTGTACTGCCGTTTTTGTCAATCGTAATATAGTCTCCAGGCTGCTTATGTCTTATTTTTACAGTGCTCTTAATTATATCATAGTCAAACCATTTCGTGTAGGTTTTTTTAGGAAATACACTGGTTTGTGGTGTTCGTTCCAGTATGCGCATCTGTACCGGCGGCTTAGAATTTTCTCCGGATTTTTCTTCATCCTTCACTTTATGAAGCCAGATTCCTTCGTAACACCTTTCCCCGGTCATCTCATAAGGCAGCATAATCTTCCGTCCGGTCTGATGTTCCATCAGTTCTTCCACCAGTTTTACGTGGATCTGTTCAATATCTTTTTTGCGTCCTGCCGTTTCGCACAACAGTTCATGGATCAGAAACGTCCGGACAGTCTCATTTACACTTCGGAAACCCTCTTCCAGGATCACTACTCCATCTGCTTTATCTTGTTTGGGTTTTACGCAGTATTTTCTGCATTTTTCCACTTCCTCTTCCATAAATGCCCACACTGTCTGCATTTGCTCCATCGTATCCGCCATATGTGAAACAGCTCTTGGATTAATCTCTCGTTCCAGGTATGGGATCACATGATTTCTAAGACGATTCCTTGTATAATGGTCTTCCAGATTCGTCTCATCGGTACAATAGTCTATATTATTTTCTTTTAAATATTCTTCGATTTCCTGTCTTCTTACCCCCAGAAGCGGCCGGATATACTTTCCGTCAACCGGACTGATCCCGCCGATCCCTTTAAGACCACATCCACGGCTTAAATTCCACAGAAGTGTCTCCGCATTGTCATTCTGATGATGCGCCAGCGCAATCCTCGTTCCGTTTTTCCGGTGACAGACTTCTTCGAATATATGTCTTCTGACATTCCTTCCTGCCTCTTCGAGCGTCAGCTTCTGTTCTTTCGCATATCTTCCGACATCTTCATGAAAAGCCAGAAGTTCAACATCCAGCTTCTCACAAAGGGCTCTGACGTAATTCTCATCTGCATCCGCACTTTCTCCGCGAAGTCCGTGATGAATATGCACTACCGTCAACCCAAACCGCATTTCCTTTTGAAGTTTTACAAGCATGAAAAGAAGGCATACGGAGTCTGCACCTCCCGATACGCCTGCAATTACATGATCTTTTTCCTGCAGCATATGGTATTTTTTCACATATGCCCTCACCCGTTCATACATTCCGGTCTTCCTTTTTATCTGATTTGTTTTCATATTTTTTCGAAATATATAACTCTTTTATTTGTTTCGATATCATGATAAATATATATAATTTCTTATAGAAAGTCAACTTATCGGAAAGTCAGCTCACGCCCCACAGGCCGATCACAAGGATCGTCATATCATCCAGTGGCATTTCTCCCGAATATTTCAACACCTCACTTAGAATGCTTCTTGCAAACTCTGTCGGATTTACAATATTCGTGTTTTGAATAATATCTATCATCTGTTCTTCCTGTTCTTTTGCCGGAAGTGCATCCAGAACTCCGTCCGTCACCATGACCACATAATCCCCGGATTCCAGATCACACACTTCCCGGTCAATCTCAATATTCTGTATAACCCCGATCGGAAGTGTTGTTGATACAATTTTTTCAACTTTATCCTTCTTTTTGATAAATGTTGCGGCCGCGCCCGCCTTTACAAATTCACAGCTTCCACGATACAGATCAAACAGACATACATCCAGTGTGCAGAATTTCACTTCTTCCCTTCCGATCACCAGCGCCGTATTCATCATCTGCACCGCCGTCTCTACCGGGAATCCTGCCTCTAACAGTTCTTCTAACATTTCTACCACCATCGTACTGTCCCGGAATGCTTCTTCTCCCGATCCCATTCCATCAGAAAGCGCGATTCCTTTGCGGCCTTCCGGCAGATCTTTCATAAGAAAAGTATCCCCAGATATCTGCTCCAGTCCTTTTCCGATCCGGGCAATCCCCTGAAGCGTCTGGAATTTCGCACCTTCCACACATGCAATGGTGCCATATTCCCCTCCTATCACAAGTCGTTCTCCCTGTCTTGGGATCATGGTTCTTCCTATACATTTTCCCACCAGAAATGCGATATCTTTTGCAAGGATTACCCGTCCCTTAACCGCTTTTACCGTCAGATGTACCTCATATTTTCCCTGCTGGGTCATATAAAATACAATCGATAACATCTTTACATTCTCTTTTTTTAAGGCTGTTTTTATACGTTTTTCCAGATATTCATCCTGAAAGATCCCCGCATCCAGTTCTCTGGTTGTATACTGTATCATCTTTGCAAAGCTTGTAAGCTGTGTGGCATATCCTTCTCTTGTCTGCAGCATCCTGTGATTCCACATCAATATCTGTTTGGCATTTTCAAACACTTCCAGACTTTCCCTTAGGAAACGCGGCGCAAGCATGCATTGCCTTTTCAGTCTTTTTTTCAATTCCATATTCAGTTCTGCACCATACTCTTCTGCTGCACACATGATTTCATACATCATCTGATATGTTTTCTCCCGCCTCTCGCCGAGACACACTTCTTTTCGCTCACAACCGGCACAGACATTCCCCGTTACTTTGTCAAACATTTCATCAATTTCTTCTTTGGACAATGTTCCTTTATAATGTTCCATATTTAAAAATGTTTTTGATAGATGCTGCAGAGACTCCGCAAATTTGTCCATCTGCACCACATATGGATTCACAAATATTTCCTGTTCTTTTATCCGTGCCACTTTATTGCTCCCCTTTCGACCTTTTCTTTTTATTTCCCCGATAAACAGAAAAAAGCTTCAGGAATCTCTTCCTGAAGCTTATCATTTGTTCCGAGTACTCTTATTTTGCTTTGAAAATTATCTCATTATTATGTACCAGACCCAGCTTTTCTTTCGCCACGTCTTCTACGTATTTGTCTGTTCCGACATATTTATCTAATTCTTTGATCTCTTTTGACCGGTCTTTTTCTGCCTGGATTTGCTCTTTCAGTTCTGTCTCCTGCGCCTGATATTCTCTGTTCTTCGCCTTTAACGTCATACTGTTCGCAGACACCATAACTGTCAGCAAAAGAACAACAGCACTAATCGCCAGCACACTTCTCTTATGATCCTGAGAACGCCTGCACTGCCGTCTTCTGCGGTTTCTCTGTTTTACATCTTTCATCTTATTTTACTCACCCTTGTTTGACATCTCTGTCATTCCACTCACCTGTTAATTGCCTTTATTCTATCTTTTTTTCCGGCCTTTTTCAAGTGTTTCATCCAAAAACCCGCTCCCCGGACATACAATTTTTCGATACCACTTCCTGACAGCCACTAGAAAAACCGACATAGCTGATGCTCCAAGCCCAATACCTAGTACAAAATACCACCTTACACTACCACTACTTGTGTAGTAAATCTGCACAAACAAAAAAATTGCGGTTCCGACCCAGTATGCCAGATCTTCCAGCTCAATGATCCAGTGCGTATGATGTATCACATTTCGCAGACAGCTTATGCAGCGGTATACAAGACGTACAATTGCTCCGGACAATATTGCAGAAAGAAATATAAATAATTCTTTTGTTATTCCCATCTCATATTTCCATCCCGTTTCATAAATTTCACCGGATTTTTCTCCGCTTTTTCAGCGAAACAATTTTCCAAACAGACTTTCCGCCTGTTTTCCGGGAGACTGTATATCCGAATAAGAGATACTTTCAATGTTGCCGGACAGATCAATCTCTCCCTTTTCCAGATTCACCCGGTTTACATGCAGATCCGTGCCCTTTACCATGAGCATTCCCTGCTCCGTCTCCAACAATATCTCATTCAGATTAAAAGACAGGACATCCAACACTCCGGTCACCAGTCCGGTTTTCCGGTTATTTAATACCAGTTTATGGCTTTTTTGTACTGCTGTGGTCTCCAAACCTATCACAACCTTTCTTACTAATCATATGAACGGAAATCACAAATTATGACTTTTCATATGATCACTTAAGAAAGGTTGTGCTGATCTGCTGATTTTTCGCAGGCTCTTTATTTATTTTATAAATATTTGAACAGGTCTCCTGCCTCTTCTTTTTTTGTCGTATCCTTGATATCAAGTACTTCTACTTTTACGGTTCTTGTTCCAAACTGGATTTCTATGATATCTCCCGGTTTTACCTTTACCGATGCCTTGGCCGGCTTGTCATTCACCAGTACACGACCCGCATCGCAGGCTTCGTTAGCTACGGTCCGGCGTTTGATCAGTCTGGAAACTTTTAAAAATTTATCTAATCTCATATCTTTATTCTCCTGCATACTTTGGTATCTACAGTGCCTGTAGGTTGCAGCTTCTTTCGAACGCATAACGATTGAAAAAACCGGAGGGCATCAAGATACTCTCCGGCATAAAATACATTTATAAATATTACAATTCAGACTACTCGTTGATAGCATCCTTTAATGCTTTACCAGCTTTGAATTTTGGTGCTTTACATGCAGCAATCTTCATAGTCTCGCCTGTCTGAGGATTTCTTCCTTCTCTTTCAGCTCTCATGCTTACTTCGAAAGTACCAAATCCAACAACCTGTACTTTATGTTCTTTCTTTAATTCTTCTGTAACAACATCGATAAAAGCTTTTAAAGCTTTTTCAGAGTCTTTCTTTGATAATTCTGCCTGGTCAGCAATTGCTGCGATCAGTTCTGTCTTATTCATGGATTGTTCCTCCTCTTATTTACATTTAGAATTCACGATTTCAATTCTTTTTATACAAAGTCAACGTCCATACCCGTCATATGGCATGCCTTTATGTACTGTTATACCTGTTTTCACTGTGAATGTCAAGGTAAATCCCCCGTTTCCCCTGTATTTTCAAGCTTTTTCGCTATTTTACCATACCTTTAAAGTTCAAATCCAAATACTTCTTTTAAAAACATTTTTTTCTCTTCTGTCTGCCTTATCGCAGTCTGAAGCTTTTCTATGTTTTTTACCGATATCCATGCTTTATTTGTACAATAATACGAATTGGCCGTTTTCCAGAATTTTTCCGGATAGATCAGACGGATCTTCAGATATTCCATTTCGCCCTCCGTAAGCGGATGTATTGCCGAATAGGCATTCAGCATGCCATCACCCAGGCGGATCTTCCATCCACTTTTTTCCAGAACCTTCCTGAGGAAATAATACAGATCTTCCACCTGAATGTCCCTGCGGAATTTTTCAAAATTGGTTGTGGCGATTCCTTCTTTTGTCATAATGATATTATGATAATTATACTCTCCATGTATCATACCGGACTTCTTCATCTCTTCGGCATACAGTTTCTCATAATCCGACCGATCCAGTTCTTCCACTGCTGCCTCTGCCCATTGATACATCTGATCAAACTGCTTCAAAAAGGCAAATTCAAACTCACCCTTGGGAACAACTTTTCTTGTAAACTGCCGGACCTTTTTCAATTCACGATTATGCCGTCTGTATTTTTCATCTGTTTTGGTTCCTTCCGGTATCCCATGTTCCAGTTCATAACGCATAATGATATGTAGTTTTGCCAGATTTCCCGCCGCTTCAAATATTTCCCTTGTCTTCTTAATGTCGCATTCACGTCCGGCAAAACATTTCTTTAATATGTACCGGTCTCCGTTATCCAATGCAGATATATATTCGCCGTTACGGTTCGTGACCACATAATCGATCCTATGATACCCCTGCTCATAAAGCCGTGTATAAAGTTCACATAACGCAGGGATTCTCTTCTCAGATGTTGTAATCTCCTTTAAAAGGAATAATCCCTTATTTGTTTCGCATAAAACAGCACCCCTGACTTTGCGGGTGCTGCTTACTTCTATATCATATTGTTCCAGTATTTTTTGTTCAAATTCCTGCATTTATATTCCCCGCGCTTTACACTTGATATTCTTTTTAAATGTATGTGGGAAATATAAAAAATATTCACTGCTATTATACTTCTTTATCCGTGGAAATATAATTCAACAGTGTCTCTCTCGTATTCATTTCCGGATTCTCGATCACAAGGTTCAATAATTCGTTTAACTTTTCCCCAATCTCTTTTCCCGGCTTCATTCCTACCCGGATCAGATCTCTGCCGGTCACAGCTAATTCTTTTAACGATACACACTGCCCTTTTTCTATAATCTCTGCATATGTCTGTTCTACTTCATCCAGATTTTTTAATTTTTCTGCCCTCCGGTACTCACTTTGCGCCAGAACATCTGCCCTTCTGACTTCCATATAGTATGGGAAAATGTCTTCGCCGATCTTATTCATTGCCCTTCTGACATTTTTCGGCACGGCCGGCATGCGGTAATCATGATTCAGCACAAGTCTTGTAACCTTATGCAGCGTATCATTATCGAACTTTAATCTCCGAAGCACTTCTTTGGCAATCCGCTCGCTTCCTAATGCATGCATTTTAAAATGCGCCACACCGTCTTCATCCATCGTCTTGTATTCCGGTTTGCCTGTATCATGCAATAACATTGTTAATCTTAAGATCTTATCATTGCGGACATTCATCATCGCATGAATGGTATGTTCCCCGACTGTGTACATATGATGCAGTGTTTCCTGCTTTGTCTCCATCATACGGTCAAATTCCGGCAAAAATACCTTCGTAATCCCAAGTTCATAAGCAGTTCTTATAAGCTCCGGCCGGTCAGATGTCAGCATCTTCACCAGTTCTACCTGTATCCTCTCCGCACTGATATTTTCCAGTGTCGGCGCAAGAAGCTTCATTCCTTCTTTCGTCTCCTCATCAATCTCAAATCCAAGCTGTGCCGCAAATCTGACGCCTCTTAAAATCCGGAGTGCATCTTCCGAGAAACGTTCCCTGGCATTTCCCACACAGCGGATCATATGCTTTTCCAGATCCTGCATTCCTCCAAAGATATCTACGATCCCATCCTTGTCATTGTATGCCATAGCATTGATCGTAAAGTCTCGTCTGAGCAAGTCTTCTTTCAGATTTCTTGTAAATGTGACTTCTTTCGGATGTCTGCTGTCTTCGTATTTTCCATCGATTCTGTACGTCGTAACTTCGTATCCCTCATGATTCAAAAGTACGGTTATCGTTCCATGCTCAATTCCCGTATCAAATGTTTTGTCAAATAATGCCTTTGTCTCTTCCGGCATTGCTGATGTTGTAATATCCCAGTCGCCCGGTTCTCTGCCAAGGATGGAATCTCTGACACATCCTCCGACTGCGTATGCTTCAAATCCATGCAACTGTAAGGTATGAATGATAAACTGTACATCATCCGGTAATTTTATATTAAAGTTATTCACAAATATTTCCTCCGTTTATCCACGTTATCAACATTCTATATCATACCATATTTTTGCCGGTGGCTGTTGATAAAAAATGGACGGTAGATTCCTAAAATCCACCGTCCATTACTTATAATCTCTTTATTCTTAGTATGATTTTCCCCAATAAGCCATGTGTTTCGCAGGTTTTCCGCAATAGATACATTTATCGGAAATAAACTCTTCATCTTCGATCAGACATCTTGTTGCAGCTCCGCCTGTCTGATATTTTACTTCGCCCTCACATTCCGGATCTCCACACCAGCATGCTTTTACAAATCCACGGTTGGCTTTGAACTTCTCAACCATTTCATCCATTGTAGTAGCTGTATCAATGTGGCTGTTCAGGAATTCTTCTGCTCTGTTGTACATATCCTGCTGCTCCTGCTCTAAGATCTCGCGCAGTTTTACTGCGATCTCATCGAGAGATACAACGATCTTTTCACGGTTATCACGACGTACAACAACAACCTGGTTCTTCTCGATATCCTTTGGTCCGATCTCGATACGTGTTGGAATACCAAGGATCTCCTGCTCAGAGAATTTCCATCCTGTACTCTTATCAGAGTCATCGATCTTCACTCTGTATCCTGCTTTTTTCAGTTCGTCAAGCAGTGCATAAGATCTGTCAAGTACACCTTCTTTGTGCTGAGCGATTGGGATGATTCTACATTCAACCGGTGCTACGTGTGGTGGCAGTACCAGTCCGTCATCGTCACCGTGAACCATGATCAGGGCTCCGATACTTCTTGTTGACCATCCCCATGATGTCTCATACGCACTGTGCAGTTCGTTGTTCTTATCTACATATTTGATTCCGAATGCATCCGGGAATCCGTTTCCGAAGAAATGGCTTGTCGCAGACTGAAGTGCTTTTCCGTCATGCATCAGTGCTTCGATCGTGTATGTGTCTTCTGCTCCGGCGAATTTCTCGTGTTCTGCCTTTCTTCCTGCTACGAATGGGATAGCCATTGTCTCTTTATAGCAATCCTTATAAACTTCCCACATCTGGATTGTTCTTTCTTCTGCTTCTTCATATGTTGCATGAAGTGTGTGACCTTCCTGCCATAAGAATTCTCTTGAACGAAGGAATGGTCTTGTTGTCTTCTCCCAACGGAGAACGGAGTTCCACTGGTTCCATACCTTTGGAAGATCTCTGTATGATTTTACTGTTTTAGCCCAGAGGTCACAGAACAGTGTCTCTGATGTAGGGCGTACACATAATCTTTCCTGCAGTCTTTCCATTCCACCGTGTGTTACCCATGCAACTTCCGGTGCGAATCCTTCTACGTGATCAGCTTCTTTTTCCAGAAGTGACTCCGGAATCAGTACTGGCAGGTATACATTCTCAACTCCTGTTTCTTTGAAACGTCTGTCCAGATCTGCCTGGATCAGTTCCCAGATCGCATAACCGTTCGGTAAGTAGTTCATGCATCCTTTTACGCTTGAATAATCACAAAGATTTGCTTCACGTACAACGTCTGTGTACCACTGTGCGAAATCTTCGTCACGGGATGTAATGTTTTTGACTAATTTTTCCTTTGCCATGTTTCTCTTCTCCTTTTCAATTTTGGTGAAATCCTTATTCCACGTTATTTTTTTGCCGGGAGTTCCATAACCTGACAATTGCTTCTGTATGCGAATGTCTCTTTTAAATGCATCGCACAAAAAACGCCGGGCCTTTCGACTCCCCGAAAAAGGGACCGAAAAGCTCGGCGGTACCACCCTAGTTAACTGCGACCCTTTCGCAGCTCTCTTCATTGGCCGTTAACGCCGGCTGACACGCTGCACTTTCATGCAGTGGCTCCAGGACCGGTTCCATGTGATGAACAGCAGATATCTCACACCATATGATATCCTCTCTGCGGCTGGATTCTCATGTACTAATTCCCTTCATCGCCATAAAAATTTTTTTGAATTGTCAATTATTTTAATCCATGAAATATGTTTTGTCAAGATATTATCTCTATCTCTGCTTCCGCCAATGTCTGCTTGCAGTTTTTTCCCCTCCATGATTTAATAAGTATATCATTTGTCTTAACAAAGGAGAAGTATATGGCTACTTTAAATATATTATATGAAGACCCACACATCCTCGTCTGTGTCAAACCACATGGCATAGCAACCCAGAGCAAAAGCATCCGTTACCCGGACATGGTCAGCCTGATCAAGAATCATCTGGCGAAAGCTTCCGGCACTTCCGGAAAATCCGGTGCACCAAAATCCATTGGTTCCAGAACCCCAGGCTCAGCTGAGCCTTACCTTGCCGTCATCCACAGACTCGACCAGCCCGTTGCCGGAATCCTTGTCTTTGCCAAGACTCCGGCTGCTGCAAAAGATCTGAATAAGCAGTTACAGAATCAGGGTTTCGGGAAATATTACCGCGCGCTTGTCACCAATGCGCCTTTCGAGAAAGAAGGAACACTCGAGGATTATATGGTCAAAGATGCCCGGACGAACACTTCCCGAATCTGTTCTGCAAAGGAAAACGGAGCGAAAATTGCACGGCTGCATTATGATACGGTTCCTGACCATAGCCGGTTGTTTTCAACTGTTTCCGGCAGCTCTTCCTCTGTTGATGTCTCTCTGTCTTCGCAAAGTCAGGAATGTCACGAGACCGAACTTGAGATTCATCTGGACACCGGACGTCATCACCAGATCCGTGTGCAGCTTGCCTCCATTGGATGCCCGATCGTCGGAGATACAAAATATACCCCGGAGCTTACCGGCAATAAAAGATGGCAGACAATCCGATTGTGTGCTTATAAGCTCGATTTCAAACATCCGGTCACACACAAGGCGATGCATTTTCAATTAGAGGCCGATCCGGCATAATTCAGTTATCCTAAAAAGAGGAGCGGGAAATTCCCACTCCTCTTTTTCGCCGATACATATGCCCTCTATGCTTCTGCTACATCCTCAGTCAGAGCTTCTTCATATTTCTCAAGGATAATATTCTGAATGCGCTCTCTTGTTCCTGAGTTGATTGGATGCGCAATATCTCTATACTCTCCATCCAATGCTTTCTTGCTTGGCATTGCGATAAAGAGTCCTTTTTCTCCTTCAATCACCTTAATATCATGTACCACAAATTCCTCATCCATGGTAATGGAAACGACAGCTTTCAGCTTGCCCTCCTTTGCTACTTTACGTACTCGTACATCTGTAATCTGCATGTTGTTCTAGCCCCTTTCTTCTAGCCTTTGCACTGCTTTTTCTTAAAGTGCATACCTCTCATTTTTTTCTACGACTACCTTCACACCATTTTCACCAACATAGCGTGTGTTTGCCCGGATCGTATCCCTGCTTTCTACAATACAGTTCTCAATATATGCATTGTCTCCGAGATAGACATCATTCAGAATAATGGAATTCTTAATGACACAGTTGTTCCCCACGAATGTCTTCTTGAAAAGAATCGAATTCTCGACTGTACCATTAATGATACTTCCACTCGCCACAAGGCTGTTCTTAACCATAGATCCCGGGTTGTATTTTGCCGGCGGCAAGTCGCTGACCTTGGAATAAATACCCGGCTGTGTCCGGAAGAAATACTCACGTACTTCCGGTTTCAGGAAATCCATATTCGTCTGATAATATGCATCCACTGTTGAAATGTTGCTCCAGTAATCTTTTATTTTATAACCGTAGATTTTCTTTAGATTCTTATATCTGATAAGAATATCGGTCACAAAATCATGTCTGTCATCTTCTGCGCAATGTTCGATCAGATCGATCAGCTGGCGTCTTCTGATTACATAGATACCTGTCGATACAATCTGCGACTGTGCCACCATCGGCTTTTCCTCGAACTCTTCAATACGCATCGAATCATTCATCTTGATCGTTCCGAAACGGCTTGCATCTTCGTTCGGACCAAGTTCTTTGCATACCACTGTAATATCCGCTTTCTTTGCAATGTGATATTCCAGTACTTTGTTATAATCCATCTTATATACAGCATCACCGGATGTAATGATTACATAAGGTTCGTGACATCTCTTTAAGAAATCCAGATTCTGATAAATTGCGTCTGCTGTTCCGCGGTACCAGTATCCGTTCTCCGCGGTGATCGTCGGGGTAAATACATATAATCCCCCCTGCTTTCTTCCGAAATCCCACCATTTTGAAGAATTCAGATGTTCATTCAACGAACGGGCATTGTACTGTGTCAGAACTGCCACCTTCTGAATATGAGAGTTTGACATATTACTGAGGGCAAAGTCAATCGCTCTGTAACTTCCGGCGATCGGCATTGCTGCCACTGCTCTTTTATGTGTCAGTTCACGCATCTTATTGCTGTTACCACCTGCTAAAATAATTCCTACTGCTCTCATGCTCGTTCACCTGCCTTTATCAATGTTTCTCCACTTTCCAGTACTCCATTCGGGTAATCTTCTTTGGATGTTACTCCACTGATAGCAGTGTTCTTTCCAATCTGCACTCCATCCGGTATTACAGATTTTTCACCCACGGCAACCAGGCCAAATGAATAAATTGCCGGTTTTAATTTGTTCGGTATATCACTTCCGATGCCAAATGTAGTATTATCCCCAACCAGGCAATTTTCTGCAATGATTGCCTTGTCCATGACACAATTCTTACCAACCCTGGTATCTTTCATGATAATAGAATCCCTGATCACGGATCCTTCTCCTATAACAACTCCGGATCCGATAATACTGTTATGTACTTCACCATATACTTCCGCACCGTTACAGATAATACTTCTCTCAATCACTGACTGTGCCGAAATATACTGTGGCGGCAGAATCTCACTGTTGGTATATATCTTCCAGAATTCTTCATATAAATTGAACTCCGGTATAATATCGATCAGTTCCATATTGGCTTCCCAGTAAGATCCCAGTGTTCCGACATCTTTCCAGTAACCGTTATATTCATATGCGAACAATCTCTCGCCTTTATTGTGACAATATGGAATGATATGCTTTCCGAAGTCACAACCAGGCTCGTCCTTCAATGTCTCCAACGCTTCCTTCAGGACTTTCCATGAGAATATATAAATTCCCATAGATGCCAGATTACTCTTTGGTTCCGCAGGTTTTTCCTGGAATTCCTGAATCCTTCCATCTTCATCTGCGATAACAATACCGAAACGGCTTGCCTCTTCCATCGGCACCGGCATTGCCGCAATCGTCACGTCTGCGTTATTCGCCTTATGATAATCCAGCATTACTTCATAGTCCATTTTATAAATGTGATCCCCTGATAAGATCAGTACATAATCCGGATCAAACTGCTCCATATAATCCAGATTCTGATAAATTGCGTTCGCAGTTCCGGAATACCATTCACTGCTTCCGCTTCTCTCATATGGTGGAAGAACCGTTACTCCTCCGTAATTCCTGTCAAGATCCCAGGGAATACCGATTCCTATATGCGCATTCAATCTCAATGGCTGATACTGGGTCAATACACCCACCGTATCAATTCCTGAATTAATGCAGTTGCTGAGTGGAAAGTCAATAATGCGATATTTACCTCCAAATGCAACGGCAGGTTTTGCAACTTTTGCTGTGAGGACTCCAAGTCTGCTGCCCTGTCCTCCTGCCAGCAGCATTGCTATCATTTCCTTCTTTCTCATGTCATCACCCCTTCTCAGTAGTCTTGCTTTTTCTATTATACCATACTTCTTCTTACGTAGCTAACAATTTTTACAGTTTTTTTTCGATTTTCGCAAACTTTTTGTTAAATTATTACAAAAACTTACGACTTGGATTTTTTTTGATATATGTTTATAATAATATGAAGAACATGTAGTTTTTATGATGATCTTTTTACCTATATTATTAAAAAAGGATGGTATATTATGTATAAAATTAATTTTGAAAAACCTGTACACGTACACTTTATCGGAATCGGCGGTATCAGCATGAGTGGTCTTGCCGAGATACTTTTAAAAGAAGGTTTCACTATTTCCGGATCTGATAATAAAGAATCCGCCCTCACAGATCATCTGGAAAAGCTGGGGGCCAAAGTATTCTACGGACAGAAAGCTTCTAATATTATTTCCGGCATCGATGTTGTTGTATATACTGCCGCAATTCATCCTGATAACGAAGAATTCGCAGAAGCTGTAAAACAGAATCTTCCTATGCTGACCCGTGCAGAACTGCTCGGACAGTTAATGACCAACTATGATGTACCGATCGCAATTTCCGGTACCCACGGCAAGACAACGACAACTTCTATGCTGTCACACATTTTACTTGCCGGAGAACTGGATCCTACCATCTCTGTCGGCGGCATCTTAAAGGCTATCGGCGGTAACATCCGTGTAGGTAATTCTGAATATTTTGTCACAGAAGCCTGTGAATATACGAACAGTTTCCTGCATTTCTTCCCGAAGATCGGCGTAATCCTGAATATTGACGAAGATCATCTGGATTTCTTCAAAGACCTGGCTGATATCCGTAATTCTTTCCACCGCTTTGCGAAATTACTTCCAAAGGATGGAACACTTGTTATCAACGACAACATTCCTGATCTTGAAGAAATCACTGCTGACCTTGACTGCCGCGTGATCCGTTACGGTAATGACAGCTCTCTTGACTACAGTGCAACCAATATCCTTCATGATAAGAAGGGAGAGGCCTCTTTCGATCTGGTAAAATCCGGTGAATTTATCGACCGTATCTCATTATCGGTGAATGGAGATCATAATGTATCCAATGCATTATCAGCCATTGCCGTTGCAGACCTTCTCGGAGTTCCATTTACCAAGATCAAAGAAGGACTGAAATCGTTCCACGGCACAGACCGTCGTTTCGAATATAAAGGTGAAGTTAATGGAGTTACTGTCATTGATGATTATGCTCATCACCCAACAGAGATCAATGCAACTTTAACAGCGGCCAAGGAATATCCGCACAAAGAAATATGGTGCATCTTCCAGCCACATACTTATACACGTACCAAAGCATTATTCCCTGAATTTGTAGATGCCCTGACACATGCCGATCATGTGATCCTCGCAGACATCTACGCTGCCCGTGAGACAGATACTCTGGGCATGTCTTCTGAGATGATCGCAGAAGAATTAAAGAAAAAAGGATGCGATGCTTACTATTTCCCAAGCTTTGAAGAGATTGAAAACTTCTGTCTGGACAAGTGCCAGAAAGGAGATGTGTTGATAACTATGGGAGCCGGAAACGTTGTAAACATTGGGGAAAACCTGCTTAAACGCTAGTTATCCACATTATCCACACAATTTTATCCACAAAAAAGTCGGATTTTGACTCAAAAATTTCTTTTTTCCCCGTCTTCCCGGTGCTATAATGTGTCTACGATGAAACGAAAGATACAAAAAGTTCTGGGGAGGACGGGGAATTATTATGAAGGAATTAAAACTTACGAAGTATGTACAGACGAACGCGACTGTACTGGACAATGAATTTATCGACCAGTATATGGTCAGAGCCAATGGAGAATATGTCAAAGTATATCTCCTGCTTCTCCGTCATATGAATCAGTCCTCCGTATGTCTTTCTGTTTCCGAGCTGGCTGATCTGCTCGAGTGCACAGAGAAGGATGTACTCCGCGCATTAAGATACTGGAAGAGTGAAGGACTCCTTGATTATCTGGATGACACTCCGGATGATCCGACTCCGCAAAGTACGGTCCGTTCATCCGTACCAACTTCCGAATTACACGATGTACAGTCCGGCTATATGACTGCGTCCGTTCCATCTATGACAAATCAGATGGATTACCCTGTTGATTCTGTCGAAGCCCCTGTTTCTGCGGTTCCGGCATCTACAACAAATATACAGCAGTACCGTAGCCGTAAGGAACGTGCAGAATTCAAAGAATTACTCTTTGTTGCCGAACAGTATCTCGGCAAGACACTTTCCGCTACTGATATTGACCAGATTACTTATTTTTATGACACACTGAATATGTCAGCTGAACTTATTGAGTATCTGATCGAATATTGTGTCGAAAATGGTCACAAGAGTATGCATTATATTAATAAGGTGGCCTTATCATGGCATGAAGAAAACATAACAACTGTGAATCTTGCCAAGACAAGTTCATTTCTTTATAATAAGAACTGTTATTGCGTCCTGAATGCATATGGGATTAAGGGTCGCGGTCCTGCCGCTTCTGAGATTGCCTATATCCGCAAATGGTCAGAAGAATATGGTTTTGCTCTGGAAGTAATCCTTGAAGCATGTGACCGTACGATGAATGCCATTCATCAGCCAAGTTTTGACTATACCGATTCCATTCTGAAGCGCTGGAAGGACAAGAATGTCCGTCAGTTAAAAGATATCGATGCGGTAGATGCTGATTATCGCAAAGAGAAGGAACGTGCGAAAGAGCTCGCAAAGGAATGCAAAAGACAGCAACAGGCACAGAAGCCTGCAATTAACCAGAACAATAAGTTCAACAATTTCGACGGACGTTCTTATGACATGAATGATCTGGAACGTCGTCTGGTTCAGCAATAAAGTATACATATCAGATTCTATTATGCGAATGCAGAGGAGTTTTCCATAACATGGCACTTTCCAATTCTCAGTACGATCATTTAATGCGTACTTATGAACAAAAACAACTGGATAATGAGTTTCAACTCAGAAAACGCTATGAGAAGGCATACGCCCTCATTCCCGAATTAGAGGAAGTGGATCATTCCATCTCCTCTTTAAGTGTTAAAAAGGCAAGACTGCTTCTGGACGGAGATCAGACTGCTCTTTCTTCTTTAAAATCAGAGCTCAAAGAACTCTCCGCCAGAAAGCCGGCTTTATTAAAAGCACATGGTCTTCCTGCCAATTACCTTGAATTACACTATCAGTGTCCGGATTGTAAAGATACCGGTTATATTGGCACACATAAATGTCACTGTTTCAAAAAAGCGATTGTGGATTATTTATATACGCAATCTAATCTCAAAGATATCCTTGACAAAGAGAACTTTTCAACCTGTTCTTTGTCCTATTATTCCAGGAATCATATCGATCCGCTTACCGGACGTTCTTCTCTGGAATCAATGGAAACTGCATTAAATGTCTGTCACAACTTCGTAGATACATTTTCTAAAGAATTTCATAACATACTACTGTATGGAGATACCGGTGTCGGAAAGACTTTTCTTTCTCACTGCATCGCAAAAGAATTAATGGATTCCGCTTATTCCGTTATTTACTTTACAGCAGCCGGACTTTTTGATATCCTTGCAGAGAATACATTTGGTAAAAGACAGGACAAGGATTCTGATGTATTTGAACACATCTATGACTGTGACTTGCTGATCATTGATGATCTGGGTACAGAACTGCCGAATTCATTTACTGTATCCCAGTTGTTCATTTGTCTGAATGAACGCATATTAAGGCAGAAATCAACCATAATATCTACCAACCTTGCATTGGAGGATATAAAATCAATCTACTCGGAACGGACATTCTCACGAATCAGCAGTAATTATACAATTCTGCGTATTACCGGTGACGATATCCGTATCCAAAAAAAATTATTAAACCTGGGAGGTACTAATGATGTTACGCCGTAACGATCGTAATCTTGAGAATATACCGGTAGGAGCACTTGGACTGATCGCTCTTGACGGTTGTACAGAGATGGGAGCAAAAGTAAATGATTATCTCGTAAAATGGAGAAAGGAAGATGGACATATTCATAAGAACGATGTCGCTTTCATAGGCTATGAGAAAGACACTTACTTAATCGATGCAAAAGTTCCACGTTTTGGTTCAGGTGAAGCAAAAGGTATTATTAATGAATCCGTTCGTGGTAAAGATCTTTATCTTATGGTCGATGTATGTAACTACAACCTGACATATTCCCTGACAGGAAATATTAACCATATGTCCCCTGACGATCATTATCAGAACTTGAAACGTATTATTGCAGCAGTAGGTGGAAAAGGACGTCGTATTAACGTCATTATGCCATTCTTATATGAAAGCCGTCAGCACAAGAGAAGCAGTCGTGAATCTCTGGACTGCGCACTCGCTCTTCAGGAGCTTGTCCGTATGGGTGTTGACAATATCATCACATTTGATGCTCACGATCCTCGTGTACAGAATGCGATTCCATTAAACGGATTCGAAACAATCCGTCCGACATACCAGTTCGTCAAAGGTCTTCTCCGTACCTTCAAAGACCTTCAGATCGACAGCGATCACATGATGGCAATCAGCCCGGATGAAGGTGCTACAGGACGTGCAATTTATCTTGCCAACGTACTAAACCTTGATATGGGTATGTTCTACAAACGCCGTGACTTCTCACGTGTGGTAGACGGCCGTAACCCGATCGTTGCTCATGAGTTCCTTGGATCTTCCGTAGAAGGAAAAGATGTGATCATCCTTGATGACATGATTTCTTCCGGTGACAGTATGTTAGACGTTGCCCGCCAGTTAAAACAGCGCAAAGCAAAACGTATCTTCTGCGCTGCTACATTCGGTCTGTTCACAAACGGTCTGGAGAAATTCGACCAGGCATATGAAGAAGGTATCTTAGACGCTGTTCTGACTACCAACCTGATCTACCAGACACCTGAACTTCTGGAACGTCCATATTATATTAACTGTGATATGAGCAAATATATTGCCCTCGTGATCGACACTCTTAACCACGATGGTTCTATCAGCAGTATCCTGAATCCTATCGAAAGAATTCAGAATGTTGTCAATAAGTATAAAAATGGTGAAGAGATTTAATAGTATCTACAGGACCTGCCACGAGCAGCTCCTTACGAATGCACGTGATTAAAAAATGCTGCCGGGAATTTCCCGACAGCATTTTTTTAAAGTTCTATCTTGTGATAAACAAGTCCGGCTTCTTTCATCACCTGTTCTTCTCTCGTCTGACAGGTAAATATGATCACTTGTTTCTTATGTTCTTTCAACCATCTGAGTGTCTGAAGCATTCTCTCCTCATCATAATATGCAAATGCATCATCCAGTATCACCGGCATCTCTTCCTCACATAAAAGCTCTCCAACTGCCATACGGAGTGCCAGATAGACCTGTTCTACCGTTCCACGACTTACCTGTTCAATCTCTACTCTCTTTTCATCTGTCATAAGCGATACATGAAGTTTTTCATCTGTCACAAGCTTTTTATATTTTCCACCTGTGATCTCACAGATGAATGATGACGCTTTCTCATTCAGATCTCTTTTTAGATATCCCCGCATCTCCTCTGACAGCTGTTCCAGATGATCTGCCGCCATCTGGACCGCCTGGCGTTTCATCTCATATTCCCTGGAACGCTCATTAACTTCATCCAGTTCCGCGAGCTGTTCTCCCAGGTTGTCATACTGAATTTTCTTCTCTTTTAATTCCGCTGTAATATGCGATTTCTCCCAGCGTAACTTCTCTACCGGAACTTTCTCCTCTTCCTGCGTGATCTCTTCAAGGATAATCTCTGGCTCTGTTTTTACCTGTTTTTTTCCAACTTTCATCCGGTTCCATATATATAAGCCGAACGCAAGGAATAACACAATAGCAATCAGATAATTCCACGGTTTCGAGAACAAGATGACTGCAATCACAATAACCAGTGCAAACACCAGAAGCTCCATTGGATGGATCCTCCATTTTTCCGGACGAATCTCATCCATGACACCTTTTCCATGTTCTTCTTCCCTCTGGCGCTCTTTTTTCTTTTCTTCTTCCTTTTCCAGCCGATACGCAAGTTCTTCTTCTACACGTTCCAGTTCTTCTTCCAGATGATGTACATCACGCCAGACAAAAGATACTTCCTGCTCAAGTTTTTCACGTTTCTGCTGCTTTTGAGCCATTTCCATACGGATCTCATTTTCCAGGATCTTCTTCCTGCCCCTTAACTGTTCCAATGCACCGGCCAGGTCGATTTCTCCGTTTCCCGAGGTGTAATAGTTTGTCGCATAATTTTTCAGCTCTGCCACAATACTTTCCCCCATCTGTGCATTCCTCTGGCTCATGGAAACGGTATTATCGTAACGTTCTGCGTCCATCTCCCCAAGCAGCATCTGAAGATCTCCGTCTTCTACAGACAGTACTTCACCGTCCTCTTCACAGATCAGTTCCGCTTTTTTAGAATATTTATCAAAATTTCTTTCGATACGGAAATGTTTCTCTCCACTTTTGAACTTCAATATACCAGAATAGTAATTAGGATTTTCCCACGGTTCGTATATACTGAAAGTATCATTTTGCGCAGCCCGTCCTCTCCCTCTTTCTATTCCGAAAAGCATTCCCCTGATGAATGTATGGATTGTAGACTTTCCTGATTCGTTTTCCCCGTGAATCAGGTTGATCCCCTCATCCAGATCTATCTGCCGGTCATGGAATTTTCCAAAGTTTTTTAACAATAATTCATTAATCTGCATCTTTCGGTTCTATCCTCTTCTCGTCTCCATCAAAGCCTGCACTCCTTCACAGAGTGCCTGGTACTCCAGACTGTCGGCCGGATAGCCACTCAGGCTTTCAATATATTGTCCGAGAATGTTTCCTTTATTTTCATTTTTTAATTTTTCAAAGTCATATGCAGGCTTTGTGTGGTCTGTAATCTCCACCACATTACCGTATGGATCCATATGATCCAGCTCATACCAGATATCCGGATCTCGATAACCAGTCAGTGTAATCTTATACATGTGCTGCTTTCCCTGCTCTTCGATCATATCTGCAATCTTTTGCCTCAGTACATGGCCGGTCACAGATTTATCCACCTGTACCTCGCAGTGTCTGTATTCACGCAGTGCATGTGGCACAAAACGGATCTGACAACCATTTCCGGTGATCTTTCCTTCGATATAACCATGAGCTCCTGTATCACCTACATCCGTCGGCTCCAGCGATCCGGCATATGCCATCCGGTTCTCCACCAGCATCTGCGGCTTGTGGATATGTCCAAATGCAGCATAATCATACCCAAGCGTCATGATCTGATTACTCTTGATCGGAATATGTTTCTCATCCCCGCCGTGTGCAAGCAAAATCTCATACTTCTGCCGTCCTTCCGGAACTGCATGATCATATAATGGCTCCAGAATTTCTCTGGAATGATAACTGCATCCATAGACAGCCGTCTGGATCTGGTCAAGTTCCACACAGCTCATTTCCTGCGAGCAGATCATGTGCACATGCGGTGCCCAGGTAAATGTTCGGTAATAAGAGTTTTTCCTGATATGATCATGATTACCGGCGATCATAACAACTTCTGTCTGCTCCAGCATCTCCAGTATGGAATTCATTTCTTTTAATTCTCTTAAAAGTGGCTGCCTGTGGAACAGGTCCCCCGCGATCAGCAACAAATCTGTCTTTTTCCGATTGCAGATTGTTATAATATCACGAAAGCTGTCCCAGAGCTCCTGTTCTCTATTTTGACTGTACGCGTTTCCCGCGTCCGGCTTTGCCCCTAAATGCAAGTCTGCGATGTGTATGAACTTCATCCTCGCTTCCCTCTTTCTGTTCTGTCTTCTCTTTCGATGGCAGTGTTACGACAAACTGTGTCCGGTTGTCATCACTTTTTGCCAGGATTCTTCCTCCGTGCAGCTCCACGATCTGTTTGGCGATTGCAAGTCCCAGACCTGCGCCGCCGGTTCCTGTCGATCTGGAACCATCCACGCGATAGAATTTCTCGAATATCGTCTGAAGCATATCGCCCGGAATCTTATCACCTGCATTGGTAAATGTGATCTCGATGTCACCATCCTTCATTTTCGCTTCAATCCGGATCTCCGTATCTGCATAGCAGTAAGCAATTGCATTTCTTAAGATATTATCGAATACTCTTGCAAGCTTATCCGGATCTCCATAGATCATCAGATCTTCTTCTACATCCACTTCACAGGTCAGCTTCTTTTCCTGGAGGACTCCGTACAGCTCATCTGCAAGCTGTTCAAGCATCATCGTAAGATCAATCTCTACCGGTTCCAGTTCGATATTCTGAAGATTATATCTTGTAATATCAAAAAATTCATTGATCAGCTCTCCTAATCGGATGGATTTTTCCAATGCGATGTGAGTATATGCTTTTCGTTCTTCTTCCGGCATGTCGGGATGATCTTCGAGCATCGTAAGATACGCCACGATCGAAGTCAGCGGCGTCTTCAGATCATGCGCCAGAAAAAGCACCAGGTCGTTTTTCTTCTTTTCGCCTTCCGATGCCTCCAGCTCCTGCCGTTTTAATGTTGCTTTAATCTCATTCAAACGGATCTCTATTGGTTTTAATTCTGTGATCAGATGAATGGGATCTGTAGATTCCGATATAATATTTTCAATTCCATGATCGATCTGATCCAGATATTTTGTCATCTGAGAAAGCGCAACATAAAAAAACAGCGCAAAAAGGATCAGATAACCAACAATCATGAAAAATGTCTTGTTATCTCCGATCAGCTGCCAGTAAAGATGGACCGCCGTCTTTTCATTTATATTCAGAAATACCAGAACATCTACAAAAGTTCTGGCAAAACTGTCATTATAAATTCCATCGATCACAAATTTAAGCAGTACCCCCCCTACCAGAACGGTAAGCGCTGTGACCAGCACCGTCTGCAAGAGGATACTGAATTTTAATTTCCGATAATTATTCTTCAACCTTATAGCCCACTCCCCACACAGTCTTGATAAAATCAGACTTGCCTGTCGGTGCACTCATCTTCTCGCGGAGATGACGGATATGCACCATCACCGTGTTGTTACTGTTCTTATAATATTTCTCATGCCATACTTTCTCGAACAATTCTTCTGAGCTTATGACCTTTCCCCGGTTCTCACACAGAAGCCAGAGGATGTCGAATTCGATCGGTGTCAGTGTCAGCGGCACTTCATTGTATACACACTCATGAGAAGTCCGGTTCAGAAGCAGCCCTCCAAAATCCAGGACATCTCCTTCTTCTTTGGTCCCTTCATTATACTGTGTACACCGGCGAAGCTGTGCTTTCACTCTCGCCACCAGCTCCAGTGGGTTGAACGGTTTCGGAATATAATCATCCGCTCCCAGCGTAAGCCCGGTGATCTTATCCATGTATTCCGTCTTCGCCGTCAGCATGATCACCGGAAATGTATATTTCTGCCGGATCTGCTTGAGGATCTGGAATCCGTCAATATCCGGAAGCATAATATCCAGGATCGCAAGATCGATCTTCGTACTGTTAATACAGTCCAGTGCATCCTGGCCGTTGTAAAATTTGAATACTTTGTATTGGTCATTCTGGAGATAAAGCTCTACTACATCAGCGATTTCCTTTTCGTCATCTACTACTAATATATTCATACTGCCCTCCATTCTATATGGGGACGGCGGATTTTTATAAATCCCCCGTCCCCATATACGTTTTATATACGTTTTTCACGTGTTGTTATCCACATGATCCTCTATTACAGTTCACAGTTGTTGACAGTTCTTGGGAATGGAATTACGTCACGGATATTGCCCATTCCTGTCAGATACATGACGCATCTTTCGAATCCAAGTCCGAATCCGGCATGTCTTGTAGAACCATATTTACGAAGATCCATGTAGAACTTGTAGTCTTCTTCTTTCAGTCCCAGTTCATCCATTCTTGCTTTCAGCTTATCGTAGTCATCCTCTCTCTGGCTTCCTCCGATGATCTCACCGATTCCAGGTACCAGACAGTCTACTGCCGCAACGGTCTTGCCATCGTCGTTCAGCTTCATGTAGAATGCTTTGATCTCCTTCGGATAATCTGTTACGAATACCGGACGTTTGAAGACTTCTTCTGTCAGGTATCTTTCGTGCTCTGTCTGAAGGTCTGTTCCCCATGTTACTTTGTATTCAAATTTATCATTGTGTTTCTCAAGAAGTTCTACAGCCTCTGTATATGTCACTCTTGCGAAATCAGAAGATACTACGTTGTGCAGTCTCTCCAGAAGTCCCTTGTCTACGAATGAATTGAAGAAGTTCATCTCTTCCGGTGCATTCTCAAGCACATAGTTGATGACGTATTTTAACATTGCTTCCGCAACGAACATATCGTCATCCAGATCTGCAAATGCCATCTCAGGCTCGATCATCCAGAACTCTGCCGCATGACGTGTTGTGTTAGAGTTCTCTGCACGGAATGTCGGTCCGAATGTATAAATATTGCGGAATGCCTGTGCGTAAGTCTCACCATTTAACTGTCCGCTTACAGTAAGGCTTGTCTCTTTTCCGAAGAAATCTTTGGAATAATCTACGCTTCCGTCTTCATTCTTCGGTACGTTATTCAGATCCATAGTCGTTACCTGGAACATCTCTCCTGCACCCTCACAGTCACTTCCTGTGATCAGTGGTGTATGCACATATACGAAACCTCTCTCCTGGAAGAACTTATGAATCGCATATGCTGTCAGGGAACGTACACGGAATACTGCCTGGAATGTATTTGTTCTAGGTCTTAAATGTGCGATTGTTCTCAGATATTCAAAGCTGTGACGCTTCTTCTGAAGTGGGTAATCCGGTGCGGATGCTCCTTCTACTTCTACAGTATCTGCCTGGATCTCGAATGGCTGCTTTGCCTGAGGTGTTGCTACCAGTGTACCTGTAACGATTACTGCTGCACCTACATTTAACTTGGAGATCTCTGCAAAGTTGTCCATCTTGTCGTGATATACAACCTGTAAAGGCTCAAAGAATGTTCCGTCATTTACCACGATGAATCCAAATGCTTTGGATCCGCGGATACTTCTTACCCATCCACCGATGGTTACTTTCTGATCCATGTAAGAATCACTGTTTTTATATAATTCTCTAATTGTTGTCAATTCCATGCCAATTATTCTCCTTTTTAAAAACTCACATATATTCCTATTATACCATATCAGCCAGATTTATGTTATACTATATTTACTGAATTTACTATCTTACTTATCCGAATTTTTCAGTTAATAAGTCAGATGGAAGAAATATCAAAAGTTAGGAGATCATCATATGAAGAACTTACTAGTTGCACAGTCCGGCGGACCAACTTCTGCGATCAACGCAACTCTTGCCGGAGTAATTGAGAACGCTCTTTCCAGCCCATCCGTAGACAAAATCTATGGATCAGTTAATGGAATCCAGGGAGTATTAAATGAGAACCTGATAGATCTTAAAACCAAAATCACAAATGTATCAGAACTAAACCTTCTTTGTCAGACCCCTGCTTCTGCACTTGGCTCCTGCCGTGTGAAATTAAAAGATCCTGCCGTATGTGCAGACGAATACGAGACAATCATCTCTGTTCTGCGCAAATACAGCATCGACTGCTTCATCTACATCGGTGGAAATGATTCCATGGATACAGTAGACAAGCTTTCCAAATATCTGAGCGACAAAGGAATCACAGACATTACCGTGGTCGGCGCACCAAAAACAATCGATAATGACCTCTGCGGAACGGACCATTGTCCAGGTTTTGGATCTGCAGCAAAATATATCGGAACCACATTTGCCGAACTGGAACGTGACTGCCACGTATACACAACCAAGGCCGTAACAATCGTAGAAGTGATGGGCCGTGACGCCGGATGGCTGACTGCAGCTTCCTGCCTCGCCCGTGCAAATGGTGCGAAAGGACCTGACTTTATCTATCTCTGCGAAGTACCATTCAGCATTGACACATTCCTGAAAGATGTGAAAGCAAAACTGGAAGAACAGGATGCCGTGATCATCGCTGTCAGCGAAGGTGTGAAGAACAAAGACGGTCGCTACATTTCCGAAGAAGTACAGAGCTCCGCTGTAGATTCCTTCGGCCACAGCTATATCGCCGGTGCCGCAAAGGTTCTGGAAGATGCTGTAAGAAATGAGATCGGATGCAAGGTGCGTTCTATCGAGCTGAACCTGATGCAGCGCTGCGCCGCACACCTTGCAAGTGCAACCGACATTCAGGAATCCAGAATGCTCGGAAAGGCTGCCTGCCAGTATGCTCTTGAGGGTGCAGGCGGTATGATGGCTGCTGTGATCCGCACTTCTGACAAGCCTTATGCTACGGAATTTAAAGCACTCCCGGTATGTGATATTGCGAATGCAATCAAGAGTGTGCCTGCAGATTATATTAATGATGCGGGAAATGATGTAACGGAAAAGATGGTGGATTATCTGACACCGTTGATTCAGGGAGAGATGAATACGGTGTATGAAAATGGGATTCCGAAGTATATTTATTTGTATTAAGTTGCTGTTGAATTTAGTATCATGGAGCGGGGTAAGCCACGATGATGAATTAAACGGCAAATTCCCACACTTGATTTTTACTCTTCCGCATGCTATACTATCACCCGTCACAAAGCCCACAAAACCAAGGTCGAACAGGGCTGACCGCCGCTTTCCGGCGTTAAATGAAGATCCGCTACGGCGCGTGTGTTCGTGACCTTCCACACGTAAAACAAAACTAAAGGAGAATTGAAAAATGAAAAACAAAAATCTTAGTTTCATGACCCAGGCAGCCATGATCGCTGCGATCTACGTGGTGTTGACTTACATTTTTGCACCATTTTCTTTCGGAGAAGTACAGGTTCGTATCTCCGAGGCACTCACTATTTTACCAATATTTACACCAGCTGCTATTCCGGGACTCTTTGTCGGATGTCTGATCGGTAATATTCTGGGCGGTGCGATCCTTCCGGATATTGTATTTGGCAGTATTGCAACATTGATTGGTGCATTTTTTACATGGAAACTGCGTGAGCAGAAACCAGTTGTAGCAACATTTCCACCAATCATTTCGAATATCATCATCGTTCCGTTCGTACTGCGTTACGGTTATGGTGTAACACTTCCTATTCCGTTTATGATGCTGACAGTCGGAATTGGTGAGGTGATTTCCTGCACCGTTCTTGGTCTGATCGTGTATGGGGCATTGAAGAAATATAAGAGTACGCTTTTCCGTACAGCCTAAAAAAGTGGCGTGTGAAAAAACAAAAGTTTTTTCACACGCCCTTTTTTATTATTCATTCTGTATTCTCTATTATCCAATATACGTATTACCGCTTCCGGACGTCATCTGATCCATCTCTTCATACTTCACGCTGTGTCTTGTACTGTCATTCAGATCTTCATACACAACATTCGTATCGCTGTATCCCACCAGAATGACGGCATTCTGCGAATCCAGCATTGCAATGACCGGACGGCCCTGGTTGATGATGTACAGAATCTCTTCCGTCGTACATCCTGTCAGGTCGTAAGCCTCGCCGTTATTGACATCTTTTAAGATATCAATCGGTTTTTCCTGATTCTTCAGGCGGTCTTTGATTGTATTTAACACATCATCTTTATCAGTGATCGAATATTGCAGATTGCGGTTACCGCGCTCCCATACATAATTCTGGGATGAATCGACTACCACACCATTGTAATCATTTGCTTTCTTGATCGCGTCTCCGGCCTTTGTATATACGCCCTGTATATCACCATGTCCATAGACATAATATTTCTCCGGTGCGTCTTTATCGGAAAATGTGATTGTCTGTGGTCTTTCGAACAGAATCTGTTTTGGCTTGAGCACTTTTGGTTCTTTGTCTGCGACTCCGTCGTTATACGTCAGTCTTACCTGTGTCTGTTTCAGGTCTGTTGCATAAGTTTCCAGTGCAATATTGCTCTTGGTCTTCTGTTCATTATTCGTAATATAATCCGGTGCTGTTGCTGTATAAGTATCTCCGTCTTTCGATGCACGTTCCAGCGTGATCATATCTTCATCGAATGATGCACTCAGAATATAAATGCCGTCTGTCTGATATTTTTTGATCACTTTTCCTTTTTGATTCCGGATCTCCAGTTTGTACATTGGAACGGTTGCCTCTCCGGATACGGTATTTCCTATATCCTCTGTCTTGGCAACTCCATATACAAAATCACTTCTGACAAATCCAAGTGGGCGGATGCATTCTCCTTTTCCGCAGGTTACTTTCTGCTTCTTTCCTGTCTCTACATTCAGGATTGTCACTTTTGTTGCGGTCTCAAGATCTCCGTTTGCCTGATATGCGATCAGACTTCCGTCTTCCGACACAACATACTGCTGTGCATCCAGTCCTTTGACCAGTGCTTTCTTCTCGGCATCTTCGACGCTATACTGATAAAGGGTGCCGTCTACCATTGTGTACAGCATATCCGTTTTCGCATCGTAATATGACATCTCTCCGAGTTCACTTTCTGCCTGTGCATATGATTTATTTGTGGAAATAAATACTTTCTCTTCCACTGAATTCTTCTCTATATCATAATAATAGACAGCTACTCCCACTTCTCCTTCGTGCTCGCCGCGGTCCATATAACCGGACACCAGGAAGGTTGTATTGCCTTTGGCATCTACCTTAAGAAGCTTGATCTTATGATCTGACACCATATTTCTCACATCTGTATTTTCCGCATCTGCGAAACCAAATACCAGTGAAATCTCGTCTGAATCTTTGTTATAATTCCAGAGTTCATTTGCCTCTACAAATGATACGATCGTGCCATCTTTATTCACCTTATAAGACAGATTTGCAGGCGCGATGCCGAGGATGATTCCTTTCTCATTCAGAACCTTCTGTGTCGCGTCGAAGATCTGTTCCATTGTCCGATCGTAATCCAGAAGATAGGTTTTCTTGGCATCTGCAATATATCTTACGCGGAAAAACTCTTTGACCGCATAGCGGTCTGCCTCATTCTCTTCTCCTTTGCAGCTTACCCGGTATTGCAGCTGTACCGACATACAGGTACTGTTCAGTTCCTTGATGCTCCAGCGTTCTCCCTGTTCTACCTGTGGTTTCAGACTGCCCCATGTGACCTGTTCATAATTCGAATTAATCGTCACGTGCTGAAGTGTGGTGTTGTCCGCATCATCAGTCGGTTCAAGCGCTGCTCCGACGCCTGCATTTTCCACCTTGCCAAGTGCATTTTCATGATAATCGCTGATGTAATTCAGGCATTCTGTAACATGTGCATCTTCATCACTGACGATACGGGTATAGAAATATACCGGATCCGCACCATTTCTGTTCAGGCGGACTTCCAGGATCCGCTCTTCATCCAGTACTTTTTTCCCGCTCAGATCCAGGGTAAATCCTTTTCCCACCTTTTTAATCTTCTTATGTTCCAGCTGGCTTGTACCGTCCATCGTATAGACTTTGTAGCTGGCTCCCGTGAATTTATTCCCATATGCTTCTACGTTTACATCCAGGCTCTGGTTCGCTACCGGTGTGATCGTGTTGTGCATAGAGGATATATCCATGCGTTTTGCATAACCTGTCAGTGTATTGATCTTATATTCTCCATAAGAAAATGATATCTGTGGAAATGTTGCGGCTCCCATATCGGCCGTCATATTGTCATTCCCCTTATTTGTCACGTAGCTGAATATAATGACAGCCACGATAAATACTGCAGTCAGGATTCCTGCATTCTTTAACCTTTTTTTTAAAGTCAATGTCATTTATACTCCCTCTTTATCCTCTTTCTCCGGATGATCTTTCTCTGAATTTGCGGACTCCGTGGCGAACCCGTCCAACAGACGTCCCAGTGTCGGTGATACCCGGAGTGCTGCTTCACATCTCTTGATGGAAGCCTCTATATTATTGTCTTCTTTGGCATGCCGCTTCTTTACTGCACGTATCAGGATATTCTTTGGTGTATGCTCCATATCTATAAATTCCAGTATCTGCGTTTCATACCCCTCACGCTCCAGATACTGTGCTCTTAAGCCATCTGTGATAAGTGCTGCCATACGTTCTTTCAGAAGCCCATATTTTAATATTGGTTCTAATATCTCATTTTTTATCTGACGGTTCAGTTCATGCTGGCAGCATGGTACCGATAAGATCACTTTCGCATCCCATCCCACGGCTTTTGCCAACGCATAATCGGTTGCGGTATCGCAGGCATGCAGAGTTACCACCATATCTACCTTATTGACACCGGTATAATCCGCAATGTCACCCTCCAGAAATCTCAGCTTTTCATAGCCATATTTTTCACTTAATTCATTACAATGACGAATCACATCTTTCTTCAGATCCAGTCCTATGATTCTTATGTCATATTCTTTCAATTCATGCAGATAATAATACATGGCAAATGTGAGATAAGATTTACCACAGCCAAAATCCAGGATTGTAAGTTCTCTTCCCTTATCAAGCTCCGGCAATATATCCTCGATAAATTCCAGGAACCGGTTGATCTGCCGGAATTTGTCGAATTTCGCATGCACGATCTTTCCATCCTGTGTCATAACACCAAGATCCTGAAGAAATGGTACCGGGACTCCCTCTTCCAGTACATACTTCTTCTTGCGGTCGTGGCTCATATTAATCTGCTTCTTTTCGCCTTTTTTCATCTTGCTTTTTATTGTTACTTTTCCCTTTTTGCTTACAAGAATTGTATAAGCTGCTCTTTGTGTCTCCATCTGCATCTGGCGCATATTTTCCATATACTTAAGAAGTATTTCACAAGCTTTTTTCTCCTCCACATTCTCGTGAAACGCCTGATTATTCCGGAATGACTCGAGCTGAAAATAAAGGACATCTTTTTTCAGGATCGGTCTTACTTTCACTTTTTGTACACCGTCTTTATTCTTCGGGTTACTCAGCGTTGCTGATATAAATTCTATATTTAAATTTTCCTGTAATAATTTGCTTAATTCATTCATAATATTATATTCTACTGTTTTTTAGACAGGAGCGCAAGTAGCGTAAATGGCAATTTTATTAATGGTTCCGTAGGATTTGCGAAAAAGGGACAACGGTAAATACAGTTTGAGCCGGAGGATTTTAAAAAATCCTCCGGCCCAGACTATGAAATCGGAAATTTTATCGTTACTTTAAACAAATCTCCATCCAGATACAATTCAAATGTCCCGCCCTGCATTTCTGTCAGCGACTGTGCGATAGACAGTCCAAGTCCGCTGCCTTCCGTACTTCTTGATACATCTCCGCGTATGAAACGTTCCGTCAGTTCGTCAGCTGAGATATTTAGCGGCTGCTCGGATACATTCTTAAGGCTGAAATATGCCATACCATCTTTCTTTTCAAGATCAGCATAGACTCTTGTTCCTTGCATTGCGTATTTTGCCGCATTGTTGTATATATTAGACAGCACTCTCCACAACCGTCTTCCGTCTGCGCGGATTACAACCTCCTCATTCGGAAGGTTCATCACTTCCTCCAGATCACGCGCCTTGAATTTTTCTTCAAACTCTCCGCTCGTCTGCTGGATCATTTCTACCAGATTCAGATTCATGAACTCCAGTGTGATATTGCCGGAGCTTACTTTTGAAGCTTCCACCACATCTTCCGTCAGTGTCTTAAGCCGCTGTGATTTCTGTTCCAGCACTTCAATGTAGCGTTGGATCTTCGGATCCTTAAGGTCCTCCTGCTTTAACAATTCCACATAATTAATGATAGATGTAAGCGGCGTCTTAATATCATGCGATACATTCGTGATAAGATCTGTCTTCAGGCGTTCACTTTTCATGCTCTTTGCGAGCGCCGCTTCCAGACCTTCGCCGATGGAATTCACCTTTTCTGCAATTTCTTTATGCTCTGCCAGCAATCCATTTACCGGGATCTGATAATCCACTTCCCCGCCGGCGATCTTCTCGATCCCGGTCTTGATTTTTCCGGTTCCTTTCGCTTTTTGTACCATCCAGATAAATGCTGCAACATCTATGATCAACAGAATGACCGCCCATAACCGGTTGCTGATCCAGATACTACTTCCCGCTGATCCAAATACGTACGTAAGCCAGTGGATCATGAAGAAGATTGCAAATCCCATAATAGATTTCCACAGATGACGGATATTCTGGAACATTTCTTTTACGAAGATCAAAAGCCATCTGAGCACACTGTTCTTCCATACCGTTCCCGCCTTGATTCTTCTCACCAGACTCAAATATCCGAAAAGAAACATTGCGCAGGTATACAATGCCTCCACACTTCCAACCACTATTCCCGGCAGATACGACTCCACATTCTCCATATAGATCGTCTCTCCACTTGCATTCTGCCATGTAAATGCCCCGGCCTTTACTCCTACCAGCGCAACCACCGCCCAGAGTAACAGCACACTTGCAGCTGCCAGTTCTGTCTTAATGTGATCAAATTTCATAAGATACACTTCTTCGTCTTCTTTAACTTTTCCGGCTCCGATTGTAAGAAATACAAGAATGACAAGATATGCCGCTACAGCCGCCATTCCCAGTATTCCGGCCACTTTGGCTCCGGCCCCGTACCTTGTAAAGATCTCATCCTGTTCATAAAAATTATCTTTTACAGGATAATCCGTATCTACAACAGAGGCATATATATAATCTGACGCATCGACATAACCGGCCACTGTCTCCTGCCACTTCTGTGCCATCGAATCCCCTTTACCGGCTTTTTCAATATTGCTTTCATAATCTGCAAGCTTTGGTCTTACGATTACATATTTTCCTGATTTTTTCATTTTTTTCAGGTTCTCTTTGTAATTGTCAAAGTTCTGATATTTTTTCTTATTCGTAATGACCGTCTTGTTGTCCAGATTAACATACAGATACGTTATGTTCGTATTGCCTTCCTGATACTGATTCTGAGCTACCGCATAATTATCAACGTCAGAATAGATCGTTTCGGCTGAATTATTTATCATTCTGTACGCTTCATTCAGCTTGCCATTCCATTCTTTTGAATTGTTCACAAGCTGAAGTACCGTCTCTCCATTTACCGTCTTATAATCCCCGACAACTCTTTCACCATCATAATTCCAGCAATTGATATAGGCAATCTTTCCATCGATATCCTGAAGCCCCCGGAATCTGGATTCCCCACTGTTGCTCTCCTGATACTCTCCCTGCTTTAGTTCTGTCAGAATATCATCCGCAGAACTGTCTCCGGTAATTACAAATGACAGCTCTCCGTAATCGATCATCTGTTTAAAATCTTTGTAATGGAAATAATGATAAATTCCGTCTGAACGTTTACATACGATAATACAGTCCTGTTTATCTAATTTGCTCCTGGCCGCATCATAATCCGTCATCGATTCCGAGATTAATTTTCCCCAGGAATACAGATCTCCCAGACGGAACGACAGGCCTGTTTCATCTTTTCCTGTTATCTCACCGGTATCTTCGTATTTTGCCACATCTACGATCTTATCCGGATCATATTTGCCATCTGTATCATATAAGGTCTGATACCGAATCTCATCCAGTATATTATAATTTGCATTCGTCACGGAATCGGCAAATGCATTGCTTTCTTCATAACTCTTCGCCGCATCCGCAGTGAACAGTTCCTGTGTCAGTATCGGATAACGTGTTACCCACAGTAAACATAATACTCCGATAACGGCCAGTACGTGTGCCCCCACTATCAAAAACAATTTTGCTTTGGGCATTCGGTACCATTTCTTCATATATACCCCTTCCTAAAGCTTTTCTATCTTATATCCGACACCCCAGACCACCTTCAGATACCTTGGTTCCTTTGGATTAATCTCGATCTTCTCTCTGATATGACGAATATGTACAGCTACCGTATTATCTACTCCGATAGCATCTTCATTCCAGATACTTTCGTATATCTGGTCAATAGAAAATACTTTCCCCTGATTTTTTACCAGTAACAATAAAATGTTGTATTCGATCGGTGTCAGTTTCACCGGCTCTCCGTCAACCGTAATTTCTTTCTGATCGTCATCGATCATAAGTCCTCCCACGGTATAAACTGCCTGATTCTCTTTTTCCACTGTACTTCCAAGCTGTGTATATCTGCGAAGCTGTGATTTTACCCTTGCAGTCAGTTCCAGTGGATTAAATGGCTTGGTCATATAATCATCGGCTCCTACATTCAGTCCGAGGATCTTATCGGCATCCTCTGACTTTGCAGACAAAATAATGATCGGCATATTCTGTTTTTCCCGGATTTTTAACGTTGCGCGGATTCCATCCAATCTTGGCATCATCACATCAATGATCAGAAGATCCACTTTATGCTTATCCAAAAGCTTCAATGCTTCCTCACCGTCGTAAGCTTTTAATACTTTATATCCTTCCTGCGACAAATAGATTTCTATCGCCTCTACGATTTCTTTATCATCATCACATACCAGTATGTTGTACATAATTCATCACCTCCCTTATAATATACAAGAATACCAGCCAATTTTTAAGTATTGTTTCTGTAATTTCTTAAGATATTATGAAATTATTCCTTTCCGCCCACTTTATCAGAGATATGCAGAGTGTTAATATTTCGTCAAAAAATAATAAACTATATTTTTCTTAAGCAGATTTTTTATATAATAGATATGGATATCTTTTTAATATTTTTTCATACTGCAAACATTTCTTTTTTAACCGTTACATTTTAAATATTAAAAATTAACTTAGAAAGAAGATGAAAGTATTATGCATGAACCAGAAATAGAATATCTTATCCGGTCTCTTGGCATTGGCGCTACTTATCGGGGATATGCATATTTAATTTATGGGACACGCCTTTGTCTGTCTGATGAAAATTACCTCCTTTTCGTCAGTAAGTATCTTTATCCAGACATTGCACGTCATTATAATACTACCAGCTATAGCGTTGAACGGAATATCCGCACCGTTATAAAGGTCTGTTGGGAGCATGGCAATAAATCCCTCCTCGAAAAGATTGCTTTGCGTCCACTGCATCTTAAGCCGACATCCAGTGAATTTTTTGATATAATAACTGCTCATTTACGAAAAACTGCCATTTCTGCCTCTGAATTTGTTCCTGTTTAGATTCTGTTTTTATATGCTTCATTTTTACTTAAGATTTTTTCGAATTCTTTTATGCTTTTAACATATTTTAGACATATTTTCCATTTATACTAAATGTCAGATAGTTGATGAACAACAACTATCACCCCCCTCATAAAGTAACACACCGAAATCACTCTTCGGTGTACACTTTACTCTCATTCCTTTAGTAATTATAACAACAACAAAAAACTCTCCGTTCCGGAGAGTTTTTTGTTGCGCTTTTTTAATAAAACAGATCACAAGCCACACTGTTTACATATTCTTGTTAAAATACAACGACAAGCAACATCTTAAACTGCTCTTTTCCGTGCACTGCATGCGGATGCTTTGCCGGCATAATAATTGATTCCCCTTCATGTAACTCATATTTTTCGCCATTGATCGTAATCTCACCTACTCCGTCAAGACAGGTTACAAATGCATCCCCGCCTGATTCATGTGTACTGATCTCTTCTCCTTTGTCAAAAGAGAATAATGTAACACTTAATGCATCGTTCTGCGCCAGTGTTTTGCTGACTACCTGTTATTGTATTCCTCAATAACATTTTTCCCTTGTCTCTTACTATAATACTTTTTTCGTTCTAAAATGTGGTTTTAACAACAAATATCACATTTTATAAAATGAACATACTTTGTACACATTTTTTGATTATAATAGGAAAAGATAGTTGGATAACAACTATCGCCCCCCCTCATAAAGTAAAGGCCGCCAGAAGGTCACTTCTGGCGGTCCATTTTACCGGTAATTTCTGCGGATGCTTTTATGGCTCCGCTTTTTTTAATTGTTCATACCAGGCAGTCGTCTGGTCTTTATCCTTATTATTCATGAATACCGTATATTTCTTTGTCTTAATCTGTATGACTTCTGATTGTTCCAGCCACACATACATCCGGCATTTTCCCGATTCTGCTCCGTCAAATTTTCCAAGCAACTGTTTTTCATCAGCCGAACCATTGGTTTTACTAAAATGTTCCTTCGGAAGCCCATTTTTTAATAATTTTACGGATTTTATATCCTCTTTTTCTCCGTATTGGTGTAACCGGATGTGATCTTAAAACTGCTGCCATCTGTCGGACGGTTGGAAGAAGTTCGCCTTCTTCAAATTCTCCTTTTCCAATACCCTTTACGATCTGGTTGCGGAGCTGGAGGTAAATTGGAATTTCAGATTTCATATCTTGCATACTTTGGTATAAAAAATCCGCACAGACACTGAAAATCTTAACATTTCCTCAATTTGTGCGGATTTTTCTTCCACATTTTATTCATTTAACAGTTTTATCTGCGATTTTTTTCCTCGATCCACGCCAGGATATCCTGATACACATTCTGACGGTCTACTTCATTCAATATCTCATGACGGTCGCCCTTATACAGATGGATCGACACATCTTTTATCCCGGCATCTTTATATTTCTCATAGACTCTGATCACATTCTTTCCGAAAGCCCCTACCGGGTCATCGGATCCTGCCGTAAAGAGCACCGGAAGCGTCTTCGGAATCCGTTTCATACTTCCTTTCCGTACCAGAACCTTCATACCGGCAAACATCTGATAATAGGCTCCCAGTGTAAATGTATAGGAACACAGCGGATCCCGCACATATTCATCCCTTTTCTTCTTGTCGGATGTGATCCATTCCTTCGATGTCTCACCAGGTTCAAATTTCTTATTGAAACCTCCAAAGCTCAGATTATCCACAAATGTACTTCTGTATTTCCATCCTTTGAACGCTGCGATGATCCTGCAGATCATCCTTCCCGCACAAAGCGTCAGCATTCCCTGATGACCGGTTCCCATAATGACAACTCCCGCAAGGCCTTCCGCATACATCGTCAGATACTGTCTCAACAGGAATGACCCCATACTGTGCCCCAGCATAAAATACGGCACATCCGGATATTTTTTCCGTGTCATCTCCTGCAGCTGATAAATATCTCCGATCACATACTGATTACCTTTCCGTTCATCAAAATATCCCAGATCAGCTTCTGTCTGTATGGATTTCCCATGTCCCAGATGATCATGTCCGACTACATAATATCCGTGCTCCGACATAAATTCGGCAAATTCATCATAACGGTCAATATACTCCACCATTCCATGACATATCTGTAAGACACCTTTTATATCTCTATCCGGAAGCCATTCGATCGCATGGATCTTTGTCACGGAATCTCTGGATGTATAATAAAATTCATGCTTCATCATCTTTCATCCATTCTGACATACTCTTTGTATTCGGCCAACGGTTTGTACGCCGGACGAATGATCTTATCTACATTCTTAAGCTCTTCCAGACGGTGTGCACTCCATCCGACGATACGCGCTGCCGCAAAGATCGGTGTATAAAGTGACGGTGGAAGATCCAACATACTATATACAAGTCCGCTGTAGAAATCGACATTCGCATTTACACCTTTGTATATCTTACGCTTTTCTGCGATGACCTCCGGTGCCATGTGCTCTACCTTTTCATACAGTGCATATTCCTTCTCACAGCCCTTTTCTCTTGCAAGCTGCTTAACGAATTTCTTAAAAATATCGGCTCTCGGGTCAGATACAGAATAGATTGCATGCCCCATTCCGTAGATCAGTCCTTTCCGGTCAAATGCCTTCTTATCCAATAAATCGGTCAGATACCGGCGTACCTCATCATCATCTTCCCAGTCACTGACTTTTTCCATCATATCGTCAAACATCTGGGTTACTTTGACATTTGCTCCCCCGTGCTTTGGTCCTTTTAAGGATGCCATAGCAGCCACGATCGTCGAATACGTATCCGTTCCGGATGATGTTACCACATGCGTTGTAAATGTAGAATTGTTACCGCCGCCGTGATCCATATGAAGGACAAGTGCCATATCCAGGATCTTTGCCTCTAATTTCGTATATTTCTTATTCTCACGCAGCATCATCAGTATATTCTCTGCTGTTGATAATTCCGGTGACGGTGCATAGATGAAGAGATCTTCTCCCATACGGTAATTATATGCATGATAACCATAGACCATCAGCATCGGGAACTGACTGATCAGATTCAGGCACTGACGCAGTACATTTGGAATCGACGTATCGTCTGCATGAGGATCATACGTGTACAGGCTTAAGATCGATCTCGACAGGCTGTTCATCATGTCACGGCTTGGCGCTTTCATGATCACATCACGGACAAATGTCGGCGGCAATGTCCGTCTTTCCACCAGTGTCTCATGAAATGTCTGCAGCTGCGTCTTATCCGGAAGTTCACCGAATAACAGCAGATAGGCGATTTCCTCAAATCCATAGTGCTTATCTTTCAGAAACCCCTGCACCAGATCTTTGATATTGTAGCCGCGATAGTAAAGATTTCCTGCACATGGCACTTCCTCTCCGTTCACGATCTTCTTCGCACATACATCGGAAATGTTCGTAAGTCCCGCAAGGACACCTTTTCCGTTCAGGTCACGGAGTCCCCGTTTGACTTCGTACTTCGTATACAGCTCTTTGTCTATCGCATTATTCTTCTCGCAAAGTTCTGCAAAATGGCTGATTTCCGGTGTTACCTCAAATAGTGTCTGCCCTTCTTTTCTGTCCATCGTCATCATCCTTTCTTATATGGAGATAATAAATCACTCAATCTTGCGAATTCTTCCAGTGTCAGTGTCTCACCTCTCACACTTGCACCCTTTCCAAGTGCATCAATCGCTGCTTCCACTTCTTCTTTTGTAAAATCTAATGTCGCCGCATTCTTCAGACCGTTCGCCAGTGTCTTCCTTCTCTGGTTGAAAGATGCACGGATGATGTTGAACATCAGCTTCTCATCCTGCACCTGTACCGGTTTCTCCTGATGACAGGTCAAGCGTATAACCGCTGATCCTACCTTCGGTCTCGGCATGAAACAATTCGGCGGAACATTTGCCACAATATACGGGTCGGCATAATACTGTACTGCTAATGACAGTGCGCCATAGTCCTTATTACCCGGTCCGGTCTGCATACGGTCCGCAACTTCTTTCTGCACCATGACAGTGATACTCTCTACCGGAACCTCATTTTCAAAAAGTCCCATGATGATCGGCGTCGTAATATAATATGGCAGGTTCGCCACCACTTTGACCGGCTTTCCGTTGTTCTCTTCGTCTGCAAGCTTCTTAAGATCCAGCTTCAATACATCTTCATTGATGACACGTACATTGTCATATCCGCTTAATGTATCCTCCAGGATCGGGATCAGGTTCTTATCGATCTCCACTGCAATCACTTTGCCCGCCGCCTGCGCCAGATACTGCGTCATCGTACCGATTCCCGGTCCGATCTCCAGTACCATATCATCCTTCGTGATATTTGCCGACTGTATGATCTTATCTAATACATGCGTATCGATCAGGAAATTCTGACCGAACTTTTTCTGAAATGAAAAATTATATTTCTGCAGAACTTCTATCGTGTTCTGCGGATTACCTAACGTTGGTTCTTTCATGATTCCTCCCACGTATGAACTTATTTCCTAACTTTCCACTACAATTCAGGTCTTTTCAGACATACTCTGGTGTGTAAACTGTAGCGATTATTCCTCATTATACAATAATTTTACGGAGATTAATAGCAATAAAAAATGAAATATGTATAAATATATAAATGGAAACACACACAATTTTAGTTTCCATACCAAAGGAACTCATATCCACTTAATCTTATATCTTTCAATTCTGTCTTTTCACCCGTCAACAGATTACGGTACATCCCTTTTTCCTGCATCCATGCTGTCTTCTCCTGATTGCTGAAGTTGAATATTCCAAAGAATCTTCTCCCTTTATATTCCCGCAATACACACAGGATACTGTCGTCATGTACATCATATGTATACACATCTGCATCTTTATCAAATGTTATCTCCTGTCTGCGAATCTTTTCCAACCGGTCAAGTGTCTGAAATATGTTTCCCTGAACCGTTGTGACATCTTCCTTATCCTCAGCGAGTTCCCACGGTAACTTTCCCCGGTGGATATATCTTGAATCAGCACATTTTTCCGGATCGTTCTTATAACTATAATCGTTCACCTGTCCCAGTTCGTCACCACTATATAACATTGGGATCCCTGACTGGGTCAACATATATGCATGCAGCATGATATCTTCTCTAACTGCTGCGTTCATTGCTTCTTCATCGTGTTCAAATCCGGCTTTTTCCCGTGAAATAATCATTCAGATAACGTTTATGCGGAATTTCTTTTATTCCCCATGGCCTCATCGTCTCATAATCCAGTCCCCATCCGATATCGTCATGGCAGCGCAGATAATTTAAGAATACATATTGCTTTGGCAGCTGGTTCACAATATCCATCTGTTTTTTCAGCAGCCGGATATCACCTGTTGCTATACTGTTCCAGGTCGTTGCCATAGTCGTCACATTATAAAACATATGACATTCCGGCTTTTCAACCGTTCCAAAATACGGCACAACTTTTTCGGGTTCCATTACAACCTCTCCCAGAAGCAAAACACCCGGGCATACAATTTCTGCTATCATGCGCATCATACGGACAATTGTATACACCTGTTTCAGATTTCTACATGTAGTTCCAAGTTCTTTCCAGATATACGGCACCGCATCGATTCGTACAATATCTATCCCCTGATTTGTCAGATACAGAAAGTTATATATCATCTCATTAAATACTCTCGGATTACGATAATTCAGATCCCACTGATACGGATAAAATGTTGTCATCACCTAATGACCGGTTTCCGGAAGATACTGTCATTTTTCTTTTCTCTTTTTTCCATTTTCTTTTGTTCCTTCCTCTAAAGAATCTTCCTATGTACTATTTTCCTGTAAAAAATGCAGAAGAAACTGCTTGTCAGCAGCTTCTCCTGCATTTACAGGTTCTTGTATTCTATTCTTCTCCCACCAGATGCATCTGGTACGCCTTGAATTCTCCCATCTCTACAGGCATCGGGATTCCTGCTTCCATAAGTGCTGCGCCATTATAAGTCTTTCCTGTTTCCGTATCACGATAAACCGCACTGCATTTCAATCCCTGAAGGTTTACATAATTCACAGTCATATTTCCATGAATCTCCTGCATCACTACATTCAGCAGTACTTCTTTCTGATCTTCTGATACGAATGCCCATGCTGCATATTCTTCCTTCGACGGATCAGACAAACGGTAATAAAGTCCCGTCTGGATCAGCGGTGCGAACTTCCGATATTCTTCTACCTGTGACCGGATCTCTTCTTTTTCTTCTTCAGAAAGTTTTCCGAGATTCAGTTCATATCCAAATGTTCCAGCCATTGCCACTACTCCTCTGGTATGCAGAGATGTAATTCTTCCTGTCTGATGATTCGGTACTGCCGATACATGTGAACCTACAGCGGATATCGGATAGCCAAACGATGTACCATACTGGATCTGTAATCTGTCCAATGCATCTGTATTATCACTGCACCAGATCTGTGACGTATAATACATCATTCCGGCGTCAAATCTTCCGCCGCCGCCACTGCATCCTTCGATCAGCAGATCTGGATATCTGGTTACGATTCTTTCCAGAAAGTCATACAGACCAATAACATAATCATACATAACCCTGCCCTGATCTTTCGTTCCCCTCGAAAATACATCCATCAAACTACGGTTCATATCCCATTTCACATACTCAATATTTCCCTGGTCCAATACTTTGCAGATCTGATCAAATATATGGTCTACAACTTCCTTTCTGGAGAAATCCAACACCAGTTGGTTTCTTGCATGAACCGGATTTCTTCCTGGGATTGTAAGTGCCCAATCCGGATGTTCTCTGTACAGATCACTGTCTTCTGAGATCATCTCCGGCTCTATCCAGATTCCGAATTTTACCCCAAGATCATTGATCTTCTGTATCAGACTTCCCAGTGTTCCGCCAAGCTTCTTCTCATTAACAAACCAGTCACCAAGACCGCTGTTATCATCATCACGTTTTCCAAACCATCCGTCATCCAGCACCAGCATATCAATGCCTACATTCTTTGCTTCTTTTGCCAGTTCATATAAGGTATCGCCGTCAAAATCAAAGTACGCTGCTTCCCAGCTGTTCACCAGGATCGGACGGATACTTTCTTTATACTTTCCTCTGCAGATATGCTGTCTGATACAGCGGTGCAGATTCTGCGAAAGCTGGTTCATTCCACTTCCCGAGAATGACAGGAGCACTTCCGGTGTATAAAACACCGATCCTGTTTCAAGCGGATAAGAAAACATCTCATCCTGCAGGCCAAGAAGTGCACGTGTCTGACCGAACTGGTCTTTCAATGCCTCTCCCTTAAAATTCCCACTATACACAAATGACATTGCATAGCAGTTTCCGCAGCTGTCTGTTGTATGTTCATCTGCAAGGATCATCATCGGATTATACTGATGGCTTGAAGTTCCTCTTACACTTCCGATCACATGGCTTCCATGCGTAACTGGTTCTCTCTGCATCCTTCTTTCCATCGCATGTCTTCCGTAAAATGTCAGAAGATCATATTTACCATAAAGAAAATCAAGACACGCAGACTGTGCTTTCTGGATAAAAATCTTTCCATCACCATGATAAGCAATCTTTGCACTTCTGGTGATCACATCATAGTCCGGAAGTACACCATACAGAAGTGTTACTTCTACTCCTGTAACCACATCTTCCATTGTAATCTCAAGTGTCTGACTTTCTGTCTCTTCCGCATAGACTGCCGGAAGTCCCGGAATCTTATATTTCCCATTAGAAATCTGATGTGAACGGTATCGAAGATCACACGCTGTACTTCCGTCTGCATTTTCAATTATCAGAGCCACACTTCTGTAATCCCCGGTTCCGTAACACGGATACTCCTGAGGGAGTGCATCCATCGAATAGGTTCTGTCACTTCCGGCATCATACGGATTGCCTGAAAATCCTCTGTCATAATATGTCAGAAGATAATCCATACAGCTTCCATCTGTCTTCTTTCCATAATACAGATGAAGAAGGAATCCAAAACGGTCTACCTGCATCTGATATGTTGTATTTTTTGTCTGTATTGTAAATGTCCTGTCTGCTTCACAGTAAACAATTCCCATTTCTTTGTCTCCTTTTTATGTCTCAAGTTCTATTTGCATTCCGATTATTTTACGGCTCCATTCACCACGCCATTCAGAATATGTTTCTGACAGATCAGATAAAAGATCAGGATTGGCAGAAGTGCCAGCAGGTACGAAGCAAATGCCAGATTGTAGTTCGTTCCAAACTGTGTCTGGAAATTAAGCTGTGCAAGCGGCAATGTATTCTTTCCGGTTCCTGACATGATAACCAACGGTGTCATTACATCATTCCATGTTCCGAGTGCTGTCAGAACCGCTACTGTCGCATGCATTGGTTTCATAATTGGAAAGATAATTTTCCAATAAGTTGTCCATGTACTTGCTCCGTCCACACATGCTGCTTCTTCCAGTGCCATCGGAATATTCGTCAGATATCCGGAATACAAAAGCACATTCATCGGCATATAAAAGACCAGATATAAGATAATAACTCCGGCTCTGTTCGCAAGTCCCATCTGCGCCGTCTGTTTTACCACCGGCATCATCAGGATTGCAAATGGTACGAACATACCGCTGACAACGTAAAAATAAATGAATTTATAAAATTTGCTATGTGCCTTATTTCGTGCAATTGCATATCCAAGCAGTGAGTGGATCAGAATGGCAAACACTACCGTCACGATCGTGATCAGCAGGCTGTTTCCCAGTGAATTCCAGAAATCCGTTACTTTCATTGCCTCTGCAAAATTACTCAGGCTGAAATGCTTTGGAAGCGATAATATTCCCGCAATATCATTTGTCATCTCCGAAGGCTTCTTCAGTGCAATGACAACGGTCATATATAACGGAAATATGACAGTGATCACCCCTGCGATCAAAAGAATCGTTACAGGCCAGTTTATTCTTTCTTTCCCAACTTTTTTCATTACAACTGTTCCTCCTTCTTACCGGTGATGGTCATCTGTGCTACCGAGATCACTACGATCACAATAAAGAAAATGACTGCATTCGCACTCTGGAATCCGAACTGACCGCCGCTCATTCCGTTATTATAGATCAGGTATGAAATAGATTCTGTACTCTGGGCAGGACCACCTTTGGTCAATGCCATGATCTGGTCGAATACCATCAGGAAGTTTTTTACACTCAGAACCATATTAATAGAGAAAAATGGAATGATAAGTGGAAATGTCAGGTTCTTGAATTTCTTCCATCCTGTGGCACCGTCAATGGCTCCTGCTTCATACACATCCTCCGGAACCGTCTGAAGTCCCGAAATATAAATGATTGTATTCATTGCGATCGACTGCCATGCACACACGATCACGATTGCAATCCATGCAAGCTTTGTATTCGAAAGCATACTGGAGCTAAATGTCTCACTTCCGATCATTTTTCCAAACGCCGGAAGAATATAAGTAAAGAAGTAGTTGAAAATATATCCTACCACCAGTGCTCCCAGTACATTCGGGATAAAATATGCACCCCTTAGTGCACTTTTGAACTTAATCTTACTGTTCAATCCGAGTGCCATCAGAAGACTCAGTACATTTGTCAGGATTGTCGCCGCAATTGCCAGTTTAAATGTAAAGATATAGGAGCCTCCGACTCTGGAATCCGTAAACAGATCCTTATAATTCCGAAGTCCTACCCAGTCATAACTTCCATAACCTTTAAAGTTGGTAAAACTATAGATCACTCCTTTGATCAGCGGCAGCGTATTGAAGCAGAAAAATAATGCAACAATCGGAATCGTGATCAGAAGAAATGTCCGCTTTCTATCATTTAATTTATTCTTTTTCATCGTACTAACTCCTTGAATTTCCGTATTACCAGTAACTTTTTTCTCTTAGTTATTATGAGATTTCTCGTAATCCTCAACTTTACGGATAATATCACGATTGTATCTTACCCAGTCTGTATCGAATTTTTTAAGAAATGCTTTTGGATCTTTTTTCATCAGAAATGTCTGGATCTGTGCGTCTACCGCCATTTCCGATGGATAATAATGATCCTGGAAATCAGACATCTTTCCTTCTTTTATGTATTTTTTCATTCCATCAAGTGTTGATGCCAGTTCAAAATCTCCTTCTTTACAAGGGACTGCTTTCTGATCGTCCAGATACGCCTGTACGTTTTCATCTTTCAATAGAAAATCTAACACTTCATATGCTGCCTCTTTGTTCTTGCAGTCTTTCATGACGCAGAACTGAAGATCTATTCCTGAGTTCAACTGATTTTCTTCCGTGTTATTACTTGCCGGCATTACAAACGAATCAATCTCCATATCCGGATTCACCGTCTGGATCTGTGGAATTGCGTAACTTCCGATTGTATACATTGCAGATTCACCTTTTGCAAATGCTGTACATGCTCCGTTGTAATCATATGCAAACGGGTCATCCGGTCCATACGGAAGTAGTTCCAGCATACGTTCCGCTACTTCTTTATATTCTTTCGAAAATGTTGTCTTTCCACGATTCACCTGTGCACATACATCTGCCGGTGCAAGGTCTACCGCGATCGCATTCCATGGTGCAAGGCAGGTCCATGTATCTTTAAATCCAAAATAAAATGGCTGGATTCCTTCATCCTGCATTTCCTGACACAGGCTCATGAGTTCATTCCATGTTGTCGGAATCTTCCATCCATGTTTTTCGAACATTGCTTTGTTGTAAAGAATTCCTGCTGCATTTGCCGCATACGGGACTGCATAAGTTCCCTTTTCCGGAACAAACTCCAGGTTTTTATCAATTTCTTTGTATGCTTCTTTGATATCATCCAGTCCCTTGTAGTCTGAGATATCCATCAACATGTCCGAATCAATAAAGTTCGAATAGCTTACCTCTCCTCCGATTCCGATGATATCCGGGTTATCCTCGCGAATAAATCTTGTCTTCAAAACAGTCATTGCATCATTCGGAGATTCAATCGTAAGATGAATATCATCATGTGTGCGGTTGAATTCTTCTTCTATTTTCTCAAAAGTTTTTACTGCTTCCGGTTTATACTGCACAAGTTCTATTTCTGTCTTTCCTGTCTCTTTTTTCTGTCCGCATCCTTGCAGCATCATAGCCCCAGCCATCGTAAGAACCAGTCCGGCACTTACCAGTTTCCTGTACTTCCTATGCATGTTCCAAAACTCCTTTTTACTCCGTTCCTTCCTGATTTTGAACCTTTCCCGGGATATTTATCTGTTTTCATCGTCAGGTTTTTGCTTTTCATCTATTACAAATGAATTGTAACATATCATAATGCGTCTATAAATATCTTGATTTTATATGTTTTATAGTAAAATGCAACTTTTCCCGTTATATATTGAAGTCATCTAGCATTTTGGTATATACTGATGAAAAAGGAGGTGTCGTATGAGTGACATTTTATTTTCTGTTTTTCCAAATGAGAATTTTGTAGATATCGGTTTGTATCAGTACGGCTGGGAACAGTGTGAACCTTCACATTCTTTCGGACCTGCTGCCAGAAATCATTATGTCTTTCATTATGTAATATCCGGCACCGGTACCTTAATGGCCAATGATTCTTCTGGTAACACGATAGAATATCAAATAAAAAGCGGACAGGGTTTTATGTTATTTCCTAATCAGATCAATACTTATATTGCAGATCAGGATCTGCCATGGGAATATACCTGGGTTGAATTTGACGGACTCCGCGCTAAAGAGATTGTTTCTACCGCCGGACTCAGTCCCGATCATCCGGTCTATCACGCCGGTTCAAAAGACCTTCGCAATGAAATGATGAACGAAATGCTATATATTGCCCGGCATCCGGGTTCTTCTTCCGAGTCGCCATTTCATATGATCGGCCATTTATATCTGTTTTTAGATTATTTCATGCGTTCCGCTGCTACCGTGCGCATGAATCAGAGTGGAAAGATCAGGGATTTTTACATAAAAGAAGCTTTATCTTATATTGAACAGAATTTCCAGAACAATATTACGATTGAAGATATTGCAGCCTTTTGCGGTCTGAACCGGAGTTATTTTGGGAAAATATTTCACGATACCATCGGAAAATCGCCACAGGAATTTCTGATTAGTTACCGTATGACAAAAGCTGCCGAACTTTTGAAGTTAACATCTCTGTCTATTGCTGATATCGGGAATGCTGTAGGATATCCAAATCAGTTACATTTTTCCAGAGCATTTAAGAATGTCTATGGGACTTCGCCAAGAAGCTGGCGGAATACTAATAAGTTGGAACCCGATTAATCTCTTGCATACTATGGTATGACAAAAGGACGTATGAAAAAACTTTCGTTTTTTCATACGTCCTTCCTGTTTTCATATTCACACTATCCACAAATCTTATCGATCCATGCGAATAACTCTTCCAGGTCGTAGTCTCCGGCATGCGGCATCTCTATCTCCTGATGCCAGTGTTCCAGAACGTCTTTGATATCGCCCCGGTCGTCCTGTATGGTCCGGCCTGTGAAGCTCTGTATCTGCAACGGGAGACTGTGTATGTATTCTACAATTTCGTAATTATTAAACATATTACTCCTTTTGAGGACATTACTTGTCCACGATTTCCCCCGCAATTATCTGCATGGCTTCCACAATTTCCGCAATCTGTTCTTTCATGATCCCGTCCATGTGAATACCTCCGGTGCACACCACGGTCGTTTTCTTTCCTGCCGATACTTTTTCAGCAAGATAACGGCATACTTCCTCGTCCTTATGCCCCGTCACGTTCAGTACCGATGCCGTGCTGCTCATCTTGCCGCTACCGTCAAGAGACGGTCTTGGAATTGCAAGGACGGTACAGCCTATATGTGGGCATTCCCCACCGCTTACTAATATGTGGTAATCATCGCCGAGTCTGCGAACTTCCACACAGATTTCAGTAAATGTCAGCTTTTTCTTTATTTCCCAGAAGTTATCGGTCTCCATACTGTGACACTCCCTTCTCTACACAAGTCCGGTCCATCGACGGTATTCTCTCGCCTCTATCCCGAACGGTTCCACCAGCTTTGCCGCAATATGATATGTCATCTCTTCGATATTCTCCGGCTGATGGTAAAATGTCATCATCGGCGGAATGATCCGGATCCCCGGAATCGTCGCAAGTTCGGAAAGGTTACGCAGATGTATCGCACTGAGCGGAGTCTCTCTTGCTGCAAGGACCAGTGTCCGCTGTTCCTTGATCGTCACATCTGCCGCTCGCAAGATCAGATTGTCTGCATAGCCGCTGTGGATACCTGCCACAGTCTTCATACTGCATGGAACGATCAGCATTCCTTCCGTACGGAAGGATCCGCTTGCCGGTCCGGCTCCGATATCTTTTGTATCACATACCTGATCTGCAAGTGCTTCGATTTCTTCTACTGTGTCTTTTGTTTCCTGCTGTAATGTAATTTTCGCACTGTCACTTAAGATCAGAATGGATTCATAGTCTGAATCCTCCCGGATAATCTGCAGACACATTTTCAGAATCGGAAGACCACTCGCACCGGTTGCCGCCACAACTATGCGTTTTCTGTCCTTTTTGTCTTTTCTGCTTTTCGTCAGAAGACATTCCTTATCTTCTCTACTCTCCCTGCACATCTTATTTCACCCAATGCTCTGGATCTACATCCATGAACTGTGCACGCTTGAATCTGTCTTTCTGATCATACGGAACAGTACAGTCGAAGATTGTCTTGCATGCGATTCCGTGATCGCGGATACTGCCGGAGCAGCTCGGATCGTTGGACGGATCCAGCGGATGGCATCTGACTCCTGGAATTGTGATGATATCCGCATCTCCCTGAAATCTTGTATTCATCGCCCACAGTACATCGTTCATATCGAAGCAGTCTACATCTTCATCAACCAGGAATACATGTTTCAGCTCACTGAATGCAGAGAATGCCAGAAGTGCTGCCTGTCTCTGTCTTCCTTCATCACTGGCCGTAAGCTTCTTAAACTGCAGAACGGCCATATATTTTCCGCCGCCCGGTGAAGCGCAATATACGTTCTGAAGTCTTCCAGGCATTGCCTTTTCCACCATTCCGTAAATGCTTGCTTCCGTCGGGATCCCGGCCATAGATACATGTTCCTCACTCGGTCCGATACAAGTCTGCATGATCGGGTTCTTTCTGTGTGTTACAGCTGTTACTTTGATCATCCAGCACTGGTCACTTGCCGGTCCTGTGTATCCCGGGAATTCCGGCATTGCGTATCCGGTATGGCTGTTCTGATCTTCCTGTACTCTTACATTCGGAACAACTTCCCCTTCGATCACATACTCCGCATTGGCGATCGCACGTTCATTTACCGTCAGGCATTTGCAAAGTCTGACCGGTTCACCCCTGAGGGCACCTGCAACTGCAAGTTCATCATATCCCATCGGTGTTGTTGGCGGCTCAAAGCAAGAGCCGATCTCAATTGCAGGATCTACTCCGATACTGATCGAGATTGGCAGACGCTGTCCAAGCTCTTCTGCTCTTTCTGCCATTGCTCCGATGTGGCGTGCACCCGGTGTAAAGAAGATCGATAATTCATCTTTCCCCTGGATGCAGAGTCTGTGGATCGTCACATCACTTACTCCGGTATCCGGATGCGATGCGTAGCACATTCCAAGCGTAATATACGGACCCGCATCTACCGGCGTATTCGTCGGTGCCGGTACTAATTTGTATAAGTCAAAATCCGGATCTGTCGCTTTGTGTACAACTTCCTGACAAGGTGCTGCTTCTTCTGTCAGCACCGGCGGGATCGGGTTATCCACGCTGTGATATAATTTCTTTCCGAGATCTTTCGGATCACATTCCAGCAATGCACCGACTCTTGTTCTGCTCGCAAGCACGCCGATCGCAACTCTTGCTCCCGGATGTCCTTTTACATTGTTAAATATCATTGCCGGTCCTTCTTTGGTCGGACGCATAACGGTTCCGCCCGCCCCGACATGACGGTATACACCGGAAAGCTCTGCCATCGGCTCGACTTCCACATCTGTTTCAATCAGCTGTCCCGGCATATCTTCTAACATTTTTAATGCACTTCTGAGATCTGTGACTTTTGCTGCCATAAAATAATCCTCCTGTTTTTTCATTCTTTATTGAAATCATTACTCATACTCTTTATTCCAATTTTAAGGATTTTCAGATGCAAAATCAATTCTACTTATGCTATAATTGATTCCAAAATGGAATGAATTGCAAGAAATTTTCGCACAATATAAGGAGACCTCAGATATGACATTTGATCAGATTCAGTATTTTATTGCCATCGCTGAATGCAATACCTATTTTGACGCCGCAGAAGAACTAAATATCTCGCAGTCTGCACTTTCAAAACAGATCATAAAACTAGAGAAAGAACTTGGCGTCGCCCTGCTCGACCGTTCCCGCCGCAAGGCCTCCCTTACCCCCGCCGGAGAGACCTTTTACCAGGACGCCCTGGCCCTTCGCCGGCAGTATGAGATCATGAACAGACACATGAAGAAGTACCAGATTTGCACGGGAAATAAAAATGAACTCCGAGTCGGAACACTGCCGATCCTGACACAGTACGGACTGACCGCACATTTCCGTCAGTTCACCGAATCCCATCCGGACATTCATCTCATTCTCGATGAAGTCGAAGAAAATGACTTAAAAAAAGGACTGCTATCCAGCCAGTATGACCTTATTATCTGCCGGGAACAGATGATAGCCGATCAGAGCGACATTTCTTCCGTCTATCTTGCGGACGATGAACTGGTCACCGTCCTTCCCGTTGGACATCCGCTTGACGGACCCGTATCACTTTCCGCTCTTGCAGACGAGTCATTCATCCTGATGAACCGCTACACCTCCGTCTATCAGATCTGTCAGGCACTGTTCGCAAATGTGCCGGTCCACCCACAGATTCTAAGAACCGGACGTGTCGAATCGATCATCAGCGCCGTTGCCATCGGGGAGGGCGTAAGCCTCCTTCCATACAGTAACTTCAAGCTCTTTCATCATGAGCACGTAAAGACACTGCCGCTTACGCCTCCGGTAAAGCTTCCTGTCGTAATTGCCGGCACGAAAAAACGGATAAATTCCTCTATCTGTCAGGAATTCATCCGTTGTATGACGGAACATTAAGTTTTGTAACCGGATTGCCCAGATCATCAATTTGTTGATTTCACATTTCATAGCATGCTATGGTAATTTTGTATGTTTTTAGCGTATTTTGTCAGCTACAAACGGTACATATCTCTGGCATTTTTCTCCGTCTGTTCGACTACTTCTTCATACGTAATGCCCTTTAATTCCGCAATCTTCTCCGCCACATAACGGATATAAGCAGAATTATTGCGCTTTCCACGGTTTGGTTCCGGCGCCATGTACGGGCAGTCCGTTTCAAGTACGATTGATGTCAGCGGAATATTTTCCACTACTTCCTTCAACTTCTTCGCATTCTTGAACGTTACCACTCCGCCAACGCCGATGTAAAATCCCATCTTGATATATTCTTGTGCCATTTCTTTTGAATAAGAATAACAATGGATCACGCCGCTTAGTCCTTTCGCATGCTCCTTCATAATCTCCATGGTATCTGCCGCTGCCTCCCGGCTGTGGATCAGAACCGGAAGATCCAACTCTCTTGCCAGTTCCAGCTGCCGTATGAACCATTTTTTCTGCACTTCTCTCGGCTCATTGTCCCAGTAATAATCCAGACCGATCTCGCCTACCGCAACCACTTTCTCCTCTTTAAACAGCTCTTTCATCTGTGCAAAGGTCTCTTCATTCAGGCTTCCGACCTCATCTGGATGAATCCCGACTGCCGCATATACAAATGGATACTCCTTTGCAAGTGCGATAACCTTTCTGCATGAATTGTATGTTGCACTGACATTTATAATTGTGCCAACGCCCTGCTCTTCCATAGAATTCAGCAATTCTACTCTGTCCTCATTAAACTGCTCATCGTCATAATGTGCATGTGTATCAAATATCATATATCCCTCCGGGGACGGAGGATTTTCAAAAATAATGTCTTAAATCCTCCGTCCCAAATCAAAAATGTCCTGTCCCCAGTATCCCAATATTTATCCCATCTTTTCCACACGTTATCCCAAGGAATTTCATGGTTATCCCACCCTTATCCCAAGGTTTTCCACATACTTATCCACATCATGTGGATAACTTGTGTAACAGATACTGTATATAGATGTCGGATATTGGAGATATATATCAAACAAGGACGGTGATTCCAAAAATCCTCCGTCCTCATTTTCATTCTTTCATATACAAAGCCAACTATTATCAACCAGTTTCTTTGTATCTTTCTATACTTACATTAGCAGATCTCTGCACCGGCCGGCATATTTTTCTCCGGTGTCATAAGTGCCAGGTTGCCTTCTGCGTCTTCCGCACACAGTAACATACCTTCAGATAATACTCCGGCGAGTTTTGCAGGTTTTAAGTTCACAAGAACCATAACCTTCTTACCAACCATCTCTTCTGCTGAGTAATGTTTCTTAATTCCGGATACGATCTGTTTTACTTCGCTTCCGATCTTAACCTGTGAGCAGAGAAGTTTCTTAGATTTTTTCACTTCTTCGCAGGCAATGATCTCACCAACCTGGAACTGCATCTTTCCGAAGTCATCGAATGTGATCTCTGGTTTTGCTTCGATGTCGATCACTTCTTCGTCAGCTTCTTCTTTTGCCTCTTCCTTCTCTTCTACATGTGGATGAAGTTCTTCTACTTTCTTCATTACTTCATTGACGTCCAGTCTTGCGAAAAGGATTTCTGGTTTCTCTGTTACTTTTCCATCACCAAGCTGAGCAAGAATCTTCTCAGATGTTTCTGGCATGAAGGATTCCAGAAGTTTTGCTCCTGCTTTGATGCTCTCGATCAGGTTGTAGAGAACTGTCTCCAGACGATCTTTCTTAGCCTCGTCTTTTGCAAGTGCCCATGGCATTGTCTCATCGATGTATTTGTTGCAGCGTTTGAACAGTACGAAGATCTCTGTGATTGCATCTGCGACACGCAGTTCATCCATCTTCGCATCGACTCTCTTCGGAGTATCTTCTGTAACAGCCTTAAGATCTGCATCGACAGCCTTTTCTTCTTCTGTCTCGGCAACACCCTTATCTGTTACAACACCGCCGAAGTATTTATTTGTCATGGAAATAGTTCTGTTTACCAGGTTCCCAAGTGTATTTGCAAGGTCAGAGTTCATACGCTCTACCATCAGCTCCCATGAGATTACACCATCATTTTCAAATGGCATCTCGTGAAGTACGAAGTAACGTACTGCATCTACTCCAAAGAAATCTACCAGTTCATCTGCGTAAAGTACATTTCCTTTGGACTTACTCATCTTACCGTCGCCCTGCAGAAGCCATGGATGTCCGAATACCTGTTTTGGAAGTGGAAGATCCAGTGCCATCAGGAAGATTGGCCAGTAAATCGTGTGGAAACGGATGATATCTTTTCCGATCAGATGAAGGTCTGCAGGCCAGTTCTTGTTGAACAGCTCTGTGCTGTTGCCGTCACAGTCATATCCGATTCCTGTGATATAGTTGGTCAGCGCATCAAGCCATACGTATACGATGTGTTTTGGATCGAAGTCTACCGGGATTCCCCACTTGAAGGATGTTCTGGATACACACAGATCCTGAAGTCCCGGAAGCAGGAAGTTGTTCATCATCTCATTTTTACGGGATACAGGCTGAATGAACTCTGGATGCTCATTGATGTAGTTGATCAGTCTGTCTGCGTATTTGCTCATCTTGAAGAAATATGCTTCTTCTTTTGCAGGCTTACACTCACGTCCGCAGTCTGGGCATTTGCCGTCTACTAACTGAGACTCTGTCCAGAAAGACTCACACGGAGTACAGTACATTCCTTCGTAAGCTCCTTTGTAAATATCTCCCTGATCGTACAATTTTTTGAAAATCTTCTTAACCTGTGCTTCATGATCTTCGTCTGTTGTACGGATGAATTTGTCATAAGAAGTGTTCATCAGATCCCAGATCTTCTTGATCTCGCATGATGCATTGTCAACGAATTCCTTTGGTGTAACACCTGCTTCGTCTGCTTTCAGCTCAATCTTCTGTCCATGTTCGTCTGTTCCTGTCTGGAAGAATACATCGTATCCCTGACTTCTTTTATATCTTGCGATGGCATCTGCCAGCACGATCTCGTATGTGTTACCGATGTGCGGTTTGCCTGATGCATAAGCGATTGCTGTTGTAATATAATATTTTCCTTTATTACATTTTTCACACATGTCTTTTTCTCTCCTTTTATGTTTACCGGATATATTTCCTTCGCAGAATCTGAATATCTACATAACCTGCTGCCTGCAGGCTTTGGCTGCCAACAGATTTCTTTTCTATATAAACAAAAAATCTTCCCTGAATTCACTCCTCATAACTTCTGTTACAATTCATAAATCTCAGGGAAGACGAAAATCCGTGTTACCACTTCCATTCACTGCCAGTCTCGCAACTGATAGTCTCTGCGGGTGAAGCTGTTCACTCCACCTCACCGCTGTAAAGGGCGGAGCCCTTCGTGAACTTACATCTTTATCAATGCTCATCCACACCGCTCAGTAAGCCATCTTCTGTAACGTTCCACCTATCCCTCTCAGCAGCACACTGCGGCATCCTCACCGGCAGTTCACGGGATTCTCTGTAAGATTTCCTGTTACATACTCTCTTCATCACTGCGTTTGTCATATATCCACTCGTAATTTAAATCGTAGCATATAAGCGGGCGGGATGTCAAGGACTACAGACTGTACTCATCAATCTTCTGCAATTCTTCCTCTGTAAATGGCGCACTGTGTATTGCTTTTATATTATCCAGGATCTGCTGCGTTTTTGATGCACCGATCAGGACACTGGTAACTTCTTTTTTCTGAAGAAGCCAGGCAAGTGCCATATCCGCAAGCTTCTCACCACGCTGAGCCGCCAGTTCATTTAACTTACGAATCTGTTCCATACGCTCTGCGGTAAGAATACTTTCTTTCAAAAATCTTCCGTCCTTTCGAATACGGCTGTCTTCCGGGATCCCATTGAGATAACGGTCCGTCAACTGTCCCTGTGCCAGAGGACTGAATGTAATGAGTCCTTTTTTCAGATTGCCGGTCATATCCTTTAATCCATTCTTTTCTACTGTTCTGTCAAATATAGAATAACAGTTCTGATTGATCACAAACGGGCATTTCAGATCTTTCAGGATCGCTGCTGCCTGTTCCAAAGTCTCTCCATCATAATTTGAAAGTCCTACATAGAGTGCCTTTCCCTGACAAACAGCTGTTGCCAGAGCTCCCATTGTCTCCTCAAGCGGTGTCTCCGGATCCATTCTGTGGTGATAGAAAATATCCACATAATCCAGTCCCATACGTTTCAGGCTCTGATCCAGGCTCGCCAGCAGATATTTGCGGCTGCCCCAGTTGCCGTAAGGGCCTTCCCACATATCAAATCCGGCCTTTGTCGTAATGATCAGTTCATCACGATATGGCATCAGATCTTCTTTTAATATTCTGCCGAAATTTTTCTCCGCACTTCCGTAAGCCGGACCGTAATTATTGGCAAGATCAAACTGTGTGATACCATTATCAAATGCTGTGAAGCAAAGCTGCCTCATATTTTCATAATCGGATGCATCCCCAAAATTATGCCATAAGCCAAGCGAAATCTTGGGAAGCAGTAATCCGCTTCTTCCACAGCGGTTATATTCCATGATGTTGTATCGTTCTTTTGCAGGTGTATACATATATTGCCCTCCTTGCACCGTAGATGATTCCCCGGTGTGCTATGAATGAATTTAAAATTTTCATGTTTAGTATACTTCTCTGTTTTTCGTCCTGCAAGTCAGACTGATCACATTATTTTATATTTTTTAACGGCACCTATATTTCGTGTTCTTCACAATTACAGATCTGAAGTGCCGCTCTATTTTCCACCAAATATAACCAGGCCATATTCGAGCGGACACCGGATATCATCTTCTAATTTTTTCTTATATTTTCCCATCATTCATATATGCTTCCACTTTTCACATCATTGACGCTTCTTCCCAGAAAGCTTATAATATTCTCGTTATTTACAGAAACTATACATAAGATTGGGGAATTTATTATGACCAGAAGACAATATTTCACCGCCGGTTTCAAGGACGGAATACCGATCTGTCTTGGATACATAGCGGTTTCATTTACATTTGGGATCATGGCAAAAAAAGTCGGAATTTCGATCTTTGATGCGGTTCTGATCTCTCTTACCAATGTGACCAGTGCCGGGCAGTTTGCAGGGCTGTCACTGATCGCATCGACCGCTTCTTATATAGAGATGGCCATCACACAGCTTATCATCAACTTAAGATACTGTCTGATGTCCTGTGCGCTTTCGCAGAAGATTGATCCGGAAGCGCCGCTGTTCCACCGTTTTCTCATTGCTTACGGTGTGACCGATGAGATCTTCGGCGTCACAGTTTGCAAGGGTGGAAAACTGAGTCCGTTTTATTCTTACGGGGTTATATTTATCTCTGTATTCGGATGGGTATTCGGTACATTTCTTGGAATCCTGTCCGGTAATATATTACCGGCTCGTGTTGTCAGTGCATTAAGTGTCGCACTTTATGGTATGTTTCTGGCGATCATCATTCCGCCGGCCCGTAACAACCGTGTACTCGCAGGTGTTGTTGTCATTTCCATGGCAGCCAGCTTTTTATTTGACAAAACACCCGGGCTTAGGAATATTTCATCCGGATTCCGTATTATCATCATTACTCTGATCATTGCAGGAATTGCGGCTTATTTCTTCCCGGTGAAAGAGGACGAGTACGATGAACTGGAAGAAGCTGGCGAATTGAGTGACAGTACAAAGGAGGCACACCATGAATCATAATATTTACATTTACATATTTGTGATGGCGGCAGTTACTTACCTGATCCGTATGCTTCCGCTGACGCTGATCCGCAAAGAGATTAAAAGCACGTATATCAAATCATTTTTATACTATGTCCCTTATGTGACGCTTGCTGCTATGACATTCCCGGCAATCCTCAGTGCCACTGCGAATATCTGGTCTGCACTTGCCGGATTTATCATCGCCGTATTTCTGGCCTACCGTGGCAAGAGCCTGCTGAAGGTATCCTTGTTCGCATGTCTCGGCGTCTTTATTGTTGAGCTGATTACCGGATTATAAGTCATATAAGTTACCGGAAGTTTATGATATTGGCTTCCGGTTATAAACAATGAATACATATTTGCAGGAAATCCCCATATAAATGATACAAATGATTTATATGGGGATTTTTATGCAAAAATTTCTCGAAAAATTTAAACGGAAGCCATTACTCTTTTTGCTTCCGTCTGCATCCGTACTTCTACTCCTTTTTCTTCTGTTCTTTCATTCTCAACAGAATGCGGATCAGGCATTTTCGAAATATACTTCTGAACTTTTCCGACAGGAAATCAGTGGAAATACAATTACTCTCCACTACACCTTAAAAGATCCCGAAAAATATGGCATAAAAAATGCGCCCATTTCCTATGGACAATGTACCACCGATCCCGAACTGGTCCGGTCTAGTGTAGATGCGGAACGGACCAGACTTCGCTCCTATAACAGAATATCTCTTTCCAAAGACAACCGTCTTACTTATGATGTGCTGAATGACTATCTGAATTCTGCCTATGATCTGTCCCCTTATACACTCTACGACGAACCACTTGCACCTCTCACAGGAACTCAGTCACAGCTTCCGGTCATCTTATCAGAATACCGTTTTTATGAGATCTCCGATATTGAAAACTATCTGCAGCTTCTTACTAAAACACCGGAATACTTCCGATCTATCCTGAATTTTGAACACACAAAATCCGAATCCGGCCTTTTTATGGCATCCTATACTGCCGACTCCATCATCAAAGAATGCCGGGATTTTGTTAATTTAAAAGAAAGCAATTATCTCTATTCTTCTTTCGTGGAACGGCTGGAAGAACTTGCTTCTGCCAAAGACGGTGTCCTTACCGAAAAACAGCGGGAAGCCTATACCCGGCAAAACAACGTTTACATAAAAAAATATATTTTTCCGGCCTATGAACAACTTATTTCCGGCTTGTCCGAACTCCGCAGTTCCGGCAAAAACAATAACGGGCTGTGCTATCTTCCGAATGGCCGGACTTACTACGAATATCTGGTAAGAAGTGAGACTGGTTCCTCACGCAGTATTGCAGAACTGCAAAACCTTACGAATGCACAGATTCTTTCGGATCTTACAGTTATGCAGCGAGTGCTGACAGAAGACTCCTCCTCTGGCTCATCTTCCGTAACCTCCGACATTTTCAGCTCACAAGGTACTCTACTCTCCGAATCTGATCCTGAAAAGATTTTATCCACATTATCAAACAAGATTACAAAGGATTTTCCACCATATCCACAGATTCATACACAGATCAAATACGTCCAGAAATCCATGGAAGAATACTTAAGTCCGGCTTTCTACATGATCCCGGCCATCGACAATACTTCCGAAAATGTAATCTACATTAACAAGGGGCACATCACCGACAACCTTTCTCTCTTCACCACCTTCGCCCATGAAGGCTACCCCGGACATTTATACCAGAATGTCTATTACGCAAGCCTTCATCCCAATCCAATCCGCTGTGTACTGAACTACGGCGGCTACACAGAGGGATGGGCCACTTACAGCGAGATGATGAGTTACTACTTTTCCACACTGACCAAAGAACAGGCCACAATATTTCAACGCAACTCTTCTGTCATTCTGGGACTATATGCACTTGCCGATATGGGAATTCATTATGACGGCTGGAAACTTGCCGATGCGGCAGCATTTTTCCACACTTATGGGATAACGGATGACGCGACCATTGAGGATATCTATGATCTGATCATTGCTGATCCGGCTAATTACTTAAAATACTATATTGGATATCTGGAATTTCTGGAACTTAAGAAAGATGCTGTGGATAAGTGGGAAGATAACTTTACGCAGATGCAGTTTCATAAGGCGGTTCTGGATGTTGGGCCGGCATCGTTTGATGTGATTCGAGCGTATTTATTTTAAAAATGGGACGGGGGATTTTTTAAAATCCCCCGTCCCATTTTATTAATTCGTATTACTAGCCGCAATCTTCACCTTACTCCAAAGATTACTGATCTCTTTCTTCGTCTCCTCATTATACTCAAAGACTTCATCATTCTTATTATCTGTTCTTGGTATATATGCATCAATTCCTTCGAACTCTCCGCCCTTGCCATACAGATCTTTCATAACCTTCTTATTCGCCGATGTATAACCTACATAACTTGAATTGTCATAAGCTCCGTCATAATCACTTGCATAATTGATAAATGCATGTGCAAGTTCCGGATTCTTCGCATTCTTCGGAATGACCATGGCGTCGGACCACTGGTTGGTTCCGCCTTCCGGCATGTAGTATCCCATGTTTTCATTCTCATTGATCACATATGTCGCATCTCCAGAATAGATCAGACCAAGTGCCTTCCTTCCCTGTGCCATGTTATCAATGATCTCATCGGTAACGATCTCCGGCTTCATGGTCTGTACACATTGAACCAGCCAGTTATACGCTTCCTGGATCTGGCTTTCGTCAGACGTATTCATCGAATATCCCAATGCCTTCAGTGCCATCATAAAGGAATCTCTCTCTGAGTCATACAGGTAGATGTCCCCTTTATATTTCTGATCCAGGAAAATGTTATAGCCTTCTTTTTCCAGGTCTTTGATGTCGACTTTTGTCTTATCGTACACGATTCCGACTGTTCCCCAGAAATACGGAACAGAATATTCATTCTCCGGATCATACGGAAGTCCTTTGACCGCATCATATAATTTATCCATACAGTTCAGTTTCGACTTATCCAATTTCTGTAAATATCCTTCGGAAATGAGTCTCTGGATCATATAATCACTTGGTACAAGAATGTCGTAAGCTTCTCCATTTGCAACCTTAATATACATCTGTTCATTCGAATCAAAATTTTCAAGAAGTACCGTTGCCCCTGTCTCTTTCTGGAAATCCTGGATAATATGTTCACCTACATACTCGCCCCAGTTGTAGATACGAAGCGTCTGCCCCTCGAATGGCAATGGCTCTTTCTTGTTATTATATGTCACAACTCCGGCTACGATCGCCAGTACACACGCAACCGCAACTGCCGATAACAGTACACTTCGTCTGCCGATGCTGTTTCTCTTCGCACGTTTTGCAAAAAGTGCCGGTGCAGCATTGATGATCACAAGTACGATCGTGATGATCACAACCACCAGTGTCGAGATTGCATTGATACTCGGGTTGACACGTTTACTCATTGTATACACCATGATACTTAAGTTCTTCACACCACGTCCGGTTACAAAGTAAGAGATGATGAAATCATCCACCGACATGGTAAATGCGATCAGCGCCCCGGCTACGATTCCCGGCGTGATCTGCGGCACGACAACTTTTGTCAGTGCCTGCCACGGTGTTGCACCTAAGTCCATCGCCGCATCTGCGAGGTTCGGATCAAGTGACTTGATCTTCGGCATTACCGATAACATAACATACGGTATACAGAATGCAATATGTGCCAGAAGCATGGTAACGTATCCTTTTTCCACATGGAATGTGATGAATAATAACATGAATCCGATCGCAGTTACGATCTCCGGGTTCATGATCGGCAGGTTATTCGCCTGCTCCATCAGGTCACGTATCAGTTTCTTCGACTTGCTGACTCCGATCGCTGCAATTGTTCCCGCTACTGTTGAGATAAATGTCGCAAGCAGCGCGATACTGAATGTCGTCGACAGTGCATCCATCATATCTGCCGATTCCAGCATATGCTTATACCAGCGCAGCGAAAATCCGGTAAAGCTTGTAAGTGATTTTCCATCGTTAAATGAGAATATAATCATGTACAGGATCGGAAGGTAGAAGAATACAACCGACAGTATCATAAGGATCTTCCCAATTGGACGTTTTCCCTTATTCATAACGATTATACCCCCTTTCCGCCCTGGTTACGAATCTCGATCTTACGGACAACCATCATAAGTACCATCATAATGACCGCCATGATCATGGAAATGGCACTTCCGAAGTTCCACTCTCCAACCGTAATGAACTGGTTCTCGATCATATTTCCGATGAGGAAATACTGACCGCCGCCGAGCAGCTTCGGTATGAAGAAAGAACTGACTGCCGGAAGAAATACCAGCGTAATCCCGTTGATGATTCCCGGCACGGAAAGCGGCAGTGTCACACGCTTAAATGTCTGCGCCGGGCTTGCCCCAAGGTCTGCACTCGCTTCCAGCAAGGAATTGTCCATCTTACTAAGTGACGTCTGGATCTGCAGGATCATGAATGGCAGAAAGTTATATACCATTCCCAAAAGCACTGCCCCTTCTGTATAAAGAAGTGATCCCTTTCCAAGTCCCACCATATGCAGGATTCTCTGGATCAGACCGCCGTCGCTTAAGAGTCCGATCCATGCATACGTTCTTACCAGCATGTTGATCCACATCGGGATCGTGATCACAAGGATCAGCGCATTCTGCTTCTTCTGCTCACTGCGCGCAATATAATATGCAATCGGATAGCCCAGCAACAGACAGATCACCGTTGTCTTCACCGCAATTACAATGGAACGCCAGAGGATCAATAAGAAATCCGGGTCGGTAAAAAATTTGGCATAATGTTCCAGTGTAAATGTGAACGATAAGATGCTGTTTCCCTGATCTGTCACGGAATAAAGTGCGATCAGGACCATCGGGAATACTAACATCAATATTGCCCACACGATATACGGAAATGCTAACTGTGAAAATTTCTTCATCTTAGAATACCACCTTCGGCATAACGTGGATATCTTCCGGGAAGAATGTCAGGCCGACCTCCTGTCCTTCCTCCGAATAATCCGTTGTATGGATCTTGAACTCACGTCCCGTAGTGGAAAATGTAATCTCATACACGCCTTCTGTTACTTCTTCCGGATCAAAATCATAGTCTACACTGATGTCCACACTCTGGTCTTCATCCGTCAGCTTCCATCCCTGTGCATTTGCCCAGGTCTTAAGATCTGTATCCAGTGCCTGAGATTCTGTGATCTCGTCTACCGTCTTGAAGAAGTTGAACGCCATAACACCTTCATTTGCCTTCTCATTCTTAACGAACGGCTGGTTGACTACGAAAATGGTTCTCTCGATGCTGGTTCCGTTTGAAGTGCTGAATGTAACCGGATACTGTCCTTCTTTTGCTTCCAGTTCATATTCAATATTTGCAATGGAAATGTACTCATCCGTCTCTGTCTCCCATGCCTGTGCATTCGACAGTGCGACGATTTCCTTATCATCCAGATTCTCTACATCTTCTACGTCTACATAGAAGTTGTTGGCACTGATCTTCTCGCTTCCGTCTTCACTGGTTACGTCATGATTGCGGATGACACGCATGTTGACCGTAACGCTCGTTCCCGGAACGGTCTCTACCATGATCTCATAGTGCACACCCTTGAACAGGACACTTAAGACTTCTCCCGTCATCTTTCCGTCTTTTACATCCACGATATCAATATCCTCCGGACGGATCACGACATCCACCGGCTCATTCTCCTTGAATCCATGATCCACGCAGTCGAATGTAATATCATCAAAACGAACCTTATAATCCTCAATCATCCTTCCGGAAATGATGTTGCTCTCTCCGATAAAGTTTGCTACGAAACGGTTCGTCGGCTCATTGTAGATCTCCTGTGGGGTTCCGATCTGAAGGATCTCACCTTTCTGCATAACGACGATCTTATCCGACATCGTAAGTGCTTCTTCCTGATCATGCGTTACGAAGATAAATGTAATACCGACCTCCTGCTGGATACGCTTCAGCTCATACTGCATTTCCTTACGAAGCTTTAAATCCAGCGCCGCCAGCGGCTCATCCAGAAGCAGTACCTTCGGCTCATTGACCAGCGCTCTCGCGATTGCCACACGCTGCTGCTGGCCGCCGGAAAGCAGTGTCGTATTCTTATCCTCATAGCCTTCCAGACCGATCAGTTTCAGCATCTTCATTACTTTCTGGTCGATGATATCTTTACTCATTTTCTTAAGCTTTAATCCAAATGCGATATTTTCATATACGCTCAGATGCGGGAATAATGCATATTTCTGGAATACGGTATTCAGCTCTCGTTCATACGGCGGCTTGTCGGTGATATCTTCATTATCAAAGATCACCTTTCCTTCGTCCGCATCCAGGAACCCTCCAAGGATTCGGAGCAGTGTAGTCTTACCACATCCACTTGGTCCTAACAGGGTTACGAATTCATTTTCATATATGTCCAGATTGATTCCTTTTAACACAACCTGGGTGTCAAAGCTTTTCACAATGTTGCGAAATTCAATTAGTTTTTTCTCTTCCATTTTTCCTCTCCCTTCTCAGATTTTAAAGCCGCAAGGTATCGTTTCATAATCCTCATTCTTCCTTACATTTGCAGCTGCACTTCTCTTTTCTTTAAAAAATCGGCGGTGTCGTGATCCACAATATCTTTGCCGGGCTGTTACCGTGATTGTAAAGATAATGGCTCTTCGCACCATCCATATAAAACGTCTCATGCGCTTTCACTTTATACTTTTTGCCACCACGCACGATCGTAATATTTCCCTTCAGTACATAGCCAAATTCCTCGCCCGTATATGACGTCTGGACATGGCTCTTTTTATGCGGATAGAGTGTCATAAGGATCGGCTCCATCTGGTTCTTCTGCGCATTCGGAATGATCCATTCCACCTGATAATCTTCTTTCTCGTCTACGAAGAAATCATCCACCCCGAATACGATCTGCTTTTCTTCCTCTTCATGAAAGAATTCCGACAGGTTACTTCCAAGTGCTTCCAGAATGTCCGCCAGTGTTGCAATACTCGGTGCCGTTAAGTTACGCTCCACCTGCGACAAAAATCCCTTCGTAAGCTCACTGCGCGAAGCCAGATCTTCCAATGTCAGATCGTTCTGCTTTCTAAGCTCCCTCAGCTTCTTTCCGATATCCACGCTTTCACCTCCACATTTTCAAAAGTTTTCTATTACTATACTTTTTTTTCAAAAATACCGAACAAGATTCATTATACACGTGTATGTGGATAATGCAAGTGAAATGCATGTAAAACCTCGACATAAATTAAAAATATGCTATAAGGACATTGCCTGCCCGGAAGTCTGTGGTCCGCAATGCCGCTTACGGAACTTGTGATCGCAGTATATGTGGTGTATCATATGCGGAAATATACGTGTTCACTGCCGGGATAATGTGTTATCATTAACCATAGAAAATTTTCCAGAGGTAACCACATGAATACAGCAACTACAGCAAATATTCAAAATAATAATCCTACTGCCTTTTACCACCTCCCAGGCCTGTTTGAATTTTACGAATTGTACCGCATATTCCTTCCATTATTCCGGAAACACAGGGAATATTTTTACGACTGGTGTGAGATTGGCTCGATCTATGGCGCTCCTTCGGATTGTATCTGGGGCGGCGGGCGTACTTCATTTGGATATTCTGATCCGGAAGACGTGCTTGATCTGGTGCGGGAATACGGCATCTCGGCCCGGCTGACGTTCAGTAATTCGTTGCTACGGGAAGAACATCTTACAGATAAGAAATGTAACGAGCTTTGTAAAATGTTCGAACACGCCTCTGATGCTGATAATTCACCACATACACATCAACTCCAGAATGGCGTGATCGTGCACTCCGAGCTTTTATTAAACTATTTACAAAAAAATTATCCTGATCTCTACCTTATCTCTTCAACCACAAAAGTTCTGACAGATTTTCAGGATTTTTTAACTGAAATAAACCGAGAAGATTTCCGTTATATTGTACCGGACTTCCGGTTAAACAAAGTATTCGATAAATTAGACCTGATGTCGCAGCACCAGAAAGATAAAGTAGAATTCTTATGCAATGAATGCTGCTGGTTCGGCTGTAAGGACAGAAAGACTTGTTATGAATCCGTCAGCCGGAAGAATCTCGGAAATCCTGCCCCGGAGTTTCACTGTGCTTCGCCGGATGGCGGTAACGGTTACCGCTTTTCCAAGGCAATGGAAAATCCCGGATTCATCAGTGTGGATGATATACAGAATATTTACATGCCCATGGGATTTTCTAATTTTAAGATTGAAGGACGCGGGCTTGGAAGTGCGCTGATTCTTGAATTTCTGCTTTATTATATGACGAAGCCGGAATATCAACTGCATGTCAGGGAAGAGATTTATCTGGATAATATGCTCGATCTTTTTTAGCCATGGGGACAGGGTTTTTGACTTTTTTATTGTCCCTTCCGGATCAAAAATGAACGCAAGAAAACCTGCCCATCGGCAGGTTTTCTTACATTCTAATCTATTTTTATTTTCTTTTGCTTTTCTATATCTCAAACGTCTCCAGATCATCCGGCACATACAGATTGCCATGATAATACTGCTGTCCTTCCTCCGTATACAACTTCTTTCTCTCCGCCAGATGTGTCTCTTCTGTATGATACAACAACAGATTCGGCACACCGAGTTCTTCCGCAAGCTGGCATGCTTCTTTTACTGTACTATGATGCTTCTCATAAGGCTTGAATTTATCCGCCTCACCGAACAGGCAGAATGCCTCATGAAGCAGCCAGTCACTGCCCTTCACATATTTATAATCCACCTCATTGTACGGCTCGTCACCAACACAGGTGAATTTCTTACCGCTCTTAAGCTGCATGGTGAATCCGAACTGTTTCGCCTTTGTCGAACCAATGTCGAAGAATGTCACTGGACATCCGAGAATCGTTCTGCTGTCTCCGTCTTTCACGACATCAAACTGGATTCGCTCCCCCATATGCTTACAGACCTTCTGCTGGATCGTCATATTTGCGATTGTCTGAATCTTCTCTGCCAGCTCCTCATGGCAGTAAATGCGAAGATCACCTTCATATTTTCCCTGGTTCATTCTCTGTCCGATCATACGCACCAGCCAGATAATTCCAAGCACGTGGTCTACATGCTCGTGTGTAACGAAGATATCGTGGATATCATTCATGTCGATTCCTGTGTCTTTTAATACTTTCAGAATACGGTTGCCACCGCCTGCATCTACAAGGAAATGTTTCCCTTCATCGCTGATTGCATAGCAAGTATTATAACATTCACTTACCGTTGCATTTCCGGTTCCTAATATTGTTAATTTCATATGCTTTTCTCCATTTCTGGTTTTTGTACCGCTTTTTTCGTAGTACTTCTATCAGTAGTATAGCATATTTTCTCCAAAATCATCTCCCAGATCATACACAATTACCTCCTGATTTTTCACATCCGCAATCTCGAAAGCAATCTCCTGATGTGTAACGGCAAGTGCTGCCATGTCATATAAAACGCCATCGATCAATTCATATCTCTGGTCATCGGGCAGGGCATAGTAATCCTCTAATGTATATTCCCCCTGCTTCTTTACCTGATATGCTCCCAGCGCTTCTGCTGCTTTGTTCTTTTAATTCTCTCATTTCGGTGATCGTCATAACCATTGCAGCTTCTATCTCTAAATTTTGTATATTTGAAATATTCCAGCGAGTTACCAGTTTGGGATAAAAACATCTGCTGTTAGCAGTTTTGGCAATCTAATTTCACGATAATCTGCAAGACTTGTTACTGGCAGCACCTTACGAACGCATGGCGATACAAAAAAGAGCCAGCAGGGACGTGGAAAATTCCATTTTCCCCGTCCCCATTGGCTATAAATCCGACAGATCTACCTCATAAATATAATGTTCCGGCTCTTTTTCTCTCTGATAAAACATCACCATATACCACGGGAAATATTCAATTTCCTCTTTTTGCTCAACATTCCCTTTGCAAAATACAATTTTTCTTCCAAACTTCCAGTTTTCTACTGCAGATACTTTATTCAAAGCAGAATGCTTTTGATAATCATTTCCTGATTTTATCTCAAGAAGGTCAATCTTCAATCCATTCTGTATTACAAAATCCAGTTCTCCGTACTTTTTCGACTCAAAATAATTCAATGAGAATCCACCGCTTTTTATTGACTGGGCAAATACATTTTCCAATATACTTCCCATATTCACATCCATATTCCCCTGTAAGAGTTCAAACTGAATGTTCTCCATGCAGGAAGCACAGAGCAGACCTGTGTCTCCCATAAATAATTTGAACAGATTTCTCTTTTCATTAAGCTGTAACGGAGCCTGTGGTTCTGTAACATTATAAGATGGCAAAGCAACACCTGCATCACTTAGCCACATAAATGAATTCTCATAACGATTCATTCTTCCATTTTCATCAATCCTGTTTAAAATAAACCGTCTGTTCTTATCATCCAATTGAGATGCAATACTATCAAAGATGGCTTTAATTCTCACTTTTTCCGCACCTTCGGAATACTTCGATATATCCTGTCTGTATAATTCCAGAATATTTCTCTGAAGCCTAACTACCTTTCCGATATCATGCGTATCTACATAAGTCTGGACAACATCCGGCATTCCACCTACAACAATATAAGTTGCAAAAAGTTTCAACAATGTTTCATGCATTACTGTTGGAACTTCGTTATGATTTTCATAGCAGAACTGTAATGTAGTAAATGTTGTATCCTGCACTCCATTCGCCCGGAGAAATTCCCTGAAATTCATAGGATACATAGAAACAATCTCTTCAAATCCAACCGCATAAGAAGGAACTTCTTTATACCTGACACCAAGAAGTGAACCGGATTCAATATAATCAAACCGTCCATCTTCAACCAGGAACTTGATTGCACATCTTGCATTGGGGCATTCCTGTATCTCATCCAGGAATACCAATGTCTTTCCCGGCTCCATCTTCTGCATCTTGAAAGCAGTCAGGTTCTCAATAATAGTATCTGCATCCAATTTATCTTCAAAAATTTTTTCGGCACCTTTATCTAATATGAAATTGATTTCTATAAAATTTTCATATTCTTGTTTTGCAAACTCTCTGATAATTGTTGTTTTTCCAATCTGTCTTGCGCCTATAATACAAAGTGCCTTTTTATTTTTCTGAGTTCTCCATAATTTTAATTTTTCCGAAATCTCTCTTTTAAGCATTGAATCGCCCTCCTGATATTAGTATTGTAACATTATTCTCGTGTTATTCAATATTTTTGTAACATTATTCTTATATTTTCTATTATATTTTGTAACATTATTCTGAATATTAAAGTCGGAATTTTACTATTTCTTATACCAGTTTTTTATGCACAATGCACACCGATCTTCTTTGTTTCATGATACTGCATCAAAAAAGCTGCCATCTTTATGGATGACAGCTCACTGTCTGTTTCTGATATTGCCATTAACTTTGGCTTTGTAAAGCTATGCTGCCAAACTGTGAAGGCATTCGTATTGAAGTGCCTCCGATCCGGAAACGGCTGTTGAGGAATGATTTGTAATGCTTTTATAAATTAATGTCTTCTATAATTTTCAGGATAATATATACTTCCACCCAGCATTAAGATTCCTGGTACAATATAATTTATGTTTTTAATCAGATACTCCCGGATTCTGTCCTTTAAGCTTTTCTTTGTTGTATTCATATTATCACCTGTCAATGATATATTGACGTTCTTTCATAACTCACAGTAACCAATAAGTCCCTTTCCCACATTTAGCAACAATTTTTTCATCCTCTAAATGATTGAGAATCCGATCTTTAAGAGAAGCACTAACCGACTCGCCATTTGCAGCGATTCCAAGTTTTGCAGCGAGAGTAGATGCGATTAAATTCATAAATTTAACATCCTGTTTTAGTACATTGCGATATTTTTTCAGAGATAATACCGCTACAGTTACCGGGCTAACTGCTTCTACAAAATAAATACATGGTGCCGGATTCATAAATTCCATATCTCCCAGAAGATGAATTCCTTCATTCATAGCAATAAAATATTTAGAACCATCGTCCCGTATATGATAAATATTTACCGTCCCTTCTATAACAATCTGCAACCTGTCATCTGAATTGCACGGTTGACACCGCAATTCCCCTTTTTCGTACTGATATATCTGAAATTCCAGATTCTGTGTATCAAACTCTTTCTCTAACTCTAACTTTTCAATTGCTCTTTCACATTTAACTTTGTCTTTAATCTGCTTCATATCTCTATCTCCTGTCTATCATATTATATGAAAATCAGATATGTAGTAAGACATATGTCTGGGTTGTAATTCGATTATTTTCGTAAAATATTTAATGTACTAATGAAAGGAAAGAGATCTTCCTTCTATATTTCGGTGCAAAAACTATGTGATACTTACAATTCCACGTTGTATGTGATAAACTATTATTGTCCATCTTGGACGACCTCCTTTGATTAATAATATGGTTGGCGAACCTTTTATTATTATATCATTGGAGGTTTTCTACACAACGCTAAAGCTCTTTCAACCACCCGCATAGCAGGTGGTTTATTTGTTTCCTAAAGTTTCGTTTTGGGGAACATCCCAAAACTCCACAATAGAAAACAGGGCCTTGCCCTAACAAAAATAATGGACTACCTCCAGTTTATAACTGGTGCAGTCCATCATTTATCATTTCTTATTTACCTGATGTCTTACCCTTAATAGTCATTCTTATTCCTTCTTATCTGTTAGCAGATACAACACGTCTTGCATCTCTCATGATCTGTCCTGCTGCATAACCATTTCCAGACATCACTGCAGAAGCCACCGCAAAATACTCTGCATTATCCAGGACATATTTTTTGAAACGCTCCACTAAACTAGCCTTTTTCTCTGTGTTATTCATTACCATTGTATTCTTAATTGCTACTGTACTCATATTGACCTCTCCTTTTTTACTATCTATATATTTATTTTCTTTGTTTTCCGTTTACATCTTGCATTTTATCCTTGTTTTCAATTTCAAACCAGTGCTATAATTATCTTATTTTAAAACGATATTGACATTTACTATTCATATAAAGGAGGATATTATGGCAAAAGCATATCACGAAGCACTCCATCCACTTGGCAATCTTGGAATACAGGTATCTATGGCAGCACTTGAAAACACACATATTCCGGCCCACTGGCATGAGGCTATGGAGATTTTATTCTGTCTGAATGGTTCTGTCCGTATTCATATCGAGCACGAACATCTTACCCTTCAGCGCAATCAACTGATTGTTTTTGATTCAAAAGAAGTTCATTCTATTCATTCTGATTCTAAGCTATATATGTTCTTATGTATCCATGTTGATAAAAAGCAGCTTTCTGCTTACTGTCCGGATTTGGAACTATATCACATCAAATGCCGCCCGATCTCTCTGGATGATTCAAAATCCACCCAGTATATTCACCTCTGTCAGCTTGCACACGATCTGACACGAACCAATGTCGAAAATAAAAACACCAGCGCCATGCGTTCAGACGGCACGGCATTGCTGATGCTTGCTGATTTGATTCGTTATTTTTCTGTGTACTCACTTCCGGGAGTAACTATCGGAACCAGCCAGTCTAATGATACTCTGCGGGAAATCATCTCGTATGTAAATGAACATTATACCGAGAAACTTTCGCTCGAAGAAGTAGCAGATCAAGTTGGATTCAGCAGAGAATATTTCTGCCGTTTCTTCAAAAAACATATGGGTATTACGTTCCTCCGCTACCTGAATGAGGTACGGATTTCTCATGCGGGACGTCTCCTTATGAATACAGATATGTCAATCTCTGAAGTGATGAACAAAATCGGTTTTACCAATCAGACAATTTTTAATCGGCTCTTCAAAGAAATCTACGGACTGACACCTCGTCAGGCACGTAACAACTATGCAGAAAATACCACTTCATAAAGCCATTGGGGACAGGAAAAAAACCACTTTCCCCGTCCCCCTAATAAACTTTTCTCTTTGCTGCCGGCAAGATGCCCATCTGCTCCCTGTATTTTGCGATCGTTCTTCTTGCCGCAACAATTCCCTCTTTTTTCATTAATTCTGACAATTTCTGATCACTCAATGGATGCTGTTTATCTTCCGATGCAATTAAAGTTTTTATTCTTTCTTCTACACAATCTTTACTGTCCCCATTTACCGTTTTACTGATAAAAAAGTATTTCAACGGAATTTCCCTGTTTTTAAAGCGCACGGATTTATTTGAAATTGCTCTGGATATGGTTGATTCGTGCATTCCAAGTTCTTCTGCAACTTCTTTCAGTGTAAATGGTTCCAGTCTGCCGTCCTTAAGGAAGAAATTCCTCTAATGTTCTGTAATGTTCGAAACAATAGAAAAAAGTGTCCTCTCCCGTGCATTCAATGTGTCTACCAGCAGACGGATTCTTTTCAGATATGGTTGTACAAACTCCGTCATCGTTTCATCCGTTGTCATATAATATTCCGGCCGCAACTGCAGTGCTTCATAATTATTCAGCATTTTTACAGTCAGACTTTCATTCTCTTTCAGAACCTCTACTTCACATTCCATATAGGATGCATCAGCGGCATACTCTGCCCCTGGTTTTGGATTTAGACATCTTATTATTTTTACACATTCTGTTATCTGTTCGAGTGTACTGTTTTCCAGCCTGCTGATTTCCGGCAATTTATTGTCAGCTAACAATTGAATATGATTCTTCACGATTTGAATACATTTCATTTTATATTTTGATTCTGATTCCTGCAGCTGAAGCACCATACATTCCTGCAGGTTTCTTGCAAATACCCCCGTCGGTTCCATCTGCTGCATACATCTGATAAAATCCTCTACTTGTTCTTCCGTATATTCCGGGAAAAATTTTATCACTTCATTTATACTTTCCTCCCGCAGATATCCATTGCGGTCTAAAGAATAGATTAAAAATTCCGCAATATGTTCCGGGACTTTTTTTGAAAGAAATCCTGTCTGCTGCAACAAATGGTCCTGTAACGATTCTTTTACGGCATTGTTTTCGATATCCGACAAATCCTCCTCAAAAGATACACCTTCTTTATTAAAAATGCGCCGGTCAAAATCAATCAATGGATTTTCCTGATATTCTTTCTCCAGATAATCCGTCAATTCTTCTTTATTAAATTTTAAAATATCCAGAAAAAAGCTTTGCTCTTGTGTCAGCTTCTGCTTTTGCTGCTGACCTTGTTTCATCGAAAGAATCATAAAGTTCCCCACTATAAACTCAAAGAATATATTTTCAAACTTCCATCTTCATTATCTGCGGCTGCATTTATCCTGAAATCCAATGATCCGACCGGATATATTCTGCTTGAGAATACATATCTGCCGTCGTTGATAAACACTTCAATTGTACTGTAATCCATATAAATCTGCAGTTTACGCATGATATCATCATAATAACTACAAGTACGGATCTGCCATCCGTCTTCTCTTTTTTGCTTTAACACTATATTATCTTTTTTCAAAGTAAGTTCGAGCAACGGTTCATTTTTATCAGCTATTTCAAAGCATAATTCTTCATACCGGCCGGTCAGCAATAATTCCAGCGGCTGATTTTCGATATTACAATTCCATGATGCTCCAGGTACCGTCTTTTCGAGAACTTTTGTACGTAATTTTTTCAACTCTTCAATCGGAGTCATGAGAAGACTGTTATCTGATGCTACTTTTAATTCCCTTGGCAATGTCAGTAAATGTCTCCATCCGTCTTCCATCTCTTTTCCCGGCGAATCCGGAATTGCAAACCATGCAAAAAGAATTTTACGGTCTCCACACTCCATCACCTGTGGTGCATAAAAATCAAATCCATGATCTAATTTTTTATACGAAGCATGACTGAATATCCCTTCTTCATAATTCATCTTTCCGGTCATATACCCACTTTCAAACGAAGCAGAAAATCCATTTTCTTTTTTCAATCCTTTTGGCGAAATGATCAGAACATCTGTATTTCCTATCTGTACAAAATTCGGGCATTCCCATATATTTCCAATGGATCCGTCAGAATCTGCAAACACTCCGCAATATGTATACTCCTGCAGGTCCCGGCTTCTGTAATATACAACTTTTCCGCATTTATCTTCTGTCTCCCCACCGATAACTGCATAATAATTTCCATTCTTTTCCCATATTTTGGGATCACGGAACCTCATTGTCGTATCTGCCGGCGGGTTTTTTATTACCGGATTTCCGTCATATTTTTCAAAATGAATTCCATCTTTACTCACTGCAAGATTCTGTGTTTCTATATATCCGCTTTCCTGATTCACATGACCTGTATATAACAGATACATCTTATCATCTTTGATCACTGCACTCCCGGTAAAGCACCCGTCTCTGTCATAACTTTGATCAGGGAGCAGTGCCGGCTGGCACTCCTCCCAATGTAACAAATCAGAGCTTATTTTATGTCCCCACCCAATATTTTCATTTATCAGATGCTCCGGATCTGCCTGATAAAACACATGATATACACCATTGTATTCAACCAGTCCATTCGGATCATTCATCCATCCCTTTTCCGGTGTAATATGATAGATCGGTTTATTCATCGTCATCTCCACTTTCTTCTTCTGTAAGTATCTCTCTTAAAGTTTTCATTACCGCAGCTTCTTTTATCTGTGGAATTACCATTTCCATACTGTTTCCGTCTTCCTGACAATTCACTGCTTCTACAAGTGCCGGCAGATTTACCCCGGTAATAATTTCCATCTTTCCTGCATAACCGGCTGCAAGCTTTGAAAATTCATTAAATGGACTGCCAAACAGAAAATCAACCATTACAAGAACCTCTTCTGTATCCTGTTCATCTAACAGCCTCTTTGCCTCTTTCGAAAATTTACTGATTCCTTCTTCATCAAGGCAGAGTGCCGTTACATTTTCTGCCGGCCCCATAACAAATTCCAGTGATTTCTTCATTCCTTCAGCCATCGGGCCATGACTTGCTACAATTATTTTATACATATCCAACCTTCCTTTTATGCCAGACTGTCTTTTAAGTAAGATTTCGGAGCACTTGGTACTAAAATTGTTGTAATCTCTACTCCTTTATCTAACAGTTCCTTAAATGCTTCTTTTTCTTCCGGTGTCACACTGATAGTAGGACGTAAATGTTCCGTATTTTCTCTTGCTGACATATTTCCAACATTCACGGTCTTTATATCTAATCCCTGATCAATCAGATATAAGATGTCAAACGGAGATTTTACCACTACCAGAACTTTCTGTCCGGTATATTTTCCTGCTTTAATATTGGTTACTGCGGTTTCCCTTGTAATGATCGATGTACTGACATTCGGTGGTGCAGCCATACGAAGTACGGTTTTTAATGTTGGGTTTGTTGCAACTTCATCATTAATTGCCATGATACGGGTTGCTCCAAGATCATTCGTCCACTGTGTTGCTACCTGCCCGTGAATAAGACGGTCATCGATTCTGATATGTATAATTCCTTCCATTATATTACCTTCCTTTTTCCTTTATTATTTCAAAATTCCAAATACTGCACATAAGATAGATGCAACAATGATCATTAAGATGATCCATACCGGTTTTACTTTCTTTCCGAGCATCCAGTATACAAGTGCTACAAGTGCTGCCGGAATTAACCCTGGCATGATCTGATCCAGGATCTCTGTACCTGTCATTTTCAGATCTCCCTGTTTAAAGTTAAGTGCAACATTTGCTTTTACAACTGTCGGCATCAGTGCACCAACTACAGTCAGTCCAAGTACAGCAACACACTCTTTTAAAACTTTCATCTTTGTTTCAATTGAATTTACAAGGCTTGTTCCGGAAGCTATACCTGCCTTAAATAACGGATATCCGAGTCCCTTTAAAATCCATGTTACAAGAATCCAGATGAAAATTCCAGCCACACTTCCGTTTAATGCCATATTAGCAGCAATTGCTCCAAATATTGTCCATGGTATTACAACAAATACACTGTCTCCCAGTCCTGAAAGAGGTCCCATAAGTCCTGTCTTAATTGCCATAACCGCATCCAGGGAATTCTCTTTTCCCTGTCCTTCAATTCCCATGTTAACTCCCATAACATACGGGTTCATATATGGACTGCAGTTGTAAGGACCTGTTGACAAACTACTTATATTCGCGATTTCTCACTTGTGAATTTAATCAAATATTCAAAAAATGACTGGTTAAGGCTTTGATTACATAGCCTTAACCAGTCGTTTTAGATTTAATGCCATAGCTGAAAAGAGGCATTCTTCTTCCGCACGAATAATCCCTCTTTTATGGATTCTTTTTAAATTGTGTTCCCTTTTTAAGACTGAAAAAGTGCCTTCAGCCCATATTTTTCTTAAACGCATTACTTTGACATATTCAGGTGTATGATATTTTAGTTTATTACGATGAAATGCAGGATAATTCCCACTGGCGTTGATCCGAATAGCTCCTTGATCTATTTCGCAAATAGAAAGTCGTGGACAATCTTTACACAGTTTACGGGCACGAGAATACAGTCTATAATAATTCAAGGTGCTTCTTTTGAAGACAAGCCTTTGAAAATTTAACTCTTTCTGATTTTCGCATACGAAGCAGTCTTTATCTTGATTATATGTAAATCCCTTTTTTAAAGCATTATTCTGGTATTCGCGAATTGCTGTATAGCCTTCGATTCCAAGTAATTCCAGTCCTCTATGAACAGCCCCAACATCATAACCGCCATCCAATGCCAGCACCTTTATATCAATAGGTAAGGCCTCTTGTTGCTGTTTTACATGATTGAGAATAATATCACTTTCACGATGATTTGCTGGATAACAATTAACGCCTGTGATTATACCATGTCCCGTATCTACCGTCATCTCTGTTAAATAACCAAGCCCCCTTTTCCTTTTTTGGTTTATATATCCACAATCAGGGTCTGTTGTACTTTTCAGAGTACGCTTTGTAACTTCTTTCGTTATAGGTTCTTTATAGCCCGGAATTTCAGACATTTCTTTTTCCAGTTCATCAAGGTAGTGGATGGAAGACTGTTGTACTGTCTCTATTACTTCTATAGAACTGTTAACAGAAACATTTCCTGGTAAAAATGATCCATCGGCAACTACCGTATTACCACTTACAATTCCCATAATTATACATTGCATTATGATTTCATTAAAAATATCTCTGAAAAGAGTATTATCTCTAAAACGTCTCCGACGATTTTGGCTAAAAGTACTATGGTCAGGAATCTTCTGCATCAGATCAAGTTCACAAAACCATCGATATGCTAAATTTAAAGAAACTTCCTCTTCCAATCTGCGTTCTGATTTGATTCCATAAAGATATCCAATTAATAGCATCTTTATCATAACAACTGGATCAATAGATTTTCTTCCTGTATGTGAATAAAAAGAGGACGCTTTTTCATAGATGAAATCAAAATTTACACTGTTTTTAATCTGTCTCAACAAATGATTTTCCGGAATCATTGAGTCTAGATCCAGAATAAGAAGTTGCATTTGATTATCAATTCTTCCCATCATAAAAAGTACCTCCTATGGCAAAATTATTACATATATTTTACCATAAAGAAGGTACTTTTTCTTTACTTTGTCAACAGGTCCTTGTAATACTGTAAATGTGTCTTTACTGATTTTTTCAATCCTTCCGGATTTCCTTTATAATTTTCTTTTAACCATGGAAGCATGGAATATGTATATGCCATACTCATCATACGTTCATAGTTCAGCGATGCCCCTCCATTTAAAAACCAACGGAACAGAGATCTTTTCTGAGTCTTTGTTAAAACTGTCTTTTCTTTCTTACTCATCTTCATCCATACCTCCTGCTACAACCGGTGAAACAGCTTCTACGCTTTTGTTTTTATAAATGATCAGTGCAATAGCAAAACCAATCAGCGCAACTCCAAGAATCGGAACATCCAGATATACTGCTGCAACAAAACCTACAATCAGATAGCCAAAGTAACTCTTAACAGGCAGATAGCGAAGTAAAAGTCCAATACCTACTGCCGGAAGCAGACCACCTGCGATTGACAGACCACTTGACAGCCAGTCCGGGATGTAATTGATGATTCCACCAACAAGCTTTGGTCCGAAAATAACTGTCAGCAATACCGGAATTCCTGATGTACACATCGTACACAATACTCCACAATAGTGCATTCTCTCAATTCCTTTGTAATTCTCAGCTTCAGCAAATTTTTCTGCTTTATTCTGGAAAAAGATATTGATTGACCATTTCAGCACATCCAACTGAACCATTAACATAGCAACCGGGATTGCCAGTGTGATTCCGATAGAAGCATCCTGCTTTGTCGAAATTGCAATATAACTACCTACCAAAGCAGCTGTCTGATAATCCGGTACAGAAGCCCCTCCGAAACTACTGATACCAAGAGTCATTAACTGAAGTGTTGCTCCAATATAAAGACCTGTCTTCAAATCTCCCATAATCAATCCTACGATCAGTCCGGCTGTGACCGGCTGTGACGTTCCGATCATTGTTCCGTTTTTGTCATAGTTGATAAAAAATCCATAAGCAATGATCAATAACATTTGCCATAATTGTACATGCATTTTCTCTTCCTCCTTAGATTCTATTTTGCATTCTACTCTATTACATGCAAGAAGCGTGCCAACTTTCTCTTAAATCAAAATATTAAAAATTTCCTTTATTTTCAGGGCTTTTCCTGATTTGTACGAAAAAAATAGTGTCTAATCATGCATTTGGACACTATTTTTTCTTTAGACACTATTCTATTTTTGAATGACGGACTGCAATATCTGATATAACAATAAATATTCCGCATCGGAGATTTCTATTTTATATTTCATCATAATGGATTTGAAAATATCTTTTGAAACCTCAATAAATTTTCTGCTCTCCTCATTGATTCCTTCTGTATCAATACTGTCTATTTTTCCCGATTCTTCTTTTACCAATACTCTTTCAATCATTATCGATGTATGTAAAAACAAATTAATCCGTAGGAAATTCGGCAATTGTACATGATAGTAGTTTTCATACCCGCGGATTACCTGATCCACTTCCTGCATAACTACTTCCGGATTCAGAAATCTCAGACGGGTTGCCACACCTTTTAACGTGAATAACTTAATAATATCATTGGTAAATTCCCTGACATTTTCTTTATTTAACATGAATTCCGGAAAGGACGGGTTTGTAAAACCATTTACCAGATCTTCCACATTCATTACCGGTACTACCGTACTGCTAAGCGGTGTTGTTGTAAAGACAACTATCGTATTATGGAAATCTTCTGCGGATCCTCTGTTCAGCTGTTTTTTCAATTCCGAATAATCCATCGTAAGAATATCAATTTCATCCGTATTGACATATCTGCTCAAAATTTCCTTAATTTCTAACGCAATTCCTTCTCCCGAAATGCAGGATACAATAATATTCGGCTTCTGGGACAGTCCTTTATAATATTGCATTTTCATATTAAATTGTGACATATCCATTTGTGTAATACGATAAATATCCGCTTTATCAAAGAGACTAAATCCAAGTTCCAGTGCAAATGCCGTTGAAACATTGTTAACGATCACCAGATCCCCGTCTACATTACGAGATATCTTATCATACATTCTTTCCAGTGATCCCATATCTACCAGAAGTACCAATCCCTCATTTGTCTCGATATCTCTTACATAATCATTCACTTTAACGATCAGATCTTCCGTATGTACCTGTATTGGCATATCAAATGCTTCATAGACATAATCGCCGATCATTTCATTTGCCAGACTTGCCATGCTTGATGCGCTGTGCTCTCCATGCATTAAGATCAATGCGTTGATCTTGGACTTTACCTTCACCTTGTCTGATAACCATACCGTTAATATCGTCTGCAGGAATTCCCTTACATTATCATTATAATCTTCCAGCACAGCATCCAGTATCCGGCTGATCATCACTTCATATTTCCGATATTTTTTCTTTTCATATCCACTGATCTTAAATGCCGCTCCAAAAAATGTCTCGTCAAACAACACTGCTATGACCATCTTATAAAATTCATCTATCTCCAACTCATTTAAGCGATATCCATAGCTTTTCAATATTTTATTGATGCTGTTTCTGCATTTTTCTTCATAGTGCCTGAATGGAGGAATCTCACAGAAATTATTTTCTTCAAGTCTTCTTGTAATGGTCTGTAAAAACAGCTCCAGTACTTCTTCTATTTTTGAGTAATTCATCCCCGGCACAAAACACCCGGTAATATTACTGAAAATCTGATAGGATGACATCCATTTTTTCTTTTCCGGACGGTTCCAGTAAAAATGAAAACTATCGGATGATTCTTTTCCCGGTGTAGTGATTCTTAATTCTTCTTCTCTCTGCTGACTATATGCCTGTGCACACAAGACTTTTATCTTACTTTTTACAGCACCTATATTTCCTTCCTCGTGCAGATTCAACATTCTTCTGAAATACTCTGAATCCACGCATATATTCTTCTTTAAAATCTCTGCTTCATTCTGAAAGAAGGACGATACCAGCAGGAACCTTTCACCATATGACCGCTCCAGAAAATCCGGAATCCGGATTTCAAACGGAATCCTTCTTCTGAATGTTGCAAGCAATGTACTGTGAATATCTTCTGTTGTCGCAAACAATAACCGGACCTTTGCTGTCTGCCAGTTTTTGCTGTCGCCCAGCATTCGATATTTTTGCGAATCGATAAACAAAAATAGTTTTTCCTGATTTTCTGCTGACAGGTTGTGTACCTCATCCAGGAAAAGATAACCTCCATCCGCCTCTGCAAGCAGTCCCTGTTTTTCTTCATTTGCACCTGTAAAAGCACCCTTTACATGTCCAAATAATACAGATGACAATAACTCCGAGTTATTCGCATAGTCCGCACAGTTTAATACAACGAAAGGAGCATTTTTTTCTACTGCCCCGGATTCTACCGCATACTGATGAATCAATGATGCAAGATAACTTTTTCCTACTCCGCTCGCACCACATATGATCATCGTCAGTCCATTTACCGGATAGTTCACAGCTGCTTTACATTTTTCGATTACTTGTTCCATCGAACCGTTATAGCCTATAAATTTTGAAAATACAGATACTTCTTTCTGAGCAGCCGGCCTTTCATCTATCATATTATTACACTCTTCCGCTTTCTTTTCTGTATCTGTCGGAATTGAAAAATGTACCGGCCGGTTAGTTCCTTTTTGCAATTTTCCTTCTTTTTCCAGCAAGTTTAGATAATGTGATGCAACATTTCTTTTTATTCCGAATATTTCCGCTATACTTTGAGCCGTTACACCATCTTCTTTTATATTTTTCCTGATATACTGATAGATTTCTTCTTTTGCTTCCATTTTATATCTTCCTTATTCTTCCTCCGCCAACTCCCCAAACTCCGTCTTCTCAAATTCCTGAATGGAAATATGTCTCTTATTCGGGTTCGCATACACGAAAGTCTTATCTACATTCTCCAGATAGTTCTGGATCTTATCGTTCGTCGCGCTGATGATCGCCTGGAAGCCAAGTCCGCGGATCAGTGAGATACAGCTTGCCACCTTCTCGGCATCCATCTTGGAGAACGCCTCGTCCAGCACAACCAGACGCAGTGTCGGTGACCGGTGCATCTTCGGTGACAGATTGATCTTATAAAGCTGCGCAAAGCTTGCCAGAAGTGCCACGTACAGCGGGTTCTGCCCCTCCCCGCCGGAGTTCTTCTTGATCATCTTACTCAGTCCGATCGTCATCTCCTTATCGCCATGTACGATCTGCTGCATATCGAATGACAGATAGGTTCGGTAATCCGCATACTTATCCATGTTGCGTTTCGCCTCATCCATCTCGTCCTTCGTCGCATTCTCCGGCGGGATGAAGATGTTGATCAGCTCGTTCATCATCTCCCCATACTGGTTCTCATGCTCCATCGTGAACATATCAAGCTGGTTGTCCATCGTATCATCTAAGTCAGACGGACGGATCTGCAGGGAATCATCCATGAACATCTTATAATATTTTCCATCTGCACCCTTGTTCTTCGTGATCACGAACTGATACTTATCCTTACCGAAGTCCAGTTTGCTGATGATCCGGTTCAGCTCATCCCTTCTCTGATAAGCCTCCAGGATCGCACTCCGGATCTTGAAGATGAAGTCATCTTTGAAATGCTCCACAGCCGCTTTCGCCTGTGTCTTCGCCGACTCCCTGTAAGTCTCCAGATGATCGCAGGACAGCGAATTCAAAAGCTTCTCATACGGCGCGTTGTCCCGGATAGAAGTTGAGAATGTACGGTTCGGATATTCTCTGATATAACTGCTTCTCTCTTCCACCAGCTTCCGGTAAGCATCTTCCTCTTCTTCCCTGAGCGTATATACCCGCGAAACCATCTGACGTCTCAGATACTCATAATTCTCGGATTTTCTGCTCGCCAGATATTCCTGGAACTCCTTCTCGTAACGCTTATCTGCTACTTTTCTCTTCACGTCCTTCATCTGTTCTTCCGATTCGAGAACTTCTGCATTCAGACGTTCGATTTCTTTCTTGTTCTCCCAGATTGCTTCCTGCACCTTGGATACGGATTCTTTCTTCGCATCCTGTGCCGCCTGCACTTCTTTCTTCTTGCCTTCCCATGCAGCAACGGATTCATCCTTTAACTTCTGCATCTGTTCCAGAAGCTGAGCCTTTTTCTTTTCTTTGGAAATGATTGCCTTGCTGTCAGCCAGCCATCCGAGATAATCCTCTGCCGGCTGCTTCAACATCTCCATCTGCATTGCCTGGCGGATCTCTTCTAACAGCTCCTGTACCGGCATTCTCTCGCCATTTAACTTCTCACATTTTTCTTCCAGCTTGCGGATTCTCTGGCGCATACTCGTCTCACCGATGTAGGCTCTTCTGGTGTAATTCTCCGGATTCATGTGCTGCAGTTTGTAGCTCTGGTACAGCATACAATCCGGTGTCACACCGATCCTGCACTCACGCAGTTCATCCAGCGATTCGCATTTCTTTACATTTCCAAGGAAGAAATTAATGTATTCCTGCACATACGCTTCTTTCGCTTTTACTACTTCTGCCAGCGCGCCCGGCTGTACCTGATGCTTGTCCTTCGTAAGCTTCTCCGTATCCAGGACTGCTGCCCGGAAGAAACGTTTCGTATCCATCTCCTGGTAAATGTCCATCGCAGCCCTGGCATACTTTGGTTCCACGATCAGCTGCAATTTATTATTTCCAAGATAACCCTCCACTGCATTGTGCCATCTCTCGTCCTTCACATCCAGAAGATCCGCAAGAATATGCACATTCACGAACTTGCCGCAGCGCTCATGCAGACGGTTACGCAGTTCGAATCTCGCCTCTTCCAGCTCTCTCGGATAAGCCTTCTTTCCCTGCTTCAGTTCTTTTAATTCTGCTCTTGCCTCTTTCTCTTCTTTCTTGATCCGGCGAAGGTCTGCATCCGCTTCCTGTCTCTGGTCTTCCAGCTCCTCCTGCAGATCTTTTAAGCCTTCCTGCAGGCGCACAAGCTCTTCTTCGGAAATGCTTCCGTCTGCGAATTTTTCGATATCCCAGATCACCTGATTTGGCGTAATGTCTTTCTCCGTCCATACCTTCAGATGCTCTGCAGTCTGCTCCCAGCGGACTTTTCCGTTATTCAGACGCTCCAGCGTCTCATTTAATGTATCCAGATCTGATTCCAGCCTTGCATACCCACTGTCTGCGATCCGCAGAATGATCTCTTCATACTCTTTCTGCAGGTCCTTTTCTTCCTGCTCCAGCACCTGTTGCTGCTTCTTCAGATCTTCGATGGCTTCCTGCCTTACCTTAATCCGGTCTCTGGCTTCCTGACTCTTCACCTCATGGTTCATAATCTCCAGACGGTCGATCTGATAAGAGCACACCTTCTCCTCATCGGATTTTTCTGCATACTGCTCATATTTTCCGCAGATCAGCTTCAGTCTTCTGATCTCCTCCATCGTCTCCTCGATCTTACTGCGCATGCGTCCATACTGCATGACACTTTCCTGCAGATCCTCAATATGGATATCCTGCTCCATACAGATATATTCCTTTACAAAATCTTCCAGTTTGATATTCATACGGAACGAGATCGCACGTTTGAATAGCTTTGGAAATTTTTCCATGTCCAGACCGCCAAGATAGATATCGTATAGCTGTCTCCGGAATCTTTCATTGCTCGGACCGCAGTAGAACTGTTCCGGCGTAAAGGAACGCTGCAGGTACTCACGCATTTCCGCAGTGGTAAGGCACCGGCCTTCCGAACGGTAATGATTCGGAAGTAATTCTCCCGTATGCCAGAAGAACAGGCGGCTTACGTCATTATTCGACGTATCCACGTCAAACACAACACCGACACACTGCTTATCTTTGGTATTCGTCTGTGTCAGCTCCAGCACGATCGTACTGGAAAAATTACGGTTTCTTAAATACTGTGATTCATTGTTTTCACTGATATTCACCATACCTCTTAAGTACTCGATCAGTGTACGGTCCGAATCATCTGCTGCCGCCTTGTTGAAAAATCCACGGCCATCCGTATTGGCATACAGCACGATCTGGATCGCATCCAGAACCGTCGATTTACCACTTCCGGAATGTCCGGTGAAGAAGTTGATTCCTTCATTAAGCGTCAGTATCTTTTTATCTATGTAATGCCAGTTATTCAGGCATATCTTCGAGAGTGCTTTGAATGGCTGCTTCGTCTCCAATTTGATCCTCCTCACTGAATGTTGCTAATAATTCCCTGATGTCGTCTCCTAAAAGTACCGTATGGATACAAGGGTAGATGACCAGGCGGGTCGACTCGTTTAATTCTTCCAGAACATCAAGCGGCTCGATGATCTGGTACTTCTTCAGAAGTGCGATCGTCCGTCTCATTTCCGTAATTGACGGAAGACTCTTCAATACATGAAATTCTCCCGCTTTTCCGTTTACTGCACCAAGTGTTGTCACCACATGGCTGCTCGACGATGCAGTCTGCATCTGCTCGTCATAGATAAGCTTCAGCACCAGTAAATAGATTGTCGCCAGACGCGGCAGCTTCTCACCCCATAACTGCTCTCCCTGGATATAGATCACACCCATATGTACATTTTCCCGCAGTATGATCCCCGCCACCTCAAAATATGCTTTAAAAAATTCCAGATGCTTCGTACAGGTACGGTATTCTTTTGTATACTGCATCCTTTCCGCACGTTTATCAAATTTTCTTTCCAGGAGAAATGTCTGACGGTACAGCGTCTGGATGACATCTGTGACCTCTTCTTTTTCTTCCTGGGTTAGCTGTTCGTAGTAATCTATCATTATTCTTAGAACTCCTTTTATCAGAACTTCTTTATATTATTGTTCATCACTTTTCTTTCTGTTTTGCATTACGAATTATTACACACTATTACGCCCGTCTCTTCACGAATCTTAATGCCGGATACCGGTATCCGGCATTTTCCACCATCTCCGGTTCCTCTTCCAACACTTTATACTTACTATTCTTACGTGTACTGTAATCATAAGCAAGAATCAGTTTTTCAAATTCTTCCTCATCCGCAATATTAATCTTCGACGCATCCATCACTTCATCTTCCATATTATTCTCGATGAATTCTTCGATCTGCTTCTTGCTGAACCGCATCTGGATCCGGTTCAGTCTTAAGATATCATCCTTATCCAGATCTCCCGTCGTCTCATCCGGAAGGAGCTGGCTGATGAAGTCTTTTCTGGATTTTCTTCTCTTATATAAAGACTTCTCCGACAGAATTTCCAGCAGTGACAGATTCATGCGCTTTCCGGTCTCTGTGATGATCTCTTCCATCTGCTCCGGTTCTTCCGACATTTTATTCAGAAGCTGTACCACCAGACCTTTCGTATCTGTCTCACCGCTTAACAGATAATTCATCCTCGTTACCGTCGCACGGACGTACTTCGTATGTTCCTTATCCATATTAGCGATTCTGTGCTCAATATCATCAAATCCCCGCTCGATCAGATCCAGCAGATCCAGTACATCATCCTGATTATCTCCAAGCATCTTCGACCGCGCCTGTACCTTCATGATAAATGCCTCATCATCCCGGATCTCTCTCAGACATTTCTTAATATCCATCTTATAAATGTAAAAGTTATCCGACGTCTTCAGAATATGATACTTCTTCCACACGATCTCTTCCACATAGCTGTCCAGATGCTCTCTTAAAATCCCGCTGTACGAATCCTGCTGTAAAAGTTTTGCAAAAAACTTGTTCATGTTATGAAGCATGTCCTGCAGTGCCTTATTCAGCCGCCTCGTATTCACCAGTGCCGTCCTCAAAAGTCCGATACTCGCCCTCGGATCATTGCGAAATGCATACAGCGTCGCATACACATTCTGGATATAAATATCCGTCTCCGACGCATCTTCCGAATTCAGCTTTTCAAATGCATCGATCATCACCGCCGCATAATCCGGAATGACAATATTCGTCACCAGTGTATTATAATCCTCGATACGCTTCAGCCATCCTGCCCGCAGAAGCCAGTTTAATATCCTTGATGACGGCGTCTCCAGCATATCAAAATCCGTATCATTTTCCTCCCGCTGTAACTCAAAGCGCTTCTTCGCATTCATGTCACTTAAGATCTGGATACATACTTCTTTCGTCAGGAAATAGTTATTATATTCGTATTCTTCATTAATACATAAAAGTGCTTCAATATAAATATCCCGGTTGACCGAACGGAACAGACTCCAGAACGTATCCGGGATTTCATTCATTAACTGCATCTTGTTTTCCTCCAAATGATTCCTTACAATTTTAACATTTTTAAGGGCTTTTTTCTACTGCAAGTTATTTTCCGCCGTTTTATACACTCTTTATTTGTTTTTTATCTTCATAGCTGATATGATAAGATAATAAAGATAAAATAAAAGACAACATACAATATAAGAATGAATACGGAGGTAAAATCATGTCCGAAAATATAGAAAAAGCAGTACCGACAGAAGAATCACCTAAGACTAAGGAATCTGAAACTAGCGCACCTGCTGCCACTGACAACGTTGTGCTTTATCCTGTTGCTGATATATCTGCTGCGCAGGAAACTACAGACACTGAAACGGCTGCTTCTAAGGAAATTACCGACCCCCAGAACACAGATGATCAAACAACTATCGACAGCAAAACTACCGACGGTAAAGCTTCCGATAACGCAGACAAATTCAGTGACACCCGAAATACAAAAGAATTTTCGAAAAAAGATGCGGAAGAAGACGAAGACCTGGAAGAAGACTTTTACGAACAACAGGAAAAATCCCGCTCCAAAGATGAACATCCGTTCCGTGAGTTCTTCTCTAATTTCCGTTCCAAACGCAAGATCGAAATGAACCGCGATGAGCAGATCCTTTCCCGCATCAGCGATGAAGATCTGATGGAATATCTCCGTATGGAACAGAAACGTATGGAGCTCCTTCAGCAGGCGAAAGAAGTCCGCGAAAAAAGATTCTGGACCACATTCCAGCTCTTTATCTGTCTGTTATCCGTTATCCTTGTTATTTATTTTCTGAAGGATAACCCGGTAATATTAGTCTCGATCCTTTACACGGTCGGAATTCTCACTGCTCTCCGCATATGGAGCAAATCCCAGAACGGAAAAGACCACAGAGACAAAAAAGATTCCTCAAATTATCATAAGAAACCCTGGGAATAATTACATTTTCCCGTGACATTTTACCACATCACACGATCATGTCATCATACCCGCCAGCACTACGCTGGCAGTCACACCAGCCAGAGTTGCAAGCAGCGCACCCGTCAATGTATAGCGCATCTTCGTGACTCTGGCTGTCATATAATATACACTCATGGTATAAAAGATCGTCTCCGTACACGACATACTGATCGATGCAATCCGTCCGATATACGAATCTGTTCCATATTCTTTAAAAATGTCCAGCAAAAGTCCCGTCGCCGCCGATGAGGAGAACATCTTTACCACTGTAAGCGGAACCAGCTCTCCCGGAAAACCGATTCTGTCCGTAAATCTCCCGATTCCATTTGCAATCAGTTCAAGGAAGCCGGACGCTCTCAATATCCCCACCGCCACCATTAATCCGACAAGTGTCGGCATAATCTTGATCACTGTCAGAAACCCCTTCTTTGCACCTTTAATAAACGTATCGTATACCGGAACTTTCATTAACAGTCCATAACCTACAATCCCGAAGATTACCAGCGGGACTATGAAATCTGTAAGATATAACAATATTTGCATATTAACATTCCTTCTTTAAATTATCCTCTTACAGTTTATTCTATTGGCTTGTCATATATTAATATATAACTGAGATTGGTGCAATTTCCGGCAGCCCCTTACAAACGCATGGCGATTTATACCGTCATATTTTCCACACTGTTTGCATATTATACTTCAGATATCCACATACAGGAGTCTCACTTATGCTGAACTACCTCTGGTCTTTTATGATTCTTACAGGCATCGTATACGCCGCATTCACAGGCCGGATGCCCGATATTACAAATGCAGCACTTGATTCATCCAAAGAAGCCATCTCACTTTGTATTACCATGATCGGTGTCATGTCTTTTTGGGTAGGACTGATGGAAATTGCTTCCAAAGCCGGAATTATCCCGGCCGCTTCCAGAAAGATCCGGCCGGTCATTCGTTTCCTTTTTCCAAATCTTCCCGCCGGTCACCCCGCCGAAGAACCGATTACCACCAATATGATCGCCAATATCTTAGGTCTTGGCTGGGCCGCCACTCCTGCCGGATTAAAAGCAATGGAAGAATTATCGAAATTAGAAGAACAGCGCCGCAAACATCTGGCTCCCGGTATCTCCCGCCCTGCCGGAACAGCAAGTAATGAAATGTGTACATTCCTGATCATCAACATTTCATCTCTTCAGCTTATTCCGATCAATGTTATTGCTTATCGGAGTCAGTATGGAAGCGTTAATCCTGCTTCTATTATCGGAGCCGGTATTGTATCAACCCTGATCAGTACCGCCATTGCTGTCATCTACTGTAACTTGAAAGAACGATCACGTTTTCAAAACTGATATCCTCTTCATCCACAATAAATGATCACATTCACAAAGTTATCCCCATTTATAAAATATCCTGTGGATAAATATTCTTTTGTCGTAATTTAATGTAGACAACTTCACGGAACAGTGCATATACCACCGACATCAACGGAATAAATATCAGCATTCCGACAATTCCCATCAGACTTCCGCCAACACTCACTGCTGCCAGCACCCAGATTGACGGAAGTCCAACCGAATTTCCCACTACATGTGGATAAATCAGATTCCCCTCAATCTGCTGAAGTACCAGAAACAACACAATGAACATCAACGCCTTAAATGGACTCACCATAAAGATCAGAAACGCCCCGACCGCACATCCGATAAATGCTCCAAAAACCGGTACCAATGCCGTAAATGCAATCACAATTCCGGTCAACAGTGCATATGGCAGTCTAAACAGTGTCATCGTGATTACAAACATTGCTCCAAGGATCAAAGCCTCCACGCACTGTCCCGTCAAAAAGCCAGAAAATGTCTTATACGTCAGAGCCAGCACTTCCAATACAGCTTCTGCTCTCCCCTTCCTGACAAACGCAAATAATACTTTTTTCGCCTGTCTTCCCAGTTTCTCTTTCTGCAGCAAAATATAAACTGCGAATACAAATGCAATAAAAAACGTTCCCACTGCACCAATAATATTTTTTGCCGTATTAATGGTAGTCTCCAGCACACTTCCCGCTCCGTTTTTCAGAAAGCCTGCCGCCGCTTCCATAATTTTATTCCAGTCAAATTCCAGGTTGTTCACGACATTCATAATTTCTTTATTATTATGGAACCAGTGATCTGCCCACCCCTGCACCTGCGGGATAAACTCCTGAATACTCTTTCCCAGATTGGCAAATGTTCCTGCCAATTGCGGAAGCAGCCCGAATATTATCATTGCCAGAATTCCGGTTACACCGGCAATTACAAGCATCAGACTGATTCCCCTGGCATATTTTCTTTTATATTTTTCAGAAATTTTTCTCTCTGTAAATAATTTCCGTTCTACAAAGTTCATCGGTACACTTAAGGCAAATGCAATCGCACCGCCAAGCAAAAACGGATATACTATATTTAATACAAATTGAAACGCACTTATCACAACATCAAATTTCCACAGACAGACAATCAGTACTGCCGTAAATATGATCAATCCCCTGATCTGCTTCACTGTCTCTTGTTTTAATTCCATTTTGTCTTTCCCTTCAAATACTTCAATCCCTGAATCACAGGAAGATTCAGAAATGCAAGACCATATACTGTCATCAGCTGCGTCATATTTAACGTAACAACCTTAAACATGGCATGTAATCCAGGAATTGTAAGAACACCCGTGATCAGAACAGTACCTAAGACAAATGCTCCGATCAGATATTTATTATTAAAGAATCTCTTTGAGAATATTACCGGCTTATCGTCTTTGCAGTTAAATCCATGTACCAGACGGCTCATACACAATGTTCCAAACGCCATCGTACTTGCCAGAACTGCACCCTGTCCTCTGTATCCGATCAAGAATGCTGCCATTGTCATAATCCCGATGCACAGACCTTCGGTTCCGATATTCACCAGATATGCTTTCGTAAGTATTGACTCATTCACAGGTCTCGGTTTCTGATCCATAACCGCTTTAGAATGCGGTTCCATACCCAGCGCAATTGCCGGCAGGCTGTCTGTCAAAAGATTAATAAACAACAGATGTACCGGGGCAAAAGGCACCGGTAATCCGGCCGTTGCTGCATACAGTACCGCAAGAATTGCTCCGAAATTTCCGGATAATAGAAATTGAATTGCATTTTTAATATGCTGATACAGATTTCTTCCATTTTCCACTGCCTTCACGATCGTTGCAAAATTATCATTTGTCAGAACCATCGCCGCCGCATCCTTAGCAACTTCGCTTCCGGTTACACCCATTGCAACACCGATATCCGCCTGTTTTAAAGCCGGCGCATCATTCACACCATCTCCTGTCATTGCCACAATATTTTCCTTTTCCTGCCACGCACGGACAATCCTGATCTTATGCTCCGGAGAGACTCTTGCGTAGACCGAGATTCCCTCTACAAAGTCTTTTAAATCTTCATCTGACATATTTTCAATATCAGCACCTTCACAGGCTTCTGACTCATCCTTTAATATTCCAATCCTCTTTGCAATTGCCGCAGCCGTGACTTTATGATCTCCCGTAATCATAATCGGCCGGATTCCGGCATTCAGGCACTCTGCTACTGCAACCTGCGACTCTTCTCTCGGCGGATCCATCATTGCGATCATTCCGATAAATATCAGATGCTCTTCATCCTCTGTACCGATTTCTTTTTCCTCTTCCAGATGTTTATATGCAAATGCAAGAACTCTTAACCCTTCTCTGGAAAACTGCATATTCTGCATGGAAATATTCTTACAGTCAGAATCTGTCATCTTTCTTACAGTATTTCCAACTCTGATTCTGTCCATACGATCCAGTAATACATCTACAGCACCTTTTACGATCATTATATGATCAGCCGTTAACATCTTATCATCCTGAATCCTATGAGCTGTCGACATCAATTTCCGCTCACTGTCAAATGGAACCTCAGACAATCTCGGATATCGTTCCCTTACCTGCATAATCTCGATTCCCAGATTACTTCCGAGATTAATAAGTGCCGTTTCCGTAGGATCACCAATCTCCTGTCCGTCTGTATTCGTTGAATCATTACACAGGATACTGAATCTCAAAAGCAGTTTTTCATTTTCATTTTTCAGATTAATTTTTCCGGCCGGTATTCTCTTTTCATTTACATAATAATCCTCTACCGTCATCTTATTCTGCGTCAGTGTCCCCGTTTTATCCGAACAGACAATCGATACACTGCCAAGACCTTCTACCGCCTGCAGTTTTCGTATAATTGCATGTTCTTTTGCCATCTTCTGTGTTCCAAAAGATAATACAATCGTCACAATCGAACTAAGAGCTTCCGGTATCGCTGCAACTGCCAGCGCAACAGCAAACATAAACGCTGAACCAATAGATTCTCCCTGAAATACATTTACCCCAAATATTATGCCTGAAAATACCAGAATTAATATCGACAATTTTTTTCCGAAGTCATCAAGATTCACCTGCAGTGGTGTGCGCTTTTCTGATGTATTCTTCATAAGATCTGCAATCTTTCCTACTTCTGTATTCATGCCGATTGCAGTCACTTCGTATCTTCCTCTTCCATACGTAACAAAACTTCCGGAGAATACTTTGTTCGTCTGATCGCCAAGTGCTGTTCCGACTGCGACTTCATCCAGATTCTTTTCAACTGCTATGCTTTCTCCCGTCAGTGCACTTTCATCTACCTTCAGACTTGCACATTCTATAAGTTTTCCATCTGCAGGTATACAATCCCCTGCCTCCAGTATTACTTCATCGCCAATCGTCACCTCTCTCGACGGAATCTGAATAATATTTCCATCTCTTGCTACTTTCGCTTCCGGAGCAGATAACTGTTTTAAACTGTTAAGCGATTGTTCTGCCTTTACGGTCTGCACCGTTCCAAGTATTGCATTCATCGTAATTACTACAAAAATAACAATCGCACTTTCTGCATCTCCTAAGATACCGGAAATCACTGCAGATATGATCAATATGATAACAAGAAAATCTTTAAACTGTTCCAGAAATATCTGCATGGTACTTTTCTTTTTTCCTTCTACCAGTTCATTGAAACCATATTTTTCCTGATTCTCCCTTGCTTGTTTTGTTGTCAGCATATTTGTTCTCCTTTCTTTCTTTGGCCAATAACCCTTTTTAATTTTTGATATATCGAAAGTATACCTAGAATCTGCCACCGTCAACTTGTATTACATGCTTTTACTTTGGTATAAAAAAAAGAGACTTTTATTGCATAAAAACTATGCAATAAAAGTCTCATCATTTCATTACGATACGGATAGCTCTTTTGCCATCGTACTGACGTCATCGTAAACATCTATATCTTCCATTCTTATATCTCTTTTATGAAATATATAGATGCCGATTACTCCCTCTTATTAATTATAATATAATCACTTCAATAAAATATGTCAATATATTTCAATAACAAAGTATGCAAGAAAAGCCACCGGTTGCCAAAGCATCCGTAATGAGCTGCCAGTGGCAGGTCATGTAGGTGGCAAGTTCTTTAAATAAAAAAAGAAGTAGTACTTATATACTACTTCACTCTCATTCCATGAGCGTGCGGGGATTCGAACCCCGGACAACTTGATTAAAAGTCAAGTGCTCTACCACCTGAGCTACACGCCCTTATTCCTTTCGCAAGGAAAATGCCCAGAACCGGAATCGAACCAGTGACACGAGGATTTTCAATCCTCTGCTCTACCGACTGAGCTATCTGGGCATACACAATATTTTGTGCGAGTTGCGGGGGCAGGATTTGAACCTACGACCTTCGGGTTATGAGCCCGACGAGCTTCCAGACTGCTCCACCCCGCGATATTAAATTAAGTCTTGTGACTTAAAGCCGATGATCGGACTCGAACCGATAACCTGCTGATTACAAATCAGCTGCTCTGCCAATTGAGCCACATCGGCGAGTGCCTTACGGCTAATGGATGGAGGTGGATTCGAACCACCGAAGCAATTTGCAGCAGATTTACAGTCTGTCCCCTTTGGCCACTCGGGAATCCATCCATATTCTTTTTATTTGATGGGACCAATAGGGCTCGAACCTATGACCCTCTGCTTGTAAGGCAGATGCTCTCCCAGCTGAGCTATGATCCCATACAAACGACCCAGAAGAGACTCGAACTCTCGACCTCCGCCGTGACAGGGCGGCGCTCTAACCAACTGAGCCACTGGGCCATCTTTTGTTGTACCTATGTACCTTCAAAACTGCATACAAGAAATATTTTCTTTCATCCTACCTATCACCTTGCTTGGTCATGCCCTCGACCGATTAGTATCAGTCAGCTCCATACATTACTGTACTTCCACCTCTGACCTATCTACCTCGTCGTCTTCAAGGGGTCTTACTACTTAATCGTAGGGATATCTCATCTTGAGGGGGGCTTCACGCTTAGATGCCTTCAGCGTTTATCCCGTCCCGGCTTGGCTACTCTGCCATGCATTTGGTATGCAACAGATACACCAGCGGCCAGTCCATCCCGGTCCTCTCGTACTAAGGACAGCTCCTCTCAAATATCCTACGCCCACGCCGGATAGGGACCGAACTGTCTCACGACGTTCTGAACCCAGCTCGCGTACCGCTTTAATGGGCGAACAGCCCAACCCTTGGGACCTACTTCAGCCCCAGGATGCGATGAGCCGACATCGAGGTGCCAAACCACTCCGTCGATGTGAACTCTTGGGAGTGATAAGCCTGTTATCCCCAGGGTAGCTTTTATCCGTTGAGCGATGGCAATCCCACTTTATACCACCGGATCACTAAGTCCTACTTTCGTACCTGCTCCACCCGTCGGTGTCGCAGTCAAGCTCCCTTCTGCCTTTGCACTCTTCGAATGGTTTCCGTCCATTCTGAGGGAACCTTTGAGCGCCTCCGATACCCTTTCGGAGGCGACCGCCCCAGTCAAACTCCCCACCTGACATTGTCCCCCGACCAGTTCATGGTCGCTGGTTAGAAATCCAATACTGCAAGGGTGGTATCCCAACAGCGGCTCCGTGACAACTGGCGTTATCACTTCCTAGCCTCCCACCTATCCTGTACATGCAATACCGAATCCCAGTATCAAGCTGGAGTAAAGCTCCATGGGGTCTTTCCGTCCTGGCGCAGGTAACCAGCATCTTCACTGGTATTTCAATTTCACCGGGTGCATTGTTGAGACAGTGCCCAAATCATTACGCCTTTCGTGCGGGTCGGAACTTACCCGACAAGGAATTTCGCTACCTTAGGACCGTTATAGTTACGGCCGCCGTTTACTGGGGCTTAAATTCAAAGCTTCGCGTTGCCGCTAACCTCTCCTCTTAACCTTCCAGCACCGGGCAGGCGTCAGCCCATATACTTCACCTTACGGTTTTGCATAGACCTGTGTTTTTGCTAAACAGTTGCTTGGG